>Ga0306925_10000270_pt1 | contig 34825 bp, 30 predicted proteins | sample flu12Cox44000176_FD_203755 | JGI IMG/M metagenome (GOLD analysis project Ga0306925, IMG submission 203755) | Lab enrichment of tropical soil microbial communities from Luquillo Experimental Forest, Puerto Rico - flux8day.12C.oxic.44.000.176 (v2)... | ecosystem: Environmental > Terrestrial >... | reverse complement strand
CTACTGCGTCATCGTCTCCGAGGACCTGATCGAGTACCACTACATCACCACCCCGGAGCCGCGCGTGTTCGTCCTGGGACTGCTGGGCAACTTGGCCACCCAGTACGTGGGCGTGATGTTCGGCGCGCCGGTGTTCAAGGGCAAGGCCGATCCGGGCACCAGCGCCGAAGTGGACGCCAACCGCGTCACCTACGCGCACAGCGTGGGTACCATCGTTCGGCCGTAGCACCCACTGCTGTTCGAGCAGCCGAAAGGAGGCAACAGCAATGGCGACCAAGGACCCGCACCACCCCGAACAACACCCGCACGCCCAGCCGGCAGTGAACGATCCGCGCAAGTTCCCGTCCACCGTGGAGCCAAAGACCCACCACGCCGGCGACGAACACCAGTGGCCCGCTGGCAAGGCACCGCCCGACGCCAAGGAAGATCAGCCGAGCGTCAAGGCGGTGCACACCGAAGAGGAAGCCAAGCAGGCAGCCGCAGAGGCGCAGTGGCCTGCGGGCAAGCCACCGCCTGATGCTCCGGCGGCGGAGCCGGTGATCAAACACCGGGACTACGGCATGGACCCCGAGGTTGGCAAGCCCAAGGCCGGCGCTGACGCTGCCGCGTGGGTCGATTACTTTCTCGCCAAGCACAAGGGCAAGCTGAGCGGCACAGCGGCGCGGGCCGCACTCCTGGACTTGTTGGAGTCGTACAGCGGTGGCAAGGCACCGCCCAAGGCCGCAGCTGCGGCCGACGAGGAGGATACGCCCACCAAGCACGACCCGCACGCTGCACCGCCGCACGCTGACCCGCACAAGAAGAAGTAACGGGCCGGCACCAACTGCCGGAAGGAGACCAGTGACATGGCTGATGTGAAGATAGTAACCCGTCGGGGCGAGTTGGCAGGCCCCAACAGTGAGGACGGCCACGACCAACGCCGGGGCATCCACACCGTGTACCTGGCGGACGAGTCCAGTGGCCAGGACGATGCGGGCAACTACCGCAAGCAGCGCGTCGTGTCGTTCATGAAAGGCCGCAACGATGCTGTGCCCGCCCAGCTGCTGGAGCAGCTGCGCGCAGCGGGATTCTGCAAGTAGTCCCTGGGGAGAAGCCACGCAGGGTACGACACGCGATGGAAACCGTAAGCAAAGGCGCGACGTTGCATACGGTATGGTCGCTGTACGACCCTGCGTCCCCTACCACCCTGGTGGACCCAGACGAGTACCCCGAGGCACCGCGCTTCAACGTCTATGACGTCGATGGCATTACACCGGTCACGGGCTTTAGCGATTTTCTGTACACCTTGCGCCGAGGGCCTGGCGTGTTCTCGCTGAACCTCCCCATTCCGTTGGCGGGCACGGTGATGCCGCCCACGGCGTTCGGCAAGTACTACACGCTGCGACTGAACACCGGCAGCCGCAATGGCCAGAACCTTGTGCAGAGCGATGGCAGCCAGCCGGAGTTCCAGTTTGCGGTGGAAGATACGGCCAACGCCTACCTGCCCGACCGCCCGTACACCACGCCCGACGAGATGGTGAACCTGTACGGCATCGACGGCCCACCCACGGTGCAGCAGGTACGGTTTGCGCAGGGCCTGTGCGACGACTGGATGCACCGCAGCCTGTGGCCGAGCATCTTTGAGAAGGAACGGTACAACGTACAGCCGGACCGCAACTTGGTGCTCCTGTCGCACCGGCCCATCACGCGCATCTTCAGTGTGCGCGCTAACGACCCGGTTGACGCCAGCGGCGTGGTGGGGCGCTACGGCTACGGCCGACGAGACCGCCGCACGCTGAACCAGATCAACGCCAACTACCTGAGCGTCATGGCCGTGCTGGGCAGCCCGCCACGGTTTGTGCCCATCCGCGCTGAAGACATCGAATTCAACCCGTACACTGGCGAGTGCTGGTTGCCCAGCGGGTTCTTCCTGGTGAACTACAGCCAGGTGGAATTCACGTACGAGGCGGGCTTCCGTGTCATTCCGGAGCGGGTGAAGCGCGCCGTGGCCGTGACGTTGCAGTTTGTTCGGCTGAAGGGCTTTGGCCCGCTGATGAACTGGACGGTGGGCCGCGTGAGCCACGCCACCAAGGACCCAGACATCCTGCCTGGCGAAGTCAAGCGCATGCTCGAACCCTACCGCAGCAAGTATTGGGGCTGACGTTACTATGTACATGCACCAGGACATGCACATCAGCCCGTGGTCCCTACCCACGTGGCAGCAGCTGACGTTCTTCCGGAACGTTGGCGGCGTCAACGACCTGGGCGAAGAACTGTACAACCCCTGGCCGTACTTGCAGCTGCACTGTCACGTGCAGCCGGAAGGCAACAGCAAGATACTCAACAGTCGGCTGGCCAATACCTACGCGCAAATGTACTACGTGTGGATTCGGGGTGACGTGTCGATACGTCGCAATGACCGCACTGTGGTTGAGAACGCCGAATGCGTTATCGAGACGGTGCACCGCTGGGGTGGCCACACCGAGCTGGAAGTTGGCGCAATCATGCCCGCTGGGGACACGTCACCGCTGCCATGAGCGCCGCTAAACGCATTGTCGAGGAACAGGCGTGCCGGTTGCCGCGCAGCCGGTATGAATGCCCTGCGTGTGGAGAACTGACAGATCGCCCTCGTGCACTGTGCGAAATCTGTGCAGAACAACTCGATAAAGAAGACGCTCGCAAATGACGCCGCACCGCCGCCACTTGCTGCTGACCGTGAAGACCGCCATGGACTCCGTGCCGTTGCTGTACGCGCGATTCCGCCGTGCGCTGCTGGCCGACGCGCGCACTGGTGGACCAGCGGCTGTGCAGCGCCAGTACATGGCGCGCTTCCGCCAGTACGTGGCCGAGCCGCGCCGTGCGCTGGTGGTGGCGGTGGCGCACAGGGCGGCACGGCTGCGGGCAGCCGCTATGGTGGCTGGAGCGCACGCGCACCCGTGGGTAGGGCACCCGGCTGCTCCAACGGCTGCGGTGGCCGCTGCGGCCCAGCGCGTGGCCTTACGCGCCTTGACGCACCAGCGTCGGGGTGGCTGGCGCATTACCGACCTGGAGTGGCCTAGCGACCGCTACGTGCAGGGGCTGTTCTTCAGCACGTGGGACGCGTGGCGTCGCCGTGCCGGCGGCACCGCACTGCGCGCTGCTGCGGACGACGAGGACGCCGACGTTGACGAGGATGCCCCCAGCATTGACCCCGCCCGCCGCAAGATTGCGTACCCGTTTGATGAAGACGTAACCGACATCGATCCGGAAGAACTGGTGGACGACGCCCTGGACGACGTGGTGGTAGGCCGTGGCGAGTACTATGCCGTGGCGGGCATCCGGGACCTGGCCCGCGAGGCGGACCACTTGATGTCCGCTATGGAAACAGCTGGCCTGGCTCCGCAGATCATCGGGTGGCGTTGGACCCTCAGCGACTCGCACAAGTACAGCAAGCAGGGCGACGAAGTGTGCGAGATGCTGGCCACGGCCGACGTGGGCCACCCGCACGGCCCTGGGGTGTACTACGATGCGTTTCTGCCCAAGAGCCACCCCAACTGCATGTGCGACCTGACCGAAGAGTGGGCCGACGACGATGAGTTGGACGACCCAGATTGGGAACCACCGGAACCGGACGACGATTACGAGGACCAGGTGCTGGCGCTGCCGGGGCAAGACGACGGCGACGGCTCAGGCATGTTTGCAAGCGCCGCGTAGTGCGGCTACAGAGAGGAAGGAGAACGGAAAATGGCTGGAACGTTGATGACGGATCTCAAGGCAGTCGCCACGGCGCTGGTGGTTCCCACCGATCAGCAGGGGCCTGGGGGCTTGCCGGTTGGCGTAGACCCGGTGATCCTGGTCGACACGGCGATCAACGGCGTGCGAGACATGCTGCGCATCGCCAACGAGATCAACCGCGTGTTGCCCGCCGGCGCGGCCAAGACTGCGATGTCTGTCGTGCTAACCGACTTGACGTAGCGGAGAGCGTCTCTCGCGCCCTTCACCGCGAGAACGGGCGGCGTGGGCGTCAGCTGAAGCGAGTGTGATTCTCCCGATCACTACTCAAGAGACCGGCTGACCCCACGCCGCAGCATCCTATGTCCCAAGCCGACGACATAGCTGCGAGTCTGCAACAGCGGTGCGATGCGATGGCCGATGCGTTGCTGCCCATCTGCCGTGACGTGAACGCGGTGCTGGAGCACTACGTGCGCGACCAGATTGGCATCCACGACCACTCGCTGAAGGACTTGGCCAAGTTGGGTCACCCGTACCGCGTGGCCGGTGGCGGCTACATGCGCCAGAACAAGAAGGGCCAGTGGCAGGGCGGCATACACAAGGAAGCCCGCTTGCAGCGCGAGCAGTCCCTGGGCCACGACATCAAGCTGGTGCACGTACAAAGCAAGACGCTGTGGGATGCCCTGTACAACCGCGTGAATCGCGTCGGCAACAGCATTCTCGCGGTGGTGGGCGTGGATATACAGAAGGCTCCCTATGCCCCGTGGATCATCAAGGGCACGCGCCGCATGATCCCCCGTGACTTTCTGGGCATTGGGGCGCTGCGAGCCCGCAGCGAAATCCATGCCACCTTGCGCGTCGGCATCAACGATGTGGCCAAGGCCGTGGGCGCACAATGATCGAGTTCAAAAGCCGGGTGCGCTCTGTGCTTCTTGCAGATGCCGCGTTAGCGCCAAAGCTGGCCTGGGCTCCTGGTGCTACTCGTGATCATCGGGCCGTGTTCCTCAACCATCTCTCTGCGGTCTCTAAGGTTAACTACCCGGCCATCTCGCTCTATTGGGAAAGCGGTTCGGATCAGCATGTGGTGTTTGCGATGAAGGGCCAGCTGTGGGTGGACATCTGGGTGTGGGAAACGCCCAGCGACCCCGGCACGGTAGGTGGACTGAGCGGGGCGTACTCGATTTACTACGACGTGCGCCGCCTGCTGCACCGCCAGCACCTGACGGCCCTGTTGCACAGCGCGCCGTACTGGCTGGTCAACTGCACCGAGCAAGAGTCCTGCTTCATGGAAGATTTCGACGAGCAACAGAAGCTGTACCACGTGGCCAGCAAGTACACGGTGGAATTAGCGCCCACGGGTGCGGAAGATGCGGTGCCCAACTGATGCTCTGGCTAGCCGCACTGGGCGTGATCGTGACGGCGGGCTTCTGGGTGGCGTGGGCACGCTGGACGGAAATGCGCGTGCGGCAACTGGAACAGCGTGTAGCGGACGTCTCAAGACTACTGGGCTTCCGCCCACTGCCGACTGATGACTCCACCAAGCGCAACATCTTGGACCCGATCGCTTATGCGTCGCCTGACGAACTTACTGGCGAAGCCAACACACACCGGGCGCACACTCGCCGTATGCGCGAGCCCCGCAACATCTTCACCGATGGGAGTTGAACAGATGGCAACCAATCCAGCACCACCGCACGACGGGGCGGCAGACACCGACTCTGCCCCGCAGGTTCCCAGCAGCGGCGTCACCACGGCACCGGCAGACCCCACCAAGCCACCGGAAAAGTTGGTCAAGCTGCGCCGCAAGCGGCCTACGCCGCTGGCTGGCGAAGAGTTTGTGACGACCAAGGACGGCAAGAGCGTCGCCGTCTTCTACGATGGCCTGGGGCAGTTTCCGCAAACGGTAGCCGATGCGTTGGTGGCGCAAGGCGATGCCGAAGTCGTACCGGAGCCTGCTGCCGCGCCCAGCAGTGCCGCACCCAAGAAGTAACACTCCACCGCCTATAAAAGGAGGCCCAGTATCATGGCGAGACAGATTTTCCCGTTCGGCTCCGGTCGGATGTTCCTGAAGCAGGCCACCGACCTGGGGTACATTCGCGTCGGTGTAGCCGCCATGCAGGAAGGCAGCTGGGCCGTCGAGACGGATATCAAGCAGTTGCACGGTGCCAACCGCTTCCCGGTGGACGTGCGCACCGGCATGGGCAAGATAGACGGCACCGCCAAGTTCACCGACTGGGACCCGCTGGTGATTGGCTTGATTCTGCAAAGCCAGGTCATCCCCGGCGTGGACGTGGTGCACATCGTCAATACCGACGCCACCGGCAACCCGCTGGTGGCCGCAGCCACCGTGACGGTCACACCGCCCACGGTCAACACCATTGCCGGCCAGTTTCTGCGCAACCTCGAAGTGGTATACAAGGCCACCGGCACCACCCCTGCGGCGCTGGTGGGCATGCCGCTGACGCAGGTGACCACGGTCCCTAGCAGCCCGCCCAACACCGGCAAGTTTTCCGTTGCGGTGACTGCGCCTACGGCCACGTATAGCTTCGGCTCGGACGACGTGGGCTATGGCATCCAGATCACCTACGTGTACTCGGTGGCCAGCGGCACCGGCGTACAGAAGATCGATTGGAACAACGTCATCATCGGCCTGTCGCCGGTATGCGCTGGCGTGTTCCAGGGGATCAGCGATGCCAAGCAGATGGTCATGGAGCTGAACCAAGTGGTGCCCCACGGCTTGAAGTGGGCCAGCCGCATCGACGACTGGAGCCACATCGACATCGGCCTGAGCGCCTTTGCCGATGCCAACGACGACATTGGCTTCATCAACCTGCTGACCAACGCCACTGCGTCTTAGCGTGCTGCCAAGCTGGTCGCGCTAGTCGCATCCTGCGCACGGCTGCCTCCCAGCCTTCCCTGGGGGCAGTCGCTGATGCGCCGCCTCCTTTGCGGCTAGCGCGACCTGCACCCCCGCTATAGTGCTCTCGCCGTGCCCGGCCACGGTGGCAGCGCCCAACACCACCACCACCACCCAGGTGCGCTCCACGGAGCCCACCGCCAACAGTCTAGGAGGACCCTGCTATGGCTGACGATGCCGCTACTCCAACCCCTGTGCCGCCCACGCCGGCCCCACCGCCCACGTACCTGGACGCCGACGGGCAGTACATCGGCCCCGAGCCGTGGCCTGGCCTGAAGCGCAACCCCATCAGCGGTCGAGTGCTGGTGCTGGGTGGGTACAGCTTCTTTGTGCCGGCCATGCTGCTGCGTGACCTGAGCAAGACCGCTGCCGAAGGCTTGCTCAAGAAGATCGAGAAGGTGACTGTCGATGGCGAAGACTCCGCCCCCGTGGTGGAGGGCATTGCCGCTGCTGTGACCATTCTCGAGCGCAGTCTGCGCCGCAACTACCCGGAGATCACTCGCGATCAGATCGAAGAGTTACTCGACCTGGCGAACATGAACCAGATGGTGGAAGCCGTGTTCACCGCTAACGGCTTGCAGCTGAACCGCCCTCCGTGGATGCCGGTGGCCGCGCCTCCCGCGCCGGCGACTCCGACGAGGGAGGCAACGGTAGCGGAGATTCAGGAACCGCTGGTGAAAGCTACTACGGCCTAGACGACCCGCAGTTTTGGACAGAGCTGGAGTGTGCGTATGCCTCGGCATTCGGTTGGAGTCGCGAGCGCATCTACAACACGCTCGACCTGCCGCACTACCTGCGCACCGTGGGGTGGTGGGCCAAGCATCCGCCGCTGTTCATGCTGCCGGAGATCATTATCGAGGCGCTCAAGGCGTTCGGTGGTGGCGACCAGCAACGGCCAGACATCGGCACCGACGACTTGGGCAGTGGAGGCAGTGCAATGGGCTTGATCCCGCTGTTTCAAAAGGACGAACGCACCCGCGTGCAGGGTGCGCCGGCGGACTACTACGAGCAGATGGTGGCCGAGCTGGACGCTGGCCGTGCCACGGTGCACCGGCAAAAGGGCTTGCCGCCCCCCGCACCGTTGGCCACCGCCGTGCCCAAGCGGCCCCGACGCAAGTAAGACACCCCCAAAGAGAGGTAACCCGTGGCGGATCAGGTTGGGACTTTTGAAGTCGGGGTTGAGCTGAACCTCGAGAAGCTGGTGTCCCAAGGCGCAGATGCGCGCCGCATATTGGGGCAGATCGAGCAGTCCATTCAGGGCATCGGCACCGCGTCAAAGCAAGCTGCGGAGGACACGAAGAAACTCACCGCTATAGCCCAGATTGGCGCTGCGTATGTTGCGGTGAAGGAAGCCGTCGAGGGCGTCAGAGCCGTATTCGAACAGGCCCAAGGCATTTTTGAGAAGACCGTCGGTGCGTCGGCAGACTTTGCAGCGCAGATCGTCGAGCAAAGCCAGCAGCTGGGCATCAGCACCACCAAGATGCAGGAGTACAACCAGGGCCTGCAACTGGTGGGCGCTGGGGCACGGGCCGGCACGCAGATGTTCCAGCGGTTGTCGATGGCCATCAACAGCATGGTGGGCACCGGTAGCCGTGGCCCCGCGCAGGCGTTCAAGGACCTGGGCATTCACGTCATCAACGCCCAAGGCTACATCAAGAGCACTGCCGACGTCATGGAGGAAGTGCGGCAGAAGTTCGACAAGATGCCGGACGGTGCCAAGAAGACCGCCGAGGCGTTCGCCATCTTTGGCCGGCAAGGCCACTTGATGCTCAATATGTTCAAGGAGCTGGGCGACGCCAACCAGACCTGGAACCAGTACGTGGAGAGCACCGGCGTGGTGCTCTCTAAGAACTTGATCGAAGGTGCCGACAAAGCGGCCACGCAACTGAACACTCTGAAGGAGCAGAGCGCAGCCACGTTCACCCTCATTGGGGCCATTGCCGCGCCGGCCTTTGACCCGCTGCTGAAGGCGCTGATCCAGCTGCGGGCGGAGTTTCTAAAATTCCTAAAAGACAACCAGGGAAAGATCCGCGAGTTTGCCGACACGCTGGTACGACAACTGATGGGTATCGTCGATGGGCTGAAGTCCATGGGCACGGCGCTAACAGACTCCGGTTTGTCGATGCGCCAGTTCACGGAGTTTATCGACTTCATGGTGCACGGGCTGGAGGCGTTTAACTTCATCATCGGCGGCGTGTTGAAAGGCATCGACTGGTTGATCCGGGGCGTCAAGCTATTCGTCGGCCTAGCAACAGAGTCGGTTGGTAAGGAGGGAGATCTCGAGAGCGGCCAGCAGAAGTTTGCGCGCATCCTGAAGGAGACGTGGGATAAAGACACGATCTTCGGCGGGTTCGGCGACGCCATGATGTCGGCGGGCGTGGCGTTCGAGAAGAACAAGCAGGAAGCCGACAATACGGCAGAGGCACACACGCACGCCGCGCACAGCGTCGAACTGCTGACGCAGATGTACAAGCGGGCTGCGCCCGGTAGCCAGGAGGCTGCTGATGCGGCAGCGCACATCCGGGAGCAGCTAGCGTACTTGAAGGACGACACCGGCGAAGTCACCGAGGAAACCAAGAAGTACCTGAACACGCAGTTCGGGCTGAAGCTGGCGCTGAAAGCTACCGACGATGAGGAAGACAAAGACGCCGACCTGCTGAAAGGCGTAGCGCGCGAGACCGGCAAGGCCAACGACGAACTCAAGAAAATGATCGAGTCGCTGGAGGAAGAGCGCGCCAAGATGCTCGGCGGCACCGAAGCCGCTACCAACCTGAAGCTGGCCAAGCTGGCGCTGGCGGGTGCCAGCACTGCCGAGATCGAGAAGGCGCAATCGTTGGCCATTGCCAACGAGAATCTGCAGAACATGCAGAGCAAGATCTCTGAGGGCGTGAAGCTGCTGAGCAACAGCGCGGAGGACGCGGCCAAGAAGTTCGACAAACTCAACCAAGAAGAGTTGGCGTTGGCCATCACTCGCGCCAAGGCTGCGCACGACGACCAGGCGCTGTTGGACGCCACCACCCGCAAGGCCGAAGTTGATGGCCGCATCCGCATGGGGGAAGAAGCCAAACGGCTCAACGACCTGTTGGACTTGCAGGAAAAGCTAAAGGATTCTAACAGCGACAATGCGCAACTGGCCGTGGAAGAAGCACAGAAGCTGGGCCTGGTCACGTATGGCGTGAGCCAGCAAGGTGTCGAGATACTAAAGCAGTCGTTGGAACAGGAGATCGCATTACAGAAGGATTACGTTAGCCAGGTTGACGAGCTGACCAAACAGCAAGGCGAGCAGCAGGTTCGGGAAGTTAAGCAAAGCCTTGACAAGAGCCGCAGTGCGGTTATCGACTTTAAGAACATTGCCGGCACCGCCATCGAGGATATGTTCGAGGGTATCATCCTCGGCACCAAGAAGATGAGCCAGGTGTGGCACAGCATGCTGCAATCGTTTGCCAAGTCGGCGATCACCACGTTTAAGGACATGATCCTTAACAAGATCAAGTTCTTCGACGAGCCGGCTACGGTCAACTTCAAGGAGCTGCCCGAGAAGCTGGGCGGGGCCTTTGGCGGCATTGTGGACTTCTTCAAGGGTATCTGGACCGACCTGTTTGGTGGCAAGGAAGCGCAAGAAGCCGCCGAGGCCGGCGCGGCCCCTGGCGAAGACAAAGCCAAGCGTGCGGCAGCCGGCGCGGCCATGACCCCGGCCGAAGGTGGTGGTGCCATGACGCCTGCGCCTCCGCCGTCGGCAGAGCCCAGCGGGGGTGGCGGTGGCAGCGAGAAGAGCCAGGCCGCCGTGGTGGATGCGTGCGGCGGCATTACCGACAGCGTCAACGCAATGGGCAAGAAGCTGCACGAACCACTGACGCAGATCAAGACCACCAGCCAGACGGGCTTTCAGCAGACTGTCTCCAAGTTTGCAATGGTGGGTGTGGCGCTGGGCGGTGCTCTCATCGGCATTGGCAGTCTGATCAAGGGCCACGCGGGCAAGGTCATCTCGATTATCGGCACGGTGATCACCACGATCTCTGGCGTGGTAGCGGTACTCATGATGATTGCCAGCGAACAGATGGCGCAGTTTGCCAGTGCCGTCGGGTCGTTCGTGTCCCTCATCATTGGCTTGTTCGCCAGCTTGATTGCCGCCAGCACCAAGATCCTGGGCACTGGGCAGACTGGTGGGTACTTCGAGCACGGGGCGCTGACGCGCCCGCCAGGTGCGGTGGGCGCAACGGACCGGGTGGGGCGCAGCGGCATCGCCATTGTGGCGCACGAAGGCGAAGGGCTCGTGAACCCGCAGGCCACGCACAACCTGGGTGGGCGCGACGCCATTATGGCCCTGAACCGTGGGCTCATACCGCCGACGATAGTGGGCCGGGTGTTGGCTGAGACCGTGCCCACTACGGTGCCGGTGCCGGCGTTGTCGCGCGTGGGGCCGGCGATGGTGAGCAATGTGGTACAGCAAATTGCGTCGCCCACGTACAACCTGCACCCCGGAGCCGTCACCGTCAACGTGCCCCCTGGCACCGACGCCGCTGAGTTCGGCAACAACCTGATGCGCGGAATCGTCTCGCACTTTGGTCGTTAGCATGGACATTCTGGTTGGCCCCGAGCGGACCCGTGTGGGCGGTGGCGTGCAGCTGGCCATGCCGGCCCTTGGCTACAACTCCAACACGCTGGGCAGTGCGCCCACGCTGCGCGCCGCACGCGAGGCCGTAGACCGCCTGGTGGCCACGCAGCACGCCGGAGCCCCCGCCACCGTGGAGCTGTGGTGCGTCAAGTGGGGCCTGGAGGCGTGGGTGTTCCGCTGCACGGTAACTACGCCGTATGGCACCGCTGTGTACGCCGTGAACGTGGCTCGAGACCTGCGCACCGCAGCCAACGCCGTGCAGCACGCCGCGCTGGCCCTACGGCGGGATCGCCAGCGCCTGGGCGACACGGTAGTGCCCGTGGTGGAGCAGTATCTGGTGCCGGTTGCGCCGTGCGAGCGGCTGTGCCCCGTGGTGGCGACGGAGTGGGCGCAGGACTGGCGTGGTGACGACCTGCACGAACTGCATGTGTACCCCGCCAAAGGGCTGACGGTGTACTGCTGGCCCGCGCAGACCGAGACCACGGACGCGCCGTTGTCTCTAGAGGCAAGCACCCGCCTGTGGCACCAGCTACTGCGAGACACTGTGCGCGCCACCGAGCACCTTACCAGCACCGTATGGTCGCTGGACTGCACCGGCTTTGCCGCTGGCGACTACGTGGCCACGTTGGACGGCGCGTGGGTGCGCCGCGTGTGGGCACGGCGGCGGCGCGTGGTGGGTGGCAGCTGGGTACCCCTGGCTGCGGCCCTGCTGACCCGTACACGCGACTCGACTGGTGCGGTGTACCTCGACCAGCCCCATGCCGCATTGGAGGCCGTAGACGCCCCCGCAGCGGCCCGCACGCTGTTGGGGCGGCTGGTGCGCCGTGCCGTGGGGCGGCAGTATGTGGCGCAGGCCATACTAGGCGAAGTAGACGCCGGGGCGCTGGCCGTACTCGAACGCGCCCAAGGAGTGTTGCCATGAGCACAGAGATGAAGCCGCATCACCTGAAACTCACGGTTGGCACGCCCACTAGCTACGGCTTTGGCATTGGCACAGTGGAGCTGGACGGACACAAGCTGCACACTGTGCACTGCGTGAACATTGTGGCCACGCAGGACGACTGGTGTTACGTGACGCTGACGCTGGGTGGCGTGTCTGTCGAAGCCAACGTGCCGGACCAGCTGTTCGGCGATGTGAACCTGTTGTTCCAGCGCGCCAAGCCCGTGGATGACAAGACGGTGGTGCTGGCACACGCGCTAACGGCTGCCGTGGAGCACTACCAACGGCACCGCCACACCGCCCTGCGCAAGGACAGCGCCGATACCATCGAGGCATACGACATGATGTTGAAGGCGCAGGCGGAGTTACAGCATCATCTCAAGTCCACAGTAGAACTGCACGATCAAGAGACGCGGTTCCCGGTAGCGGTAGCAGCGCGTGGGCCGCTGGTGAAACCTTGACGGCAGCGGGTCTCCGACTGCCGTCGAGCGGGTGGGCCTTGGGAGACAACTTTTGCCGCCCAACACGGTGAAGACTCCCAAGGCTCCATCCGTCACCCTGTAGGTACTAGCTATGGCAGGCATCCCCTACTACATCAACGACTCCTCCGGGTCGCAGCGGTTTGTACTCAACCGGTCGTTCTGGGTTGCCGAGCACGATATCGGCTTCAACTGGGGTATGGTTGACACGCCGCGTGGCCACGGTAGCCGTGCGCTGGACACGGCGTACATGGGGCAGAAGAAGGTGGTGTTTACCGGCTACGTGGGGTCTGGCACCTACGGCGGGTCTCTTCCGTTTGGCGTTACCGCTAACACCGACGTCACGTACCTGGCCGCGTTGCAGGCCATGTTGGCGTTTCTGGCGCAGTACCGGCGCTGCATCATCGACTACCGCAACGGCTGGATTCAGTACGCGCTGTTTGAAAGCGCCAAGGTCACGCAGTCCGAGGGATGGCCAGACCTGCGGGCAGTAAACCTGAACTTCGCCGTGGAAGATCCGTTTGCCTACGCGCTGCAAATGGTGAACGGCACGGCGTCGAGCAATACCATCACGGCGACGATGACCGGCAATGCACCGTCGGCGCACTACTTTCTGTATCTGCGCAGCGCCACCACCGAGATGCCCGTGCGCGTGTACCACGTGCAGAACGCCACGGTGGCCACGTTTACCATTCCGGCATACCCCGCCGATCCGCTGGTGTTGCACGGTTGGCAGTGGACGGTCTTCCAGTCGTCGTTGGGATCGTACGGCGTGCCGACGTCGCTCACGAAAACGGCATGGGGCCGCGTGCAGCCGGGTAGTGTGTTTCCTATCTTGATTCCAGGGTCCAACACGCTGTCGTTTTCCAACCCCGACGGGTCGCCGTTGACCGTCGGCCCCATCGGCAATCCGGGGGCCACGGTGTTGCAGGCGCAGCTGCAAGCGCACAGCGCCGTGTGGTGGGACGATAGCCTGGTGGTGCCCAGCAACGTGCCCCCTGGCATGTACGACCTGGCCCAGTTCGGTGTGGACGTGTATGGCTAAGTTGTACCAGGACGGCGTCGAGCAGATGCGGCTTGCTGGGGCGTGTACGTATCGTATCGAAGACGAGTCGCGGCTGTCGAACGATGGCCCGCTGGCTCCACCACGTTCAGGAGACCACCGCGCTGTGACCCCCGAGGAGATGCTGTGGGCCGCTGTGCTGGCCGATGCCATTGCTGCCGTGCGCGGCCGGACGCCCAACCTGCGCACACGCGCGGCGCACTACAAGAGCCGAGCGCACGCTGCTGCGTGGTTCAACAGCGATGCGCACGAAGTTGGATCGTTCGTGTTCGTGTGTGACGTGCTGAGCCTGGACGCCATGTACATCCGCACTCGGCTGCTGCGTGCGTCCGCAACGCGCCGCAGTGTGTGGTGCACCTTGAACTAGCCATGCGCGACATCGACAACCCCGAAGAGTACGTGCTCGAAGTGAGCACGGTACTGCCCAACGCCGACCCTGCCAGCCGCTACCAGCTGGTGGAACGCTGGGGACCGCGCCGCCGACGCCTGACCAAGCTGAAGTTCGACTTCAAGCGCAACCTGGGATGCGACACTTTGACGGCCGAGCTGCACATGCCCTGGGACGCTTGGGGCGTGGGGTATGCCAACCGGGCCATTCGGTTCTTCAACCACGTGAACCTGTACTTCCGCGGAGTGCGGTACTGGACCGGCTACGTAGAAACCGTGCAGCCTAAGTTGCACACGCCCGAGACGATCACGTTGGAGGCGCGCGGCTACGCGCACCAGGCCAAGCTGGCCACCATCAGCTGGAACTACGCGCGTACCGGCTTCAAGGTAGCGGGCGAAGTGGGCGAGATCGCCGGTGTGGTGCGGTCCTTGTTTCTGCTGGCACCGCTGGCGCTGGGCACCGACCCGGCCATGCCCCACCCGCTGGCCGACTCGTATCTGATCCACGCGTCGCTGAACCGCCCGATGGGTTTGAAGCTGGACAAGGTGACGTTGCTCGACGCGCTGAACGAGTTGGCGCAGTTGGCGGGCAACTACAACTGGGGCGTGGACGAGAACCGCCGATTCTACTTCACTGCACCGCAACCGTGGACCACCGGCACGGCGCAGTACGGCGTGGACAGCTGGACGCCGCAGCCCAGCAACTGGAACGACGGTGCCGCGCACCCGCGCTACTCAGACGAGACAGTGGCCACGCCACTGGCCGTGCCGCCAGGGTTGCCAATCGAAGAACAAGCGTCGTTTGTGATTGGCAGTGATGTGGAGTCCGTGGATCAGACCGACACCATCGAACCCTCGAAGAACGTGCTGCTCATAGTGGCACCGGGGTCCAAGGCCGGCGACCCGCCGCAGCTGTTCACGGTAGCGGACCAAGAATGGATCGACTACTGGGGCCGGCGCTTGATGGCTCGCGTGAGCACGCCGTTTTGGAGCGAGGAGGCTGACGTGCGGGCCTGGGGCGCGGCGCGGCTGCGTCTGATGGGCCGACCGCAGACCAAGGGTAATGTCAAGGCTATCACGCGCCGCTACATCGGACCGGCACACGCGCTGGGCGCGGTACGCGTGATCGACCCTGCGCTGGGCACCGAGATCGTGGAGCGTATCGAATCGGTGGGCTATACCATGGACAAGAACGCCCAGCTGGTGGCACAGGTGGAGTTCGCCTATGCACCGCCACCGGACCAGTATTTTGCTGAGCAGCTACGGCGAGACGCCACCCTGTCGCAGAATCAGGCCATCGGCGAGCGGGTACCGTTCGTGCTGCGCGACCGGTTCAGCATCTATACGGACACATGGAACGCTCACACTTAACGCTGTGGTCCACGCGCTGGGCCATCCAGCTGATCGACACCCGCACGGGCCGCGTGCTGCACGCCGTCAATGGCCACAACGACCAGCTGAACGCCGGCGTGTACGATGTGCACTCGCAGATCACCGGGCAGAAAGGCCCCGCCATCTACCAGTGGGTGGAGATTGGCACCAGTAACGCCGTGACGCAGCCCGCCGTGACCACAGGCTGCGTTGCCCCGGTGCTGCTGCCCGACGGCACGCCGGCCCGTGTGCGTGGGGCATGGAGCACCAGCGGCAGTGACTTTACGCTGGACGTGGCCATACCCGGTGCGGGCGGTGGCGGAGCCGACCTATCCAGCCCCCCGGTGACGGGCAACATCTGGGAAGCGGCGCTGTACCCCAGCCAGCAGGCCAATCTGGGCAGCGCGCTGTTCCGGTACGTGTTCCCCTCGGTGCTGACTCTGAGTAGCGCCAATACGCTGACCATCAGCATCGTGCTTGCGCCATGACCACACCGAACTTTCCGGTGCCGCTGCCCAGCATCACCACGGTGCCGCCGTCGCCGTTTCCCACCACGGCGCAGCCCATCTCACCAGACGCCACGGCGTTCCGTACGTCGCTGTACGATGCACGGCGCGAGATCATTCGGGCACGGGCCGCAGCCGGTCCCAACATGGTGCTGGGCGGGTTTCATGCTATTGCGGGCAGCAACTCGGTCACCTTCTCGCCTGGGGTGGTGCAGCTGGGTGTGCCGTTGAGCCAGTGGACCACCAGCTATCCGCCGTCGGCCGGGTACCTGTACGCGCCGGCCAACCCTGCCGGTACGGCACCGCTGGGCACCGTGGACGGCAGCATGCGTCTCGAGTTGAACGACCTGACCACGCTGACCACGGTCGGGGCGTTTCCGGCGGACGGCGAGTACATTGTCTATGCGCGGTACGACCCTACTACCCCGTATTGGGTGGCGGTAACGGCGCAGACGGTGGCAGCCGTCACGACTATGGACTGGTCATCTGCGGTGCCGCTGGCCTGGGTGCGCGTGGTGAGTGGTGCGATCACTGCCGTGCGGGACTGCCGACCTACGCCGCCGTGGCTGCCGCGCATTGCGCAATACGTGAACATAGACGCGCCGATAATGATTGCCCCAGAGTACGACAGCGAAGAGGGTCTGCTGGTGCCGTGCAACATAGGGTCGTTCTGGTTGGTGCCAGGGCAGGCGGTGTGGTTCACGGGGCAGGTGCAGTTCGAGGGGAGTTTCGATCAGAAGGACCCTGCGCGCCCTGACATCGCCTGCAAGTACAGCCTCAGCCGTGGCGACCCGGCAGACAGCTTTGCCACCGGGCACTTCTGGTACGGCGGGCGCGCGGGCACGTGCTTCCCGGTGTACCATGCGGCGTTTCCGCAGATCTCGCGCAACGCCTGGGCGTTCGAGTGTCTGTTCCTGCCTAAAGCGTTCACGGCGGTGCAACCTGATGAGGCGTCGCAGGCTGCACCAGGCATCTTCCACTTCAATGGCATCTACTGTACGGAGTTCTACACGTACAGTTTCAAGAAAGACCCAGAAGGGCCTATCCATAAGAGCGACGGCATCAAGGTGGTGTGGGCCACGCTGCGTGCCGAATGGGTGCCGTATGCCGTGCAGTCCACGGTGGCTGCTGCCACGCCGCCAACGCCGGCTACGTGTTTGGTAACGGGATGAGCACGCCAGTTGACGATACGCCGGTGCGGTTGCAGAACACGTACACCGACGCGACCAGCCCGGTGCCCGGCACGGTGATCAGCCCCGTGGACCCGTACGCGCAGTGGAACTTGGTGCGCTGGGCCAAGAGCCGCCCCGGTACGCTGCTGGCTGACCGGTACGGGCCGGTGTGGGTGCAAGGCGGCGCGACGGCGCTGATGTCCATCAGTCCAGATGTCGCGCAAGTGCAGCCGATGGAGGCGTGGGGCCTGGAAGAAGTGCTGCAACAAGACCGCGTGGCCCTGCGGGCGGTTTCGGCTCAGCAGACTGTGACTGGCGTTCCAGCTACTCCAACAGTGATCGGCACCTTCCTGGGATTCATAGTCCAGCGCGGTATGGGCACCATCGTGCCGTACCCCATCACGGCACCGAGCCTGCAACGCAAGACCACCTACATGGAAGTGCCCGACGTGGCCAACGTGGCGGTACCCGTGGCGGCGATGATAGCTGGCGCAGGCTGGAACGGGTTGATCGACCTGCGCCGCCGCCCTGGCCAGATTCTGTACGTGGACAAGAACGTCACGTACCTGACCACGCCGCAGTACAGTGCGGACATCGACAATGGGTGGTCCATTGCGCGGGACTACCGCATCTGGCTGTACGCGCCCGTGGGCGCAGTGTTTGAAGTGTGCACTGCGGTGACGTATATGCTGCCGTACGAAGACGCTATCGACGAAAAGCATGGCGACGTGCCGTTCGGTAACAACATACAGAACCCGCAGGACTACACGCTGCAGAAGTCCCTGGCCCACTACATCAACAGCGCGTTGAGCACCAACCTCAGCGAGGAAGCGGGCGTCGAGGCGTTCAACGGGTTGGACGTTGCGCAGACGCAGGCCATTGCCGACCACGCACAGAACACCCAGAAGCAGACGCTGTACCTGCGGGCAGCGTACAAGAGCCTGGTGAATGCCATACACGACATCTGCCCCGCCTATTTGATTCCACAGGGGCAGGCGCGGCAGTACAAAGTGGATGTGCGGTTCCCCCAAGTGTGGGCACGGTTGGTTGCGCCGCAGCCGCAGTTTGCGGTGACCGGCGGCATATCGAAGACGAAATGAGCCTCGAATACTTACCCGCTGCGGAGGCCATACAGAATGGCAGTCTGCTGGACGCCGTTGCGATTAACACGGTAATCCAGCAGCTGTCTGAGGCAGCGCGCTGGTTGGCCGGCGACGTACTGGGCCGCGCCATCTGGATCGACGGCGGCGATATCTCCGCCACGCTGGATGGCGATGACCTGTTTGTCGAAGTCAAGGACGTGGATACGTACCTGTTCGAGCCCAGCACGCAACCGGTGCGCGCCCTGCGGGTAGGCACGCGCTGCCGGCAGGGTACTCGTTCGGTGAACGTCGATAAGGACAAAGACTTGCTGCTGGCCATGTTGGCCAGCAACGCCGACGAGCAGCTAGGCATGATCCAGATTTACGACCCCGTGCGCGACTTTCCGCCGCAAGGGGTGGTGCCGTTGCACTGGATCGGCACAGGGTTCACCGACTTACATGCCACCGTGGACGCCCGCCCACACCCGGTGTACGGCGTGTCGATGGCTCCCAACGGGTACGAGGCGCACAGCCGCACGGCATGGATTCCAGTGCCGGACGCCAAGGCAGCGGTGTGCGTGTACCCTGGCGAGCGGCTGCTGGTCACGTTAGAAGTCAACGGTCAGGATGGGCTGGTGTCGGCGATCAAAGACAACAACTTTGTGCCCAAGGATCGGGCTGATAACACCAAGCTGGTTGTGGCGCTGAACGGGTACATACCACCGACGGACGCCGACCCGTTGCGTGTGGGGTACGAGACGGCGTTTCCCGAGACGCACACCCACACGGCCATCTGGATCATTGATCCGTTTGCCGCCAATCCTGGGCTGATCTTCGGCACGCCGGACCCAACGCAGGGCGGGCCGATTCTGGTGGAGCTACAGATACGCGGCTTTGCCGCCAAGACCGATAAGATGCTGTTCTCGGTGCGCGTGCTGCCCGCTGAGTGCGTACCGGGGTAAAAAGGAGGACCGATGAAACTCAAACTGCTGTTGCTGCTGGTGGTGCTGTGGGCTGCGGTGAGTCAGGCGCAGACCAACTTTCCCGGTGGATACGACAACACCACCAACCTGCCGGTGGTGGGCCCTGGGGACACCATAACCAGCGGCGCGCACAACACGCAGAACAGCGCCCTGTTTGCCATGCAGCACGCGCTCGGCCTTACGTCCACGGTGGTGTCTGAATGTACGGGGACGGGCGCACCGTATGCCTGCTGCACCGGCGCGGGCACGGGCAGCGGCTGCCTGGCGGGTGGCCCGCCGAACGATCTCGTCACCATGCTGAACAACAAAGCCGGCGCTGGCGACATGGTGGTCCTCAATAACAACAAGGTGCTCAACTACACGCTCAACGCGGGCGCGTACCCTGGTGCAGACATCGGCGCGCAGGTGAACGCCGCGCTGGCCGACTGCAACACTCAAGTGGGCAGCGGCAGCTGGTGCCGCGTGACCATTCCGCCGAAAACGGCGGTACAGTCCACGGCCATCACGATCGGCCGCGCCAACACTGAACTGGACTGCCAGAACGCCCAGTTGCAAACTGCCAGCACGTTCACAGATGCACCTATCAAGATCAACTTCATTGCACCCGGTGCGTATGCCTTGGCGATCAACAACATCACGGTGCGCAACTGCTACATTGACAACCGATCGCAGAGTAGCATTTCCTGGGCACCCTCTGCCGGTGGGCAAACCGACCCGCGCGTGGCGCGCGTGGTGGCCTGGCGCGTGAATAACTTGCGCCTGGAGCACCTGACGATCATCGGGCCGCTGGGCGGTGGTGTGGACGTGCAGCAGTCCCAAGGCATCGTTGATGACATTCAGGTGGGCGACCCCACCAACAGCGGCTGGGGGCCTCGGCCAGCATTTACGGGCAGCAGCCAGGCCGACGGCGTGTACCTTGTTGGTCAAGGTTACACGGGCGGCGCGGGCAACCCTGGCCAACCCATCTATGCGAGCAACCTGCGAGTGTACTACGCGAGCATCTACGGCGTGCATGCGGTAGCGGGCGCGCAGCTACAGAACGTGGACGTCAACACGGCAGGCAGTAGCTGCATCGTGATCGGAGGCACCACCAGCCTGGCACCCGTCAGCGGGTGGGTCACGCTAGACGGCTTTACCACCAACCAGTGCAGCAACAGTCTGGGCACGCCCACGGGTGCGGTAGGCGACCCGGCATCCAACCCGACTACCGAAAACATGGGCCACGTGACCGTCACCAACGGATTTATCCGGCTCAGCGGCTCCGACGGCATTCGGTTCACTACGGCCAAGATGCACGACGCTATGGTGATTGCCGGCAACCGCCTGGAGTGCTTTGGGTCACGGTCGGCCTTGTCGAACTCGCGCGGTGTGTACGTGCAGAATGCCAGCAACAGCGTGATCCAGGACAACAACATCGGCAGTCTGACGGGGTGCCCCGCCATTACCGGCACGGCAGCGGGCATCGAGCTGAGCGAAGGCAAGACCACTCAGGTGGTCGATAACATCATCCCCGGCGTCAACCCCAGCGGCAATGCGTATGGCATCGTGCTCAGTACCAACGGCGGCTTGGTTTCGACGCAGGGTGTTTTCGGGAACGTCATCCGCAATGTGCCGAACGCTGCCATCGTGTTCTCTGCGAGTGCAGGCGGCTTGGTTACAGATGTTACGGTGCGCGACAACACGCTCAACGGGTGCCAAGCGTCCTCTACGTGCGGGCAGATCACATTCACGAGTGGTGCGGCTACGTCGTTCATCAACTTGTTCCTCATCGACAACTGGGCGGAGTCAACTGGGGCGGGCACTGGTAAGTACGGCATCCTGACGACGCTGACCGGATCAAACTCTTCGAGCGACGTGGTCTTTTCCAACTTCTGGCAAGGCACTGAGATTTTGCAAACCGGTACGCTGCTGGCGTACATCGACGGCACCGAGCAACATACGCCCAGCTGGGTGGTGATGACGAACACCACCGGGTCCACTATCGTGGGTGGGCGTGTGGTGTGCGCTAACGGTGCGGCCGGAGTGGGTACGTGCTCGACGAGCGGCACTGCCCGCCTGGCGCTTGGGGTAGCGGTGGCGAGCATTACGGCAGGGAACATCGGCGACATTCAGACCACGGGCAGCATCAGTGGCGTTCCCTGCGATGGCACGGTGACTCCCGGTGACCTGCTGATTCGCAGTAGCACCACGGCAGGCAGCGTGATGGCTGACAACACGCCCAACCCCGGCGAGACGCTGGGCAAAGCGCTGACGGCGTGTAGCACCACCTTGACGGCGTTGCTGGGCACCGGCCAATGACGAGCCAACGCCCCACCAACCAGCGCCTGACGCTGACGGGACCCTACAGCCGGCAAGCCCCTATTGCGGCCAGCGCCATGGACACCAGGTTGCAAGCTGCCGGTGCAGCGGAGAACGTGCTGGGGGGCTTCTTCCGTGGGAACTTGACGCTTCAGCCTGCGGAGCAGCTGCCGTACCCCACGGCGCTGACGGAGTACGCCATCCCTAACCAGGACCTGGTGCTGCGCCAGCCGGGGCCGTTGCTGTACGTGCTGTGGAACCGCGTGGAGCTGTTGCCGTTCGAGTCCCCCGACCGGGATCCGGCCACTGGCGCGGAACTCGACCCCGGCACGGCTATTCCGCCCGGAGCGTATTGGCTGTACCGCGCCACGCTGACCGACGGTACGCTGGAAGAGCGGCTGCGTCTGGGTACCGCGCCAGACCCTGGCGACGCAATACGGGCGGTGTATTACATCATCGACTGGACCGTAGCGCAGTGATAGAGGCAATGCTACCTCCTGCTGCTGACGGTGCTCATCATCCTCGCCGTCCTCGGCCTGGTCGGCGTCATGCCGATGTACTGGCGGATGCACTGAGCCGGGCGCGCATGGCACGCCGAGTCGCTGCAGCCCTGGTGCTGCTCGGCGTGCTGCTGGGCGGCCAGCGGGCCAGTGCACAGACCGCCACACCCACGCCCTGGAACGGCTCGTGCAGCTTCGTCACGATCACGCCAGCTGCCGGCGACGGCTTCCCCACGTCGCAGAGCAATACCTGGCCCGGCAGTGCGACCACCTTCGTCTCGGGCAATGCCAACTACGTGCAGGCGTCTTGGTCTAGTTCGGCTCCAACGTACACCTCAGAGAACTACGTTGCCAGGTTCCCAACCGGCGCATCCATCCCATCAACAGCAACGATCGCGACAGCATGGATGCATATCTTCGTCGGTGCCACTGCCGCCAGTAACACCGACACCACTCTCAGCGCCCGCTACTTCACCGGCGGCACACCGCTTGGAAGCGCAGACTGGGTATCCGCACCAGCCGGCGTTGTCGCATTCGATGTTGCAGCGCCACTATCTAGCGTAGCAACCGGTGAGGAGAATTACACCTTATCAAATCTAGGCAGCATCGTCAAGGGTAGTGGGAACACCGACATACGCCTCGTGGCTTCTCGACCGGGCGGCGTTGCACCTACTACCGGCACCACCTACATCTATATCGCGACGTCTACCGTTGGCATATCCAATCAGATACCATGGTTAACCATCGAATATTGCCTCCCGACGCCGACACCCACGATCACGGCAACGCCCACACGCACTCCTACAGTAACATCTACATATACAATAACAAACACGCCAACAGCAACTCCGACGGCTACACCTACATACACCATAACTAACACACCTACGAACACACCCACGGTGACTCCGACGTCCACACCAACTCGAACGCCCACGGCAACCTTCACGAACACCGTCGCGATCGACGATGCGCAGTTCATCTCTCAGTCCGTGCCCTCGGTCATGCTGCCGGTCAACGTCTACTCCGTCTCCGTGACGATGAAGAACACCGGCAACACGCCCTGGACCTATCCGGCCTACTCACTGGTCAGTCAGAACCCAGCGTACAATTCCACCTGGGGCTTCAATCAGATCAACCTCGGCGGCAGCGAGAACATCCTCCCCGGTCAATCCAAGACATTCACCTTCAACGTGACCGCACCCAGCATCGGTACATACAATTTTCAATGGCAGATGTACGATGCGACGGTGTTCTTCGGGGCCATGTCCACGAATGTCGTCGTGACGGTAGCAGCGGCAACGCCTACGGCGACACCCACCGTCACAGCTACAGGCACGGTGACAAACACAGGGACAGTGACGGATACGCCGACGGCTACGCCCACAGCGACGAGCACCGCTACGCCAACGGTAACCAATACAGTCCCGATCGACAACGCACAATTCATATCGCAGGTCACACCCCCGGACATCATGCTGCCTAGTCAAGTCGCGTCTGTCTCAGTGACCTTTAAGAACACCGGCAACACGACGTGGACCAAGGCCACGAACTACTCGATGATCAGTCAGAACCCCGCGTTCAATCAGTCTTGGGGTAGCAACCAAGTCCTCTTGGGAACGTCTGACAGTATCGCTCCCGGTCAATCTAAAACATTCTCGCTTAATATCAACGCGCCATCAAGTCCTGGCACCTACAATTTCCAGTGGCAGATGAACTATAATACGTCGACGTTCTTTGGCGATCTGTCGACGAACGTCGTCGTGACTGTCGCCCAAGCGACCGCGACCCCTACGCAAACGCCAACGGTGACACCAACTAGCACCATCACATTCACCCCGACATCGACGCCATTGAACACTGCTACTCCTACATTAACCCCTACGAACACGCCGACAAACACACCGACGGCGACCCCCACGGCGACGCCCACGGCGACACCGACGGCCACCCCGACCGCGACGCCGACGCGCACGCCGACCATCACCAACACACCGACCGTGACCCCCACCGCGACACCGACCAGCACGCCTACCGCGACACCGACCAACACGCCAACCAACACGCCGACTGCCACTCCGACCGCCACCCCGACGGCCACGCCGACGGCAACCCCAACCCAGACCCCGACCAGCACGCCGACGCAGACGCCAACCGCGACCTACACGCCGACAGCAACGCCTACGAACACCCCGACCAGCACGCCCACGGCGACGCCCACACAGACCCCGACGGCCACACCAACGCAGACGCCGACGGCAACCCCCACTGCGACGCCGACGGCCACGGCGACCATCACCGTCACCCCAACCGCGACGCCCACCGTCACCCCAACCGCGACGCCGACGAGCAGTCCCACGCAGACACCGACGCGCACGCCGACGCAGACGCCCACCGCTACCGCGACAGCCACACCGACCGCGACCCCGACCGCCACCAGCACTCCGACCGCGACCCCCACTAACACGCCGACCAGCACACCCACCGCGACGCCGACCAATACGCCAACTCAGACGCCCACAGCCACGCCCACAGCCACGCCAACTGTCACCTACACACCGACCGCCACTCCGACCGCCACCCCGACGGCCACGCCGACGGCAACCCCAACGGCCACACCGACGCAGACGCCCACGGCGACGCAGACGCCGACGGTGACCGCGACCGGCACGGTGACGCAGACGCCGACCATTACGCCCACCGTCACACCAGGGCCGTCTCAGACGCCAACTGTCACGCCGACCAACACGGCAACCGCCACGCCGACGCAGACGCCGACGGTGACCTTCACGCCAACTGCCACGCCGACGAGTACCGCGACCGCCACCGCCACACCGACCAACACGGGCACGGACACACCGACCGCCACGCCGACGATCACGCCCACCGCCACGCCGACCGATACGGCCACCGGAACGATTACCGAGACGCCGAGCGTAACGCCCACGATCACGACGACGCCAACGTTGCCGCCCGCCTGCCAATGGTACAACGGGGCGATGACGGAGGACGTGCTGGCCTCCGTGGTCGATCCTGGCGGTTCGTGGTCGCCAACGGTTTCGGGGACCGTGACGCTCAGCTCCGGTGCCGAGATCGTCTCGCCGGGCTGGGCGTCCACCAAAACCAACACGCAGAACAGCGAGGCGTGGATGCGCGTCAACACCGCGCCGCTGGCCAACTACACCATCTTGCAAGCCATGCTCGACCTGAACATCGGCAACGCCAGCGAGACGGTTCCGAGCAATCAGTGGCCTGGCTACGTGCAGGGCTCGTTCATGAACGCAGTAGCACAGGACGGTTTCCAGACCACCGACTATACCGGCGCGCAGGACCACACTGCCTTTGGGCCGGTGTCCTTTGCGCTGCTGCCACCGACCACATCGGGCACGTACAGCTTCACGCTCGACCTGACGGCTGGCGGTAGTTCCAATCCCGACGACGCCATCAACACCCACGGCTACACGGCGATCCGCGTGTTCGTGCCGCTGCTCATGCCGCAGCCGAATCCCAACCGTGGTGACACCGCACAGGTATCAATCGCGACGTTGGAGAACTCCAACCCTAATTGGCATCCCGTGATGTGGGTCGAGGCGTGCGCGCCGACGCCGACCACCACACCGACCGCGAGCTACACACCGACCGCCACGCCGACCCTCGTTGCGGCTTCGCCGACGCCGACCACCACACCGACGCCGATCCCACCGACCGTAACGCCGACCAGCACACCGACCGCGACGCCGACCGCTTCCGGCACGTCGACCGTGACGCCGACGGTCACGCCGACGTTACCGCCAACGGACACCCCGACGGACACCCCGACGGGCACCATCACGGCCACGCCTACCGACACGCCGCTGCCTACCGCTACGCCGACGGTCACGCCCCCGGCTACCGCCACCAGTACGGCCCGCAGTACGCCCACGGCCACGGGGCTCGGTACGCCTACGGCCACGCCACAGGTGCCGTTGACGCTGCATGTGGTGGCCGCTACGCCGCGGATGATTCTGGTGGCCGGTACGCCTGCGGCGGTGCTGCGCGGCGTGGCCACACCCGGCATGCGCTTGCAAGCCGGCGTGCCTCGCATGATCGTAACCGTGCTACCATAATAACCTAAAGGGAGAAGACCATGCTGCGTCAACTCATACTGTGCGCGTCGCTGGCGGCGCTGGTGGGCGCAACCCCGGTGCCCACGCCTGCGCCGCATCACCACCGGTGGCACCGCCGCCACGGGCATCCGCATCCAACGCCTACCGTCGTCGTCTTCGGCGACCGCCGCTGGGACCCACCCGGTGACCCCACTGCGCCCGGTACCACGAGCCTGCCGTTGCCACCGGCGATTGCGTTTGTGGTGAACGAAGGCTCCGACGTGCGCCTGATGCTGGAATACACTACGCCGGACAACATAAAGGTGCAGCCGTGGACGTTGCGCTGCCAGGTGCACGACACGCCCACCAACAGCGTGCTGTACGACACCGGATCGTTTGCCCCCACCAGCGTCACCACATACCTGACGCTGCAAGGCGACGTGAACGTGGTGGTGCAGAGCGGCTACTGTGCCGGCAACACCACACAGGGCTGCGCTACCGACGCCGACTGTGGCGGGTCACCGGGTAGCTGCGTATGGATTCCGAGCGAAACGCACCGCTTTACCTGCCAATGGACGTGGGCTCCGCCCCCGGTGCCCAGCACTGCGCCGACGCCTGTCCCCGGCACCGGCACGCAGGAAGTGTACTTTCAGGTCATCAACATGCGTAACATTCCCATGCTATGACCAGCCGCTGGTTGTTCGTCATAGGATTGCTGATGGTTCTCGAGTTACCGGCGCGGGCGCAGCTGCCCACGTTTACGGGCACCCGCACGTGGACGCCCGTAGCCGTACCCCCCACCGCCACGCCCCCCGGCACGCCCACCGGTACGTCGCCGCCCACCCCCACCGAGACGGGCACCCCGCTGCCAGAGGCGCGCATCAAGCCCGAGATGATTCAGTGGCCCACGCCGCAGCAGACCCCCGTGCAGACCCCGGTGTGCGTGGTGGTCGAGCGCGACCCGTCCCTGGGCGCGATGATCTTCTGCCTGCCGGCCACCAACGGATCGATCGGCGGCGGGCAGCGGGCCTGCGTAGGCACCGGGTCGATTGCGGCGGCTGCCGTGGCCAACGTGTGCGTGACGTGGAGCAGCCCTTATCTCAGCTCAGGTGGCTACGTGGTGGTCGGTCCCGTCGTTACGGACACGCCCACCGGAGGCATCGCGGCGTTGATGGTGCACCACTTGACGGGGCAGACGACCACGGGCGCGTGCGCCCTGGTGTTCAACCAGGACGCCGCCAACGCCCGTAGCGGTACGCTGTGCATGCAAGCCGTGGGACTATAGACGGTGGTTTACTATACGCAGAGCGCGTGGCTACCATACAGCCACGCGAGAAGAGGAGTGCGAAACAATGACTCGAATCATCAAGTGGCTTTGGGCAGTGCTGTTGGTAGCAGCGCTTGCTGCGCCGTCAGCCGTGTGGGCCGGCTCGATCGGCTTCCAAGCCGCCAGCGCGGAAGACCCGATGGTCAACGCCTTCTGCACGGGCTCCGGCGCACCGGACGCGTGTTGCACGGGGGTGGGCACCGGTACGTGCGGTCCCGGTCTCAATTCGCTCTGCACCGGTCTCGCAGCGCCCTACTACTGCTGCACCGGCGCGGGCGCGGGCAACTGCAACTGGGCGTCGCTCGGGAGCAATCTCTCGTTCACCGCGCCGCGCACGCTCTATCAGAGCAACACCAACCGGGCGATCTTGGCGGACTTTGACGCGCCCGTGGCGACCAACACGCTCTGCACGGGCTCCGGCGCACCGTGGGCTTGCTGCACCGGCGCGGGTGCGGGCACCTGCACCACGTACTGTACGGGGGCCAACACACCGTACAGTTGCTGCACCGGGAGCGGTACCGGGAACTGCGGCGCGTCGCGCTGCATCCTGCTCCACTTTCCGATGCCGCCCGACTACGTGGCGGCGGGAAACATGACGTGGACCTACGGCATGGTGACTAAGGGCAACGCCACCTGCACGGCGGCGGGCGTGCCGTGGCCGTGCTGCACGGGCTCGACCACCGGCACGTGTGGCGTGCTCGACGGCACACACGCCGCATGTTTCCACACCGACGTGGCATGCGCGGCCGGCGGCGGGGCCTACGGCTTCGGCGCCGCCACGCTGCTCTACGCCGCACCGACCGCCGGTGCCAGCAATAACTGCCAGGCACCATCGGCAACTGGCGGCATTGTGTCGCGGCAGACTTCCTTCTCCACCACCAGCATGACCATGAGCGGCTGCCATCCGAAAGACTCGGTAATCGTGCGCTTCTGCCGCGATGCGAACCTGGCTTCTGCTTCGAGCGAGAATACCTCGAACATGAGCCTCATCGATCTGGTGTTTACCTACTGATGCGCCGCCGTCTCCTCGCGCTCGGCGCGGTGGCGGTGCTTCTCGGCTTTGGCGTCTCTGCGCTCGCGCAGCTGAATCTCAACATCGTGCCGTTCAACGCCGCATCGAGCTTCTCGATGGGCGCCATGCCGCCCACCGCCAACATGACGGAGTGGCTCCGCGCCGATCAGATCGTCGGGCTTGCCAACGGTGCGGCCATCGCTACGTGGTTCGACACCTCCGGCAACAACAATCACGCCACGCAGGTCACCGCCGCCAACCGCCCCACCTACCAGACCAACGTCGCCAACGGTCCGTGGAACTCCTCCTATCCGCCGGGCGCAGCCAGCTGCACCGCGTGCGCGCCCGTGGTGCGCTTCACGGCGGCGAACTCTCAGTTCTTTAATCTTCCCTCGACGTCCAGCTACTCGGCGGGCGAGGCGTTTATCGTCGTCAAGATCACCACCGACCCGCCGACGCTTACGAACAACACCGGGCTCTGGCGCTTCACCGACTCCAACTCCTCCGACGGCTACCCGGCGACCGCCTACCCGTGGACCGACGACAAGATCTACGAGGGCTTCGGCACCACGGTGCGCAAGGGCACTGGCATTGGCGGCATCGACCACTCGGCGGTCGGCACGCTGACGCAGTGGCGCGTGTATGACGTGTACTCGGCCGGTGGCGGGTATCAGATCTTTCTCGGTGGTGTGTCGCTCTTCTCCACGGCGAGCAACACGGTGCAGTTCTCCGCCACGCCGACGCTCGGGCAGTCGCATGGCGGTACGGGCGACGGCGGCTTGAACTACTACCTGAACGGCGACGTCGGCGAGTTCATCCTCTACAACCAAGTGCTCTCGGCGGCGGATCGCCAGTTGGTGTTCAGCTACCTCGTCAACAAGTTCGGCATGGGGCCGGCGTCCGGCAACACGTTGTCGTGTCCGCTCAACCTGAACGATTCGGTCAAAGGCCAACCACAGATCGCCACGCGCGACTGCGATCCCGTCACGACGGACTCCTTCGCGTGGCCGTTCATGTGGACGTGGGCGATGCCGCTCGGCGCGACGACGATCCGGTTCGACATGGAAGCCAGCACGGTGGTGGACAACACGCAATGTACCGCGTCGGGCGCACCGCTGAGCTGCTGTACCGGCTCTGGAACGGGCTCGTGTACGAACCAGTGCTTCAAGGTGGCCATCGGATGCGGCCCGTACTTTGTCACGGTTCCGCTCCGCAACATGACGTGGGGCGCGTACACGCCATCGGTCTGCGCTCCGCTCGTCAACGTCTTCAGCGGGTACACGCTTCTCTCGTTTCCGTCGGTGCCCATCCCCAGCACCGCCACACCGCCCGTCGACTGCAATGTGCTCGTGACGCGCGATGGCACCAACGCGGGTGACACGTCTCCCGGCGTCGGCAAGGTCGCCTCTGGGCGGCTCATGTACTGATGGGTGGAGGAACCATTGTGGGGTCGCCGGGTCGCATGGATCGTTGCGGTGCTGGTGGTTGGCTTCACCGTCACGGCGGCTAACTGGATTCCACCGCTTCGCTCGAACATCCCCTACATTCCGCAACTCCCCGCCACGCCGCCTGGCCCCACCCTCCGCCCGTTCTTTGTTCCGCAAACGCCCACGCCTGGGCCGGTCGGCACGGCCACCAACACAGCCACCGCTACGTGGACGCCCACGCCTGCCAACACGTCCACACGCACCAACACGCCGGTCAACACCGCTACCGCTACCAATACGCCGGCCAACACGGCCACACGCACTAACACACCCGTGAACACCGCTACCGCTACCAATACGCCCGTCAATACAGCCACCAGCACCAACACGCCGCTCTTCACCAACACCGTGACACGTACGTACACGGCCACGGCCACGGCCACGCCGACCAACACGCCGGTGGCCAAGCCGTTCTTCGTTCCGCAGCCCACAGCGACCGCGACTAATACGAACACCCCGCTGCCGGGCAACACGGCTACCGCTACTCGGACAACCACGGCCACCAGCACCAACACCCCTGTCAATACGTCCACGGCAACCAACACCCCGGCCAACACGCCGACAAGCACGGCCACCGCCACCGCCACGGCTACCGCCACCGTGACGCCAACGGGCTGCATGGTGCTGAGCGGTATGGCAATCTGGTACAAGGCGGACGCCATTACCGGCGTCGCCAACGGTGCGAGCCTCGGCACGTGGCCCGACAGTAGCGGCAACGGACGGGACGCCACGACGGTGGGCGGCCTTGGCAATCCGACGTACAAGACCGGAATTGTGAACGGACTGCCTGCCGTGTATCAGAACGGCGCACAGGGGCTGGCGGTGCCCGACCTGCCAGCGACGCCTGCGTCACTTGAGACGTTCATCGTTGTGAAGGCCGACCTTGACCCTCCGGCGGCGTCTCCAGCGTCGGGCTTGTGGCTGTACGGTACGTCGGGGCTCGCGACGCATTACCGGTACCCCGGTGACTTGAACGTGTACGACGGCTTTGGCAGCACCACCCGCCGCAGCGAGGGCAACCTGCCGAACAACCTGGCCGCGTGGAACATATACAACGTGTCGTCCGCTTCCGCTAGCTGGATCGCCCGGTTCAACGGTGCGCAAGTGTACTCAGATACGACCAACACCGTGGCGATGGGCGGTGGCAACGGGCGCATCGGCGTGTCGTTCAGTAACTGGGGCCTGGTGGGGTACATCGCCGAGTTCGTGCTGTACAATACCGCGCTGTCCTCGGTGGACCGCGCCACGGTCAACGCCTGCCTGGCGGCAAAGTACGGCATTACGCTGGCCGTGCCGACCAACACGCCCACCGTAACGCCGACCATCACCCCCGCACCGCGTCCGTTCTTTGTGCCGCAGCCTACTGCAACGGCTACCGCAACGTCGCTCGCGACGTTCACCTTGACACGTACCGCAACGGCTACCAATACGCCGGTCAACACCAGCACCGCTACCGTTACCGCTACCGCAACGGCAACAGCGACTGCCACCGCAACGAGCGCCTTTACCACGACACCCACGCCGATGAGCAACCAGTGCCAGTTCGTCGTGGTGACGCCACTCTCCAGCGACGGCTTCCCGTACGCGCAAGGTGGCTCGTGGCCAGGGAGTGCAACAGGCTTTGTCACTGGCTCGGCCAACTACATTCAGGCGTCGTGGGACGGCACGAGCACGTACACGTCGGAGAACTACGTCGCCCGGTTCCCTACGGGTGCCGCGATTCCCGCCAACTCGTACATCGCCACGGCGTGGATGCACCTGTTCGTCGGCGCGCAGACGTCTGCCAACACCGATACGACGATCGGCGCGCGGTACTTTGATGCGGGCTCAACGCTTGACTTGACCGACTGGTCCGCCACGGCGGTTGGGCCGGTGGCGTTCGATATGCCAGGGCCGCTCTCGGGTTACGCCAGCGGCGATCAGAACGTTGCGCTTACCAATGTGGCCAACATCAAGACTGGTACCGGCGGATACACCGATCTGCGCCTGGTGGCGGTGCGGCCCGGCGGCGCTGCGCCCACGGGCAACAATTATCTTTACATCGCCACGTCGAGCGCTCTCTCAACTCAGCAGCCCTTCCTCACAATCGAATACTGCCCGCCGCCACGCTTTATGCCAGTGGTTGTCCCGCAGACACCGACGCCGCTTGCAACGGCGACGGTCACCAACACGCCCACGTTTACGGCCACGGCCACCGCTACGGCCACCAGCACGGCCACTGCCACCAGCACCGCCACGGCGACGCCCACGCCCACGTGGACTCCACTGCCGCCCAAGCCGTTCATCATCCCACAGCCCACGGCAACCGTCACCAACACGCCGCCCGCCACTGCCACGGCCACCGCCACGGCCACCAGCACGGCTACGGTTACGGCGACTGCGACGGTGACGTTGACTCCGACGATTACACTGACGCCTACACCGTCCCCAATGAGCAACCAGTGCACGTTCGCTGTGCTGACGCCGCTGGCGTCCGATGGCTTCCCGTACACGCAGGGGGCGTCGTGGCCGGGGAGCAGTCCAGGATTTGTTTCCGGCACCGCCAACTACATCCAGGCAAGTTACGACGGCACCAGCACGTACACCAGTGAGAACTACGTGGCGCGGTTCCCGACGGGTGATGCAGCCCCAGCGGGCGCGTACGTGGCGGCGGCGTGGATGCACCTGTTCGTGGGCGTTGATACGGCGGCAAACAGCGACGCGACGGTCGGCGCACGGTACTTCAGCGGCACTATGAGCAGCGCCGACTGGGTGCCGACGCCAACGGGGCCGGTGGCGTTCGACATACCGGGGCCGCTGTCTGGCGTGGCAACGGCGGACGAGAACTACACGCTCCAGAACCTCAGCAACATCAAGGTGGGTGCGGGTACGTTCACCGACCTGCGCCTGACCACATATCGGCCTGGCGGGGCGGCACCCACCGGGAACAACTACATCTACATCGCCACTTCGACTGTCTCCTTCCCCAGTCAACGCCCATCGCTGACCGTGGAGTATTGCCCGCTGCCGCGCTTCGCGCCGTTCTTCATTCCCGCGCCAACCGTCACGCCAACCATCTACACGCCCACGCCCACGGCCACGGCCACGGCGACCCGTACCGCTACCCCTACGCCGACCAGTTGCTTACCGCAGCAGGCAAGCATTGCCATGTGGTATCGCGGCGACGCCATTACCGGTCTGGCCGACGGAGCCTCGCTGCTGACGTGGCCAGACAGCAGCGGCAACGGGCGCGACGCTACCACCGTCAGCGGCCTGCCGAATCCGGTGTACCACACCGCCGTGGTAAACGGGCTGCCTGCCGTGCATCACGACGGCACGCAAGGGCTGGCGCTGCCCGACTTACCCTCGACACCCGCTGCGTTCGACGTATTCATTGTGGTGAAGACCGACGTGGACCCGCCAGCGTCCACGGCCACGTCGGGCTTGTGGTTGTACAGCACGTCCGGCGTGGCGACGCATTACCGCTGGCCAGGAGACAGCAACATCTACGACAGCTTTGGCAGCACCACCCGCCGTGCGGAGGGCAACCCGGCCACCAGCCTGGCCACGTGGAATCTGTACAACGTCACCTCGACCGCCAGCGGCTGGACGGCGCGGCTGTCGGGCAGTACGCTCTACAGCGACACGAGCAACGTCGTCGGCATGGGTGGTGGCAACGGGCGGCTGGGCGTCTCGTTCAATAACTGGGGCCTGGTGGGCTCCATAGCGGAAGTGGTGGTGTACAGCGCGGAGCTATCGCCATCGGATCGCTCGCTAGCGGCAGCGTGCTTGGGAACCAAGTACGCGCTGACGATTGCAACGCCCACGCCCACGTTTACGCCCACGCGCACCTTTACGCCCCTCAGCAAGCCGTTCGTTATCCCACAGCCAACCAACACGATCACAGCCACGCCAACGATCACTGCCACGCCAACGCTTACCGCGACTGTGACCGCTACGGCCACAGCGACGTTCACCGTAACGTGGACTCCGGTACCGCCTAAGCCGTTCTTCATTCCCGCACCTACCAACACGGCCACCGGCACGGCTACGGCTACGGCAACCAACACCGGCACCGCCACGGCTACGCCCACCAACACGCCGGTCGTCAAGCCCTTCTTCATTCCAGCGCCCACCGGCACCGCTACCAGCACGTTCACTGCAACGCCTACGGTCACGCCCACCGGTACGGTCACAGCTACTCCGACCAACACGCCCGTGCCGCCCAAGCCCTTTTTCATTCCAGCGTCCACCGACACTCCTACGAATACGGTCACGGTAACGCCTACCAACACGGCCACGCCCACTAACACACCGCAGCCGCCCAACCCATTCATCGTGCCGCAGCCCACGGCGTCTCCGACGCAGACGCCGACCAGTACGCCGACCGTAACACTCACCTCAACACCCACTAATACTCCGGTACCCCCTAAGCCGTTCTTCATCCCAGCCCCAACGGCGTCGGCCACCGGCACGGTTACGGCCACCGGTACGGCTACGGCCACGCCGACCAACACACCCAAGCCGCCCAATCCGTTCTTCGTGCCGCAGCCCACGTCTACTGCCACGGGCACTGCCACGGCTACGCCAACCAACACGCCGCAACCACCTAACCCGTTCATCGTTCCGCAGCCCACCCACACGCCAACCAACACGGCCACAGCTACACCCACCGGCACGCCTGTACCGCCTAAGCCGTTCGTCGTGCCGCAGACGGTTACTGGCACTGCGACATCAACCGCCACGCAGACGCCGCTGGTGCCGCCCACGCTTACTCCGGCGCAGGCTCCGTTCTTCGTGCCGCAGCCCACGCAGACGCCCACGCCGTTTGTGGCGTTGGTGCCCACGGGGCACGTGGCCGTGTTTGGTGGCGGCATCGGCGACGTGCAGGCATGCGTCAACACGCCAGCGCCCGGTACGCCTGCGCCACCG
>Ga0306925_10000269_pt1 | contig 34854 bp, 34 predicted proteins | sample flu12Cox44000176_FD_203755 | JGI IMG/M metagenome (GOLD analysis project Ga0306925, IMG submission 203755) | Lab enrichment of tropical soil microbial communities from Luquillo Experimental Forest, Puerto Rico - flux8day.12C.oxic.44.000.176 (v2)... | ecosystem: Environmental > Terrestrial >... | reverse complement strand
TGGCTTGTGGGGGGTGTGGTGGTTGTGGGGGGGGGCGGCGCGTGGTTCTTGTGGCAACGCAAGTGCCGCCAAACTGCTACCCCCACCCCCAACCCCTCCCCAGCCGGCTGCGGGCTTGCCCGCTTCCGGCCAAATTAAAATGCCCGAACCCCGGCAAGCCGGGGTTCGGGTGGGGAGGGGAGCGCACCGAGTATGCGGCGCCGCTTTATATCAACTACAAACAAACGTGCTCTAGGGGAAGGACATCGATGAGGGCAGTCAGACATCGAAGGCTCGCCGCGCTTGCCGCGCTGTCGCTGGCGCCGCTGCTGGTGCCATCTGCGGCTCTGGCCGCCTGGCAGCCCACGCGGCCGATCGAGTTGATTGTTCCTGCCGGCACCGGCGGCGGCGCCGATCAGATGGCACGCACGATCCAGAGCATCGCCACCAAGCACAAGCTGATGAAGGTGCCGATAGTGGTGATCAACAAGCCGGCGCGCGACGGCGGCGAAGGCCTTCTCGACGTGAAGAACTCGCCCAGCAATCCGCATAAGCTCGCCATCACGCTCTCGAACCTGTTCACGACGCCGCTGGCGAGCGCAATTCCGTTCAGCTGGAAGGACATCACGCCGGTGGCGATGCTGGCGCTCGACGAGTTCATTCTGTGGGTGAATGCCGACACGCCCTACAAATCGACCAAGCAGTACATCGAGGCGGTGAAGCAGGAGCCCGGCAAGTTCAAGATGGGCGGCACCGGCACCAAGCAGGAGGATCAAATCATCACGGTGGCGATCGAGAAGGTGACCGGCGCCAAGTTCACCTATATGCCGTTCCGCGGCGGCGGCGAGGTCGCGCTGCAGCTCGCGGGCAAGCACGTCGATTCGACAGTGAACAATCCGATCGAAGCGGTGGCGCAATGGCAGGCGAATACGGTGCGTCCGCTCTGCGTGTTCGACGCAAAACCCCTCCCCTACTCCAACAAGATCGCCGAGAACATGTCCTGGGGCGACATCCCGACCTGCAAATCGGAGGGCATTGACATCGAATATCTGATGCTGCGCGGCATTTTCACGGTGCCGGGCGCCGGCAAAGACGAAGTCGCCTACTACGTCGACCTGCTCAGCAAGGTGCGGGAAACCCCGGAATGGAAGGCGCTGATGACCGAAGGCGCGTTCGATAACGAGTTCATGACCGGCGACGAATTCGTCAAATGGCTCGACAAGGAAGACAAGCGCCACCAAGCCTTGATGAAGGAAGCGGGTTTCTTGGCGGGGCAGTAGGCGTCAGCCAGTGCCTCGTCATGGCCGGGCTTGTCCCGGCCATCTACGTCTTTGAGGCAGCAAGCAAGACGTGGATGCCCGGCACAAGGCCGGGCATGACGGAGCCCAGCCGCTAAGTTACTCAATCACTTCGTCGGCGCGCAGCACGGTGATGAATTCGCGTCGTCTCATGCTGCGGCCCGACGTGAGGGATTAGCTCGCCGGCGGAAACACTAGCACAGACCGCCCCGGGGGCAATGCCCGTAAAGGCCCAGCAGGATATGCAGCCCTCCCCTGCTTGCGGCAGAGGGTGTACTGATGGTCCCAAGGCATCGGAGACGGTCATGGCCAAGCACTGGCTGCGTCGATTGCATGCGGCGCCGATCGCGCTTGCTATGGCGCTCCTGCCGCTTGCGGCAGGTGTCAATGCGGCGGAGGACGTGCACAAGCCCGCCGTCGTGTCGTTCGGGTTGTTCGGCGACCAGCGGGTGTTTCAGCGCGAGGCAACAGGCGCCGCACAAATCGTCGTAGACCGTTTCGGCGGCGATCCTCCCGTCGTCAAATTCAACACCAAGAAGGGAGGCGACGCGACGACCGCCTCGCTGGCCGCGGCGTTGCAGGCGACGGCGAAGAAAATGGATGACGCGAACGACGTCCTGTTTCTCATTCTCACCTCGCATGGGTCACCCGACGGCCTCGCCGTCGTCGCCGACCGGCGGCAGGCGATGCTTGCGCCGGCGCGGCTTGCCGACATGCTCAACGCGACCCACGTGCGATATCGCGCCGTGGTCATATCGGCCTGCTATTCCGGCGTGTTCATACCGCGGCTTGCCAATCCCGACAGCCTCGTGATCACGGCGGCGGACGCGGATCACTCCTCGTTCGGCTGCGAAGATCGCGCCAAATGGACTTATTTCGGCGACGCCTTCTTCAACGTCGCGCTGCGCCGCACGAGCCGGCTCAAAGACGCGTTCGTGCTGGCGCGCTCGCTGGTGGCGCAACGGGAAGCGCGCAACGGCTTTGCGCCGTCGCATCCGCAGATGGCCGGCGGGGAGAACGTCGAGCCGCTGCTGGTGGCGCGCAGTCCGTAGGGTGGGCGACGGCGGACCAGGCGATTTTGCCCACCCTACGTCCGCAGCAGCTTGTCCAGCGTGATCGGCAGGTCGCGCACGCGCGTACCGGTGGCGTGATAGATCGCGTTGGCGATCGCCGCCGCGGTGCCGACGATGCCGATCTCGCCCACGCCCTTGACGCCGAGCGGATTGATCTCATCGTCCTTCTCTTCGACGAGGATCACGTCGACCGCGTGCACGTCGGCATTCACCGGCACATGATACTCGCCCAGACTATGATTCATGAACCGCCCGAACTGGTGGTCGGTCGAGGTCTCCTCGTGCAGCGCCATGCCGATGCCCCAGACCACGCCGCCGAGAATCTGGCTCTCCACGATCTTCGGGTTGAGAATGCGGCCGGCCGCCACCGCGTTGACCACCCGCGTGACGCGGATGACGCCGAGCTCCTCGTCGATCTTGACCTCGGCGAATATCGCGGAGTGGGTGGAATGCGAGTATTTGCTCTTCTCGTTCGGACCGGCGCTGGCTTGTTTCTCGATGCGATCGACCTTGCCGGCGCGCATGGCATCGGCGATCAACACCTCGCGTCCCGCGTCGTTCTTGTGCCGGATCTTGCCGTCGGCAAAGACCACATCATCGAGCTTGGCGCCGGCAAGGGCCGAGTCCTTGCGCTTCTGCGCGAGGCGGAGCAGCTCCTTCTGCACCGCGCGGCAGGCGCCAAAAATGGCGGAGCCGACCGACGAGGTGGTGAACGAGCCGCCTTCCACCGGCGCTGCGGGCAGATCGGAATCGCCGAGCTTTGCGGTGACGTTCTCGAGCGGCACGCCCAGCATCTCGGCGGCGATCTGGGTCATCATCGTATAGGTGCCCGGGTCGATATCGGCGGTGGCGCTCGCGACCTCGACCGCGCCGTTGGCGGTGAGCATCGCCCGCGCGCTCGCCTCGAGCTGCATAGCCTCCCAGATTCCGGTGGCCATGCCCCAGCCGACGAGCTCGTTGCCCTCGCGCATCGAGCGCGGCTTGGGATTTCGTTTCGACCAACCGAACTTCTCCGCGGCTTGCCGATAGCATTCGCGCAGCTGTTTGCTGCTGAAGGGACGATCCTCGATCTGGTCCTTGTCCGAATAGTTGATCAGCCGCAACTCGAGCGGATCGATATTCGCGGCATAGGCGAGCTCGTCCATGGCGCATTCGATCGGATACATGCCTTCCGCGCCGCCCGGCGCGCGCATGTCGCAGGGCGTGTACTGGTCGAGCTTGACCAGTCCTTGCCGCAGCTCGGCATTGGCGCAGCGGTAGAGCAGGCTCGACCAGTTGACGAAATCGCGCTGGAAATTTTCGAATTGCGAGGTCATCGAGACGGCCTCGTGACGGAACGAGGCGAGCTTGCCGTCGCGGTCGGCCGCAAGCGCCAATGCGTGCGCATTGCCGGCGCGATAGCCGATCGTGAACATCTGCTGGCGCGTGAGCGTCACCCGCACCGACCGCTTGAGCGCGCGCGCCGCGAGCACGGCGAGCGGCAGCTCGTAATTCGGGCGCAAGCCTGAGCCGAAGCCGCCGCCGACATAGGGCGAGAGCACGCGTACCTTGTTGCGCCGCATGCCAAATACGCCAGCGGCGTAGTTGCGGCAGTTCAGCGGGCCTTGGGTCTTGTCGTAGACGGTGATGCGGTCGTCGCCCCACAGCGCGGTCGCTGCGAACGGCTCCATCGGATTGTGATGCTCGACAGCCATTCCGTATTCGGCCTCGATCCGCACCGGCGCGCGCTCGAACGCCTGCGCTGCCTTGCCACGGGAGTGCGGTGGATGGATGTCCTTTGGCGTCGTCTTGGCGCTCGCGCGTTGCGCGTCGAAGTCCGTGACGTGCGGCTCCGAGTCATATTCGACGCGCACCAGCGAAGCGGCAAACCGCGCGATCTCGAATTCCTCCGCGACCACGAGTGCGACCGGCTGCCCGCTGAAGCAAATCTTGTCGTCATAGAGCGGACGGAACGGCGAGCCGGGCGGCGCGATTTCGTCGTTGTAGGCCTTGTCCGAGGAGGCAAGCTTGGGCCGGTTCGCGTGCGTGAGCACGGCAATCACGCCGTCGACCGCCATCGTCTCTTCGAAATCGATGCGCTTGATCCGCCCCTTGGCGATGGCCGAGGAGACCACGAAACCGTGCGCCAAGCCGGGCACGTTGTATTCGCCAGCGTATTTCGCGGCACCGGTGACCTTGGCGCGTCCATCGATACGCGAGGTCGGCTTGCCGAAATGGGTGAACGTGGTCATGGCCGCACTCCGCTCATGCGATCCGTTTGTCGGCTTGCGACTGCGGGGTGCCACGCGCCGCCTGCGTCAGGGCGCGCACGACGGCGCGACGCGCCAGCTCGATCTTGAAATCGTTATGGCCGAAGCCGCGCGCCTCGCGCAGCACGATCTCGGCCGCGTGCTGAAAGCTCTCACGCGTGGCCGGCGCTCCGGCGAGCCGCGCTTCGGCGTCGCGATTGCGCCACGGCTTGTGCGCGACGCCGCCGAGTGCGAGGCGCGCTTCTTTGATTGTGTCGCCCTCAAGTTCAAGACCGGCCGCAACCGACACGAGCGCGAATGCATAGGAGAGGCGATCGCGGATCTTGAGATACGTGTAATGGTTGGCAAAGCCTTTGCGCGGTAGCTCGATCGCGGTGATGATCTCGTCTGCGCGCAGATTGGTATCGATATGCGGCGCATCCCCGGGCAGGCGGTGAAAATCGGCAAATGGGATGCCGCGCTCTCCGTTCGTGCCGGTCGCCAGCACCTGCGCCGCGAGCGCCGCGAGCGCCACGCACATGTCGGACGGATGCGTGGCGATGCAATGTTCGCTCGTGCCCAAAATCGCATGCATGCGGTTGATGCCGCCGATCGCGGAGCAGCCGCTCCCCGGCTCGCGTTTGTTGCACGGCGTGGCCGTGTCGTAGAAATAAAGGCAGCGCGTGCGCTGCAGCAGATTGCCGCCGGTGGACGCCATGTTGCGCAGTTGCGCCGAGGCGCCGGCGAGGAGCGCGCTGGCGAGCAGCGGATAGCGCGCGGCGATCTGCGGGTGATAGGCGAGATCGCTGTTGGGCACCAACGCGCCGATGCGCAAGCCGCCGTTCTCGGTCTCCTCGATCCGGTTGAGCGGCAGATGCGTGATGTCGATCACGCGCGACGGGCGGGTGACGTTCTCTTTCATGAGGTCGATGAGATTGGTGCCGCCGGCGATGAATTTTGCCGCCGGGTCGGCAGCAATCTGGCGCACCGCGTCGCCGATGTCGCTCGCACGCGTATAAGCAAAATTGATCATCGTCCCGCCTCCCCCGCCTTCTGTGCGGACTTCCCGAACATCACCTGTTCGATGGCCGCCAGGATCTTGGGATAGGCGCCACAGCGGCAGATATTGCCGCTCATCAGTTCGCGGATTTCATCCGCAGTGCGCGCCCTTCCCTCGGCGATCAGGCCCGCGGCAGAGCAAATCTGGCCCGGCGTGCAGTAGCCGCACTGGAGCGCGTCGTGATCCATGAACGCCTGCTGCAACGGATGCAGTGCGTTGCCCTGTGCCAGGCCTTCGATGGTCGTGACCCGCGCACCGTCCTTCATGATCGCGAGCGTCATGCACGAATTGATGCGCCGGCCGTCGAGGAGCACCGTGCAGGCCCCGCATTGGCCGTGGTCGCAGCCCTTCTTCGTGCCGGTTAGATCGAGATAAAGCCGCAGCGCGTCGAGCAGCGTCGTCCACGGCGCGACGCTCAGTTTGCGCTCCACGCCGTTGACATGGAGCGTGATCGCCATCTTCGCCGGCGTGGGAATTTTTTCCGGACGCTTGCGCGCCGCTGCGGATCTCTGAGCCATTGGATGAATCTCCGAGCAGGTGGGCCGTTTGAACCAGCCGCAGACAGGGTAACGGTTGCATCTCGACTTGCGTTCCCGGACAATTCGTAGGTTGCGTTAGGCGCCGTTAGCGCGTTTACGCGCGTCTTCGACGCGCTGTGGCGCGGCAACCCCACCATGCCAATCCAGCCGGCGGGTTACGCGCCATAGCGCGTCCAAAAGGGCGTTTACGCCCGTCTTCGACGGGCTATGGACGCGCGTAAACACGCATATCGGCGTTAACCCACCGTACCGGTTACGGTTTAGTGTCTCCGGCTTCCCGCAAGGGGCAAGCTGCGCTATCTCACGGGAAAAGCGACCGACCGCAATCCGGCACGGCCGAGATTTCAATTTACGGAGGACAGCCATGCGCGAGATCGGCCATTTCATCGGCGGCAAGGAAGTTTCGGGCCGCTCCGGGCGCAGCGGCGACGTGTTCAATCCCAATACCGGCGAGGTGCAGGCGAAGGTCGCCTTCGCCAGCAAAGCCGAAGTCGAGCAGGCCATTGCCAATGCCGCGGCGGCGCAGCCGGCCTGGGCCGCGACCAACCCGCAGCGCCGTGCACGGGTTCTGTTCAAGTTCCTGGAGCTGGCGCAGAGGGAATTCGACAGCCTCGCCAGGCTGCTCTCCTCCGAACACGGCAAGACCTTTGCCGATTCCAAGGGCGACATCCAGCGCGGGCTGGAAGTGGTCGAATTCGCCTGCGGCATTCCGCATCTTTTGAAGGGCGAGTTCAGCGAGAGCGCCGGCCCGGGGATCGATCTGTTCTCGCTGCGCCAGCCGCTCGGAGTCGTGGCCGGCATCACGCCGTTCAACTTCCCCGCCATGATCCCGATGTGGAAGTTTGCGCCGGCGCTCGCCTGCGGCAACGCGTTCATTCTCAAGCCGTCGGAGCGCGACCCTTCCGTGCCGATGCGGCTCGCCGCGCTGCTGATCGAGGCGGGGCTGCCGGCGGGCGTGCTCAACGTGGTCAACGGTGATAAGGAAGCGGTTGACACGTTGCTTACCGACGCACGCATCAAGGCGATCGGATTCGTCGGCTCCTCCGCGATCGCGGAATACATCTACACGACCGGCTGCGCGCACGGCAAACGCGTGCAATGCTTCGGCGGCGCCAAGAACCACATGGTGGTGATGCCGGACGCCGACATGGACCAGGCGGTCGATGCCTTGATCGGCGCCGGCTACGGGTCCGCCGGCGAGCGCTGCATGGCGGTGTCGGTGGCCGTCCCGGTCGGCAAGAAGACCGCGGATATTCTGGTCGACAAACTCATTCCGCGCGTCGAGAGCCTCAAGATCGGGCCGTCCAGCGACCCTCAGGCCGATTACGGGCCGATGGTGACCAAGGCGCATCTCGACAAGGTGAAGAACTACGTGGATCTCGGCATCAAGGAAGGCGCCAAGCTCAAGGTCGACGGCCGCGGCTTCAAGATGCAGGGCTACGAGAGCGGCTTCTTCATGGGCGGCTGCCTGTTCGACGAGGTGACGTCGGACATGCGCATCTACAAGGAGGAAATTTTTGGACCGGTGCTCTCGGTGGTGCGCGCGAAAGACTATGAGGAAGCGCTGCGGCTTCCGTCCGAGCACGAATACGGCAACGGCGTCGCCATCTTCACCCGCGACGGCGACACCGCGCGCGATTTCACTAGCCGGGTCAATGTCGGCATGGTGGGCGTCAATTTCGCCATTCCGGTGCCCCTCTCCTACTACACGTTCGGCGGCTGGAAACGCTCCGGGTTTGGTGACTTGAACCAGCACGGTCACGACGCGGTGCGCTTCTATACCAAGACCAAGACCGTGACCGCGCGCTGGCCCTCCGGCATCAAGGAAGGCGCAGAGTTCGTCATCCCGACGATGAAGTGACACGCCTCGTGGCAGCGGGCACGGCAGCGATCGCAAGGCTCATTGCCGGCGCGTTGCTGTCTGTCGCCATTCTCGGCACGGCAGCAGCGCAAAGCGATCATTCCGCGCAGGCCGACATTCGCGCCGCGCTCACGCAATGGGCGGCGGACTTCAACGCCGGCAAGTCCGATCGGGTGTGCGCTCTCTTCGCCCGTGACCTGATCGCGCAGTACCGCGGCCAGCCGGAGCGCAACTTTGACTCCCTCTGCGATCTGCTCAAGCGCTCGCTGAACGATCGCACGAAGAAGTTTAGCTATGCGCTCGACATCAAGGAAATCATCGTCGCCGGCGATTTCGCCGTGGTGCGGCTGACCTGGACGCTCACGGTCCAAGGCAAGGACGCATCGGCAGAAACGATCGACGAGCCAGGCATGTACCTGTTCCGACGTCAGAGCGACGGCAGCTGGAAGATTTTCCGCTACATCGCCTACGACGTATCGCGCTGAATAAGAGCGGTATTATCCGAGGGAGATAGCGATGGCCGAGTATCAGCTCTATTGCTTCGCGCAATCCGGCAACGCCTATCGTTGCGCGCTCATGCTCAACCTCATCGGCGCCGATTGGAAACCGGTCTGGGTCGATTTCTTTGCCAAGGGCGAGCAACGCACGCCCGAGTACCGCACCAAAGTCAACGAGATGGGCGAGGTGCCGGTACTCGTGCACGGCGACAGAAAGCTCACGCAATCGGGCGTGATCCTTGCTTATCTCGCGAAACGGTCGGGCAAATTCCGTCCCGAAGGCGAAGATCAGGAGCTGGAAACCTGGCGCTGGATCATCTTCGACAATCAGAAGGTCAACGGCTATCTCGGCCCGTATCGGTTTCTGCGCTGGATCGCAAAGCCGCCGGGCCATCCAGCGGTGCTCGCCTTCCTCAAGGGCCGCATCGACAACAACCTCGCGATTGTCGACCAGCGGCTTGCCAAGCGGCCATTCGTGCTGGGCGACCGCCCGACGATCGCCGACGTGTCACTGGCGGGTTATCTGTATTATCCGGCCGACGAATTCGGCTTCGATATTCCCGGGCAGCACAAGCACATCGCGGCGTGGCTCGAGCGCATCAAGGCGCTGCCTGGCTGGAAGCACCCGTATGACCTGATGCCCGGCCATCCGCTGCCGGGCCGCTAAAGCATGATCCCGAAAAGTGGGCACCGGTTTTCGGACAAGATCATGCTCCACTAAATGGAGCATTACCGGGCGGTCAGGCCGCCGTCGATGGCAAACTCGGCGCCGGTGACAAAGCGCGACTCGTCGGACAAGAGGTAGACGCACAATTCGGCGACCTCGGACGGCTCGCCGAGGCGGCCCAGGGGAATGTCCCGGGCAAGCTGGCTGCGCGCCACTTCGGGTCGACCGGTCTGCGCGAGGATGTCCTCGACCAACGGCCCTTCGAGAAACGCCGGATGCACCGAGTTGCAGCGCACCGGCGGTTTGAATCGCGCCCCATGGAGTGCGACGGATTTCGTGAGCAACCGCACGCCGCCTTTCGAGGCGTTGTAGGCGGCCAGATTGTGACCACCGACGAGGCCAGACACCGACGACAGATTGACGATCGCGCCGCCCCGGCGCTTGAGCAACGGCATCGCGTGCTTGCAGCCGAGAAATGTGCCGTCGAGGTTGACCGCGAGCACGCGCCGCCAGGACGCGTAATCGGTGTCTTCGATGCTGCCGAGAAGCGCAATGCCCGCGGCATTGACCAGACCATCAAGGCGCCCGTGGGCGCGGTCGACCTCGCCCAACACGCGCTGCCAGTCGGCCTCGCCGGTGACGTCGAGCGCGTGGTCGATGCCGCCCCGTTGCGGCAGATCGCTGGCGATGACGTGACCGCCTTCGCGCTTGACCGCAGTAGCTACAGCCTGTCCCACCGCGCCGGCAGCGCCGGTGACGAGCACGACCTTGTCCTGCAGGCGGGTCATATGGCCATGCGCGGGCGGGCGCGCCGGTCAATTAAGGCGGGCGGGCCGCTCGGGCTGATGTTCGGGATGAGCTGGCGATGGTTGCGCCTCGTCCGCGACCCGCAGCGCCCCCGGCGCAGGCGCTCCCGTCGCTTTCGCGGCGGCCGCGTCCTTGCGTTGATACTCGCGGTAAGCGAGCCAACCGAACGGCAGGCTGGCCAGAAACGCAAGGGTGCCGATGCTGAGCACCCACCAGGGGTACGCGATGAGCAGCGCGAAGAACGTCACCACCGCGACGAACACCGGCAGCACCTGCTCGGGCGCCACGCGCTTGCCGACCCGCTTGCCGGAGAATACCGGCAGTCGCGACACCATCAGGAAAGCGATGCCGAGAGTGTACAGGAACGTCATCAGCATCACGAAGGAGAGCCGCGGCACGCCGAGGAAGTACGCGTAGATCGGCAGCAGCACGGTTATGGCGCCTGCCGGCGCCGGCATCCCTAGGAAAAAGTTTCCCGCCCAGGCCGGCTTGTCGGGATCGTCGACCATGACGTTGAAGCGGGCGAGGCGAAGCCCGCCGCAGATCGCGAACACCATCGCGGCAATCCAGCCGGCGTGCCCCAGCTCGTGCAGTCCCCAGAAGTAGAGCATCAGCGCGGGGGCCACGCCGAAGTTCACGAAGTCGGCGAGGCTGTCGAGCTCGGCGCCGAAGCGCGACGTGCCCTTGAGCATGCGCGCGACGCGCCCGTCGATGCCGTCGAGGAGCGCGGCGAAAACGATCGCGGCCACCGCCCATTCAAGCTTGTCCTCGACGGCGAGCCGGATCGCGGTCAACCCGGCGCACAGCGCGAGCAAGGTGATCAGGTTGGGCAGCAGCCTGCGCACCGGAATGAGCCGGAAGCGCCGGCGCGCGGCGGCGGAACGGGCGGGGTCAAAGGGCGAAAACGGCATGGCTGGCAATATAACGCGGCGCTTGCCCCGCCGCCATGGCCGCACCGGAAAATCCGTTGCTGGTTAACGGGTTTAGCCGATCCGAAACGCGCGCTGCGCCTCGCCCCCGCGCAGATCGGCAAGCACCGTCTCGCCCGCGACGGCGGTCTGGCCCTCCGCAACCAACAGGCGCACGTCCGGCGGCAGATAGACATCGACGCGCGAGCCGAAGCGGATCATGCCGATGCGCTGGCCGGCAACGAGCGTGATGCCCTCGCCCACGAAGCAGACGATGCGGCGCGCCACCAGGCCCGCGATCTGCACCACGCCGATGCGGCCCTGTTCGGTGGCGATCACCAGCGAGTTGCGCTCGTTGTTCTCGCTCGCCTTGTCGAGATCGGCGCTGACGAAGGCCCCATGGTGGTAGACGATGCGCTCGAGCCTACCGCTCACCGGCGAGCGGTTCACGTGGCAGTCGAACACGCTCATGAAGATCGACACGCGCGGCAGCGGTCGTTCGCCGAAACCGAGCTCCTTCGGCGGCACCGCCTCGGCCACCCGGCTCACGCATCCGTCGGCGGGCGCGACCACGATGCCGTCGCGCACGGGGGTCACGCGCTGCGGATCGCGGAAGAAATAGGCGCACCACAGCGTGGCGATGACGCCGAGCCAGCCGAGCGGCGTCCACAAGAAGAACAGCAGCAGGCTCGCCACGGCGAAGCCGCCGATGAACGGCCATCCCTCGCGGTGCACCGGCGCGAGCTGCGCGCGGATGGAAGCGATGACGGACAAGGTCTACTCCGCCGCGTCGGCACGCTCGACGGTGTCGACCACGGGCTCGGCCGGCTCTTCTTCCAGAATCGGCGGCGGGTTGCGGTGCGGTGCTGTCGCCTCGTCGTCGACCAAGGCGAGCTTTTCGCGCGCGGCTTCCGCTTCGCGCTGGCGGTTCCACATGCTGGCGTATAGGCCGCCGCGCGCCAGCAGCTGGTGATGCGTGCCGCGCTCGACGATCACGCCTTGGTCGAGCACGATGATCGCGTCGGCGCCGACGATGGTCGAAAGCCGATGCGCGATCACCAGCGTGGTGCGGTTGCGCGACACCCGGTCGAGCGCATCCTGGATTTCCTTCTCGGTATGGCTGTCGAGCGCCGAGGTGGCCTCGTCGAGCAGCAGGATCGGCGGGCCTTTGAGGATGGTGCGGGCAATGGCAACGCGCTGCTTCTCGCCGCCGGAAAGCTTCAGCCCGCGCTCGCCCACTTCGGTCTCGTAGCCCTTCGGCGACATGCGAATGAAATCGTCGATCTGCGCCAGCTGCGCCGCCTGCTCGACTTCGGCATTGCTGGCCTCCCAGCGGCCGTAGCGGATGTTGTAACGGATCGTGTCGTTGAACAGCACGGTGTCCTGCGGGACCACGCCGATCGCGGCGCGCACCGATTTCTGGGTCACGTCGCGGATGTCCTGGCCGTCGATGGAAATGCTGCCGCCGCTCACCTCGTAGAAGCGGAACAGCAGGCGCGAAATGGTGGATTTGCCGGCTCCCGAAGGGCCGACCACGGCCACGGTGTGGCCGGCCGGCACCTCGAACGTGATATTTCTGAGGATCTCGCGGTCCGGCTCGTACGCGAACGACACGTTCTCGAAACGGATACTGCCGCGCTTGACTTCCAGCGGCCGCGCGCCCGGCTTGTCCTCGATCTCCGGCTTGCGGCCGAGGATCGCGAACATCATCTCGATATCGATGATCGCCTGCTTGATCTCGCGATAGACCATGCCCATGAAGTTGAGCGGTTGGTAGAGCTGGATCATCATCGTGTTGATCATCACGAGATCGCCGACCGTATTGGTGCCCGCCTTGATGCCGTAGGCGCACATCACCATCACCGCAGCGAGGCCGACCGTGAAGATCGTCGCCTGTCCGGCGTTGAGCACGGCCAACGAGACGTAGGCCTTGACGCTCGCCTCCTCGTAGCGCGCCATCGAGCGGTCGTAGCGGCGCGCCTCGCGCTCCTCGGCGACGAAGTATTTCACGGTCTCGTAGTTGAGCAGCGAATCGATCGCCTTGACGTTGGCATCGGTGTCGCTGTCGTTCATGCGCCGGCGGATGCCGATGCGCCACTCGGTGGCGTAATAGGTAAACACCATGTAGCACGCCACGGTCGCGGTGATCACCGCCACGTAGCGCCAATCAAACTGATAAAGCAGCACGGCGACGATCAGAATGAGCTCGATGATCGTGGGAACGAGCTGAATGATCACCATGCGCACGATCGTCTCGATGGCATTGCGGCCGCGTTCGAGCACGCGGGTCAGGCCGCCGGTCTTGCGCTCGAGATGGAAGCGCAGGGAAAGCTGGTGCATGTGCTCGAAGGTGCGGTTGGCGAGCCGCCGCACGGCGTTCATCGCCACCTTGGCGAAGATGCCGTCGCGCGCTTGCGTGAGCACCGCCATCAGGATGCGCATGCCGCCATAGGCGATGGTCATCAGGATCGGCGCGGCGATGAGCCAGACCAGCCATGAGGACTGCGCGATCGGCGCGGTGCCCTCGCCGGTGAGCGCGTCGGTCGCCCACTTGAACGTGAACGGCACGGCGATGGTGGCGAGCTTGGCCGCGAGCAGCAGCACCATCGCCAGCGCGACCCGCAGCTTGAGATCGCGCCGCTCGGCCGGCCAGATGTACGGCCACAAGCCCCACATCACCGTGAACAGCGAGCCGCCGTCGGCAGACACCTCACGCTTCAACGCTTCGGTCGATCGCAGATGGAAATCGGTCATTCCGCGGCCTTTAAGCGCCGGCCCGCGATACGGACCGCCGGACTCACTTGATGTGCACTCCATATAGAGGCTTTCTCGATTGCAATCATCCCCGCCAATTTAAGTCGATGGCGCCGCGCGCGGCTTGACGCTGCGCTCGGCCGAGGCCACATGCTTCCCCCGTGAGCGACATCAAATCGATTTGTGTCTATTGCGCCGCCAATTCCGGGAAGAACCCGGCGTTCGTCGAGGCGGCGAAGAAATTCGGGAGAATCCTGGCGGAGAACGGCATTCGCCTGGTCTACGGCGGCGGCTCGGTCGGGCTCATGGGCGCGCTCGCCGAATCGGTGCTCGACCATGGCGGCATCGTCACCGGCGTGATTCCCGATTTCCTGGTCAACAGCGAGCACATGCTGCTGCGCGTGCAGGAACGCATCATCACCCGCGACATGCACGAGCGAAAGCGCGAGATGTTCGAGCGCGCCGACGCGTTCGTCGCGCTGCCGGGCGGGATCGGCACGCTCGAAGAACTGGTCGAGCAGATGACCTGGGCGCAGCTGGGACGCCACAAGAAGCCGATCCTGATCCTCAATATCGAAGGCTTCTGGGATCCGCTCTGCAGCTTGCTCGAGCAGATGGAGCAGCTCGATTTCATCCGCGCCGGTCTTCCCGTCAGCTACCTGGTCGCGCAGCGGGTCGAGGAGATTTTGCCGCAGCTGTTCGCGGCGGCGCGCGCCGTCTCCGAGGCCGACAAGGAAATGACTCCGGCCGCGGCGGAGCGGATGTAGGCGGCAGCGCAGCACGAACGGCGCAGGACGGCCAAAACCGCTTGCTGTCGTCCCCGCGAAAGCGGGGAACCAGTAATCACCGACTAAGCAATTGCGATATTGAGCCAGCAAAAGATGCCGGTGTTTACTGGATTCCGGCTCTCGCGCTTCGCGCTCGGCCGGAATGACAACTGTGAGGTTGCCTCTCTACGTGCCGGTCTTGATAAACGTGACGGCTTCGATCCGATTGCCGTCGGGGTCGCGAATGAACGCGGCGTAATAGCCCGCACCGAATTCGGGCCGCAGGCCCGGCGCGCCGTCGCAAGTCCCGCCGCTGCCGAGCGCCGCCGCATGAAAGGCATCGACCAGCGCGGGCGTGCGCACGCGCAGGGCAACGTGGGCGCCGCTATCGTCGGCGACGGGTCTCATGTTTGCGCGCCGATTGATCCAGAATTCTGGGTAGGTTTTGCCAAAGCCGATGGTATGCGGCCGCACCACGAGCGTTTGATAGCCGATCGCTCCCAGCATCGCTTGATAGAATTTTCCCGCCCGGTCGAGGTCGCGCACCGCAACGGAGACGTGGTCGATCATCGAAGCGGAAAGGCCGTGTTGCAGACCTAAGCGGGCGCGCCGGAGCGCACCAGCTTGTACACGATGGAATCCATCAGTGCCTGGAACGAGGCGTCGATGATGTTGGGAGAGACGCCGACCGTGGTCCAACGCTCGCCGGTTTCGTCCTGGCTCTCGATCAGCACGCGGGTGATCGCCTCGGTGCCGCCATTGAGGATGCGCACGCGATAGTCGGTGAGCTGCAGGCCGTTGATGTAGCTCTGGTACTTGCCGAGGTCCTTGCGCAGCGCGAGGTCGAGCGCATTGACCGGCCCATTGCCTTCCGCGGCCGAGATCAGGGTCTCTCCATCGACCTTCACCTTGACCACGGCAAGCGAGACGGTTACGCGCTGGCCGACGGCGTTCTCGCGCTGCTCGACATTGACGTCGAACTTTTCCACATCGAAATAATTCGGCACCTTGCCGAGGGTCCGCCGGGCGAGAAGCTCGAAGGATGCATCGGCGGCCTCATACGCGTAGCCGATCGCTTCGCGCTCCTTGAGCACGTCGAGCAGCCGCACGATGCGGCTGTCGTCCTTGTCGACCTTGAGTCCGATCCGCTCCAGTTCGGCGAGCACGTTCGATTTGCCGGCCTGCTCCGACACGAACAGCTTGCGCCGGTTGCCCACCGTCTCCGGCGGCACGTGCTCGTAGGTTGCGGGCTCCTTCATGATGGCGGACGCGTGGATGCCGGCCTTGGTGGCGAATGCGCTCTCGCCCACATAGGGCGCGTGACGGTTCGGCGCGCGGTTGAGCATCTCGTCGAGCTTGTGCGAGGCCTGCACGAGATGCTTGAGCTTCGCGTCGGAGACGCCGATCTCGAAGCAATCGGCAAATTCCGGTTTGAGCTTGAGCGTGGGAATGATGGAAACCAGGTTGGCGTTGCCGCAGCGCTCGCCCAGTCCGTTGAGCGTGCCTTGAATTTGTCGTGCACCCGCCCGCACCGCGGCCAATGAGTTCGCCACCGCCTGCTCGGTGTCGTTGTGCGCGTGGATGCCGACGTGGCTGCCCGGAATCACCTTGATCACCTCGCCGACGATCTCCTCCACTTCGTGCGGCAGCGTCCCGCCGTTGGTGTCGCAAAGCACGATCCAGCGCGCTCCTTCCTCGAACGCGGCCTTGGCGCAGGCCAGCGCGAATTGCCGGTTGGCCTTGTAGCCGTCGAAGAAATGCTCGCAATCGAGCAGCACCTCGCGGCCGCGCGCTTTCGCGGCGCGCACGCTGTCGCGGATCGAGGCGAGATTTTCTTCCGGCGTCGTCTCCAGCGCGACGCGCACGTGATAGTCCCAGGATTTGGCGACGAAGCAGACGGCATCGGCCTTGGCCTCAAGCAGCGCGGCGAGCCCGGGGTCGTTCGAAGTGGAACGACCCGGCCGGCGCGTCATCCCGAATGCGGTGAAGGTCGCGCCAAGCTTGCGCTCCGCGGCGAACAGTTGGGTGTCGGTCAGGTTCGCGCCGGGATAACCGCCTTCGACATAGTCGATGCCGAGCTCGTCGAGCATTTGCGCGATCGCGAGCTTGTCGTTGAGCGTGAAATCGACGCCGTTGGTCTGCGCGCCGTCGCGCAGCGTGGTATCGAACAAATACAGTCGTTCGCGCGCCATGACGAAAATTCACCAGAGATAGTAATTGAGCACGAGCGCGATAGCGACCAGGATGGCCATGACCGAAATCACGACGTGGTGTGGACGCACGCGCGGCGGCCATTGGCCCTTGCTGTTCATGACGCGCGCTCCTTCGCCGCCAGCTGTTTTTCCATCGTCGTGTTGGCCAGCCACTCACCGCCGAGGGGAACCGAATTGCGCTGGCGCGCCACGAAGCCGCGCCGTCGGAAGAACTCCTCGGCGCTGTCGCTCACGTCGGCACTCAAGCGTGCTGTGCCGCGCGACGCCGCGAGCTTCTCCAGCGCGTCAACCAGCATGCTGCCGACGCCCTGCCCCGCGGCGGCCGGATGCACGTAGACCATGTCGAGACGCTCGCGGCCGGCGAGCGAAGCGAAGCCGACCGGCGAACCGTCCATCGTGCCGACCAGCGTAAGCGCATTGCCAAGGCGCGCCGCAAATGCGGCTTCATCGTCGGCGAGCGAGGCCCAGGCCTCCTGCTGGCCTTCGCTGTAATCCTCGCCGGTCAGCTCGGCGACGCTGGCGCGAAAGATTTCCGCAAGCAGCGGCGCGTCGGCCGCCAGGAACGGCCGCATCGCGATGTTTGGATGCGCGCGCGCGGTCATCGCTTCACCTTCCATAAGGTGGTGCCGTCCTTCTTGTCCTCCAGCTCGATGCCCATCGCATTGAGCTGGTCGCGGATGCGGTCCGCGTCTTTGAATTTTTTCGCTCTGCGGGCCGCATTGCGTGCATCGATGAGACTTTCGACTTTCTTATCATCGATGGCGAGTGATTTCGGCCGCCATGCCGACCATTCGGCCGGCTCGTGCTGGAGGAGTCCAAGCAAGTGAGCGCCGACTTTCAGCGATGCCGCCGCTCCCTTGCTGCCTTTCGCGGCTTCGCTCCGCAATTCGTGTAGAGCTGTGAGCGCGCTGGGCGTGTTGAGGTCGTCGCTCAGAGCAAGGAATGTATCCGCACAGCCAATGCCTGCCGTAACGTCTGCCGTGAGAGCGTACCAATGATCCAGCGTGCGCTTGGCCTCACGCAGGCCCGCCTCGGTCCAGTTGATCGGCTGGCGATAGTGGGTCGAGAGCATCGCCAGCCTAATTGCTTCCCCGGGCCATTCGTCGAGCAAATCACGAATGGTGATGAAGTTGCCCAACGACTTGGCCATCTTCTCGCCTTCCACCTGCAGGAAGCCGTTGTGCATCCAGAAGTTCGCCATCAGCGGCGTGTGAAACGCGCTGCGCGATTGCGCGATCTCGTTCTCGTGGTGGGGAAATACGAGATCGATGCCGCCGCCGTGGATATCGAAGGTCTCGCCCAGGTGTTTCCAACTCATCGCCGAGCACTCGAGGTGCCAGCCCGGACGCCCAGGCGTCGCGATGCCGACCGGCGAGGGCCAGGCCGGCTCGCCAGGTTTGGAAGGCTTCCACAGTACGAAATCCATCGGATCGCGCTTGTAGGGCGCCACCTCGACGCGGGCGCCGGCGATCATCTCGTCGAGCGAGCGCTTTGACAGCTTGCCGTAATCCTTCATCGACGAGACGCTGAACAGCACGTGCTCCTCGGCGACATAAGCGTATCCGTCCGCGACGAGGGCTTCGATCAGCGCCTTCATCTCCGTGATATGTTCGGTCGCGCGCGGTTCGACGCTCGGCGTCAGACAGCCCAGCGCCTCTGCATCTGCGTGAAACTGCAGCTCGGTTTTGTGGGTGACGATGCCAATCGCCTCATTGAGCGGCAGGCGCGGAAACTCCTCTGCGGCGCGCGCGATGATCTTGTCGTCGACATCGGTAATGTTGCGGACATAGGTGACGTGGTCGGCGCCGTAGATGTGGCGCAGCAGCCGAAACAGCACGTCGAACACGATCAGCGGCCGCGCGTTGCCGATATGGGCGAAGTCGTAGACCGTCGGCCCGCACACGTACATGCGCACGTTGCGGCGATCGAGCGGCTCGAAAACCCGTTTCTCGCGCGTCAGCGTATCGTAGAGCTTGAGCGCCATTGGACCGTTCTCAGCGAGATTTCGGCCCGCCTGCCGTGGGCCGAAACGAAAACGCGCCTCGGCCTGCTGGCCGGGCGTCCAAAAATCTCGATGAAGAGAACAGACGGCCGCAGCCAGCGGGATGCGCTAGCCGATAATCTCCCGGCAAATGCCGCAGATGTCGTTAAGGCCGTACATAGCGGCCGGGAGAATGGGCATCGGCGCGATGCCCGTCAAGGGGATACCGTCTCACGACGGCTGTCCGCGGGATCCCGGAATTCATGATCGTTTTCCGGTGTCCATTGCATCCGAACCAACATTAGCCCGGCACTGTGGCTTTCCGGTCATAGGCAAACGCCTCTCGCTAACCCAGAATTAGCCATCGCAGCGGTCGGCAGCGGTCGGTTAGCCACGCCTTAACGGCTGGCTGCGCACGGTCGCGCGGCGATTGGGGATAAGGGGGAGTTAACGATGCGGGCCGTTGTTGCCGCGCTGGTGCTCGCCGGCGTCACTTTCGTCAGCGCTGCGCACGCGGAAAAGCGTACCTTCATCATTGCCAACAATGCCGATGGTTACGGGGTGGATCGCTGTCTGGCGACAGGCGCGACCTGCGGGGCAGCGGTCGCCACCGCCTATTGCCAGTCGCGCGACTACGCACGGGCGGAATCCTTCCGTAAGGTCGAGCGCACGGAGATCACCGGCATCGTTCCGGCCACCACCGGCTCCGGCGCGAGCGACGAGTTCGTCGCCATCGAGTGCCTTCGCTAACCACTGTTCCGATCGCGCACCGGCGTTGCGCCGCCGCTGATCTTCCGCCAAATTCGGCGGGCGGTCGGGGCTTGGGCGGACCGCGCCATTTTTGGGGCGCGCGCGATGACAAATTCCAGTCAAGCCCGTGAGGGCACGGCGCGAGCCCCTGCCGCGGCCGCCCCCGCCGCCCCGGCGCCGCTGCTCAAACTGGAAGATTTCCTGCCGCACCGGCTCAACGTGTTGTCGAGCCTGGTGTCCCAGGCGCTGACCCTCGTTTACGGCCGCCGCGGTATCGGAATACCCGAGTGGCGCGTGCTGGTTACCCTCGGCGAATACGGCGTGATGACCGGCAAGGCGGTGGGCGCCCACACCCACATGCACAAAACCAAGGTCTCGCGCGCGGTCGCCCAACTCGAGCAACGCAAATTGCTCAGCCGGCGCGCTAACCGCGCCGATTTGCGCGAGTCGTTTCTGTCGCTTACGCCGGCGGGCCGCGCGGTCTACGAGGAGCTTGCCCCGCGCGCGCTCGAGTTCATGGATCGGCTGGCGGAAGTCGTCGCCCAGGGAGATCGCGCCGCCTTCGACCGTGCGATGAAACAATTGACCAAACGCTCGGCCGAGCTGGTCGCCGAGATGGAACGCGGTCAATCCTGAGACACCGACTGCGGCGGCGCAGGATCACTCGGACAAGGAGGCCACGTGAAGCTCTACGGCTATTTTCGCTCGTCCGCTGCCTATCGGGTTCGCATCGCGCTCAACCTCAAGGGGCTGAGCAGCGAGATGATCTCGATCCACCTGCAGAAGGAGGGCGGTCTCAACCGGAAGCCGCAATACCGCGCGATCAATCCGCAAATGCGCGTGCCGGCGCTCGCGCTCGATTCGGGCGAGGTGCTCACGCAATCATTGGCGATCATCGAATATCTCGACGAGGTGCACCCGCAACCCCCACTGTTGCCGGACGATCCAGTCGAGCGGGCAAAGGTGCGGGCGCTGGCGCAGCTGATCGCCTGCGACATCCATCCGCTCAACAACGTGGCACCGCTCCGCTTTCTCAAGAACGAGTTCGGATTGGATCAAGGCCGGATCGATGCGTGGTATCACCACTGGATACTCGAGGGGTTCACGGCACTGGAGGGCATGCTGCGCGGAACGCCGTATGCCTTCGGTGACGAGGTCACGCTCGTGGACGTCTGTCTGGTGCCGCAGGTCTACAATGCCCGGCGCCTGAGAGTGCCGCTGCAACGCTTTCCGAAAATCGTCGCCGTGGACGCCGCGTGCGGCAAGCTTGCGGCTTTTGACAAGGCACGGCCGGAGAACCAGCCGGACGCGGAGTGACGGCGCCCACACTCGTCACTCGTACAGGTACCCGTCCGTGAATCGGCGAGCCGACAGAGAGTTCGTCCACAAGCGCGGACAGCTCCTGCGCGTCGTGCTTTGGATGACCGGCGCGCTGCTGTCGTTCTCGGCAATGGCGGTTTCGGTGCGCGTGCTTGGCGATACGCTGAGCGTCATCGAGATCCTGGCGGTTCGCTCGGGCCTCGGGCTGTTGGTCATGGCGCTGTTGACGCTCAGCCGTCACGACCTGCGGGTGACGATCGTCACCCGACAGTTGCCACTGCACATCGTGCGCAACACGATCCACCTCGGGGCGCAGTACCTCTGGGCGACGAGCCTGCTGCTGCTTCCACTCGCCACCGTGTTTGCGCTTGAATTTACCGCGCCGGCGTGGACGCTGGTGCTCGCGCTGCCGCTTTTGGGCGAGCGCATGACGCCAAGCCGGATCGGCGCGGTCGCGCTCGGCCTCATCGGCGTGCTGGTGATCCTGCGGCCCGGCATCACGACATTTCAACCGGCCGCACTCGTCGTGCTCAGCGCCGCATTCGGTTTTGCAACCACGCTGGTGCTGACCAAGAAATTGACCCGCACCGACAGCACGTTTGCCATCATCTTCTGGATGAATCTCATCCAGTTCCCGCTCGCCCTGGCGGGATCGGACCTCCTATTCGCGAACAGGCTTCTTCTTGGGCAAGTTCCCGCGGTCATCGCGGTCGGCATTTCCGGGTTGGCGTCCCATTACTGCCTGGCGAATGCGTTTCGCGCTGGCGATGCGACCGTGGTGGTGCCGCTCGATTTCATGCGCATCCCGCTCATCGCCGTCGTCGGCTGGTGGCTCTACGGGGAGCCGCTCGACCTTTTCGTTTTCCTGGGCGCCGGGCTGATCATTGCCGGCATCCTCTGGAACCTGCAGAGCGAGGCGAAGCGGACCTCGGCCATACCGATGCCCGCCGAAACCGCCCCTGGGGGGCCTGCCGGTAAGGCGCCGTAATGGCCTGCCGGCCTGCCGGTCGGCCGGACGGGCAGTTTTCACACTTCGGTCATCATTGCGGCGCCTTCCATCGATAATTCCGGGCTTGGGATCGGGCTTAAGCACCACGGTCGGGGACGGTGATCGTGCAATCTCTCGGAGCATTCAGCCTCGCCGCGTGCGCGTTGATTCTCGGCGCCACGCCGGCGGCCGCGCAATTCGGGGCTCCGCCCGCGCCGCCGTCCGCTGCGAACACGCGCAGCCAGGTCTGCCTGCGGCTCGAAAGCCAACTCGCCATGGTCGACCGCGGCGCGTACGACCCGGCCAAGGCCGACCAGATCAAGCGGCTCGAGGATGCCTCGGCCAAGCAGCAGGCCGAGCTCGATCGGCTTGGCCAGCAGGCGCAGAAGCTGGGCTGCCAGGGTGGCGGCTTCTTCGCGCTGTTCAGCGGGCAATCGCCGCAATGCGGCCCCCTCAACAACCAGATCCAGCAGATGCGCGCCAATCTCGATCGCTCGCTGATGGACATTCAGCGGCTGCGGGGCGACAGCGGCGAGCGCGAAGGACAGCGCCGCGGGATCCTCGCGGCGCTCGGCCAGAACGACTGCGGCCCGCAATACCGCCAATATGCCAACAGCGGCCCCGGCGGATTTTTCGAGCAATTGTTCGGCGGTCCCACGGTGGCGCCGGGCGGCCCGTTGGCCGGCACGTATCGCACCTTGTGCGTGCGGACCTGCGACGGTTTTTACTTCCCGATCTCGTATTCCACGGTGCCAAGCAAGTTCGCGGACGACGAGAGACTGTGCCAGCGCCTCTGCCCGGCAACCGATGTGGCGCTCTACAGCTACCGCAATCCCGGTGAGGATGTGGCGCGCGCGGTGTCGACCAGCGGCCGGCTCTATACCGACCTGCCGGCGGCGTTCAGCTACCGCAAGCAATACAGCCCAGCCTGCAGCTGCCGGCTCCCAGGCCAGTCCTGGGCCGAGGCGCTCAAGGCCGGGAGCAGCGACGACACGGTCGAGCGCGGCGACGTCGTCGTGACCGAGGAGCGGGCGAAAAAATTGTCGCTGCCGCGCTTCGATGCCCAGGGCAAGCCGATCAATCCGGACCGTCCGGCGGCGGCACCTAACAGTCCAGGCACCGGAGCAGCGAGCGCGCCGTCACCCGCCGTCGATGCGGCTCCGGCTGCCGAGGAACAACCCGAAGAAGACCGCAGCAAGCGCAAGGTGCGCTCGGTCGGCCCCAACTTTTATCCGGTGCGTTAAGCGCGCAGCCGCTCACGCTGCGGCAGCTACTCCGTGACGGTGAGCGAATAGCGCCCGTCCGCCGCCAGGCATTCCGCCTCCGGCAGCCCCAGCTCCTTGCGCACGATATTGGTGCCGAGCACCATCGCCACCATCTTGTAGGCGGCGTGGCGCCGGCCCATGCCTTCGCGTCCCATTCCGCAATCGGAAGAGATGACCAACCGCTCCGGCGGAACGTGTTTGAGCGCCTCGCGGATCAGCGCGGCGATCTGCTCCGGCCGCTCCACCTGCAACGTGTGGTGATCGATCACGCCGATCACGACTTTCTTGTCCTTGACGGCTTCGCCGATCGCCTTCAAGTCGCCGGTACCCGATGAGCAGGTCTCGAAGGTCAGGGCGTCGGCATCAACGCGCGCCAGCGCCTCCAAGGTTGGCTGATAGCTCTGCACCCCGACGAACATGCGCTGCTGCGACGGGTTGCCCCAACACGTGTGGCACCACACCTCGGTCTTCGCACGCAGGCCCTTCACCGTGTTGTTGAACACTTTCACGAGATCGTTCACGTCGAGCTTGCCGAACGCCTTGCCGCGGATCGGTACCATGTGAATCTGCGGCTCTTCCATCTGGATCACCGGACAGCCCGCATCGGCGAGATCGTTGAGCTCCGCGTTGATTGCCTCGCTCAGCGCCCAGGTGCGCTCGACGGGATCCTTGTAGTGATCATCGGCGACCGAAGCGGCGAGAAGCTCAGGCAAGATGGTGCCGAACTTCACCGGACGCTTGCTCATGCGCTGCGCCACCTTCCACATGGCGGTGTATTGCAGGCGGCCGCGCCCGACCGGCCCAGTGATGCGCGGCAGCACGCGCGCTTCCAGATAATCGTGCAGGATATGGCCGCGCGGAAAAGCAACCCCGCCGGCTTTATAGGCTGTCGCCTCGGGCTCAGCGGCAAAGCCGTCCATGTGGGTGAGCGGGTAGCTCTGCCAACTCATGCCGCCGACCTGCTCGTCGTAGTGGGCGTCGCCGTCGGTACAGATGTCGAGGCCGGCGGTCTCCTGGGCGCGTAGGTGCGACGAAACCGCGTCTTCGTATTGCTCGCGGTAGCGCGAATTCACCATCGCCTCGAGAAAGCTCCCGGATCCGAGACCTGCGTTGTACCAGGACGGCCGCGGCAAGGAGCCGATGATCGAGGTTGGCAGGACGGTATTCGCTGACGCTTTGTACATGAATGCCTCGCTTGCTGCTGGTGACTTGAACGCGGCGGCGGAGGTTTAGAGGTCGTAGGCCGCGCTTTTTGCCGGGGCCGCCGGCAACAGCGAACGGTCCGGCTCCGGCAGCGGCGATCCGGAATCGCGGAAGTGGTTTACGATCGGATAGCGCCGGTCGCGTCCGAAATTCTTGCGCGTCACCTTCACTCCCGGTGCCGCCTGGCGGCGCTTGTATTCGGCGAGATTGAGCATGCGTTCGACGCGCATGACGGTCTCGCGCTCGAAGCCGTCGGCAACGATCTTGGCAATCGGTTCTTCGCGCTCGACCAGCCGCTCAAGAATGGCATCGAGCACCTCATAGGGCGGCAGCACGTCCTGGTCGGTTTGATTTTCGCGCAGCTCCGCAGTCGGCGCGCGCGTCAAGATGTCATCGGGAATGACGCTCCCGCCGGGTCCTAGCGCGTCCTCCGGTCGCCAGCCATTGCGCAACCGCGCCAAACGATAGACTTCGGTCTTGTAGAGGTCCTTGATCGGGTTGAAGCCCCCGTTCATGTCGCCGTAAAGCGTGGCATAGCCGACCGACAGCTCCGATTTGTTGCCGGTGGTCACGACCATAAGACCGAATTTGTTCGAAATCGCCATGAGAATGGTGCCGCGCGAACGCGACTGCAGATTTTCCTCCGTCACGTCGCGCGGATGTCCTTCGAACAGCGGCGCAAGCGCCTGCTCGAGGCCGAGCACCGCGCTTTCGATCGGCGCCAGGTCGTAGCGCACGCCGAGCACCTTGGCCACGTTTGCCGCATCTTCGATCGAGCGCGAGGAGGTGAAGCGATAGGGCAGCATCACGCAATGGACGCGGTCGGCGCCAAGCGCATCGGTCGCCAAGGTCGTGGCCAAGGCCGAGTCGATTCCACCGGAGAGACCGAGCACCACGCCGGAAAATCCGTTCTTGTTGACGTAGTCCCGCAGGCCCAGCATGCAGGCGCAATAGTCCGCGCGGTCGCCCTCCTCGACCGGCACGATCGGACCTTCGACGCAGCGCCATGCGTTGCCGACCCGCTGCCATCGCAGGGTCGTGACAACTTCGCGAAAGGCAGCGAGCTGGAACCCGAGCGTGCGATCGGCGTGCAGTCCAAACGATGCGCCGTCGAACACGAGCTCGTCCTGGCCGCCGACCTGGTTGACGTAGATGAGCGGAACGCCGCTTTCCGTCACTCGGGCGACGACAATATTTTGCCGGACCTCATCCTTATCGCGCGAATACGGCGAGCCGTTCGGCACGATCAGCAGTTCTGCGCCGCTCTCAGTCAAGGTTTCCACCACGTCTTCGTAATCGCCCCACTCGGTCCAGATGTCCTCACAGACCGGAAGACCGATGCGCACGCCGCGGAAGCTGACCGGACCCGGCGGCGAGCCCGGAGCAAACACCCGGCGCTCATCGAATACGCCGTAGTTCGGAAGGTTCACTTTCAATCGCACGGCGCTGATCGCACCGCGATCGAGCATGCAATACGCGTTATAGGGTTTGCCTTCTTCGACCCAGGGCGTGCCGATCAGCAGCGCCGGGCCGCCATCGCCGGTTTCACGCGCAAGGGTTTCGATCGCCGCCCGGCAAGCCGCCTGGAAGGCGGGCTTGAGCACGAGATCCTCCGGCGGATAGCCGGACAGAAACAGCTCGGGGAAGGCCACGAGATCGGCGCCGTCGCGGGCCGCCGCGGCGCGCGCGCGGCGCGCCTTGTCAGCATTGCCCGCGATATCGCCGACGATCGGATTGAGCTGCGCGACGGCGATCGCCAGGCGGTCGGTCGGACGAGTGTTCATGCGGCTTACGTCTAGCGCGCCGCGGCGGCGGCCGGCAATTGCCGCGAATGTCGGATCAGATCAGCCCAAAGCGCTCGGCCAATGCCATCAGCCAGACCAGCCCAGCAAGCGCGATGACAAGCCCGACCGCGGCGGAACCCATGTCCTTGACCCGGCCGATCTGGGGATCGATCTCGCGCGAGACGCGATCGGCAAGCTTTTCGATTGCCGTGTTCAGCAGCTCGACGACGAGCAGCAGCACGACGACCCCGATCAGGGCGATCCGCTTCCAGCCCGATTCGGCAACGAGGAATGCGAGCGGAACCGCGACAACGAGGGCGAGAAGCTCCTGGCGAAAAGCCTCTTCGCTGCGCGCCGCGTCGAGCAGGCCGTGCCAGGTATTGACGGTGGCGCGCAGCAATCGGTCCATTGCGATATCGGAGGAGCGCCGGCAGGGTTGGCTTCGCTGCTCCGCTTACAGCCCGGCGGCGGCCGGCAGTGGCCGCGCCCTGACGGTGCGCTCGGCTTTGAGCAGATCGGCCAGCAGGAAAGCGAGATCGATCGATTGCTCGGCATTGAGCCTGGGATCGCACACCGTGTGGTAGCGATCCTTGAAATCGGCATCGGTGATCATGCGCGCGCCGCCGGTGCACTCCGCCACGTTCTGGCCGGTCATCTCGAGATGCACGCCGCCGCCGTGAGTCCCCTCCGCCCGATGCACTGCGAAGAATGTCTTCACCTCGGACAGGATGCGATCGAACGGCCGCGTCTTATAGCCGGTCTCCGATGTGATGGTGTTCCCGTGCATGGGATCGCATGACCAGACGACGATTTTCCCCTCGCGCTGCACGGCGCGGATCATCTGCGGCAATTGATCCCCGGCCTTGTCGGCACCGAGCCGTACGATCAGCGTCAAGCGGCCCGGTTCGTTCTCCGGATTGAGAATATCGATGAGTCGTAAAAGCTCGTCGACCTTGCTCGAGGGTCCGCACTTGAGCCCAAGCGGATTGATGATGCCGCGGCAGAATTCGACGTGTGCATGATCTGGCTGCCGCGTGCGGTCGCCGACCCACAACATGTGCGCCGAAGTGCAGCAGAACGTGCCGGGGTGGGTGGAATCCTCGCGCGTCATTGCCTGCTCGTAGCCGAGCAGCAATGCCTCATGGCTGGTGTAGAAATCGGTGCTCTTGAGCTCCGGATGGCTCTCAAGATCGAGGCCGCAGGCCTGCATGAAGCCGAGCGCTTCGACGATGCGGTCGGCGAGCTCCTCGTAATGATGTGATTGCGCGGAGTCCTTGACGAAGCCGAGCGTCCATTGCCGCACGTTCGCGAGATTGGCATACCCGCCTTGCACGAAGGCACGCAGCAGGTTGAGCGTTGCCGCCGAATGTCGGTACGCCTCGATCTGACGGGCCGGATCGGGACGACGCGCCTCCTCGCTGAACTCCACGCCGTTGATCACGTCGCCACGGTAGCTCGGCAATTCCTTGCCCCCCCTTTTTTCGGTTGGCGAAGTGCGGGGTTTGGCAAATTGGCCGGCAATGCGACCGACCTTCACCACCGGAAGCGCGGCGGCGTAAGTGAGCACCACGGCCATCTGCAGGAACACGCGCAGAAAGTCGCGGATGTTGTTGGCGCTGACATTGTTGGCGCTGGGCTCGGAAAAGCTTTCCGCGCAGTCGCCGCCTTGCAGGAGGAATCCCTCGCCCATGGCGACTCGGCCGAGCGCCTTCTGCAGGTTGCGGGCTTCCCCCGCGAACACCAAAGGGGGAAAGGTCGCAAGCTGCCGCTCGACCCGTTCCAGTGCCGTCCCGTCGGGATAGTCGGGCACCTGCGCAATTGGCTTCTTGCGCCAGGAATCTCGCGTCCAACGCTCGGACATGACCGGTTTCCGCTGCACTTGACCTCGTCAAGGCGAGGTTTTCCAAAGCGTTATACCCGACCGGCGGTCGCGGAGGCCAGAAGCAATTGTGACAACGCAATCGCTTGGATCAGCTGGACCGCCTACTCCGCGGCTTCGCGTCGATAGCTCACCGCCTTCTCGCGCAAGGTCACGAGCTCCTCAGCCATCGTCGGGTGCACCGCCATCACGGTATCCACGTCGGCTTTCGTCGCGTTCATCTTCACCGCGATGCCGACCAGCTGGATCATGTCACCCGCCTCTGCGCCGACGATGTGACAGCCCACGACCCGATCAGTGTCGCCGTCGACCACCAGCTTGAAGAACGCCCGCGTGTCGCGACCGGCCAGCGACATCTTCATCGGCCGGAAAGACGTTTTGTAGATATCGACCTTCGCCAGCTGCGCGCGAGCCTGCGTTTCGGTCAAGCCGATCGCGCCGACCTCCGGCTCCGAGAACACCGCGGTCGGCACATTGGTGTGGTCGACCGCCGTGGGCTTGCCGCCGAAAACCGTATCGGCAAAGGCATGCCCCTCGCGAACCGCGACCGGGGTCAGGTTCACCCGATTGGTGACGTCGCCGACGGCGTAGATGTGCGGTACCGACGAGCGTGAAAATTGATCGACCGCGATGCCGCGATTTGGTGCAAACCGCACGCCGGCATCTTCGAGGCCGAAACCAGTCACGTTCGGCCAGCGGCCGACGGCAAACATGACCTTGTCGACTTCAACGGACTCGCCACCGGATAGCTTGACGCTGAAAATACCTTGCGTGCACTGCACAGCTTTGACGGTCCTGCGGCAGATGATCCTTATCCCGCGCCGCTCCATTTCCGAATGCAGATGCGCGCGCAGGTCGTCGTCGAAGCCGCGCAGAATCTCCTCGCCGCGATAAACCAGGGTGACTTCGCTGCCGAGCCCGTTGAAAATACCGGCGAACTCCACCGCGATATAGGCGCCGCCTTGAATCAGAATGCGCTTGGGCAAGTCCTCCAGGTGGAAGGCCTCGTTCGAGGAGATGGCGTATTCCAGGCCCGGTATTGGCGGGCCCATCCAAGGCCGGGCGCCGGTGGCGATCAGGATGTGACGGGGGTGAACCGTTTCACCGTTCGCCAACAACCGCACCGTCTTTGCGTCTTGCAAAACCGCGCGGCTTTTGACGAGCTTGACGCCCGCCCGTTCGAGCGCGGTCGTGTATGCGAGCTCGAGACGGGCGATCTCGCGATCCTTGTTGGCGATGAGCTCCTTCCATTCAAAGACCGGCTGCTCCAGGGTCCAGCCGTAGCCTGCCGCGTCCTCGAAATCGTCAGCGAAGCGCGCGGCGTAGACCAATAGCTTCTTGGGAACGCAGCCGCGAATTACGCAGGTCCCGCCGACGCGATATTCCTCCGCGACCAGCACCCGGGCACCATACTGCGCGGCAATTCGAGCCGCGCGCACACCGCCGGAGCCCGCGCCGATGACGAGGAGATCGACGTCGTGATCAGCCATTTGTCGCGCGCCAGCCGCCCGTCAGCATCGGCGCTCCGCTGCGAGGTGCGGGGCTGGTAATGATGACCGGGCGCGCCGCGGGTCCGGCCGCCAGCGATTAGATTTCATGCCCTCGCTTTTTCATCTCGGCGCGCATCCGGTTGATTACCTCCTCCGACAGTCGGTCCGCCCAAATTTGCGCATTTCTCATGCTCTCATCGAGAATCCTCGGCTCTTCCGCAAGCAGCTTGCGGCCGAGGGGCGATTTGTAAAAGGCGAGCGCGTCCTTGAGTTCCTGCTCCTTGAATCTGGCGGCGTAAAGCTTGGCGGCGTCGTTCAAGATTTCCGCAGTACGCGTTGCGTATTCCGCGCGCAGCTTGGCGGCGACCTCATTGAGGTCTTTGCCCAGCGTCGGATTGGTCTGCAAGAAAACGCTCTTGGCCTTCTCGATAACCCCAGGGACGATCGGCTCGTAGAGCGCGTTGCCGCCTTTTGCCGCGATCAGCTCCTTGGCAGCGGCGAGCGCGCCCGGCGATTGTTCCGCGCCCGCCGTTCCAATGGGCGTAGCAAGAAGAAGCGCGAGCGCGATGGTATAAGCCGCTCTGGCCGTTTGCTGAGCAAACATTGAAACCCCTCCTGTTTCGATGAGCAGGGTCAAGCCCGCTCGATGATGCGTACGTCACTCGAGTTGGCGATCACCGCCGCCTGGGTCAGCCCGACGAACAAGCCGTGCTCGACCACCCCCGCGATCGCGGCAAGGCGATCCGCCAGCGCTCTTGGATCAGAGATGCGCTGCAGCGCTGCATCGAGAATCCAGTGCCCGCTATCCGTGACGAAAGCGTGGCCGTCCTTCGACCTTCGCAGGAGCGCCGGTCCGGGACAGCCGGCAGCCGCGGTTGCCGTCTCGATCGCCCGCCGGGTCGCGGCCAATCCGAATGGCACCACCTCGATTGGCAGCGGGAAACGCCCGAGCGCCGAGACCCATTTGGATTCGTCGGCAATAATGACCAGTCGTGCCGATGCGGAGGCGACGATTTTTTCGCGCAGCAGCGCACCGCCGCCTCCCTTGATCAGGCTGAGATCGGGTGCGATCTCGTCGGCACCGTCCACCGTGAGATCGAGTTCCAGTGTCTCGTCGAGCGTGGTGAGCGGCACCCCCAATCGCTCCGCCTCGCGCTCGGTCGCGAGCGATGTTGGCACCGCGATCACGTCCAGTCCGGCGCGGACCCGCTCCGCCAGCAATTCTACGAAGTATTTGGCGGTGGAGCCGGTGCCCAGGCCGAGCCGCATGCCCGGACGCACGAATTCCAGCGCATAAGCGGCGGCGGCGCGTTTTTGCCCTGCAACATCCATGCAATCGACACGCTTAAACTCTGCAAACGCAAGATAATGATCTATCTAACGTCTCACCTTAAGGCAGCATAGTCCATTAATGGACTGTGAGCCTTGCCATAGGTCCCCTCAGCCGATAGCGATCGCACATGGGGATTGCGCCGACCGTGGTATTCGATCTCGACGGCACACTGGTCGAGACCGCGCCCGATCTGGTGGCCACGCTCAACCTCATCTTCGCCCGTCAGGGTATTCCGCCCGTCGCCTACGATGTCGCGCGCAATCTCGTGGGCGGCGGCGCGCGCGCGTTGATCGAGCGCGGATTGGCGGCAGAGGGACGCAAGCTTGTTCCCACCGAAGTGGATCGGCTCGTCACCGATTTCATCGCGCACTATGCCGCGCATATCGCCGACCGATCGCGACCGTTTCCCGGAGTGGCGGCGGCACTCGAGGCGCTCGCGAGCCGCGGCTGCCGTCTGGCGGTGTGCACGAACAAGCTGGAATGGCTTTCGGTGCGTCTGCTTGGCACGCTCGCGCTGCTGCCCCGGTTCGTCGCCGTCTGTGGAGGAGACACGTTCGGGCTGCAAAAGCCCGACCCCGAATTCCTGCGACGCACCATCGCCCGCGCCGGCGGCGCGCCCGGGCACGCGGTCATGGTGGGAGATTCCAATAGCGACGTGGCCATGGGACGGGCGGCGGGAGTGCCGGTGATCGCCGTCGATTATGGCTATAGCGAAACCCCCGTCGCTGAATTGGGTCCGCAGCGCGTGATCGGTACGCCAGCCGACCTATCGCACACAATTTTGGATCTATTGGGGATCGGACATCGGGCCGGCACCGAACATGCCTAGCCATCGATTTTCCTTATCACCGCCACACTTCAGGGATTTTTAGGGGCGGGCGAAAGTGCCGTGCCAGCGGCAAATCGGGTTGCGGGCGCAATCCGACTCGGAATGAATGTCCGAAGTGGCAGGCGGCCGCGCCGCCGGGTGGGGGATCCGATCATGAGTCGAGTCATTGCCGTCGTGACATGTGGCCTCACCTTGGCCGCATGTTCTGCATCGCTGCCGAGCCTGAGTTTCCTCAAATCCTCGCCATCGACCGAGGCGCTGCGCATCGAATCAGAGCCCCCGGGAGCGGAGGCCAAGACTTCGCTGGGGCAGAGTTGCCGCACGCCCTGCGAACTCGTCGTCCAGGCTGCCGACGAGTTCTCGCTGACGCTGGCGCTCAATGGCTACCAGCCGCAAACGGTCTCCGTCCGCAAGGACACAGCCGACAGCTCGCGGTTGGCGCCCAATCCGGTCTATGTCGAGCTGCAGCCGGTGCCCGCGACCCCGGCAAAGAAGCGGGTTGCGCCGAAGAAAAAGCCTGCCGTGGCGGCTCAGCCGGCTCCGGCTCAATCCGCATCAGCGCAACCGGCCCAGCCGCCGGCGCCAGCTGTGGCGGCGCCACCGACGCCGGCACCGGCCGTGGAAGCGGCCGCGTCAGCGACGAATTATCCCTGGCCGTCGCGCTAGATTTCGATCAGGTTCGGTAAGGCGCGCGCCGGCCAGCCGAGCGCGCGGCTGGTCGCTGGACGCCCTGGCCGTTATCCGTCAGAATTCCCATCTGAAAGCGGCGGGAACGCCGGTGTTTTGCCGCTTTGCCGGGGCGCGCACGAGCAGCCGCCGGAAGGGAGCTTTCGGGCTTGATACGCGAGGTGCAAAATCAAAGTTTCGACCGGGAGGGCAGAGCCCTGGTCGATCCCTTCGGACGCGCCATCACCTATTTGCGGGTATCGGTGACCGACCGCTGCGACTTCCGCTGCGTCTATTGCATGTCGGAACACATGACCTTCCTGCCGAAGGCCGATCTGCTCACTCTGGAAGAGCTCGACCGGCTGTGCAGCGCGTTCGTCGCCCGCGGTGTGCGCAAGCTCCGATTGACCGGCGGAGAGCCGCTGGTGCGACGCGGGATCATGACGCTTGTTGCCTCGCTGTCGCGCCATCTCAGGAGCGGCATGCTCGACGAATTGACGCTGACGACGAACGGATCGCAGCTGCCGAAATATGCCCGCGAGCTCGCCGACCACGGCGTGCGGCGCGTTAATGTTTCCCTCGACACCCTCGACGCTGACAAGTTCCGCGCCATTACCCGCTGGGGCGAGCTGGACAAGGTCCTGGCTGGCATCGACGCGGCCCAGGCAGCAGGGCTGAAGGTCAAGGTCAATGCGGTCGCGCTCAAGGGCGTCAATGAGGACGAGTTCCCGGCGCTTCTGCAGTGGGCGCATGGGCGCGGCATGGAACTCACCCTCATTGAAGTGATGCCGCTCGGCGACGTCGGCGCAGGTCGGCTCGATCAGTATCTGCCGCTCTCCATGGTGCGGGCGCGCTTGGCGGAGCGCTTCACGCTGCACGACCTCGATTACCGCACCGGCGGTCCCGCGCGCTACGTGAGCGTCGCCGAGACCGGCGGCCGGCTCGGATTCATCACGCCGTTGACCCACAATTTCTGCGAATCCTGCAATCGGGTGCGGCTGACGTGTACCGGAACCCTGTACATGTGCCTCGGCCAGGAAGACGCCGCCGACCTGCGCACCCCGTTGCGCGCGTCCGAAGGCAACGATTTGCTCGATGCGGCGATCGAAGAAGCCATATCGCGCAAGCCCAAGGGGCACGATTTCATCATCGACCGGCGCCACCAGCGGCCCGCGCTCGCCCGCCATATGAGCGTGACCGGCGGCTAATTTTCGACGCTCCGCGCCCGGGCTGCCGCCGCAACCGGCTGGTCTTTACCGATTGACGTTCTGCCGCCGGTCGGGGAAGGTTCCGCCGCCGTGGCGACGATCGCTACGCTCAACGCCCTCGCAAGAAGTGGGCGGCCAGGTCCCGCAGCGGACCGTTGCAAGGGGAACGTTGCGTGGAGGTTCTGCTTAAGCTGAGCCGAGCCATCGACTCTGTGAACGACCGATTCGGAGAGGTCGCCAATTGGCTCGTGCTGGTTGCCTGCCTGATCAGCGCCGGCAATGCGGCAAGCCGCTATGCCTTCAGTGCCAGCTCGAATGCCTGGCTTGAAGTGCAGTGGTACATGTTCGCCGGCATGGTGCTGCTCGGCGGACCCTACACGCTCAAGCTCAACGAGCATGTGCGCGTCGACCTCGTGTACTCGGCGGTCTCCGAACGCGCGCGCATTTGGATCGATATCATCGGCTGCCTGCTGTTCCTTTTGCCGATTTGCGTGATCCTCGTCTATTTCACCTGGCCGTGGTTCGTGGACTCGTGGCGCATCGACGAAACTTCGTCAAATGCCGGCGGTTTGATCCGTTGGCCGGTCAAGCTGTTGCTTCCGGTCGGCTTTGCGTTAATGGCGCTGCAGGGGATTTCCGAACTCATCAAACGGATCGAGGCGCTTATTCATCATCATCGGCTCCAGTTTGAGTACGAGAAGCCGCTGCAATGATTCATTTCCTTCGGGAGAACATGGCGCCCCTGATGTTCGGGGGAATGATTCTTTTCATGCTGATCGGCTACCCCGCGGCATTCTCGCTGGCGGCGACCGGCTTGTTCTTCGGCTTCATCGGCATCGAGCTCGGCCTCATCCAGCCCGATTTTCTCGGCAATCTCACCTATCAGTTGTTCGGGGTCATCTCGAACGACCTTCTGCTCGCAATACCTTTCTTCACGTTCATGGGTGCGATCCTCGAGCGCTGCGGGCTTGCCGAGGATCTGCTCGATTCGGTTGGACAACTATTCGGACCGGTGCGCGGCGGCTTGTCCTATGCGGTGATCTTCGTCGGCGCCATTCTGGGCGCCATCACCGGCACGGTCGCGGCATCGGTTATCGCCATGGGCGTGATTGCCATGACGCCGATGCTGAAATACGGCTATTCGACGCGGCATACGATGGGTGTCATCGCAGCGTCCGGCACGATCACGCAACTGATCCCGCCCTCTCTGGTTCTGATCGTACTTGCCGATCAACTGGGACGCTCCGTCGGCGACATGTATGCCGGCGCTATCGGCCCGAGCATCATCCAGCTTGCGTTGTTTTGCGCCTGGGTGCTCATCGTCAGCATTTTTTGGCCGAAGGACCTACCGGCACTACCGATCGAAGCGCGCACGCTGCATGGCTGGGCACTCTGGAAAAAATGTCTGCGCGGCATCATCCCGTCGCTCGGACTGATTTTCCTGGTGCTTGGGACAATTTTCATGGGTCTGGCGACGCCCACCGAGGCGGGAGCGCTGGGCGTGGTA
>Ga0306925_10000268_pt1 | contig 34935 bp, 47 predicted proteins | sample flu12Cox44000176_FD_203755 | JGI IMG/M metagenome (GOLD analysis project Ga0306925, IMG submission 203755) | Lab enrichment of tropical soil microbial communities from Luquillo Experimental Forest, Puerto Rico - flux8day.12C.oxic.44.000.176 (v2)... | ecosystem: Environmental > Terrestrial >... | reverse complement strand
CGTGTCGGGGCAGTCGTTCTTCGACATCGACGCGCTGGAGGAGTACTCGCACCGTGTCAAGCCGCCGTGGAAGATCGGCGTCACGGAGGGCGACCCGACCGGCAAGAACCGCAAGGACAAGGCCCGTCTCAGGGCGCACCGGGACGGCAGCTGGTGGGTGTGGGCCGCGCCGGTCAGGGAACGGGAGGGGAAAGAGGGTGAGAAGCTTCCTGCCCATCGTTACGTGGCAGCGGTCGACGTCTCTTCTGGGACCGCGAACGACTTCTCGGCCATCCAGGTTGTCGACGTGGATGCTTTTGCTCAGGTGGCCGAGTTTCAGGGCCTGCTGGATCCTGACCTTCTCGCTGTTGAGGCTGCCCGGGTTGGGCTCATCTACAACGACGCCCTTGTTGCGCCTGAGATCACCGGTGGCTGGGGAGCCTCTGTCGTACGTAAGCTCGAACAGCTCAAGTACCGGCGGATCTATACGCGGCGTGTCGAGGACCGGCTAGCCAAGAAGTTCACGGACGTGTTGGGCTGGGACACCACGAACGCCTCCCGCTCCTACATGACCGACAAGCTGGAAGAGGTGCTCAGGGAAAGGGAGTTCGGCCTCGTGAGTCCCAGGTGTTTGTCGGAGCTGGCGTCGTTCGTGTACCCGAAGAAGCGCGGGAGGGGCGAGTTCGAGCTGTCCCCGAAGGCGCAGGCGGGCGCGAACGACGACCTGGTGATCACGCTGGCGATGGCGGTGGCTGTGACGTTGAAGCAGCCGAAGGAGCTGCGCCGCCCGAGGCCGGAGCGCCCGATGGGTGACCTGCAGGCTGTCCCTGGCTACTAGGAGGCCTTTATGTCGGTGATGTTCTCGGAGGAGCTGGACAAGCTCCGCACGGAGCTGGCGGACGCGCAGTCGATGGCGCGCCACGCGGAGCGTGAGCAGGACCGCTTCTCGGACCTGTACCACCGGGAGCGCAACCGGGCGGAGGTGGCGGAGCGCCTGGCGGCGGAGCGCGAGGAGGAGCTGAAGCAGATGCGCTTCCAGCTGCGCCAGGTCCGGAACGAGAACCTGCGCATCTCGCAGCTGGAATCCCAGGTGTCGGACGCCCGCACGGAGGCGAGGGACGTCACGCAGAAGCTGAAGCAGTTGACCGATACGTTCGAGCGTCAGAAGGCGAAGCTTCATGAGGTGAGGGAGCAGCTTTCGTGGACGGTGGCGCAGCGGCAGGATCTCCTGGCCGAGCTGGAGCCGACCCGGGTGTTGCTCGGGGCGTTGCACAGCCGGTTTGCGGCCGAGTCGACGATCTCCACGCAGCTGGAGAGGCTGTTCCAGGGAGGGTCTGATGGCGGGAGCTAACAAGTACATGCTCGCCCCTACGGGGTCGACGGGGACCCCGACTGGCCCGTCGGTCGACGCCGGCCAGGCGTCGGGGGCGTGCTGCTTCCAGTTCGTGGTCGAGGCCGTGGGGACGACGGTGACGTACAAGTTCCAGGGGTCGATGGACGGGGTGAACTGGTACGACGTGTTCTACGACACGGAGGCGACGAACGCGTCGTCTCAGGCGGCGAGGACGATGACCGCGGTTGGTTCTCAGATCCAGTGGCTGGACACCGCGTCGTTCTCCAGGATGTACACGAAGTACCGGGTGGTGGTGTCGGCGAACACGGGCTGCACGTTCCGTGCGGAGCTGTACGTGATCTCGAACACGGAGCAGTAGATGGCGAACATCGAGGCCCTGGACAAGATCTGGAAGGGGAAGGGCTGGTCGGACGGCGAGCGCGTCACACGCGTGGCGCAGACGGACGGCACGATCGCGGAGGGGATGGCCGCCCTGATGTACGGGTGGAGCTCCTCGTCGGGCACGTTCACGAAGCTTCTGGTCGACCCGTCCGGGGCGCTGGTCGCGACGGGGACGCCGACGCCGACACAGGTCGTCCCCTCGAACGTGAGCGTCTCCACCCCCGGTGTGCGTGTGCAGCTGCCGTCTGTTGCTTGTAAGTCGGTGACGGTGAAGGCCAGGGCCCAGAACACGGGCCTGGTCTACGTCGGCGACGGCTCCGTCACCTCCGGGAACGGTTTCCAGCTCTCCCCCGGCGACTCGGTGTCGGTCGACATCGACAACGTGAACCGGTTGTGGATCGACGCGGCCGTCGCGAACGAGGGCGTGACGATGCTGGCGGTCAACTAGGTGGCGAGAGTCCTTTCTTTCCCCGCTGCCGGGATCACGAAGGCGCAGGCGGACGAGCGGTACATGCGCTGGGTGCCGTACACGGGGCCGCCACAGTCGTTCCTGGCCCAGGACTTGACCAGGGACGGCGACTGGACGATGGTGGCGAACAAGGACACCTCCGACCGTCCCGCGCCGCAGCAGACGGGGACGGAGGAGGACCTGCTGCCCGCGTGGACTCCCGCGACGAACCAGGCGCGGGCGACGTACACGGTCGCGAACGAGTGGACGATCAGCCAGGCCGGCTGGATCGACCAGTACGGCGTGGACGTCCTGCAGGGAAACCTGGGTGCCCAGCACGCGGCGACGCTGCAGGTGGGTGGCACGACCAAGGACACGGTCACGTTCACCCCGGACGTGTCCGGGCTGCAGTGGATGAACATCACGCCGCTCCTGGTGGCGGCCGGTGCCGTCCTGCGCGTGCAGGTGCAGGTGACGCTGGTCGGGAATAACTACATGCCCTGGTATGAGCAGGCGGGCCTGTTCGCGTCTGCTCCTGTTTACTGCTCGTTGGCGCAGGGCCAGAAGGACGCGGGGGCGAAGGGCACGACCGGCTACGGGTGCCACCTGATCCTGGTGCCGGGCACGAAGTCGCCCGACTGGGACGTCGTCGCCTACGGGGGCGCCGGCGCCGGGGCTCCGGCCCCTGGCTTGCAGGCGATCCCGCTGTCGACGAACCACTGGGTGTCGGCGGCGTCCACCAACCCGACGCTGGTGAAGGCCTCGGCCGGGACGGTGTACACGTACATGGTGTTCAACAACGGCACGAGCTGGTGTTACCTGAAGCTGTACAACAAGGCGACCGCGCCCGTCCCCGGCACCGACGTCCCTCAGTTGACGGTGGGTGTCCCTCCTGGTGGTGGCGCCAACCTGACGGTGGATCAGGGGGCGTCGTTTTCCACCGGGATCGGGTTTGCGCTCACCGGCGCCCCCGCGGACGCGGACACGACCGCGGTCGCGGCCAACCAGGCTGTCGTGAACCTGCTCTGGCTGTGAGCAGCCTCGGTTTCCGGGTCGACGCGACGGTGGTCGTCGTCTGCGTCCACGACCGGGAGAAACGCAAGACCCTGACGCTTCAGATGGACGTCGACCCGCTCGGGCACGAACCTCGGGTGTGCGAGTGCTGCGAGAACATCTACGTGCACGTGTTCGCCGACGAGCAGAGGACGTTGTGTGAGACCTGCCGGGAGCGGCCGGTGTGGAAAGGAGCGACGTGACCCAGGAGTACGAGTGCCACAACCCTGAGTGCGACCTTGGCGGCACGGCGGACGTCGGCCAGTTCACGGGCGGGCGGACGGAGGAGATTGCCTGGCTTCGGAAGCCACTCGACCATAGCCGGGAGCCGAAGGAGGGCGTGGACTTCGGCGAGGGGATCTGCCCGAACTGTGGTGTCAAGGGCAAGAAGGCTGGTGTGTGATGGCGTACATGTTCCCCGACGCGGGCATGCAGGTGTGGATGGGCCAGTACCCGGGCACCACAGCCCGGGAGACGACCATCAACCTGCATCTGTGCACGGCCCCGGCCGCGAACGCGACGGTGGCGCACAACGCTGTCCTGGCCGCGGTCACCGAGACGGCGTACACGAACTACCTGAAGCAGGCGATGACGACGGCGAACTGGGCGTCGGCCGCGTTCTCGGAGTCGACGCCGCCGGGGCAGCAGCAGCAGTACACGGGTAGCCCGGTCGCGTTCCCGGCCGTGGGTGCGACGGGGGCGACGATCACGGGGTTCTTCATGACCAACGGTGCCGCCACGACTCTGTTGTGCCACGCCAACTTCAGCGACTTGAACCCGGTGACGCTGGCGACGAACGACATCATCAAGCTGTCGCCCACACTCGGCCTTTTGCACTAACCCGCTGTGGCGATCGCGTTCGTCGCCGAGCGGTACAAGAACGCGGCAGCGGTCCAGCCGGGAAACGGCGTCACCAACACCCTGGGTGTGTCCGGCATCAGTGTCGGCAACCACCTGATCATCCTGGTGTCTCTCCGGGGTGGCGCGGCCGGCGCCGTGATCACGCCCGTCAGCGCCTCCGACAACGCCGGCAACACCTACACCCTCGACGTCTCCCTCCCCTCGACCAGCTCGACCATGGGGGTGGCGCTGCTGAGCGCCCACATGGGCGCCGCCCCGACCCAGGTCACGCTCACCTTCAACAACGCCGGGGCGTCGGCGGTCACCTGTGCCTTCAAGGTGGAGGAGTTCTCGGGTCTCGCCTCCACGGGCTATTTCGACGTTGGTGCCTCGTCGACCCCGGCGGCGACGTTCACGCCCACCTGGCCGACGATCACGCCGGCCGCGGCGGGCGAGCTGATCTTCGCCGGCCTGGCGGGGGGCGGGAACGCCCAGTCGTCGTTCACCCCGGGCGGAAGCTACGTCCAGGCGGGAACGCCCCGGAACGCCGCCCCCGAGATCATCGGCCAGTACCTGCTGTCGTGTCCGTCGGGGGCGCAGAACGCGACCGGCACGTGCGCGACGACGACCTCCCCGGCGCTGGCTATTGGTGCGTACAAGCCGCCGTCGGGGAACGTCTACTCGAAGTCGGGGGCCGCTTCCGAGGGGACGGTCGTCTCTACAAGCAAGGAGGTGGACAAGTCCCCGTCCGCGGTTGCGGGGACAGAGGTAGGGGCCAGCAAGGAGGTCGATAAGTCCCCGTGGGCCTGGGCCGGCACCGCCGTTCAGGCGAGCAAGGAGGTCGACAAGACCTCAGGGGCGTCGGCCGGCACGTTGGTGTCGGCGGTTCGGGAGGTTGACCGGTCACGCTCTGGGTCGGCGTTCGCGGGCACGAGCGCGACCGGTGTTAAGGGTGGTGTCCTCGGGAAGTCCGGGGCCGCGTCCGCCGGCACGCTCGTGTCGGCCGTTCGTGAGGTTGATCGCGCCAAGGCCGGGGTGGCGACGTCGGGCACGCTGGTGTCTGCGCTGCGGGAGGTCGACCGTGCCAAGGCCGGGGCGGCGTTCGCCGGCACGAGCGCGGTCGGCGTCGCGGTCAAACCCGTCAAGGACTACCCGTCCACGGTCCTGGCTGACACGCCGGTCGGTTATTGGAAGCTCGACGACATGGACAGCACCTGCCGTGACTCGTCGGGGAACGGCCTGGACGGGACGTATACCGCCACCGGTATCACGGAGGGCCAGCCGGGGATCGGCAGCACCTCGTGTCAGTTCGACGGCGCCTCCACCACGTACGCGAACGTCCCGCACAACGCCCTGCTCAACATCGGCGACGTGTTCACGCTGGAGGCGTGGGTCAAGCTTCCCGCCAGCCCGAACGCGAACACCAAGACGATTGTCAGCAAGGGCGACGCGAACTACCAGCTCAAGGTCGCAGGCCCCGGAGACGGGCGCCTGTTCCTCACTAAACAATGGGTGTCGGAGGAGGTCGCGACTGCCCATGCGGTGCCGGTAGACGGCAACTGGCACCACGTCGTCTGCACCAAGAACGGCGCCGCCATCCACCTGTACGTCGACGGCGTCGACGACACCGGGCCGATTGCCAGCTCGGCGGCGATGGTCGACAACACGACGCCGCTGCAGATCGGGACGAACACGCACGACCACTCGAACTCGTGGCAGGGCTGGCTGGACGAGGTCGCCGTCTACGGTCATGTACTGACGGCGGCGCAGGTCACGGCCCACTACAACGCCGGTGTCGCTGCCGGCATGATCTGGGTCAAGTCCGGCAGCGCGTTCGCGGGCACGAGCGTCGTAGGCGTCGAGACGAAAACCCTGGGCCGGACTGGTGTGCCGGTAGCCGGCACGCTCGTCTCCGCCGTTCGTGAGGTCGACCGCTCACGGTCGGGAACCGCACTCACCGGCACAAATGTATTCGCCGCCCGCGAGGTCGATCGCGCGAAGACCGGCACCGCGACCGGTGGCACGCTCGTCAGCGCCGTCCGCGAGGTTGACCGCTTCCGGTCGGGGGCCGCGTTCGCCGGGACGTATGCGAGCGGTGTCGCGATCCACGTCACTCCGTCGGGGACGGTGTACACGAAGGCCGGGAGTGTTTTTGCCGGCACCGAGCTCTCCGGAGTCCGTGTCGGCACGTTCAACAGGGCCGGTGCCGCGGTGATGGGAACGGCTGCGGGCGCCACCTACACGCACACCGTTCCGGGGGCCTTGACACCACGCACATTGACGCTGCTCGGCGTCGGCGGCTAGGAGGACTTCATGAGCATGATGGCAGGGATGGACCCGATCCACGCTGCCTTGTTGCAGCAGATGCTCGGGCCGGGAGGCCCGGGCGGAGGGCCAGGCGGCGGCGGTCCGCCTCCACAGAACGGCCGGGGGCTCTCCCCGTTACAGGCTGTCCAGTCGGTCATCCAGGACCTCCATGACCTGATGCGGATCATGCCCGACCCCGGCCATGTGCAGATCATCGCCACCTGCCTGAAGGCGATGACGGGGATTCAGCAGCAGCTGATGCAGGGAGGAGGGCCAGGCGGCGGGCCTGGCGGACCTCCGGGAGGAGGTGTTCCACTTGGCGCTCGGTGACCCATTCGGCCCGGTGAACCGCATGCCGACTGATATTGACGCGTTGCAGGACAGGGCGCTCGTCACCACCACGCCACCTGCGGCGCTGCTCAACCGTACGCCCCAGCCGGTCGTGCACGGCCAGGGTTTCTCGGTCACGCCCGGCGGCGGGATGCATCTCGTCGGGCAGGCGATCCTGAACCAGCTGCAAAACCCGGTGACGACGCCTGTCAACCCCGTCACCGGCCTTCCCCACATCATGCCCCCGGACAGGTTCCCGGGCTTCGGCCCGAACCCGTGGGGGATCCCGCCCCTCCATGTGCCCGCGCTCGTGAACTACCTGCGCGGCCTGCCCCTGAACGCGTACTGACATGGCCGCGAAACCTCCACTCGGATCCGGTGAGCGCTTCAGCCAGCTGAAGAGCAAGCTGGCGAACACCGGGGCTCGTAACCCTGGGGCTCTCGCCGCCTATATCGGCAGGAAGAAGTACGGCTCCAAGCGCTTCGCCCAGCTCGGCGCCAAGGGCAAGAAGTAGATGGCGCGCCTGACTGCAGCCGCACGCAACGCGCTGCCCGACTCGGCCTTCGCCGGCCCCAACCGCACCTACCCGGTCCCCGACAGAAGCCACGCCGTGTTCGCCAAGCAGATGGCGTCCCGGCACGCGGGGCCGAAGCTTGAGAAGCGCGTCAACACCAAGGCGAACGCCGTGCTCGCACGGCTGAGGAGGTAACTGATGGCGAGAGACAACGCGACAGGCTCTATGGGCTGGTGGTCGGACGACGACGTCCAGGACCCGCCCTACATCGAGCAGGAGCCGGGACAGATCGGACAGTGCCTTGACCACTACGCCGCCTCCAAGGTGGGGTTCGCGTCCGGCGAGTGGCCGGACGGAACCGATGTTGCGGCCGGCGGCAAGGACGAGGTGCCGGTCCCCAGGCAGACGCTGTAGTTGTCGAACTACACGGATAACGTCGACCGCACCGGGCCGGTCGACCCGCTCGTCGTCGACATCCTGCGCGAGCAGAAACAGGGCGAGGAGGAGCATCGTCGCAGGATCAAGCGCTTCGACCGCGCCTACGACGTGTACCGGGCAACCGGCGTGGACGTCGGTTTCCGGAAGAGGAACTTCTCGCCCTGGCAGTCGCGGCTCCGGGTCCCCTACGCGATGCAGGTGATCGACACCGCGCTCGTGAACATGGTGTCCGGCAAGCCGCACTGCGAGGTGCACCCGCGCTCCCCCGACCACGTCGAGAACGCGAAGGCGTTCCAGATGGTCGTGGACTACTACACGGAGCGCGATCACCTGGTGGAGAAGATCCCGATGATCATGCAGCAGGGCTTGATCTACGGGGTCACAGTTGGCAAGACGCACTGGCTCTACCAAGAGGGCGAGAAGATCGTTGTCAACTACGACCCGCTGACGGGGCAGCGGACGCAGCAGAGCGTGAATGCCACGCTCCGGGACGGCCCCTCTTTTGAGCCTTGGAACGTGTACGACGCCTGGTGGGACCCGGAGGGCCGGGACATCGACTCGGTCTCCTACGTGTGTCTCCGCAGCTGGCTGTCGAAGGCCGACCTGTACCAGCACGCGTGCGACGTCCCGCACGAGCATGAGCGTGCCGAGTGCACCGGCATCTACCACAACGTGGAGGAGCTGATCAAGACCGGCACCACGCGGCGGATGGACACGACCGCGCAGGAGCGGTTCCTGATGCAGCAGCAGCGGCTTCTGCGCAAGGACAAGTACGAGCTCTTGGAGTTCTGGCGCGATGACCGGGTGACGGTGATCGGCAACCGGCGCATCCTCATGCGCGACGAGCCCAACCCGCACTGGCACGGGAAGAAGCCGATCGTGTTGTCGCAGACCAGGCCGGACGTGATGGAGATGCAGGGGATCCCGGAGACGGAGCTCGTCGACCATCTCCAGCAGGCCCTGTGGACGGTGCAGAACCTGCGCATGGACAACCTGCTCCTGACCGTGCAGCGGGGCATCACCTACCGCGAGGGTGGCATCATCGACGTGGACGCGCTGGAGCTCCGGCCGCGGTTCAAGTGGCCGGTCACCGACCACGACGACATCCGCCCCTTCGAGGTGCAGCCGCTGCCGCCGGAGGCCTACAGGGAAGAGGACGGCCTGATCGCGCGCATGCAGCTGATCACCGGCATCAGCCCCTCTTTGAGCGGGGTGCAGCCGACAGGGACGGATCAGCAGACGGCGACCGCGGCCTCGATGATGACGGAGAGCTCCTCGCGTCTGCTCCACTTCAAGGCCACCCAGCTCCTGCAGAAGATCCTGGCGCGCACGTTCGAGCAGTGGGCCTCCGACATTCAGCAGTACATGACCGAGCCGGTGTGGGTCAGGATCGTCGGCGCCGGCTCGCAGCAGGTGTTCCGGAAGGTGTCGCCGGAAGAGGTCCAGGGCGACTTCGACTTCAAGCTGGTCGGGATCGACGAGTCGATGTCGCAGCAGCAGCGCCGCAACGACGCGATCGCGCTCGTGAACGCGACCGCCCCGCTGATGCAGATGGGTGTGATCAACCCGGCCGCGATCGCCCGCAAGCTGGCGGACGCGTTCGACATCGACAACCCCGAGGAGCTCCTGCAGCCGGCACCTGCGCCCGGTCAGCAGCAGGCGGCGCCGACGAACGGACAGTCGCCGCTGGGCCTGGGAGGGCCGATGGGTCCGCCTGGGCAGCCTCCGGTGGGACAACCGGGAGCTGGGGGCTTGCCGGTCGCGGGGGCCGGCCCGATCCAGACACAACTCGACCCACGCGTCCTACAGGCCATGCAGCAGAGAGGCGGAGCGTGAACGGAATCGGCATAGCGGTGCTCGTCCCCTGGTTCGGGCCGGTGGCGATGCAGATCTTCGCCCGTAACCTGGAGGAGGCACAAGTTGTGGCGACCCTGGCGGCGAGGTTGTACGCGGCGGAGGAGGCGAGTCGTCTTGAGCGATTACGAGGCTCTTGACGACCCGTTCGACGACAACCGTCTACGCGAGCTCCAGGAGGAGGCCCACCGGATCCGCGAGCTGCAGCAGCAGCCGGCTTGGCAAGACCTTGTCCGTTTTGTCAGCAGGATGACCGACTCGAAGACCCGCTGGCTTCTGAACGGGAACGCGAAGACGCTGGAGGATTATCGTTGGGAGGCGGGCTGGGTTGCGGGCGCCACCTACATCCTTCAGGCTCCTACCCAGGCTGACCTGCGGGTGGAGAGGATGATGTCCGCCCGCGCCGAGCTGGAGACGCTCCGTGGATGAAAACACCAAGGAGCTCCTTCTCGGTGATGAGCCCGGTGCGCTTCTCCGCTTGGTGGCGGAGTGGGCGGCGACGGTGGTGGTGGTGGCTACCGCGGCCTCGGTTGTCTTTCTGATCGTGCTCGGCTGCTACTCGCTGGTCAGGGTTTCTCCCTGATGCCTGCGGTGTCGCAGAAGCAGCGTGCGTTCCTGAACTGGAAGTTCGGCCACGCGTGGGTGCGCAGACACCACTTCGCGAACAAGGGGAAGCTGCCCGAGTACGTCAAGAGCAAGGCGATCGTGAACCGCTTGAGGAGGTAGGAATGGCACAGAAGGGCGGGAACAGCCAGAACCAATCCTGGGGCTTGAACCCGACGACGGGCCAGCCGCTGGTGAAGAACATCTCGCCGCACGCGGGCGCCCACCACACGAACAGCGTCGGCGTGGGGACGGCGGTCGGCTACTCGGTCGGCGGCTCCGTGCTCGGCACGGGCGTCAACCCTGACCGCAAGACGTACGCGCCGGAGGCGGTCTAAGTGGGCCGGCCTCGGAAGACACCGCTTGCGAGCGCTCCGCCGCCGAAGCCGAAGACGGAGAAGCCGGTGGTGGAGCAGCAGGCGGCGGAGGTCACTCCTTTCTTCATCCCCTCGTTGGCGATCCGGAACGTCCGCAACCAGAACGACGGTGTCACCCACCAGAACCGGGACGCCGGGGGAGCTCTTGTCCTCCCGGAGACGTACACGTCCACCGTCTCCCCCGCTTCAGGGATTGTTCCGACCGCCCTCGCGGGTGACTTCCGGGCCGGCGGCACGTTCGTGTGCGCCGTGCTCGGCACGGGCGACAACCCGGACAGGCAAACCCTGTACACGCCTGAGGCGGTGTGATGTCGACCCCGAACTACGACCGTAGCAGCGATGTCATGGGGGTTGACCCGGTCACCGGGCTCACGCTTGCACCCGAGACCACCGTCAGTCCCGGTGCGGGAATCGTGCCCTCGGGTCTCACCGGGGCGGCGAACGCCGGCCCCGCCAGCCCTTGCTCCGTGCTCGGCACGGGCATGAACCCAGACCTCATCGTCTACTCAGCGGAGGCAGTTTGACAGTGTCTACGAGCGCGTACTCACAGACCGGGGTGGATCTCCCCGATCCGGAGCCGATCCAGGCCCCCGAGCCGAGGGAGGCCCCGTTTGACGCTCAGGGCTGGTACGAGAGCGTCGCGCGGGAGCTGCCCGAGAACTTCAAGGACCCGCGGGCGTTCGTCGACTCCTACAAGAACCTGGAGCGTCGGCTGACCGACATGGCTCGGGAGAAGCAGGAGGCGGAGGAGTACGCCTCGGCGATGGCCGAGCAGATGAACGCCCAGGAAGATCAGCGGCTGCAGCAGCAGCCGCAGCAGTTCGACCCGCAGGCGAACCCGCTGCTGCAGCAGTGGGAGCGGGCGTTCAACCCGTACGAGCCGGGGACGCCGCTGGAGCAGATGGGTCTTGTGCTCCACGCGACCAACCAGATGATCGAACAGCGCCGAGCGGAGGAGCTCTCGCAGCCTAACGAGGTTGCGCAGGCTCAGGAGCTGGCGCAGGCAAGTCTCTTCGCGCGTGCTGTCGACCAGGACGTCCAGACCGTGTACGAGGAGAAGTACCAAGAGCCATGGGTTGAGGTGAAGAGGTCAGTGGGTGATTTCCTGGCCGAGAACCCGCACTGGCTTGAGAACATGAGTACCACGGAGGAAGCGGTCTCGCGCATCGCGCAGGCCGCCGATCTCGTCCGCTCGCAGAACCTGGGATCGGCCGCTGAGCAGGCCGGCAATCCCCAGCGGGCGAACGCCCAGGCGAAGTACCTGGGGCAGACGCTCATGGGCCATGGCGCCCGCACTCAGGCCTCGCAGAGCGCCGCCGACGATCTGGTCGAGCGGATGAGGTCTCTGCAGGGCCCGTACGCCGGCTACAGCTCGTAGCCGCAGGATCCTCCCCGGACCACCGGGTAATCGCGGCCGATCGGTCTCCACGACGGCAATCGGCAGCACGCGATCCGGCGGACGTCGAGGGCAATCCGTGACCGAGTCCATTGCGATCACGGAGAAGCACGATGCCTGTCACCTTGATCAGTGGCGACCTCGCCACTGACATCATCAACCAGTCCCAGCGTGTCGTCGACATGCAGGACAGGATCTCCGAGTTGGAGCCGAACAACGCACCGTTCGTGGCTCTGCTCAGGAAGATCGGGAAGTACCAGGCCAAGTCGCCGAAGGTGGAGTGGCTCGAGGACGAGTCGATGCCGCGCTTCGACACGGTCTCGGCTGCGATCACCGCCACCACCGCTACCAACATCGGCGTCACGAACGCCGCCTGGTACCGGGTCGGGGACGGTATCCGCATCACCGAGACCGGGGAGTTCGTCGAGGTGACCGCGGTCTGCGCCGGCTACATCGGCGTGAACCGTCAGCGTGGCGGCACGGCCGCGGCCACCGCCACCAGTGCGGCGGGCCTGTACATCGTCAACAACGCCAACGCGGAAGGTGCGTCTCTGCGGACGATCAAGACGGTTCGTCTGGTCAATCAGGCGAATTTCGCGCAGATCATCCGCACGCCCTTCGGCGTCACTGGCACGGAGATGGCATCGCAGTTGTACGGGCAGTACACGAACGACCGCGTTCGTCTCCAGCACAAGTACGGGCTGGAGCACGAGCGGCAGATCGAGGCCACGTACTTCTGGGGTGCAAAGATGGAAGACACGTCCACGGCCGGCGCTCCCAAGCGCTGGTGCGGGGGCGCTTTCGAGTTCATCCAGACGAACGTGTACAACGCCGCTGGCGTTCTCACGCGGGCGAACTTCGAGAACCTCTTCCTGCGCAAGGCCTTCCGCTTCGGCTCCGACCGGAAGGTGCTGTTCGCGTCACCGCTTCTGATGCAGGCGATCGACGGCTTCGCGTGGAACGGCTACAACGCCGGGACCAGCTCGGTCGGGTCCACCCGCGTCGTCACCGACTCGCCGGCGTCGGAGTACGGGGTGGCGGTCAAGACGTACGTCTGCAGTCAGGGGACTGTGGACATCGTCATGAAGCGCCATTGGAACGACAGCACCAACCTGTCGGGCGACGGCTTCTTGCTCGACCTGGACGCCATCCGGATGGCGACCCTGCGTGACACGAAGCTGCTGTTGGAGCGGCAGGCACCGGACGCCGACAAGCTGGAGGACGAGTACCTGACGGAGACGTCGCTCATCTTCGAGCACGAGCGCCGACACGGGCTCATCACAGGCGTCACCGGTTAGACCAGTTGGGGGCAGCACCGCCACGCTGCCCCCTCCTTTTCCACGGAGGAGTTCTATGTCCACTGACCCGTACGCGTACAGGCCGGGGCTGATCTTCCTGTCGAAGTACGCCGGCTATGTCATCTCGCTCTGGCCGGAGCGCTACCACATCTACCCTGACGGCTCCCGGGAGATGATCGCGCAACCGGGCGCGGCCGACTTCGAGTTCGGGCTGGAAACCAGCCAGGAGTTCGTCCCCGAAGACGAGGACGGCCGTCCGGTCACGACCTCCCCGGTGATGGGGATGGAGGACTACTCGTCGATGTCGAACATGCGGGCCGACATTCGCGGCGGCGCCTTCGACCTGGACTCGATGGCGGACTACTACCAGTGGACGGAGGAGCAGCGGGACACGGCCGCCCGCAAGCTGCTCCGGGTCGCGCTCGACCCGCGCCAGCCGCAGGTGACGCTGTTCGAGCCGAAGGCCCCGGAGCCGCCCTGGCCGACCTACGACAAGCTGCAGAACTACCTGGAGATCGCCAAGCTCGCCGACGACCTCGGATTGCTTGTCGAGGCGATCGCCTACGAGCGCTACACGAAGCGGCGTGAGGGTGTGCTCTCGGCCCTGGAGGCGCGCAGGCGCGACCGCGAGGCCGAGGAGGCCCTGACGGCCCAGTGACTGGTTCCGTGGCCCAGGAGGCTCCCGTCCGTGCTCCTGCGACCTTCTACGCGATCAGCGGCCCGATGGACATTTACTGGCGGGTGCTGTCACCCGCCGCAACGATCGGGGCGAACGTCGTCCAGATCCCTGCAGAGCGAGCCACCGATCTCCTCGTAGGGACACCCGAACGCGTCTACGAGACGCACTCGGGGGCGGGGATCTGGACACGCCCCGACACCGTCCGTGCCAGGCAGGCGATCCAGTTCGAGGAGTACGGGTTCCTTACCCTGGCCGAGCTCGACGACAACTACCTGTCGAAGGCGAACCTGAACCTGTTCATGCGCATGAACGCCTACGACGGCCAGCGCCGGCACCTGAAGGCCCTGTCCGTGTTCCAGCGGGTGGTGTTCTCCACCGACTGGCTCCGCGACCGCTACTACCGGGCGTTCAAGGAGCTCGGTCGGATGCCGCTCCTGCATGTCTGCCGCAACCACGCCAACCTCGACGACTGGCCGGAACCGATCAAGGAGAGCAGGCTCAGGGTCGGCTGGGCCGGCTCGGGCCAGCACGTCCGAGACATCAAGCTGATCGCCGACGCGCTCGCCTGGGCCAGAGGCGAGGGGTACGAGGTCGTGCACATGGGCCACGACCCGCGCGACACGACCGACGTCACCGACCCGAAGGCCCGGGACGCTTGCATGGCCTGGTCGGTGATCATCAGCAGGCAGATCCCCTGGGCCGACCCGGAGGACTACCACAGGCAGGCGCTGCCGCTCGACATCGGACTTGCCCCGCTCGAACGGAACGACCACACGCTCGGCAAGTCGGACATCAAGTGGATCGAGTACACGATGTCGGGGGCGGCCACGGTCGCCTCCTCGGGGACGGTGTACACGGACATCGTCCACGGCGAGACCGGTGTCCTGGCCGGCTCCCCGGACGAGTTCACCTACTGGGTCAAGTACCTGGCCGACCATCCCCGCTTCCGTGAGGAGCTGGTCTCCAACGCGGAGCAGTACATCCGCGAGAACAGGACGATGCAGGCGCAGGGGAGGCAGGAATGGGAGGCGGCGCTGAACTGAGTCCGGAAGAGCTCGTCGTCCTGTGGGCGGCGGCGCGCGGCTCGACCACCCAGATGACCAGTGACTGGCTCGGGTGGTCGTTCGTCCGGGTGAAGGAGCTCCGGCACTCGGCGATACGCAAGCTTGCGGCTCGCAACTTTGCGCATGCGGTGTATCTGGCGGTGCCGGCGCTGGTGGCGTTCACCGAGCTGGTGGAGGAGAAGAGCCTGTGCCTAGCAAGAACGGCATGTTCGAGTTCACCTGGTCGCGGCAGAACCCGGAGACGGGCGAGCTCGAATTCGGCCTCGCCCCGGAGGACTTCGAGGCGGTCCGCCAAGGGTACGGGTGCGCCACCTGCCTCGCCGACTTCCACGGCATCTACCACCTGAGGTGCCCCGTGTGCGGGGAGACCAGACCACAACCACAGCTCGTCGTCAGGCAATGGTGGACGAGCCGATCGATCGTCTAGGAGGACACATGACTGTTGCAGGCGCGAAGCTGTTCAGCAACCGCGACGTCTACGAGATCACGTACGACAAGGGAGACGGCGAGGGCGTGTTCGAGGCTGTCCTGACGAACCCGGAGACCGGCGACACGTCCGGGGTCACGGGCCCGAACGACGGCGTGTTCACCGTGTCGGTCGGCGGCGGCTACGACGGCGTCTCTGACGTGGTTGTTGCGGACGTCCACGGGCACGAGCTCGACTCGGGGACGGTCACGTTCGGCGAGGGCGCCCCGGAGGTGCCGGAGCCGCCGGACGGCTGGCCTGAGCATCCGATCGCGGGCCCTCCCGCGTCGCCGGCGCATCCGATTGTGCTGCCGGACGAGCCGCACCCCGAGCCGCACTAAGGGCCGATGGCGTTCCCGTCCACGTTCCAGGATCTCCAGAACGCGGTGATGGCGAAGACCCGGCTTGACCCTGCCAACCCGCTCGACGCCAGCAAGGTCAAGGACTGGATCAACCAGGTGTACGCGCGGGTGGTGCTGGAGGTGGAGTTCCTGACCGGCAACACCACCGTGGCGCTGAACCCGAACCTGAACCAGTACCAGATGCCGACGCAGGCGAAGCGGATCAAGTGGATGACGATCATGCAGCAGGGCCAGAACTTCTACGGGCCGCCGCTGCGGCTCGTGTCCATGGACGAGATCCTGTGGCGTCGGGTGGCGTCGGGCGGGTCGGGGTTCACGAACGGCACGGCCACCCACTACGCCTTCTCGGGGCCGAACAACATCGACGTCTGGCCGACCCCGGGGGCGGCGGACACGATGCTGATGTACTACGTCGCCTACCCGACGCCGCTGGCCGCGAACACCGACGTCCCGCAGATCGACGAGCCGTACGCGTCCAAGCTGATCGAGTACGGGACGCTGATCGACGCGTCCGAGTACATCAAGGACACGATCGCCACCTACCAGTTCCCGCAGGTGTTCAACGACTGGATGTACCGCTTCCGCCAGCACATGAGCCGGAAAGAGGGGACACAGTCGAAGGACTTCCGCATCCCCGGGCCGCGCTACCCGGCCCCCCACGACCGCTCCATGGACATCGGGGTGTAGATGCCAGTCCCGACCGGCGCACCGCAGCTCCCGCCCATCTCGTTCATCCGCCTGCGGCGGTTCATGCCTTCCTGGTCCACCGAGGGCGACTGGTCGAAGGGGATGGTCAGAGACACGCCCAGAGCGACCATCCCCCAGGGCGGGCTGTACAACAGCGTCGACTTCAACCTGGAAGCCCCTGGGATCGCGTACAAGCGGGGCGGGACAACCTACGCCGGCCCCGCCATGGCCGCCGCCACGCAGGCGAGGGCCGTCATCTACGCCGACTTCACGGGTGGCGCGCAGCTGCTCGCGATCGGAGACAACGGCCACCTGTACCAGGTCACGAACGTGTCCACCACCGACAAGGGGACGCTGGGCGCCGCGTACATCCCTCTGTGCAAGCCGGTGTACCACCACGGCGGCACCAAGCAGTACGTGATCATCCCGACCAACAACGGGTCGGCGGCCCCGCACCATTACAACGGCACCGCCTCGACGGTGATGACGGCGCCGAACGGCACCATCTGCGCCACCTACAAGAGCCGGCTCGTGCTCGCCAACGACGGCGTGAACAGGGTACGGCTGTGGTTCAGCCCGGTCACGGTCGCTTCCGGCGCCGACCTCGACCAGACGTGGGACACCGCCAACGCCTGGGTTGACGCCGACTACCCGGTCACTGGGCTCGCCGCCCTGCAGAACGCCCTTCTGATCTTCTCCACCCACCAGACGGAGAGGCTGACGGGGACGACGCCCCCGCCGGGGACGGACTTCGACCACGCGCCGGTGGGCGGGATCGGCTGCACCGACGCCCGCTCGATCAGTGTCTGGCAGAACTACGCGATCTTCGCCAACTCGCGGTCGATCTTCATGACCAACGGTGTCGGCTTCAAGGACTTGCTGACCGAGGTGGGGATGGTCCGTTACTGGCAGGGGATCCTGGCCGGCTACACGCCCGCCTCCTGGACGATCGCCACCGGCATCCTCTGGGACAAGTTCTTGCTGGTGACGGTGATGCAGGGGAACACGATCGTGGACACGCTGGTGTGCAACCTGGTCAAGAACGCCTGGTGGCGGATGTCGAACAACAAGGCGATCATGTACTCGTCCGCGGTCGGGATCACCGACAACCTGTTCTACGCGGACCTGGGCGCCCCGAGGGTGAACAGCGTCGCCTCCTGCTGGTTTCCGACCGCGTCGAACAAGCTGGACGCGGACGCCACGGCGGTGCAGCCGCTGATGGAGACGAAGCTGATCGCCCCCTCCGCCCCGGTGAAGGTGTACGGGCGCAGCTGGGTCGACTACGACCTGCGTGACGCCGCCGCCGACAACCCCATCCTGAACGTGCAGATCGCCCCGGGTGTCGAGGCGACCACGTTCGTGACGCCTCCGGAGTCGCCTCTCGTCGAGTCGACGGACGAGGTCCGCAAGTCGATCACGCACGCCAAGATCTCGCAGGCGATGACCTGGCGCCTGACCCAGGTGGGGCCGAGCGCGAAGACGGAGATCTACGCCTTGGAGAACGAGATCATGGGCATCGGGCAGGAGTACGGGACACCGCAGTGAGCGACTTCTCCGTCGACCCTGCGGCGGTCGCGCCGCTGACGACGCTCGACCCGACGGGGACTGCCCCTCCCTACCAGGCGGCATCGACGACACCGTTCGTGCTCAACTCGATCTACGACGTCGCCCCCTCCTTCCTGGGTGAGCTGTCCGCCTGGTTCACGATGAACCCGTTCCCGATCCCGCTCACCCAGATGAGCGGCTACGGGTGGACGGTCACACGGGACTTCTTCAACGCCCCGGTGACGGTGGCGACGGGGGCGACGTCGGAGGCGAATGCGACCACGATCCTCACCTCGACGGCCGCGAACTTCACCAGCCGGCTCTTGAACGTGGATTTCTTCTCGCCCGAAATTGTGCGCGGTACGCCGTCCGCGAGCGCCTATGCGCTCCACCTGGTGTTGCTCCGGGACACGACCGTGCTTGGAGGTATCGGCCAGATCTTCTCGGCGGCGTCACAGGTAGTGGGTGTACCAGTGTTCTGCCGCTACCTGGACACGCCGCAGGAGGGGTCGCACTCGTACACGGTGAAGGCGTGGGCGAACAACGCGGGCAGCCCCGAGTGGGTCGTGCAGGCGGGCCCGGGCGGCCCGGGGAACCAGTACGTGCCGGGATTCATCCAGACCAGCTACGCCGGTTAGGGAGGTCTGATGGCGTTCGAAGACGTAGGCGGCGGAGGTCCCGCCCCCAAGTCTCCACCCAAGACACAGACGGTGCAGCAGGAGGCGGCGGCGACAGCCAAGAAGGTGGCCGCGTTCAGCGCCCCCACGGGCGGCTCGACGCAGGAGGTGACGACCACCCCGACCTTCCCCGGCATCGACGCCGTCCTGGGGTCAGACCCGTCCTACCAGCAGCTGCTGGCGATGGACACGGCCATGAACAACCAGGACCAGTCGACGATGAACGCCCGCATCGCCCAGATGAAGCAGTACTACGGGTCGGACACCGACCCGCTGAGCCTGCTCGGGCGCGTCTACCAGTCCTACCAGGACAGGCTGCGGACGGTCGCGAACACGCTCGCCGGCCACGGCATGATCGCCTCCGGGGAGACGGGCTGGCAGGGCGCGAGGGCGAACCTGGCCTACCAGCAGAACGAGCTCGACGCGCGCATGCGCCTGCAGCAGTACATCCAGGGGCTGCAGGACGCGTTCACGCAGGCGCAGCAGAACCGGCTGCTGCAGCAGTGGAACGCAGGCCAGACGGCAGTGGGGAACTGGCTGAACAACCCCACGAACCAGCCGCAGACGGTCCCGACCCCGGTCGCCAACCCCGGCTACTCGACGGTCACGAACCAGACCACGGGCGAGGTCGGCTACGTCCCTGACGTGAACACGATCATCAGCATGTACCAGCAGCTGTGGGGTACCCCGCAGCCGTCGGCCTAAGGAGGCCTGATGCCGCCGCTGCTCTCTTCCGGTGGAGGATCCCTGAAGATCCCGGAGCCGAAGCCATCGACCGCCGGTCTGCCCCGGATCGGTGCCGGCATCGGCGGTACGACCAGGGGTATCGGCACCTCGTTCGCCAAGGCAGCCAGGACGGTGTCGGGCGCGACGAAGACGGTGAAGACGACCGTCCCCAAGGTCGCCACCCCGAAGGTGACGCACCCGAAGGTGGTGGCCGCCAAGGCGCCGGTCCCGGACGCGGCCTTGAACGCTCTGGTCAGCAGCATGCTGACGCCGGCCACGCCCCAGGCGGCACAGTCGGCGGTCGACGCCATCTACGCGCCCATCCGTGCGCAGTACCAGCAGCAGATCGCGCAGACGGCGGCGCAGGCGCAGGCGCGGGCGGCCCAGATGCAGCAGGTGTACGGCGCCTTCGCCCAGTACCTGTCGGGCGGGCCGGCGCAGATCGCCGCCATCTACAACCGCGGCCAGACGGACGGGACAGCCTTGATGCAGGGGATGGCCGGCCCGCAGGGCGCGGTCGGCTCGCACCTGGCCGCGAACGCGGCGATCAACAGCAACTTGATGTCGCAGGAGTCCGCGAACTGGCAGGCGTACGCGTCGCAGCAGCCGCGGATCTACTCCCTGACCGCTACCCAGAACGTGCTGAACATGTTGAACGCTGCCGGCGACTCGGAGACGCAGCTGCGCTCGAAGCTGCTCGACCTGAGCTCCCAGGAGGCCTCGGCGGTGTTGAACTACCTGCAGCAGGCCCGTGCGCAGGACAACTCGATCCGCCAGTGGGGGTTCGGGCAGGCGCAGGCGGAGGCGAACGCGCGCGCCACGGCGGCGTACAACGCGGCCAAGCTCAAGCAGACGGCGCAGTCGACCGCGTTCAACCAGAAGCTGCTGGCAGACAAGTTCGGTCTGGCTCAAACTAGCGAGAACAACAAGGTGGCTTACCAGAATCTGCTGCTCGCCTACAAGAAGGCCGGGATCATCTCCCAGGACAAGTACCGCCAGGCGATGGTTCAGGTCGCGCAGAACAAGTTCGACCTCGCCAAGTGGAGTGCGCAGCAGAAGGCGCAGACGGACGCGACAAAGGCTGCTACGGCGAACGCTAAGCAAGTGCAGACGAACCAGGCGAGCCTGAACAAGAGCCTGCATGCTCTGACGCAGTCGGTCACCTCCTGGCAGGGCAAATCGGCCCCGGGCGGTGGCACCGCCTCAAGGACAAGGTCGATCCCTGTCTACGAGAAGGACCCGAAGACCGGCAAGGTTATGAGGGACAAGAACGGCCGGCCGATCATCGTCTCGCACAACACGGTGCGTACGAGCTCCGGGACCGGTCCTGCTTATAACACGCAGCAGATCTGGAACTTGGCGTGGGGCAACTACGCACGGCCGCTGTTCGCCGCCTACCGGACGATCTACCCGAACGAGGCCGGGATCCCGGGCAGGATCGAGGCCCGGGTCGAGAACGCGATCGCGAGCGCGGTCGGCTGGCGGCCTCCAACCACGTAGATGCCTGACCCGCTTGAAGGCTTCTTCAACAAGGTGGGGAAAGGGCCGCTCGCTTCCAACCCTGCCTTCAAGGCGCCGAAGCCGAGGGCCCCGAAGGGGCCGACAGGCCTGGGCCTGAAGATCCGGGCTCCGGCCCGGGCGCCGGGGAAAGAGATCGTGGTCGGCCGCGGCCCGAAGGGGCTGGGCGCCCCGCAGGCGAGGGTGGTGGCGCCGAAGTTCCAGCCGTACAAGCCGCCGCCCCCGTCACGGTGGACGGCGCCGCCGATGCCGAAGTTCTCGCCCTGGCCGGCCCCGTTCCTGAAGCCGTCGTTGCAGTTCCCGGCCGCGGCGGCGCCGCTCGCGAAGCTGGGCCCGACCGTGGCTGGTTTCGCGGCGGCGCAGGCTGCAGGCGCTAAGCAGATGAGAGGGCTGGAAGCTGCGGCTCAGCAGAGGCAGTTCGCGGCTACGCACTGGAAGGACGCGTTCGGGATCTGGCATGACACGGGCAGAGGCGGCTGGGAGACCTTGGGTGGGGCGCTGCCTATGACGTTGAAGCAGCTGGGAGAATCGTGGATCAAGGGCACCCCCCTGGAGCCGTTTGTAGCCATTGCCCAGCATCCGACGAGCCCTAATGCTGCGGTGGCGCAACACATCGAGGACACGATCGGTCCGATTGCGCGGCGGATGTACGAGAAGGGCGCGTTCAACCCTGCCGTTCAGCATCCGTGGGAGACCGGGCTCGAAGCGGCCGGCCTGATCCCAGGCCTGCCTGAGGTTCGAGGATTGGGCGAAGGAGCTCGTGCTCTCGCCGAGGGTGCACGCCTCGCCGAGGAGCCGTTCCACGCCCGGGCGGTGATGAGCTCCATCGCCAAGAACCTCAAGCTGCGGATCAACCCGGCGAACCTGGAGAAGGGGCTGGCGGTCAACGAGGCTGTGCGCGAGCCGAACGGCGTCGTCTCCTACGGCAAGATCGGCTTCCCCGACTGGGTGCGCCGCACCCGCACCAACCTGGTCGATAACAAGACCATCGGCGCCTGGAAGAACTGGTACCGGGACGCAAAACCTGTGTTTCACGACCTGTTCGGCACCGACGCTGAGGCGGCGATGCGCGGCTTCGCCGTCTCGCAGGCGAACACGTCGCCGGCAGGCGGCCTCCGGGTCGTCCTTCGGGTCTTGGACGACATCCGCCACGGCCGTCCGACCACGAACGAGGGCATCGGCATGGTCGCCCAGACGGTCAGGCAGGCGATCGAGCATGGCTACGTCGACAGCGGCGTGGCCCAGAAGCTGTCTGACTTCACCGACAATCTGTACGGGCGCACCACCCGCACCTGGATGGGAGGGGCCCCTGAGGGCGGCTACCCGGTGGCGGGCGACATTCACGCGGCCCGTGACGTCGGCTACGTCGACAAGAAGCTGGTCAACCGCATCCAGCAGAAGCACCCGGGCGCGCAGCCGGTCATCGACCTTAAGGGCGGCTCGCCGAACGCCACCCAGTACGAGCAGATCCAGCGGTTCTACCAGGACCTCACCAACCACCTGAACAGGTACGGATTCGCCGGCCACCGCGACTGGACACCCGAGGAGGCGCAGGCAGTCGGGTGGGCGTCGATCCAGAAGCACTGGGGCGCTTCACCGGAGACGTGGGAGCGGGGCATCATCGCCCCCAACACCTACCGGATCGCGGCCGAGGTCAGCCCCGGTGAGGGCACCCCGTTCGCGCAGCATTACCCCCAGCTCGGCGATCACTCCATCCCCTACAGCCGTGGCCTTCGGATCACGCACCAGGTGATCCAGGAGACCGCCCCCAAGATGATCCAGGAAGAGGGGGGCGTTCTCCGGCACATCCACTACGGGCCTGGCGGCTACCAGCACACGATCACCCCCTCTGCCCACCTGGATGTCGTCGCCAGCCCCGAGCAGGTTCAGCGGATCATCGACAAGATGGCCGGAGCCTACGACCAGCATGGTGTCTTGGGTCTTCGTGTGGTGCACGGCAAGGGCTCGAAGATGACCTTCCTGCTTGAGAGCCCGGACTTTGTCAACGCCGACAAGATGTCGATGTTCTGGCGCCGCGTGCAGCAGCTCGCCAGTCCGGCGCAGCTCAAGCATCTGCAGGGGTTCGCGCCCGCCGGCGACACGATGACGATCATCAGCGACCGGGGCTACTCGCCGATCGCGGGTGTCGCCGCCAAGAACTTCCGCAACCGCTTCGAGCCGTTGTTCGAGCAGGCCGCGAAGGACACAGGCGTCAACATCAACGGCTACCATGTCACTAACCTCGAAGTAAAGGAAGGGACACGTGGCGCTGCCGCCGCTCCGGAAAGACCATCCGCTGCTCCAGGAGGGGACAACCTCGATCTTCATCGGGCCGCGGTTGCCGAGAGCCTCGACCGGGCCTACGCGCAGCACGCCCCCGGCGAGCTCGCCGCCTTCCGGGAACACCAAGGCGCCCAAAGGGGCGGCCCCCTTCAAGCGCTCGCCTCGCTAGGCCCGCACCTCGCGGGTGTGCTGCCCGCGGTCATGCACGCCGGCACGCCTAGGGACATTGTCACCGGCCTCGCCGGCACCACGCTCGCCTCCGCCGCCAAGGGCGCGAGGGAGGCCGAGCGCGTAGTCGAGCTCCCGGGCGGTCGCGAGCTCATCACTGGCGCCTCCCCTTCCCTGGCGGGGGCGCTTGAGCGCGGACAGGCCCGGAACGTCCAGGCCGTCATGGAGGCAAGCCGCGCCGCTGGCCTCCCGAAGGGGATGGAGCTCGAAGGGAGCGGCACTTTCCTTGGCGGCGTGCGCGCCCGTCTCGCCCAGGCGCATCTTGCGCGCATCACCCGTGACGCGTTCTTCTACGACAGAACGGGTCTCGAAGCCGAGGCGAAGTGGCTGGAGGAGCTCAGGCTGAGCTCGGAGCGGGACGCTGCTTTGCGTGCTGTCGCCGACGGTGTCCACCCGGACGTGACCATTGCCGCCAACGAGCGGCGGATCGCGGACGCGCAGCGTCAGTTGGAGACGCTGCCGGCGAAGATCGACGCGGCCGAGAAGGCCGGCGACACCAGTGAGGCCACGCACCTACGGCTGCGACTGTCGGACGCGCAGCACGCGGTCAAGACCTTGCCGGGCAGGAATGAGGCCCTGGCCGGCGCCCGTGATCTCGTCCACAACGTCCCCGTCGAGGAGATCGACAGGACGCGCTACCCGGTCTACGCCGGCGCCGCCGGTACCAAGCCGATCCTGAACGAGACGGGAGACCGCGCTTCGACCTTCCTGAACTCCGTCTGGGACTCGATGGTCAGGCAGGGCCATCTGGCCCGGGACGCGGAGATCCGGGCGGGCAACCTCACCCCCGCGCAGGCGGAGAACCGCGTCCACATGAACGGCCGGCTCGACCTGGGTGCCGCCAGGACACGTGGCGAGAGCTCATTGCCGACAACCCACCAGGATGCCCTGAACGACGTCCGCAAGCTGCAGGGGCAGCTCTCCGAGTCGATGGCCCAGGACGCCAAGAAGGTCGCCAAGGGCTCCATGCCGGGGCAGCCGATCGGCTTCGAGGGCCAACGGTTCATGTCGAACAAGAGCCGTAGCCTGCGCCTGGCGTTGAACCGGGCGGAGGACCGCCTCACCAAGATCGAGACCGGCTTCCAGAACCGTGAGGGCTTCCATCCCTCCGAGCTCTATGGGACAAGGACGAGGATCAGCGGCGCCGAGGACTTCAAGAACGGCAGCCTCTACTACCCGGGTGCGGACGAGCTCGCCCTGTCCAAGCCCGCCTACCGCGGCCCCCGCAAGAGCGCCTCGATCCTCCCCTACGAGGGACAGTCGAGGCCGCAGAAAGCGTACACGGGCTACCTGCGCGAGACCGGCCGCGACTCGTACAAGGTCGCCAACCTGGTGGGCCGTACGGCACGGACACGGCTGGTGCGCGAGCACTTCAACCAGACCCTGGCGGAGCTCCGGGGCGCCGCGACGGAGGGGATTCCGCTCAAGGGCGGGAAGCTGCACCCGGACTACATCGCCATCCGCGAAGCCAAATCGGTACCACCGGAGATCACGAGAGAGCACGATCGTGCACTCGCTGAGATCGAGGGGAAGGGTGGTGAGACTACGCCCGAGGATGCTGTCCGGCTGGCGAACAGCTTCCGCAAGGTCAGAGACTGGCTCCTACCCGAGGTGAAGACGCTGGAGGGCGCAAGGGCGCTGGAGGGCCAGGTCGGCTACGTGCACAAGAGCCTCGCCAGCGCGCTCGCCGACGAGACCTGGCAGACGCCGGAGCAGCTCCGGCGGCTGTCGACGGCGGCCCGGAACGCGAGCACGCTCACCCGCGACATGCTGATCGCCACCAAGTTCCCCGGCCACATCACCTCGCGCCTGGCGTCGAACACGATCATGCCCCTGTTCGACAGCGGCACCGACCTCGGCAAGGCGATGTTGTGGAACCAGCGGCTGATCCGGGACGATCCGTCGCTGCGGGACTGGATGCATCAGGCGATGGGGTCGGGCTACACGAAGGCGTACACGGGCGTCACCGGGGTCAGCAAGGGCGTGCACACGTTCTCGCGCAAGGTGATGTTCCCGATCGAGCGTGTCGCCGACCGCGAGCCTCGCCTCGCCGCTCTGGGTGCGACGATGATCAAGCGCGGCGAGATCAAGGACTACGCCGAATATCAGGACTACATCAAGCGGATGCGGGCCGCATCCCCGGGCTCCCGGGACGCGCTCGACCGCAGGCTGAACCTGGAGGCGGGCAGGAAGGCCGCGGGCGAGTACGAGAACCTGAGGCCGTGGCAGCACGCGCTCGCGAATTACCTGTTCGTGACCCGCTGGCTGGTCGCCTCCACTAGGTGGGCGGGACGCACTGTCCTTCGGCATCCCTTGAAGAGCGCCGCCGTCGGGGCGCTCACCGCCCAGTACGGCTACCAGGCGGCGAACCCGATCTGGAACCGGTTCAACATCGCCGGCCACAACGTGCAGACGGCGACGCCGTGGTCGACCGACTATGAGATCGGAAACAGGGTCTGGGACACGCTGCTGTCGGGCGGCAACAAGGCGCCCCAGCTGGGTGGATCGCTGCTGTCGATGATGGACCCGACCTGGCTGGCGTTGGCGAACATGGCCTCGAAGCGGGACCTGGAGACAGGCAGGGACATCAAGGGCAACGCCGTGATCGGCGCTCTGCACGCGCTCGTCAGGCAGTTCCCGATCGTGTCCACCGCCTTTGGCAGGGGGCCGTTCTGGAGCTACCGGCTGCCGCGCGAGCTGCTCGGCAACTGGGCCCCGGTGACGGGGCCTGCCGGCCCGGTCGGGGGCGGGGGCGGCCCTAGCCTCGGCCCGACTCCTGTCCTCACTGGAGGGGGTGGTGGTGGTTTCGGTGGTCCGATCGGCACTCCTGCGCAGCAGGCGCGGATGCGGGCGGCGCAGGGGCGGCTGACTAATCCGGCGGCGGAGCAGCGGATGCGGGCTGCGCAGCAGCGCTTGAACCGGCGGTTCGGTCGCTGATGCCTGTCGGCGCCGACATCACCCCTGACGTCCTCGACGTCATCAACCAGAACCAGCGGCTGGTCGGCCTTCCCACCTTCTCCTCCGCGCTCGCGTACGTCCCGCCCCCGGTCAAGGCACCCTCTCTCGGCTCGGAGGGGCGCCCTCCAGGCCTTGCGGGGCCCTTGGGGGTACCTGGACTAGGGTCGAAGGGCCCGCAGGGGTTTTTCGTCAAGGGCAGGCCGTGGATCAACGCCGTCCTCAAGGGCATCGGTGCCCCGGCCACGCGCGAGAACGTCCGCTTCCTCGACGCCTGGGCCAGGGCCGAGGGCGGAGGCGGCTACGCAGGCTCGGGGTCGACTACCTTCAACTGGCTGAACACGACACGGGACGCGCCCGGGGCGACACAGTTCAACACGGTCGGCGTCAAGAACTTCCCCAATTTCCAGACGGGCGTGAACGCCACCATCGGGGCGCTCCGCAACGGCTACTACCCGCAGATCGTGGCCGGGTTGCGCAGCGGCAGGATGAGCGCGCAGCAGCTGGCGTCGATCTCGCACGAGCTCTCCACCTGGGGGACAGGGTCGGGTGTCCTGCGTGTCCTCGGCTCCGAAGGGCAGCCGTCGCAGTACCCGACCGTGTCGGTTGGGGGACACCAGTACGTCAACCCGATTCCGCCGGGGAGCGTGAGGAACCGCACGGACCAGGGCGTCGACTTCCAGGCGCCTGTTGGTGCACCCATCCGTGCGATCGGGGACGCGCAGGTCGTCTCCATCTCCTCCGACCCCGGCGGCTTCGGGCAGATGATCACGTACCGGCTCCTGTCCGGTCCGCTCAAGGGCCGATATCTGTACGTCGGCCACACCGTGCCCATCGTCAGGGCCGGCCAGAGGGTGCGGGCGGGACAGGCGGTGTCGGTGGCGAGACAACCGTCTGGTTCCTCTGGCCCGCCTGGCTGGGTGGAGTACGGCTACGCGTCCGGCCCCAGCTTGACCCAGGCGCACGCGCTGGGCCAGACAGGGGCGGGGGACGCGAACACGCTCAGTGGCAAGCAGTTCCTGTCTCTGCTCAGAGAGCTCGGGATCCGATAGGAGAAACCATGACGGATTGGTGGACAGTCCCCTACCCGCTGGATCCGCTGACGGTCATTGGACTCTCCCGCCGCAGGAGGGGCAGACGACCGAACCGCGACCCGTAACATTTGCGAGTCCACAGTGGGGGCAAGCGTTCCGGTCGGGGAAGATCTCGTACACACCGGCCAGGACGTCGTCTCCTTCGAGCTTGGCTTCAGCCAGCCTGTACGCTTCAGTGTTGGAGTTGGCCTCGACTGTCACGTGCCGAGACGTTGTAGAACTCGGCCCTCCGACGTAGATCTTGCCCTCGAAGACTCTCACGTCTCCTCCTTCTGTTCGGGATTGACATACACCATTTTACCGATCGTGTTTTCCCGGCCTTACACAGATCTCGGTATTTGCGGAAGTGCAATTCTTGCTAGCCCGCTGACAGCGCCAATGTAAAACCTGTTTGGAGGCCTCATGACGGATTGGTGGACAGTCCCCTACCCGAAGCATCCGGACCCTCCCGACGTCTCGCTGCCGCGGACGCTCTACCCGCCCAAGATGGGCGAGGGGTTCTTCAACGGCGACGACGTCACCGCCTACAAGCGTGCCGTCTCCAGGTTGGGACGCTGGCCGTGGGATCCCGAGGGGTGGGACGACGGCTACGCAGACACGTTCGCCTACGGCACCTCGGGCAACGTTAAGGACACCGGGGTCAAGGGCATCCAGCGCCAGTCGGGGCTCGACCAGTCGGCGATGCTGGGGCCGCACACGTTCGAGATCCTGCGCACGGCGATGATCCCCTACGCGCTTGCGCACGGCGGCGCGCGCGCGTTCGACGGCGTCGCGCTCGACCTGCTCAGGGGCTACTCGGCCCCGGCCGGCGGCGGCGTCCCCGACTTGGGCCCGGTGTTCGCCGGCGGCAAGAGCGTGCTCGACCACGACCTCACCCACATCACCGGCGGACTGCCTGACTACCCGGCGTTCGACGACGCGTACACGGCCGGCACCGCCATCATCGCCCCCGAACCACTGGAGATCACCGGCCAGTCATCGAGTAATCCGGGCGACGCTTTTTACGCTCGCGGCGATAGCGGGCTTGAGTATTGGTTCGGCCATCTGACGTCGTCGCCACCGGATGGAGGGCGGTTCAACAAGGGCGCGAAGCTGTCGAGTGTCCTCGACCACGACGTGGGGGGAGGGCCGCACGTCCATGTTGGTATCGACGGACGGTCGGTGATGGGCCATCAGTTCGAGGCCCATGACAATTACACGCACGGGGCTCCGACAATCGGTGAGCAGCTGTCAGAGGCGCTCTGATGCCGTGGCGGCTGAAGCAGCGGGTGGGCATGATCCTGTTCGGCGTCGTCTCGTTGGTGATCTCGATCGTCGTCTTGATCCACAACGAGTCGCTATCGACGGAGCTCCTGGGCGCGATCGGCGTCGTCGGTGGCCTGGCGATGATCCTGATCTCGTTGCCGTCGAACAACAACAACAAGTCTTAGGGCCAGTCGTGGACGCCGAGTTCTCTGAGTCGCTTGATTGCCATAAGTAGATAGACGGCAAGCATGTGTTCCAGGCGCGAGTTCATCGGGTTTCTGATTACCCCGTTCAGGAACTGCTCGGCTGTGAGGTGTCCGCCTTGTTCTCGTGCTAGTGCATCCAGTTCCTCTTCGACTTTCTCTGATTGTGCAACCAGCTCGGGCGGGTACCTCGCCATTGAGGGGAGGAGTATATGAGTTCATCAGCGTGGGTCGGCTTAGGCTTTGTCGCGACTGCCCAGAACGCCTCGCCGGATCTGTACGCGAGCTGGGGCATGAAGGGGATCGCGCCGCAGATCGCGTACGGGTTCAGCACGCCTGGCAACGATCCCGACTTGGGCTACACGAGGGCGCTCTTGAACGGGGCGATCAGCGCCGGGTTGTTCGTCGCCGGCTGGGCCTGGTGTGACCACTGGCAGGAGCCGGAGCACGAGGCCGAGTACCACGCGGAGGTCGCCCAGAGCCTGGGGCTTCCCATGTTCATCGCGAATATGGAGGAGCCGTACGACGCGCACGGCGACTCGACGAACCCGAAGATGTGGGCGCCGGACGCGTACGCGCAGGCGTTCCGTGCGGCTGCCCCGGACATGGAGTTGGCGGTCACGACCACACCCAGGTGGGGAAGCTCGGGGAACGGTCTCAGGGACGCGGGTGCGTGCACGATGCCGCAGTGTTTCACCGCCGAGGTTCCTGGCGCTACCATCCCTGCCGCCGTAGATCACGCACGCTCGTGGGGCTGGGACATCTCGACGATCCGCCCGCTCGTGCAGGTGTACACCACCAACGGTGTCAGGCCCGACGCCAACACCTATAACGCTGATGCCGCAGCTAAGGGTGTCGGCGTCGTCCCCTACATTCTCGAACAGGCACACGATGACGAGGGGCGGGAGATGATCTCCACGTTGCAGCCGTCGATCCTGCGCCCCCCCTCCGGGATTCCTCCCGAACAGCCGGAGCCGGAGCCTCCTTCGCCGGCTCCGGATCTTCCGTTCAAGCGGCCGTTGTACCCGCCGGACGCTCCGCAGAAGGGCGGCCCGTCGGCGCCGGGGTCGGACATCGAGGCTGTGCGACGTGCGACCTCACGGGCCGGCTATGCGCCCTGGCCGCAGACGTCGAAGGAGTACTCGAACGACTTTGCGCACGGGCCGATGGAGCGGTTCCAGCGTGACCATGTCCTCGCCCCGGATGTCAAGCCCACCGGCTGGTACGGCAGCGCCAGCCACGAGGCGCTCAGGCTGTTCATCATCCCGTCGGGGCCGAACACGGGTCAGTACGCGTTCGACGCGTACAGCCAGAGCTTATACCGGTCAGCCTGAGTCGATCGAGTCGAGGTCTCGGATGTGTCCGAGCAGGTCGTTCCCGAATAACTTCTTCAGCTGCTGCACGTGTTCGGCGGACGGGTGCATGATCTCCCGCTCCCAGCTGGACACAGTCCGCTGGTTGACACCCACGTAGATGCCGACATCCTTCTGGGTGAGCTGGGACGCCAGCCTGAGCTCGCGTAGCTGAGCTCCTCCCATGGAACCATTGCGCGGCGGGTCAACTTGTGTGTACCCTTTCATCACTCGATCTCCTTCCTTTCTGGGGTTGAGTGGAGTCCTGTTCTCCTTCTGTTCGGGACTCAGGGGTTAGGAGGCCGACCTTTCGGGGTCGGCCTCCTTCTTTCTGCTTTGTGGCGGGCTTCGGGTGCGCATTAGGCGCTCAACTCCCACTGCCCCGGCCGCACGGGGCCTCGGGGTGCCTGCCGGTATGTACTGACGACCTGTCGTGCTCTGTCTATCAAAGATGAGTGGTGTCGCGCAAGTAACAGACGGGTTACAAGCAAAGGGGTAACAAAGGGGGCACAGACGTTGCCGACGTTGCCTACACGCCGGCAAAAGAAAAGGCCCTGAGCGGGCCTTTCCTTGATCGGGGCGGAGGGACTCGAACCCTCGGCCTCTAGTCCCCCAGCTAAGAACTGGGGGTATCGGCCGCTTCACCCTGACGCAACTCCTTGGTACTTTCCCCTGCATCTGGGCACAAAAGAGGGGTGTACCGCAACTTGCGCGATACACCCCGTGAACTGCCGATTAGCAAAAAGGGGTAACAGAAGGGGTAACAGATTTCCCCTACGCGCGGGCGCTATCCCTCGACCCGAACAGCTCGTTGACGGCGGCGACCGCCGTCTCCCGGTTCTCCCGCTCCTTGTACGCGTGGGCGTAGGTGGTGCGGGTGACGTGCGTGTTCGAGTGTCGCATGGTCAGGGAGATGACCTTGTCGGGGACGTCGGCGTGGATCATGGCCGTGGCAAGGTTGTGCCGAAGCGGGTGCAGGGTCAGGCCTTCCAGGCCGGCCGCCTTGGTGATCTCCTTCACCCGCCGCCCGAAGTTGGTCGGGTCCCAGGCGGTGCGGACAGAGGTGGGGATCACGTAGTCGTTGCCGAACTTCCACTCGGTCTCTTCATGCCAGGCGTGCAGGGCGCGGAACAGGTCGTCGGACATGGCGACGACGCCCTCGGACGCCTCGGTCTTGAGCTCGTGGTCGTCGTCGGGGGAGACGACGATCAGGCGGTTCGGGAAGTCGATCCTGTTCCAGGTGATGTTGATGATCTCGCTCTTTCTGAGGCCGGCGTGGAGGGCGAGCAGGAACGCGACCTTCCACTCTTGCCCGAACGTCTCGGCCACCGAGACCAGGTGTTGTGCCTCTTCGCGCTCCAGCATCCTGATCTTCTTGGCCCGCTTGTGCTTGGGCCGGTGGTCGGTGTCGAGCTGGCCGACGGGGTTGACCTGGAGGATGCCGTCGGAGACGGCGCGGGACATGATCTTCGACAGGCACTTGAGGACGCCGGTCACGGTCAGGGACGCGTACGGGATTTCCTCTCCGCCGACGACCCGTCGCTTCTGCTCCATCTCGTTGGTGATCCTGCGGACGTCGAAGACGGTGATGTCCTTCACCTTGGTCAGGTACAGGCTCTTGAGGTGCTTGAGGTTGTGCCGGTAGGTGTCCTTGCTGGTCGAGGCCAGTCGGGAGTCTCGGAGCCAGTCGTCTGCGTATTGCTTGAAGCGGATGTCGGAGGGGACGACGGGTGGTTTGCCGGCCTCCTTGAGCTTCGTCTTGGCGTTGTACGCCTCCAGCGCGGTCTCGAAGCCGCCCTTGCGGATCTGTTGTCCGTTGATCTTGATCTGGTACCACCAGCTGGCGCCGTGGTAGTAGGCGCCGGGGTAGCGCTCGTCGCGTTCGCCCTGTGCGGGCATGGTGTTCCTCCTTCTGTTTGTGCTGCAGGGGTTACCTCTAATCGTAGCAGCGAGCTCGGAGGAGAGCGAGTTACTCCAGACCATGTCTGGATATGGGCGAGGGCGTTTCAGGGCCTCCCTGGCGCTGGTCCGAGCTCGGAGCGGGTCACGCTTGTCCGTTCTTTGGCGCAGAGCCCGTTACGGCCGGATCGCCCACGCCCGCCCCAAGACTCAGCAGGGCGGGCAGCCGAGGAGGGGCAACTCCCACGGTGCCGCCCGCCCTGCTCAATCCTCTTCTCCTTGCTCGGCCTTGAGGACGTCGAGGCGACGCTCGATCAACGCCAGGAACGCCGTATGTGTCAGGCAGCGGTCGAGCACGGCGGCTTCGTCACCTTGGCCCTTCCCGTTTGTACTCACGGACGGCCTGGAAGACGATCGGGCCGTCCCCTGGCCGCGACAGCTTGACCTGGAGCTCGCGCTCCTGTGCCGCCTGCCTGATGGTGGAGCGCATGCTCGAAGCCGTGGTTCCGAAGTCCTCGCCCTGGGTGATCTCCCAGATGTCACCGTCCAGCCAGTCCTCCCACGGGTACCTGGTGCGCTTTGAGTCCGGGAAACTGTACGAGTCGAGCTTTCGTGCCATTAGAACTCCCCTTTATCTAAATCGTCTCTTTGACGTGCCGTATTGCCATTCTCGTTTCATCAGCTGGGCTGATGTCGCTGCCGATGTCCGGTATCTCAATGTCACCCCCCTCGCCAGACTTAGAAGCTTGTCCTCGGGCATCTTCTCCAGCATCGTCGTCTCCCTGATGGACAACTTGCCCTTCACCATCGCGCGGCCGACCGCGGTCAGGCCCCAGGAAGACGTCTTGTCCGGGTTCTTGTGCATCGCCCCGTACCTGGCTAGCCACGAGAACCTGGAGGAGACACAGTGGCGGGCGTGCTCGACGTCCAACCCGATCGCCAGCACCATCTCCTCCGTCGTCACCCAGCCCTCCTGGTCCATGTAGTCGGCGACGAGCGCGAGCAGTTCCACATCCGAGAAGTCCTCGATCTTGAGACTGTCGGGCCTGTCACCGTTAGCTGCCATCGGACTTGCCATCCGCGGTGGCGCTCTCTGCGATCTTGAACCCGAGCGGGGTCAAACCCTTTTTCTTTCCGGGAGGGTTGGGCATGCGGCCGATCATGCGCACCTGGCCTTCGGCACGCAGCTGTCCCAGGACATCCCTGATCGTGGTCGGGTGCAGCTTCACCTTCTCGGCCAGTGACGTCTGCGTCCAAGTCGTCGCAGGGCTCGCCCACATCGCTGCCATGATCCTGTCCTTACTCTGCTGGCGTGTCCCCGGCCGCTTCGTCGGTTCTTTCACGAACATGGCAGGGTCTGCCGCCCGCAGAACCTTCTCGACCTCTTTGATCTCCTCGTTGATGCCGGCCAGCTCAGCCAGGACCTTGTCCCGCTCCTCCCTCAGCTTCTTGTGCTCGTCCCACAAGGGCTCGACGAGCGCTGAGATCTGGGCACGGACTCGTGACTCCGCCACTACGTCACCTCCGTCGTCTGTCCTTCTGTCTGTCGCCCAGCAAGGCGACGACGCATTCTCGCACGAACGGATCCAGCGACGCAAGCCACGCCTCGGCGTCTTGGACGTCCAGCTCGAATTGGTGCTCGTGGAAGTCGACGATCGCGTGCACGGCGTCGATGTAGTACGGAGAGTCTTCGTGTTTCAGGTCCCAAGCCTGGTCCACCAGTCGTCGGAGTCGAAGGGCGTAGGTGGACGATTCTTCAGGTTGAGGTAGCGCCCAAACCGGCAGACGGTGATCGCGTCTTCGAGGCGCATGTTCGGCTTGATCACGACCAATAGCCATTCTTTTCCTTCGCGCGCGGCTTGGTGTTTCGTGTCCTCGATCCATCGTCCCTCCGGTACTCCGCGTTTCGAGCGTTTGATCTGGGTGGACTCTTCCGTGTCGATGCAGTCGGAGAGTCCGTGGCCGTCGACTCCGATCACCGTTGCCCCGCGGCGCCGGCCACCAAGGGCCTGGCAGATGCGGCGCTCGGCCGCCTTCCAGGCTGCGTCAGTCACGAAGCCCTCGCGCGCGCTGGATCCGCTTGACCGCTTCAAGGTCGAGGCCCTTGCCGACATGGACACCCGCAGTCCAGACGAACCCGGGTTTCCCCTCTTTGGCCTGCCTCTGGTTGGCGAGGTACTCCAGGTGGGCGATCTTGTGTTTGGTCTTCACCCCTTCTGTCCAGCCTCCCCCTGTGCGGACGACCTTCTTGTCTCGCTGTCGCCGCTGCTTGTCGGCCTTGTCAACAGCGGTGAGAAGCTGACTGGTCAACTGCGCGATCTCCTGCGTGAGCGCGTCGACTTCGTCCTTGGTCGCCTCCGCGAGGGCGTCTCTGAGCTTCTCGATGTCGGCCAGCACCTTGTCCAGCTCGACGGCCTGCTGCTCGGTCTGCCGCTGCTTGCGGAGCTCCTCGGCGACCCGATTCCGCGCTGCCTGCTCGTCCGAGCGTAGTTGCTTCCCCTGCCGGAGCGTCGCCCGTTTCTTGTACTTACCGCGCATATTCTTCGAGGATGGTGTCGGTCTTTTCGCCGGCTTCTATCCGGGTGAGCGTGTCCGCGATGGCGTCGAGCAGCCCTTGCCTGTGCGAGTGCAGGAACGTGAGCAACGGGGTCGCGCCCTGCTCCCATTGCTCTTGCAGCCGTGCCCGCTCGGCCTGTGCGGCCTCCAGGCCTTGGGCGCGTCTTTGCTCGGAGAGACGCTGGCGGCGGACGAGCGCATGGCGCTCTTCGAGCTGGCGGAG
>Ga0306925_10000263_pt1 | contig 35164 bp, 31 predicted proteins | sample flu12Cox44000176_FD_203755 | JGI IMG/M metagenome (GOLD analysis project Ga0306925, IMG submission 203755) | Lab enrichment of tropical soil microbial communities from Luquillo Experimental Forest, Puerto Rico - flux8day.12C.oxic.44.000.176 (v2)... | ecosystem: Environmental > Terrestrial >... | reverse complement strand
GGTCTTGGCCGTGGATCAGCTTGCCAACGAGCGGCAGGAGCAGCCAATGGTCGCGAAAGCGGTCACGCTGGAAGTGACGACGGAGCAGGCGCATTAGTCTCGAGGCGGCATTCGAGCGCATCAGCCTGGAGATTATGAAGCAAAGCCGCGAGCTCGGCATGAACCTGGTGCTGCTGGGAGCGGAGATGCGGGCCGGCCGGACGATGTCGGACGCGTTGGGCTCCCTGGCGGACCGGTTGGGACTCGACGAGGCGCGCTCGTTCGCGGCCATGCTGCGTCAATCGATCGAGCTCGGAACCGATGTTGGAACCGCGCTACGCGTGTTCAGCGACGAGATGCGCGAGCGTCGCCTGATGCGCGCCGAAGAGCGTGCGAACCAGCTTCCTGTGAAAATGGTCGTTCCGCTGGGACTCTTTATTTTCCCCGTGATATTGCTGGTGATATTGTTCCCGGTGATCGTCCAGCTAAATGGCGGTGTTCAGCCAAGTTTAGCAGGCGTTCGCTCGCCTTGCGTCAAAGCCGGTGGCCCCGCCGTCGGTCAGGGATCGGCCGTCAACAGGACTTCGCTCCCCGAGGGCATTCGCCTCCTCCGTGCCCTAGGCGAATCACACATCTTTTTGTATGCGAATCGTTCATCTTTTGGGCTTCTAAATGGATTCGGCCGAGGGTCCGTGGGCTCGGTAAGGCGTAACGCTCTGTCCGTGGCGTGAGTGGGAGCGTTGAAATGACTCCCTTTTTTCGCGCGACGGAGAAGGTGCGGGATGCTCGAATACGATAGATTTCCTTGCCGGGAAGGTCGTATTCGAGCCTGGAGCGCACTCCTTTTGCTCGGCTGCTTATCGAGCGCACTGTCGGCCTGCGGATCGATCCCGGACCTTCCAACGGGTGCCGCGCCACCCACCGCGACCGTCGAGGAATCCGGGGAGATCAAGTACTATCCGTCGGACGAGCCGCTTCACACGGGCATGGAGTACTTCACCCGTGGGCAATACGGGATCGCGCAGCGCCACTTTCGCGATGCGGTAGAAAAAGCTCCCAAGGACCCGACCGCCTGGATCGGGCTTGCCGCGAGCTATGACCGCATAGGCCGGTTCGATCTTGCCGACTAGGCCTATGCGGCCGCCATTCGGCTGACCGGTGAAACCGTCCAGATCCTCAACAACCAGGGCTACTCATACATGCTGCGTGGCGACCTGGTGAAGGCGCGACTGAAATTTCAGAAGGCCTACCAGCTCGATCCGACCAACCCGACCATCGTCAATAACCTCGAGCTGCTCAATTCGAGCCAGCGTTTCATTCATCGGCCGTGATCGGGGAGGCCGCCGTCGCGGCGGACCGCACGAAAGCGGCGGGGAGCCCGGCCCCAATCACTGAGTGATTACTGGGTAGTCGCTTTCGGACCGTCGATACGTGTAGCAAAATACGATGCCTTTAATCGCGGCAGGTGCGTGCGCCGTTCTTGTGTTAACCGCCGTGGTCCTGGTCTACGCGGCGATCAGAGATTTCCAGCATTATTCCATTTCCAATCCCCTCGTCCTGACGCTGGCCGGTCTGTTCTTGGTGCACGCAGTTCTATCGGGTCGATGGAGCACGCTGTATGAGAATGTCGCGTTTGCCCTGCTCATGTTCGCGTTTCTGCTGCTTTGCTATGCGCGCGGATGGATGGGCGGAGGCGACGTGAAACTGCTCACGGTGGCGTTTCTGTGGGTCGGGATTCACTGCGCGCTGGCATTCGCGCTGCTGCTGTTGCTGTTCACCAGCGTGCATGCCTTGGCAGCCAAGGTGAAATGGGTCAGCGCACGCATGGTAGAGGGCCGATTGAAGATCGCCTTTGCGCCGGCGGTCAGCGCAGCGCTGATCGGCTGCTTTGCAGGTGGCTGCCTGGCGCCAGCCGGGAGCAGCGGCTTCTGCTGGTGAGGCGTCGTTTATCTGCGCGGTCGGCCTGCGCGACAGTTACGATGCGGGCAGTTGCGCCGCTGCTTGTGCGTGGTCGGCTGCCGGCCGGCCCATGACCTCGGTCGTCGACAGGGCTTGCCGGACCATGCGCGCCAATTCGGATTTGTGAAACGGTTTGGCGAGCAGCAAGACCCCGGGGTCGAGACGGCCGTGGTGGATGATGGCGTTCTCCGTATACCCGGACATGAACAGCACTTTGCTGCCGGGCCGGCGCTTCATCGCTTCCTCGGCGAGCTGACGGCCATTCATCGCCCCCGGCATGATCACGTCAGTGAACAGGAGATCGAAGCTGACCCCGCGCTCGATGAGCGCCAGTGCCTCGGCGGCATTGCCGACGGCGATGGTTCGATAACCCAGGCTCTGCATTTGCGCGGTCACGGAGCTTCGCACCAGCGCGTCATCTTCGACCACCAGAATGGTCTCGCTGCCGCCTTCGATCGGCGCGGCAGTCGCCGGTTCGTCGATCTGTTCGGGAGGCGCACTGGCGCGCGGCAGATAGACCTTGAGGGTCGTACCGTGTCCTTCCTCGCTGTACACGTTGATGTGGCCACCCGATTGCTTGACGAAGCCATAGACCATGCTCAGCCCGAGCCCGGTGCCCTTGCCGAGTTCCTTGGTCGAGAAGAACGGATCGAAAATCCGGTCGCGAATCGCCTTCGGGATGCCGGTGCCGGTATCGCTCACCGCGACCATGACATAGTCGCCGGCCGCGACGTCGGCGTGGGCATGGACGTAACGATCATCGAACCTCACGTTGCCGGTTTCGAACGTCAGCTTGCCCCCGCCCGGCATTGCGTCGCGGGCATTGACCGCGAGATTGAGCAGCACTGTCGTCAGCTGGGTGGGATCAACCAGCGCCGGCCAGGCATTCGCGTCCAAGATCGCTTCGATTTCGATTTGCTCGCCGAGCGAGGGCTGGAACAGCTTTTGCGCATTGCTGATCAGCGCGTTGAGATCGGTTTCGCGCGGTTGCAAAGGCTGCTTGCGCGCGAACGCGAGCAGGTGACCGGTGAGTTCGGCTCCGCGCCCGGCGGCCTCGCCGATCAGATTGGTCACGGCGGAGAGCTCGGGCCGGTCGGCGATCCCTTCGCTTAAAAGATCGAGCGTTCCGGTGATCACGGTGAGCACGTTGTTGAAGTCGTGTGCGATACCGCCGGTGAGCTGCCCGAGAGCTTCCATCTTCTGCGCTTGCCGCAATTGCTCCTCGGCTTCGCGCTTTGCCGTGACGTCGCGCACGAACAGATTGTAGATATTGCCGCCGCGGCGGCGCACGCCGGTCATCGAGATTTCAACTTTGAGCTTCTGTCCGTCCTTGCGCAATGCATCGATTTCAAATCGCTCGCCTTTGACCACGTCCGTGTGGCGCAGCCTCTCGTTCATGTCGAGATAGCGCGGCCGATAGCCTTTCGGCAGATACAGCTCGGTAACCGGTTTACCCATGGCCTCCTGGCGCGACCAGCCAAACATCGCTTCCGCCTGCGGATTCCATTCGGTGACTTCACCGGATTCGTTGACTTGGATGATGGCGTCGAGCGTCGTATCGATGATGCTGCGCGCCATGCGCTCGCTGTCGAGAAGCTCCTCCTTCGCCTTCTTGCTCTCGGTCATGTCGCGGCCGATGAAGAAGTGGCGCTGCTCGGATTCCGACCACACGTCGCTCCATGCCAGCGTCACGACACGCCCCCTCTTGTGCAGGCACCGCGACTCGAAATTGCGCACCAGCCGCGCACGCCGCGCCAGGCGCATTTCGCCGCGCACCATTTCAACGTCGCCGGGATAGGTGAACACGGTCCCGTTACGTCCCATCATCTCCTTCGGGTCGTAACCCAGAATCGCCCGGCAACTCGGGCTCACGCGGAGAAATTTGCCTTCCCGATCGGTGATCAGGATCAAGTCCGGGGACATCTGGAAGATATGACTGCGCTCCTCGATCTCGCGCTTGAGCGCAGCCGTCTTGTCCTGGATCTGTGCGGTTAGGCGGGCAAACGCCTTGGCCAGCACCCCGATTTCGCCGCTGCCGTTGGTCGGCACGACGACCGACTCGTCGCGAGCAAACCCTTCCACCGCCCTCGTCATTTGCACCAGCGGTCGCGTCATCGAGCGCGCGATGACCACCGCCAACACGAAGGCAACGAAGGTTGCGGCAAGCCCGGAGAGCAGGCTGGCATTGCGAATCGCCAGCGGTCCCTCCATGAGAAACGAATGCGGTACTGTTTCAATCGCAGCGACACGGGGACCTTCCCCCAATCGCAACGGTTGCCAAGCGACGCCAAAGCGCTCACCAGCCCGATTGTCGATGACACGGGGTGTCGTATCGTCGCTGTGAAGTACCTGCGCCAGCTCCGGATAATCGTCCTGCAGCCGGCTCGGCGAGCCAAGCGCGAACCCGAACTCGCGGCTTGCATCGGGATGCACGAGATAGTCGCCGGATTCGTTCACCAGGTACACCTGGCTGCCTTGGCGCGCGGCGCTGCGAATACGCGCGAACACCGGACGCAAGTCGAAATCGATGATCAGAATCGCGAACGGGCGATCGTCGGATCCGAATAGCGGAGCGGCAACCCGCAGCGTCGGCATGCGTGGCTTGCCGGCACCCTGTTCCTGATCGAGCTCGATCGGCGAAATGTAAACTTCGCCTGCTGGAAGCGCGGCCGTCCGCCGGAAGTAATCCCGATCGCCAACGCGCTGAAGTCCCTCATCGGAAACCACGCGGATTGCACCGCCTGGTCCTGAACGGTCGACGCGAACGATCTCCCTTCCGCCGTCGGCAGTGCCGACCAATCGAAGTCGGTCGTACCACGGTTTGGCGGTGAGCTCGGCTGAGAACCGCGACGCGAGGCGGCGACGCCATTCCGCCGCATTGCCGTCCTCGGGCGAGTGGACAACCGTGACCAGCCCTACACGCGCCAGCTCATCCACCGCTGCGTCCGACCCGAATGCGAGCACATCGGCCCGGGCGCTGCGCACGATCGCCTCGAACTCGGTGGCTAAAACCCGCACGTGACTATCGTAGCGTTCCAATGCGCGCGGCAGCGCCGTTGCCACGACATTGGGGAAGATGAGGAGGCCCGTCGCGGATACCGTGAAGAGCACCAGGGCAACCATTGCCACGATGAGACGCGTCGAAAGCTTCATGGCATAAGGCTGCTTGCAGCGCTCTGGGAGGAGACAATCGGATTGAAGATGTTCATTGCCGCGTATGGTTCGACGTGCCCAGGCTTGCGCGACGGCCGAAGCAGCCTCAATGATGCACGGGGAGTGCGTTACGCGAGCGTTGCGAGCGGCAGAGCCGGGGTGCCACCCATAAATCCCGCCGAGAACACCTCCAACCGCACCCCGCGTCCGCGCCAAGCCACGGGATTGGGTTACCACATTTCCATGCTACGGTCTGCAACGCAGTTGCAACCGGAAGGCGGTGCCGGGGCTTATGTCGTCCGGTTGCGAAGAATATCTTTAACGTGAACAATGGGTTGTGTCGTAAACCCTACTGTTGTTTTCGGAACCGGTTGTGCGAATATGTCGCCGCCGCAAACAGAGGGTGCCAAGCCCCGCCCGCCCTTCCGGGTTAAAGAAACCACTTCCAATGCGCCACGCCGACGCCTAATCCGGCGCCGAGGCAGGGAGATAGTCGCTTTGTCAAGTTTTGGATTGAACTTTAGTGACATGACATACCGAAATTTAGCTCAATCGATGTAGGACTGCAGCATGTCGCAGGAAGTCGGTTCAAAAGGCGAGATCGTCATCGTCGACGATGATCCGGCGGTACGCGAAACCCTTTCGCTGATATTTTCGCGCGAGGGCTACGAGGTGACGTGCTTTGCCGACGGCGCCTCGTTTCTTGCGGCCGCCAGAGCCCGCGTCCCGGCCTGCATCCTGCTCGACGTGTACATTCCCGGCCGTTCCGGACTGGACATCCTCAAGGACCTCAATGCCGGAGACTACCCTGCGCCAGTCTTCATAATCTCCGGCCAAGGCGACATTCCGATGGCCGTGGACGCCATCAAGCACGGTGCGCTCGATTTCATCGAGAAGCCGTTCAGCGGGGGCGCGGTTGCCACGCGTGTGCGCGATGCAATTGCAGCGTGGCGCTTTCGGGAGCACGAGCAGCCCGCTGAACCGGTGGCGCTCGAATTCGCCGGGCGCAAGCCGCTGACCCGGCGCGAAGGCGAAGTCCTGGCACAGCTCCTCACGGGCGCTTCCAACAAGGAAGTCGCGCGCCAGCTCGGCATCAGTCCGCGCACGATCGAGATCCATCGTGCACATATCATGGGGAAGCTCGGAGCCAAGAACGCCGCTGATCTCGTTCGCATCGTGATGAGCGAACGACGCGGCTCGTGAGTCCGCCATATCGCCAGGCGGACAGAAATGATCCCGCTCGTGCGCGGGGCTAGTCTCGGAGGAACCCCAAACAGGGACCGAACACCGACAACTGAGTCATCAACAGCCGACAACGCAGGCGAGACGCCGACGGTGATCAGTTATCCTCATGAGAAAATGTTTTATCCCGCGCGCGGGCGGCTCCGGCGCCCCGTTTTGGCTCTCCAGGTTTTGAGCCGGGTGCCGTCAAACCGGCCTTCTGCTCTTTTCGTTCTTCTTCGGCCAGAAGCTTCAAGATCCGCCGCCGCTCGACATCGTCTTTCGCTTCCCGCAACAGCTTCCGGTAGCGCTTGATGTTTTCACGCCTGATGAATCGCTCCATCGAGCGGTGCTCCAGGGCAGCCGGTGTGATCCAGCGGTATTCTGGTCAGGGATAGACCACGCGGCATCCGTGCCGCAATTCGAAATTGTGACATCGGCGCAAATGGTTAATGGCGATCGGCTGGGGGAGTACCGCGCCTGATCGACAGCGCGTTCTCGTGAACCGCCCCGGGTCGCGGGACGGGATCCTCATGGCGCGTAAACTATGCCGATTTTTTTCGGCGCGATCGCGCTGTACAGGGTGTGGGGTTCGATTAGATTGCCTATCGGGACAAGCGGCAAGGCTTGCGGGGGGATGCGCTAAACCCTGTCGAAGAGGTCACACATCGTGCCCGTCCGGAAATTCCTCGTAGCGATAACCTTTACCGCGCTCTGCGTCGGGGCGACGCGAGCCCAGGAGCGGAAGCAGGAAACCATTCAAATCAGCCCTGGTTTTACTCAGATCCTGCGATTGGACCGTCCTGTCGACACGGTGGCAATCGGCGACCCCGACGTGGTCGATGCAAGAGCGCAATACGACCGCGTGTTGCTGTTTTCAGCAAAGAAGGCCGGCGAAACAAACCTGATTCTGTTCGATCGCGACGGCAACGCCTTCTACCAAGCGACCGTATCAGTGTCTGGACGGCCTGCGCTCGGCCGTGTCGCCGTGCACAGCAAAGCAATCTTGCACCGCTACTGGGCCTATCAATGCACCGATGTCAGCTGCTGGCGCGTGAAGGACGAATTCGAGGGGCCGCCTCCCGAGGAGCAGCAGCCAAGGGGACCGACTGCAATGATCGCCCCTGGATCGGAAGCGCCCGGTGCGCCGGCCACGCGCGAGGCGCCGCAACCACAATAACAACCGAGGGGTGGCCGCCGCCGTGTTGATGTCCGCTCGGTCGCGCCCGCGCATTGCGGAATTATCCGGCGCGGTGGTTCTGGCGTTGACGGTCTCGGCCCAAGGAGCCCGAGCGAAAGAGCGCCGGCGGCTGATGACGCTGGCGTGGGCCGTCGTCGCCGTCTTTTTCGTCATCGATCTGATCTGGTTTCCGTTTTCGCGCCTCACATTCGAGCCGGGAAACCTGCTTGGGCTCCTGTGGTCGGCGCTGGTGCTCCTGGCCGTCTACGCCATCGCCCGGTTCATTTCCCGCCGGGTCAAGGAGGCACCGTCCCGCATGGGCCGCTTCGTCGCCCAAGTCGCCGACGGTGTCCGCCTCTGGATCAGCGCGCTCGCCTGCACCATCGCGCTTGTCGTGGTCGGGGCGATCTTTTCATATCTGACCGCCAGCCTTGGGCTCGAGTTGCGCGATACGGAGCTCGACACGATCGACCGCGCTCTCGGATTCGATTGGCTGAGCTTCCTGGCTTTCACCAGCGCGTCGCCGGCCGTCGCCACCGTTCTGCGGGTTGCGTATTACAGCGCGGCGCCGCAGTTGATGGGTGTCTTGCTATTCTTGAGCTTTGCCCGCCGGCCTGAGCGGCTCGCGGAATTTTTGGCCATAGTGGCAGTCGCGGCGCTGCTCACTGCGGTTTTGGTGACATTGGTCCCCGCCGACGATGGGTATGGCGTATATGCCCCCACGCCTGAAATGTACGGCTGTTCGGCAACACAGCCGGCATGAGCGGCACGAGATCCTGATGTCGCTGCGGACGAGTACCGAACTGGTGCTCGACAAAGTCGAGGGGATCGTCGTCTTCCCGTCGTTCCACGCGACGCTCGCGATCATCACGCCTTACGCCGTGCGCGGGGTACGATACCTGTTCGTTCTGCTTGTCCTGCTCAATGCGGTTGTGATCGTGGCCACGCTGCCCGAGGGCGGGCACCACCTCGTCGACGTGATCGCCGGCGCGTTTGTTGCCGCAGCCGCCATCCTGATCGCACGCTACTGGGCGAAGGCAGGTTCGACCTCCGGCCCGGCGGCGACCGCCGATTTCGCCTGATCGGTTGAAAATTGGTGTGCGCCAGCGCCGGCGCACCCGCGTTCTCACAGCCGGTAAGTGCCTGGAATCCGGAGATTATCGCTACTCGACCTGCGCCGTTGGGCTGTTAACAGGCGCGGCTGGTCTGAGGACAAATCGCAGCTTTTTCGGAACCGCTGGCTGCCCGGTGCGTTGCCGGCAACAGAAGCTGGGGAGCTCTGCATGCCTAGTCCTGCGTATTTCTTGCGACAAGCCGATATCTGCCTGCGACTTTCGCTGATCGTGTCCGATGAGCAGGTGTCCAACCGTCTCATCGCCATGGCTCAGGAATACAAGGCCAAAGCCGTAGCCCTCGAGCCGGAACCAGAGTCCATCGCGCCTGAAATTGCCGGCGAGGACCGCTCTGCCGAGTACGAGGCGAAACGCAATTAGCGCGAGGACTCGACCAATCGCTTCGCCACAAAGCGCATATGGGACGCGCTATCGCGGATGAGCGGCGGGGACGCCTATTGCGGCCGCGCCGGGCTTGCGAGCCGTTCCACTGCAACGGCGCTCACGCTCACGGCCGGCATCGCCGGCCCCTTGAGGACCTGATCCAGCACCTTCGCCAAATCGTTTTTCCGGTATGGCTTGGCGATCAGGGGGGCATCCAGATCGACATCCGCGCCGACGATCGAGTCCGTTCCGGGAAATCCCGACGCATACACCACCTTGAGCCCGGGCCGTTTGAGGCGAGCCAGTCTGGCGAGCTCGCGACCGTTCATCGCGCCAGGCATGACGATATCTGTGAACAGCACGTCGACCTGCACATCGCGATCAAGTATCTGCAATGCCGCCGCCGCGCTCGGGGCGGTGACCGTCTGGTAGCCGAGCGCTTCGAGCTGCATGACTGTGGTCGCTAAGACCGCGGGATTGTCGTCCACCGCCAAAATAAGCTCCGTTCTGGCCGTGGGGCCTGCTTCTTGCACCGTGACCCCCACGTGGCCTCGTCGATCTCGCTGCGGGGGAAGTACAGCTTCAGCGTGGTACCCTTGCCCAATTCGCTTTCCGCGCTGATGTAGCCGCCGGATTGGCGCACGAACCCATAGACCATGCTCAGCCCAAGGCCGGTTCCCTTGCCTTGCGGCTTGGTCGTGAAGAACGGCTCGAAGATGCGCCCCAGAACCTCGGCGGACATGCCGCAGTCGCTGATCTCGACCACGGAGTATTGACCCGAGATAAGTCCCAACGGGCGGTTTGCCTCCTGGCCGTTGATATACGATTTACCGGTCTTGATGGTGAGCGTGCCGCCGTTCGGCATCGCGTCACGGGCGTTCACCGACATATTGATCAAGGCCGCTTGCAGTTGTGCCTCATCGACCAGAATCGAGCCCACATCCGGTTCGGTCTGCACGTCAAGCCGGATGTTTTCGCCCAACGTCCGCGTCAGCAGGCGCGTTGTTTTCTCTATGAGGTTCGCGAGATTCGTGAGCTTGGGGTGTAGCGGCTGCCGACGCGAAAACGCCAGCAGCTGCTGTGTGAGCTCCGCGCCACGCAGGCTCGCTTCCAAAATCATTTCGACGAGCTTCTTTTGCGCCGGGTTGCTGCCGGTGAGCTCCTGCAGCACGTCCAAATTGCCGATGATGACCGTCAATAGATTGTTGAAGTCATGCGCCAGACCACCGGTAAGATTGCCGATCGTCTCCATTTTCTGGGTCTGGCGGAGCCGTTCCTCGGACAGCTTGCGGTCAGTCACATCCTCAACGACACCGACGATGTACCGGCCGGAGTCGTCGGGGCCGCGAACCACGAACATCTTGGAGGTGACGAAGCGTTTGCCGCGGCGCGGCAGTTCAATTGCGTGTTCATCGAAATAGAGCGGAGCTGAACCTTTCAACAACCGCTCATCGCGGTCGTTGATGTCGTCGGCAGCCGCTTTCGGGAAAATATCGTAGACCGTCTTGTCGAGGATTTCCGAGCGGGCAAGGCCCCAATCGTTTTCGCAGGCTCGGTTGACGAGCACGAAACGCCGATCCTCGGCGTTCTTCACAAAGATCGTAACCGGCACGGTTTCGACGATCAGATTGAACAGATCGCGGGTTCGATCCCGCTCGCGTTGCGCGGAGATCCGTTCCGTCACATCCTCGTAGGTGGCCACCCATCCCCCGTCCGGCATCGGCCGTGACACGGTATGGATGGTCCGCCCGTCGGCAGTGTTCTGTACCGTGCTGGTGGTCTTGCCTTTGGCAATCGCCGCATCGAGGGTTGCACAATACTCGTCGACGTCGCCAAAGAAGCTTCCAACTTCCTTGCGATGCATGAGCGTGTCGCGAAGCGTCGCGCCTGGCTTCACCTGGTCCGGGGAGAGTCCAGACATCTCCACATAGCGCGAATTGTAAAGGATCAGTCGCTTCTCGCGATCAAACATCAACAGGCCGTGGGCCATGTTGTTGAGGGCCGTCGCCAGCAGCACGTCCTTTTCCCGCAAGCGCCGATCGGCGAAAGCGCCGGCGAGGCTCATGCCGAGCACGGCAATGGCGACGCCGGCGATCGCAAGCGCCAGCATGGTCGGCGACAGCGAGAAGGCATCGATGAGACGGGTGGGGTCCGGCACGATTTCGACCGCGCCCATCGCGGTGAAGTGGTGCGAGACGATTGCAAGCGTGAGCAACACTGCGGCGATCAGCGTGGCACCTATTTCGTCGCGACGAATTGCGGTCGCGAGCGCGCCCATGCCGAATACGATGCCGAAGATAATGGAAGCGGTTACGAGCGCCGGATCCCAGGTGATATATCCCGGCACCTGCAACGCCCACATGCCGGAGTAGTGCATAGCGGCGACGCCACCGCCGACGATGCCACCGCCGAGCGCGGCAGCCCAACGCGCGCGGCTCGCCAGCGATACCCCAAGCCCGATCCCGGTCACCGTTGCGGCCGCAGTCAAGGAAAGTGCGAGCAGGCTGACGCTATAGGCGATCGGAATGCCTGGCTCGTACGCAAGCATGGCAATGAAGTGCGTCGCCCAGATCCCGCATCCGGCCGCGGCTCCGGCGGTCGCAAGCCAGCCCAGCCGAGTCCGGCCGCTGGCGGCGCGCGCGCGATGAAACAAATTGATTGCGGTGAGACTGGCGAGAAAACAGATCAGAACCGCAAGCAGAACAAGCCGCCAATCATGCTCGACCGTGAGGCAGGTGAGCACCTTGAACATGGCATCCTCCCAGTGCGCGTGCTTGCGTTTTTCTATCTATGGGCAAGCGTTGGCAAGAATTTCTAGCGATTCTCTGGACTCGTACAACTACTTACGCAAAACGCGCGGGATGCGCATCATTTTTCCTATAGCCGCTGGCTATTCGAATTTCTGATAAATCGGAACGCAACCCGCAGCGTGAGATTGTAGTGCTCTGCGTGCGCACGCACAGGTACGTACGTTGAGAATCGGGGCTAAAGCGGCTCGAAATAATCGAAAATAAGGTGTGCCACAGCTGCGCGACGGCGGTCGGATTGCTCTGCAACGCCAACCAGACGGTCAGCTCGAGGCGCTATTGCGAGATGCCGGCTCCTGCGGAGCCCTCAGAGGGTGGACCGGCATCAGCGCGAAAGGCATCGCGAATGTGGTCCACGAGGATGTCCCCCAGGAACGGCTTCTCGACCAGCGGCACGCCGGCCGCCGCGATGCGCTCGCGCAACCTGTGGCTGGGCTGGCTCGTGATCACCATCGCGGGAATCGAGATGCCGCGATCGCGCAGCCTTGCCAGCAATTCCAGGCCGTTCATTACCGGCATGTGGTAATCGATCAGCAAGCAGCTCTTGGCCGGCAGATCGGTTTCGTTCAAAAGCTCGTAAGCGCCCGGATAGACGCGAACGGCGAATCCTTCGATCTCAAGCGAAAATTTGAGCGAACTGCACACCGCAGGATCGTCGTCGATCACGAGAACGACCTGCTGAGCGACTGGCACCGACTGAGAATCCTTCATAATCGCCTTGCTCCCATCGCAAGGCTGAAAAGCTGATTCTTGCCAATAAGCATAAGTACTAGGAGAGTTTCCTTGATATGGCTCAAACGAAAAAGATATTGTCCCTAAGGGCAAAACATCAACAAAATCAAAAGGGAGCCGCGTTCCTTACGCCGCCGCAATCAATGCCATACGCACCAGTTGCGAGAGACTGGTTGCCTGCATCTTGGCCATGACGTTGGCCCGGTAGATTTCGACCGTGCGTGCGCTGATGCCAAGATCATGCGCAATCACCTTATTGGAACGTCCGGCAATAAGGCCGTCGAGAACCTGGCGTTCACGTTGCGTCAGCACCGCCAAGCGCGTCTCGATTTCCGCTCGCTCACCGTCGCGCGGCGGCTTGCTACCCCGGACGCTTAGCGCCGATCTTACCGATCCCAGCAAAGCCTCGCCGTCGTACGGTTTTTCGATAAAGTCGACCGCGCCTGCTTTCATTGCATCAACGGCAAGTGGGACATCGGCATGGCCGGTGATGACGATGACGGGCAGTTCGGGATTGCGACGGCGAACCTGACGCACAAGCTCGAGCCCGTCCATTTCCGGCATCTTCACGTCGGTGATGACGCAGCCGACATCGGCCGCGGACAGCACGTCGAGAAACGATCGGGCGGATTGGTAAGCGCGCACGGCAAGATGCGCGGTTTCCAGCAAGAAGCGCAGCGACTCGCGCGCCGCGTCGTCGTCGACGACGACATACACCATCGCGGCCTTGCTCATCCGGCAAGTTCCTCATGCGCCACGGCGCGAAGGGTGAAACGGAAAATCGTTCCTCCGCCCGGGTTGGGCTCGGCTTTGATCTCCCCCCCATGCGATTCCACGATCGTGCGCGAGATCGACAGCCCGATTCCCATGCCTTGTCGCTTCGTGGTGACGAAGGGCTGAAACAGCTGCGCCACCACTTTCGGATCGATGCCGGTTCCGGTGTCGGCGACGCTGACCGCGATCATGTCGTTGGCTGCAGGCGCGGTCGCGATGACGAGTTCGCGGCGTTCGGAGGTTTCCATCGCCTCCAAGGCGTTGCGCAGGAGATTGAGCAGCACCTGCTCCACTTGAATCTTATCGACCAGAACGAGGTCAAGCGACGGGTCGAGCTGGAACGCGACCCGAATGGAGTGCTCTCTGGCGGCGACCAGGGCGAGCGCGCTCGCCTCCTCGACCAAGCGCTTGATGCTTTCGATGCGCCATTCCGGCTCGCCACGGGCGACGAAATCGCGCAGCCGCCGGATGATCTGGCCCGTGCGCAGCGCCTGCTCCCCGGCCTTGTCCAGCGCATCGCGCAATTGCGCGGAGCGCTCGTCGGTGCCCTGCTCGAGCAGCCGGCGCGACCCTTGCAGATAGTTGCTGATCGCGGCGAGCGGCTGATTGAGTTCGTGCGCAAGCGTGGAGGCCATTTGCCCCATCGTGCTCAGGCGCGACATGTGCAGCAGCTCCGATTGCACCTCGTGCAACAGCTGCTCGCGCTCGTGGTGTTCGCTGAGATCGCGCACGAATCCGACGAATTGCCGTTTTCCTTCCAGCATCACCTCGCCCACGGAAAGGTCCATCGGAAACGTCGTGCCGTCCTTGCGCCGGCCGACGACGAAACGTCCCACGCCAATCATGCGCCGTTCGCCGGTCGTGAGATAACGCCGCAGATATCCGTCGTGCTGCTCCCGATGCGGCTCCGGCATCAGCATGCTCACGTTGCGGCCCTGTACTTCGCCGCTGGGGAACCCGAACATCCGCTCCGCATTGCCGCTGAACTGCTGAATGATGCCGCCCTCGTCGATGACCACGATGGCGTCGCGCACGGTCGTGACGATGGAGCGCAGAAGCACCTCGCGGCTCTTCGATTCTCTTTGGCTCGCGGCGAGTTCGTGATTGGTGGCGCGCAGCTCGCTGACCAGGAGCTGCTGCTCCTGGAGCAGCGTGTCGATTTCCGCCCGTTCGCTCTTGAGGCGCACGATTTCGGTGACATCCTCGACCCGATGGATGATCCATTCCACCGCGCCGGCGTCATCAAGGACCGGCTTGGTGAGCGGACTCCAGTACTTTTCCTCGAACCCGCCATCGGGACGCCGGATGTCGTATTTCTGCACGGGCATCGCGTCGGGCCGCCGGAACTGCAATACGCGATCCAGTGATGCCCGCAGGTTGCGCACGCCGGTGGCGTTGGGATCGTCGGGATTGTCGGGAAAAACGTCGAACAGCGCGCGGCCGACGATGCTCCGCCGGTCGGTGAGGGTCGCGCGCAGATAGGCATCGCTGGCGTCGACGATGGTCAAGTCGGGAGTGAGGATGAGATATAGGCCCGGCGCGGCCTGAAACAGCGCGCGAAAGTCAGGAACACGCATGCCGCACGCGGACCTTCCGGCGAGCGCTTCCAGCTAGCTTGAACAACGCAACATAAAACAGCGGGCGGGATCGCTCGGCCCGAGCATCTGATCAGCGCTATCTCCCCCGGCCGCCCCGGTCGGCGCGCCATGGCGTCTTGCCAAACCCGCGCTGAGCCGATGTGCTAGGTTCTCCCCGCAGGCATTCGAGGGAGCCGACGATGCTGCGATCCGGCAAAGAGCATCTCAACTCGCTGCGCGATGGCCGCGTCGTTTACATCGGCAGCGAGCGCGTCGACGACGTCACGTGCCATCCCGCCTTCTGCAATGCCGCGGCGACCGTCGCCGCGCTATACGACATGAAGGCAGATCCGGCGAACCGCGAAATACTGACTTACGAGGAGGAAGGCAGCCGCCATTCCGTCTATTTTTTGCAGCCGCGCACGCGCGATGACTTGCAGCGTCGCATGCTCGGGCATCGCCGCATCGCCGATGCGACGTTCGGCATGTTCGGCCGCTCACCCGATCACGTCGCCTCGTTCGTCACCGGCATGGCAATGAAGCCGGACGCGCTCCCCGCCCCCTGCGCACACGCCGACAATCTCCAGCGCTACTATCGTCACCTGCGCGATAACGATGTCTATGTCGTCTATGCCGTGCTGCCGCCCCAAGCCGCGCGCAACCCGGAATTCTACCAGCGCCAAAATCTGCCGGTGCCGACCTTGCGCGCGGTGCGGGAAGCGGACGATGGCGTCGTGATCTCCGGCATGAAAATGCTCGCGACGGGGGCGGTCTATGCCAACGAAATCTGGATCGGCAACGTGCTGCCGCTCGCGCCCGACCAGAAAAAGGAGTCGATCACGTGCGCGGTGCCGTGCAACGCGCCCGGGCTCACATTGTGGTCACGCAAGCCCGCCGCGCTCGGCTGCACGTCGGAATTCGATTCGCCGCTCGCTTGGCGTTACGACGAGAGCGACAGCATGGTGCTGTGCGACAACGTCAAGGTGCCATGGGAGAACGTGTTCGTGCACGACGACGCGGTGCTCTCGCGCGACATCTACATCAAGACGCCAAGCCACTGCTTCGGCAACCATCAGTCCAACGTGCGATACTGGTCGAAGATGCGCCTCTTGCTCGGCCTGTGCAGCAAGGTCGCGCAGGCGACCGGCGCCGATCAGATCCCCGCGGTGCGCGAGACCTTGGGTAAGATGGCGGCGGTGGAAGGCACCATCGGTGGGCTGGTGCACGGCCAGATCAACGCATTCGAAAGCTGGCCTGACGGTTATGTCTGCTTCAACCGCCGCTTCATGTATGCCGGCCTCGACTGGTGCACACAGAACTACAGCAAGTTCGTGGACGAGCTGCGCGAGCTGTGCGGCGGTGGCGTGTTCCAGATGCCGGCCGATATTTCGGTGATGGACGACCCGGAATTGGCCAAGCAGTTCGCCGCCTACTGGCAGACGCCACAGGCCGACGCCTTGACCCGGATGAAGCTTTTCAAGCTTGCCTGGGACATGGTCGGTTCCGAATTTGCCGGCCGCCACCTGCAATACGAAAAATTCTATGCCGGTGCCGCCTTCATCATCCGCAATCATTCCTTCCGCGAGACCGATTGGGCCGAGTTCAATGGTCTCGTCGAGAATCTCATGGCGAGCTACGACATTCCGACCGGCAAGCCGGCGCGTGGCCGTGTGGCCGCGGAGTAATAGCGCCGATCAAGATGGTGTCGTCCCCGCGCCGGGCACCCACGAAAATCGCCGATGTGAGAGCACGATCACTGCGCGACTGGGCCCGGCGATTTTCGGGGGACCCGTAGCGGGGCCCATGCTCCATGGCCACTCGATGGCGCACGGCGCATGGGTCCCGGCTCTCGCGCTGACGCGCTCGGCCGGGACGACACCGTCACAACTGGCGCCGGGACTGTGCGAGCACCGCGGCGAGCTTTTCGCTGCGCAAGTGGTGGAAGCGCAGCAACTCTTCGAGATTCCATGCCCGCTCGGCTGCGCTGCGCTGCTCGCGCGGCTTGAGCTGCGCGCTCAGATACGCGCCCTCCTCCTGACGCCCGAGCGCCACCAATCCCCTGCCGAATGGCACCTGCTCGCGTTCGTAGCGGCGAAGCCCGGCGGCGACGTCGTTGCCCACGAGCGCGTCGGCCAAGCTTGCAGCATCGAGCGCCGCCTTTGTCACCCCCGCTCCGACATGGGGTCGCGCCACAAAGGCAGCATCGCCAAGCAGCGCCACCCGCCCGAACACGATTTTCGGCGGCGCCAGCTCGACGATCGGCTGAAAAAACGGCTGGGCCGTGCGTTCAAGAATTTCGGCGATTTGCGGCGCCAGCAATGCGCGTGCGCTGGCGTTGATAGCGGCAACGACGTCGGGCCGAATGAGCGGCGGCCCGATCGTGGTGCCGTGACAGCGGCCCTGTGCATCGGTGCAGAGGTCGGGCAGCGCCCGGTCCGGATCAACGGGCCGGTACCAAACGATGTTGTAGGCGCGGCGTCCGACCTGCGTCTCGTTGTTACGCCCGGGAACGGGATAGGCGAGGCACAGCTCCCCTTCCGGCAGGCAGAACGTGTAGTGCTCGAAAATTTCCGCGCGGATGTCGCGCGGAATGTCGCTCTCGTCGAGCATGGCGCGCCAGGCGACATAACCGGCATACTCCGGCTGCAATGCCGGCAAAAACTGGTCGCGCACGGTCGAGCGTCCGCCATCGGCGGCAACGAGCAGATCGCCGCGCTCGCGTGAGCCATCAACAAAAACGGCGGTAACCTCGCGCGCGTCCTGCTCAACCCGCTGCAGTGATTGGCCGAGAAAGTACCGCTCGGCGGGAAACGCATCGCGCAGCGATCGATAGAGGCGCCCCCACGAGCTCATGATTCGCGCGGTGGCGGTTTTCAGATAAACGCGGCCGCTGCGGTCGAGGCAGAGGATGCTGGCGATTTTGGTGCCCATCGATTCGTCGAAATCGATGCCGATGCGGCGCAGAATGCTGATGAGCTGTGGATGCGTGCTCAGCCCGGCGCCGCGGCCGGTGAGGTCTTCGGCGTTGCGCTCGAACACGCGCGCGTCCCAACCGGTGCTGCGCAGGAGATGCGCGGCAAACAGGCCGCCGAGCGAGCCGCCGATGATCAGCGCGCGGGGCATGCTCGTTCCCGGGTGTTTCGTTCAGCGCGCATCGCTTTCCGGGTCATGGCCGGGCTTGGTCCGGCCATCCACGTCTTTGCAAAGCTCGAAGAAGACGTGGATGCCCGCGACGAGCGCGGGCATGACGGCACCAGTTCACCCCATGGCCCACGAGATCGTGTCGTGGCCGGGCTTGTAATCGCGGTTGCTCTGGGTGGGGTTGCGGTTGACCAGCGGTCGGCCATAGAGCGGATGGGTCTGGCTGCGAACCTCGTGCTCCACGGTGAACAGCACCTCGCGCGTGTCGAGGTCGATCACGTCCTTGAAGCGATATTCGTACGCGTTGACTTCCATCGTGATCAGGCCGAGCTCCTTGAGCCGCTGGTAGGGGCCGGAGAAGTTGCTGATGTAAATCTGTGCGTGATGCCGGTCGTACGGCTGCTCTGGCGCGTCGGTCTCGCGGAAATACCAGTATTGCTTCTCGCCCACTTGCACGCGCGCCTGACGGCCGCTGCCGTTCTCGATCAGCGTGGCGAGCGCGCCCATCACCTCCCGATAGAAGCGAACGATGCGCTCCGCCGTGCCCGGTCGCACGTCGAAAGCGATGTAAGGCATTCCCAGCACGAGGCGGCCGAAGCGCGCCTCGTCCGGCGCATGCACGGTAATGCGGTTGCCCCAGGGACACACGGTTTCCACGCCGTCATTGCTTTCGTGAAAGTCGAACTTGGTTCCGGCGAGCGGCTTGCGCATCTGCGACAGGCGATCGAGCAGCGCCGCCCGGTCGGGCACCACCAAGCCGGTGACGCCGCGCAAGACATCGGGCTGGCCGGTCGGCAGATGAAATTGGCTCATGCCGACATTGACCCACATCAGCCGGGCGCCGGTGTTGAGAAATGGATCGCGCGTGAGCCCGAGCCCGGTGACGTAATAGTCCGTCGCGAGATGCTGATCGGTGATGCGGACATTGACGTGCCCGAGATTGACGATGTTGCCGAGGTCCTGGGCGGAGCGGTCGTATTGCTGATCTGCCATGGCGTGCTTCCCTGGAGAACGAAAAATACTAGCGCACGTTTCGCCAAGGTGGAATCGGGCCCGCTGGGAGTCTGCCGCTCATTCCCGCAGCATAAGCGCGTTCACGCGCGTCTTCGACGCGCTATGCGGGAATCCAGACCCTGTTGCGGAGAATTTGTGAACTGGGTTTCCGCTTTCGCGGGGACGAGCGGAGTCGGTAGCTGCTGTCATCATCGGCCGCTGGGCGGCGCGGGCTCGATGACCGGCTCGACCTTGCCGGATTTCGCCGAACGCACGATTGCGTCGAACACCGACATGCCGTGGAGGATATCGTCGAGAGGGATCGGGTACGGCTTTTTTTCTCGGATCGCGCGCGCGAATTCTGTGAGCTCCGCGTTGAGCATGTCGAAGGCGCCGTGTTCGCTGACCTCATCCGGGGGCGCCATAACAGCGCCGGTGGGAGGCCGGTCAGACGTGGGAACGAAACGAAACGAGCGCAGATCGGGCTTGGAAACTTCGGCCAGGCCTTTGCTGCCATAGAGCGTGAAGCTGAAATTGGTGGCGGTCGCGACCGAGCAGAAGATCAACCCGCTCACGCCGCTCGCGAACTCAAGCAGTACGCTTGTCGTGTCGTCCGACGGGCCGGGAATGACGCGCGCGGTGACGCAGCGCACGTTATGCACCTTGCCCGCAAACTCGATCATGTGATCGAGCGCATGCACGCCGACCGCGGTCAGGGCTCCGCCCGGCGCCTCCTCCGGGGCGGCGCGCCAGTTGTCCGGCGCAATGAACTGCCCGGTGCTGGTGGTGTGCTGCGCCACCATGGCAACCACGGCACCGAGCTTGCCGTCCTTGAGGTGCCGGCGCAGGGCGACCACCGAGGGATGGAAGCGCCGGCAATAGCCGACGGCGAGCACGGCGCCGGCTTTGCGCGCCGCGGCGACCGCCGCGTCGGCGCTCGCCCGATCCAAGGTGACCGGCTTTTCTACGTGGATATGCTTGCCCGCCGTAGCGGCCGCCACGATTTGCTGCTGGTGCAGGCTGTGGGGCGTGGCCAGCACGACGGCATCAATGCCGGAATCGGAGAGAATTTCCTCGTAGCTGTCGATCAGGCGCAGATCATGCTGCAGGCAGAATTCTTCCGCCGGTGCGCGCGTGCGCGTATGCGCGCGCACGAAGCGGATCGCGTCGCTCTTGCCCTGCACGGACGCAACGAGCGCGCGTCCCCAGCGCCCCAGGCCGACGATGGCTGCGCGGATCATCGAGCCACTCTAACGAGGTGATCGGTATGGAGTAACCCGCCGTCCCGCGAAGCAGGGCCAGACCGTAGATTTGGACCGGATGGCCTGGATCCCCGTCCACGCCGAATGAGCGGCCAAATCGTTCCGCGCGCCGTCGATTCCACGTGGGCGAAACGTGCTCTAGGATGGCGCGAATCGCGGCATGGGGCAGCTTTGATGCCGGCCAGCTTCGACACCATCATCGTCGGCGGCGGCGCCGCTGGATGCGTGCTGGCCAGTCGGCTCTCTGCGCGCCCCGGCACAAAAGTACTGCTGCTCGAAGCAGGGCCGGATACGCCGCCGGGACAAGAGCCCGCCGACGTGCTCGATACCTACGCCACGTCTTATTACAACGATGCCTATTTCTGGCCCGACCTGAAGGCGCATTGGCGGCGCAAGGACAATTCGCCGGCGGTGACTTTCTTGCAAGGCCGCATCATGGGCGGCGGCTCCTCGGTGATGGGGATGGTCGCCCATCGCGGAACGCCCGACGACTATGCGGAATGGGAAGCCTCCGGCGCGACCGGCTGGGGTTGGAAGGACGTGCTCCCGTATTTCCGCAAGCTCGAGCATGACATGGACTTCTCCGGCGAGCTGCACGGCTCCGACGGGCTAGTGCCGATCCGCCGCACCAAGCCGGAGGACTGGCCGGCGCTGGCGAAGGCGGTGCGCGCCTATGCCGAGGAACGGCAAATGCCGTTCATTGCCGACATGAACGCGGATTTCCGCGACGGCTACGGCGCGGTACCCATGAGCAATTGGCCGCACAAGCGCGCCTCCGCCGCGATCTGCTATCTCGACGGCGCGGTACGCCGCCGCAACAATCTTTCCATCCTCACCGGCGCCGCCGCGACGGGGCTCCTGTTCGAGGGGCGCCACGTCGCCGGCGTCAACGCGATCGTCGCCGGTGAAAGCAAACGCTTCACCGCGCGCGAGATCATCTTGTGCGCAGGCGGCATCCATTCGCCTGCGTTCCTGATGCGCTCGGGCATCGGGCCCGGCGAGCATCTGCAGGCGCTCGGCATCGAGGTGCGCGCGGATCTGCCCGGGGTCGGCGAGAATCTTTCCAACCACGCCATCCTGTTCATCGGCCTGCTGCAGCGCCCGCACGCGCGCCAGGCCGCATCGGTGCGCCCGCATCCCATGACCGCGCTGCGCTATTCGTCGGGGCTTCCCGGCGCGCCGCGCGCCGACCTGTACATCAACCTGCAGTGCAAGACCTCGTGGAGCCCGCTCGGCCTGCAAATCGCCAACCTTGCGCCGAGCCTGCTCAAGCCGATGGCGCGCGGCCGCGTCTCGCTGACCGCGCCGGGCGACGCGCCGCCCTGCGTCGAGTTCAACTTCGTCGGCCACGAGCTCGACCTCAAGCGCTTCATGCTGGCCTTCCGGCGCGCCGTGGAAATTCTCGCGCATGAGCAAGTGCGCGCCGTGCGCGGCGTAACCTTCCCGGTGAAGTTCGCCGACCGCCTGCGCCGGCTCAATCGCATCAACCCGAGCAACAAGATAACCAGCGCGGCGATCGCGAAGGCGATCGATGTCGCACCGTGGTTGGCCGGGCCGATCTTCTCCACGCTGGCCGATCGCCGCGTCGACCTAGCGACCTTGGTGAAGGACGAAGATGCGCTCGCGGAGCACATCCGCGAGAACGTCGCCGGCACCTTCCATCCCGCCGGAACCTGCCGCATGGGGCCTGCCAACAATCGCAATGCGGTCGTCGACATGGAGGGGCGGGTGCGTGGAGTTGCCGGCCTGCGCGTGGTCGATGCCTCGATCATGCCGACCGTGCCGCGCGGCAACACCAACATTCCGACCATCATGCTTGCGGAGAAGATCGCGGACGCGATCATGCAGACGCGGGCGGTGTGACCTCGATAATTAGTTCAGGCCCGACAAGGACGACGCACTCGCGATCCGATGTTATCCCGCGGCCGCGGCGGCTGCTGGGAACACCTCGTCGGTGTGCTCTTGGATTGCCGCGTAGCACTCGCAGGCGGCGTCTTCGAGGGCGGCGCGGTCGACGACCTGAATGTGGCCGCGGCGGTAGCGGATCAATCCTGCGCTCTGCAGGAGGCGCGCTGCGAGCGTCACCGAGGTGCGGCGCACGCCGAGCATCTGGCCGAGAAATTCCTGGGTGAGCGGGATGGTGTCGCCGCCCACACAATCGTGGGTCTGCAGCAGCCAGCGACAGAGCCGCGCTTCCAGTGTGTGCAGCGCATTGCAGGCGACCGACTGCTGAATCTGCGCGATCAGCAGATCGTTGTAGCGGACCGCGAGCTCGCGGATCGCTGCGCTTTCCTGCGCTGCAGCGTGGAATCGTGCGGCCGGCATCCGGCTGGCCGTGCCGGGGAGCTGAACGATGGCCCGGCCGATGCCGCGTCGCCCACCGAATCCGGCGCCGGCACCGATGACGCCGGTCCGCCCGAGGCTTGCGGTTTCGACCGTGGCCCCGTTGCGCATGATCGTCACCACCGAGACCATTCCGGTGTGTGGGAAGTAGACGTGCTCGATCGGCTCGCCGGCCTCGTGCAAAACCACGCCGCGCGTGAGCTCGACGATGCGCAAATGCGGGGCCAGCAGGGAAAAATCGTTCAGGGGCAGGGCGGCCAAGAACCGATTGGTTCTCGCAGTATCGACGCGAGCCAACACCGCAGTCGTGCTAGGAGGCATCGACTTTACTCCACTCCCGCCGGGGGGGCAGGTCGTTTCAGGAGTGTGTCGATCGGGGCTGACCCATCGGACGGGCTCGTGCTCCTTGGCGAGCGGCCTGATCACACTGCCTAAAACTTGTACACCCGAGAAAGTCCCCGCTCAACGCCTGCGCGGTTTCATTACCGATTGTTCATCTCCTGCCCCGCCCTGCAGTACGACTAAATGCGGCCGACCGCGACGTCGAGGGCGCGTTGCAAGGCGCAGATCGTTGATGTCCGCAGCCGCCAAACGCAGCGAGCGCGTGCCGGAGAGAAGCCCGTCGGCGACCGACTTTAACCGCGCGCCGCGGTCGAACTCCGACCCAAGCTCCTGTCGCAGTTGCCGATCTACCTGGAGCAGAAAAATCGTGCGCTGCCTGATCTCCAACGTCCGTTGCGCCAATTCCGCCAGTTGGCCTTGAAGCGAGACCAGCGTGGTTTTGGATCGGGGCGGCTGCGACGCGACTGTGAGCAGGGGTTCAGCGATCGGCAGAGACAAGAATTCGCCCTCGGCGTCGGCGACGCACAGAACCCAACCAACCCAGCCGCGCGCATTTTCTTCGCCTCGGCCATGGCCAAGATCGCGGATCACCGCGAACGCCTCGGCCCGCGCCGCGGCCCGGCAGGGGAACTCAAACCCCTCCTCGTCGCGGCAGATGCGATTGCCGAAGCTGAGATGGAAGAAATAGCGCGGCATCCGTATCCCTCCCTCTTAAGGGAAGACCGATTACGCCTTTCCGTTCCATCAATAATAGTCGCAATCGGACTCAGCTAAAAAGAAAATAACAAGGCTTAAGTCGCAAACCGAACCAACCACGCTTGCGGAACTCAAGGCTGCCTCTTCCGGAATTGCGCGGGCTGGATCCGTTCGCTTTTCCAGCATGGCCTTGACCATTTCCGCGCGCTCGCGCGCTTGCCGCATGGCCGCATCGAGGGAAGCTTTGAACTTGCCGTCGGTCGGGCTCTGTTCGCCGATCTGGGGGCACAGTTCCATGTGCTCGTCGAGCAGCGCAAGGCAGGCCGCAAGCTTGCCCTCAATCTCGTGCAGCATCGTGACCAGCATGATTTGGCGAGGAAAATGTGTCGGGAGGTCAGTCGTTTTGAGGCGACCGCGCTGGAGACGAGGCCCGTCAGTTCCGCCGTCGTCATTTGCCCGGCTTGACCCGACAATCCATCGACTTCGTGAAAGGCCCTTCTTTTGATGGATGCGCGGGCCGCCAGCGCGCGTTTACGCGCGTCCATAGCCCGTCGAAGACGGGCGTAAACGCCCTTATGGACGCGCCATGCCCGCGCATGACGAGTTAATCAGCAAACGCCCTACTACTTCGGCTGGAAGTCCTGATTGGGGAAGGGCGAGGCGTCCGGCGCCTTGATGACGATGAAGGGATGATCCGTGGTCGCGTGGCATGCGTTGCACGCCTGCGTGAGCTTGCCGTAGGCCTCGTCGAACTGGCTGCGGAAGCGCAGCTTGACCGCAACGTCGAGCAAGGTGAGCGGCTGGCTAACCGCCGCATCGAGAAGCTCCGATACCGGCAGACCCTTGAAGCGCGGCACCGCGCGCGAGACGACCACGAAACCCTGCTTGAGCTCCTTGAGCGCGTAGCCCGCGAGCGGCCAATTGTCCGCCTTGCCGGCGAGGCCGAGCTTGGCGTGGCGCGGCTGGATCAGCATGCTCATGAGCGCCGCCATCTGCGGATTGAACGGCGCCGGCTCCGCGTTGGGATCGCCGAACGGGCTTTGCGCAGCGGCACGATGAGGCCGAGCGGCGAGGGCGAACGTGACAAACACGGCTAACGCAATTGCGATGGCGATGCGGCTGCGCATTCGCTGCACTCCTCGTCAGTCATATCGGTGGCGCCAATCTTCGGCAGCGCGCATGCACGCGTCAATCCGGGATTTGTTGCATCATCGTCCACCTCCGTTCCGTCATGGCCGGGCTTGTCCCGGCCATCCACGTCTTTCCAGCAGCAAGCAAGACGTGGATGCCCGGCAGCGCAGACAAGTTTACGCAGTCTGCGCAAGCTTGACTGCGTTGCCCGGGCATGACGACTGTGGCTTAACTTGCTAGGCTGCCGCCAAAGCGAGGAGCGGCGCATGGAATTCGGAATTCTCTTCACCTCCCATTCCAACGTCGACGTCGAGCCTTATCCGCACCGCGACGTGCATGCCCGCGTCACGCGCGAGATCATCCGCGCGGACGAGCTCGGCTTCGATTTTGCCTGGGTCGCGGAGCATCACTTCAGCAATCAGTACGGCATCATGCCGGATGTGTTCGTTTACGCCGCCTATCTCGCCGCGCTCACCAAGAAGATCAAGATCGGCACGGCCGTGGTCACGCTACCACTTGCCAACCCGCTGCGCGTGGCCGAAAACGCCGCGTTCGTCGATATCCTCAGCAACGGCCGCTTCGCGCTCGGGCTCGGCTCCGGCTATCGCAAATACGAATTCGACGGCTTCGGTGCCGACTTCGATGGCCGGCGCGAGGTGCAGGAGGAAGCGCTGCCGCTGTTGCTGGATATTCTGCACAACAAGCGGGTGCATCACCGCGGCGCGCATTTCCAGTTCAAGGTCGACGGCGAATACGAGTTGTTTCCTCATTCCCTGCAGCAGCCGCATCCGCCGATCTTCCTCGCCGGCGCCACCGAGCGCTCGATCGCGGTTGCCGGGCGCATGGGCTTGGGTCTCATGCTCTCGACCTGGACGCCGTTCGAGGAGCTCGCGCGCCAGACCGCGGCTTACCGCAAGCACCTCGAGGAAACTCCGGCGCGCCTGCGCGCCAATCCCGCGCGGGGCCACATCGACATCGCCCGCTGGACCTATGTTGCCGAGAGCGATGCCGCCGCCAAGCGGGACAGCGAGGCCGGCATCATGCGCCACCTCGCCCATTTCGCGAGCGGCCATACCTCGGGTTATCTCGGCACGGTCTCGGAAGGGGGCGCTACCGGCCGGCGCGACTACGACACGCTCACCCGCGACATCATCCTGCACGGCTCGCCGGCAACCGTGGTGAAGAAGATCGAGCGCCTGCGCGACATGACCGGTGCCAGCTCGGTGATGCTGCACTATCCGCCCTGGTACGGCGTGGAGAAGGCGCTCGCTTCGCTCGAGCTGTTCGCAAGCGAGGTCGCACCGAAGCTCAAGCCGCCGCAACGCGCGCGCCTGCGCGCGTGAGGCGTTACGCTATTGTGGCAGGCGCCCCTGTTCGTGCCTCGCGGATTGTCTCCCACACACACAGCGGCGTGGCGGGCATGTCAATCGCTGTAACGCCGAGCGGCGCGAGCGCATCGATGATCGCGTTGATCACCGTGGGCGGCGCGCCGATCGTGCCGGATTCGCCGATGCCTTTGACGCCGAGCGGGTTGGTCTTGCACGGCACTTCTTCCAGCTCCGCTTCCACACTGGGAATCATCTCCGCCCGCGGCATGCCATAATCCATGAAGCTGCCGGAGACGAGCTGCCCGGATTGGCGATCGTAGACCTGGTGCTCGATCAATGCCTGGCCGATGCCTTGCACGACGCCGCCGTGAATCTGCCCGCGCACGATCATCGGGTTGAGCACGCGACCGAGGTCGTCGACGACGAAGTAGCGGTCGACCCTGACCTCGCCGGTATCGGGATCGACCTCGACCTCACAGACATGCGCGCCGTTGGGATGGCTTGGGGGATTCGGGCTGAAGCTGCCGCTGCCATCGAGGCCGACGCCGAACTTGTCGGCGATCGGCCCCATGGGCGCATAGGACGCCTTGGCAACCTCGGCAATCGCGATCGCCTTGTCGGTGCCGACCACGCGATATTGTCCGTCCTTGAATTCGATGTCCGCCGCGTCCGTTTCCATCAACGCGGCGGCGAGCAGCTTGCCCTTGGCGATAATCGCGTCGCTCGCCGCCTTCAGCGCGTTGCCGCCGACAACGGCGCTGCGTGCGCCGTAGGTGCCGCGGCCGATCGCGACCTCGGCGGTGTCGCCCTGCACGTAGCGGATCGATTCGAGCGACACATCGAGCCATTCGTTAGCGAGCTGCGCGAATACGGTGGCGTGACCCTGGCCGTGCGAGTGGGTGCCCGCGAGAATCGTCAGCGTGCCGTCGGGGTTGAAGCGCAGATCCATGCGGTCGTTGAAGATGCCGCCGAACTCGATGTAGTAGGTCACCGCGCGCCCGCGCAGCTTGCCATTCCTCTCCGAGGCCTTTTTCCGGGCCGGAAAACCCTTCCAGTCGCTGAGCTCGATGCATTTATCGAGGAGCCGCTGGAACTCGCCGCTGTCGTAATTCCAAAGCGTCGGCGTCGCGTAGGGCAGCTTGCTTGGGGGAATGAGATTGCGGCGTCTGATCTCTGCAGGATCCATTCCGATGATGCGCGCCGCATGCTCGATCAGCCGTTCCATGAAATAGGCCGCCTCCGGGCGCCCGGCACCGCGATAGGGTCCCGATTGCGAGGTGTTGGTAAACAGGCCCTGGGACATCAGGTGCATGGTCTGAATGTCGTAGGCCTCGGGGATGAAGCGTATCGACATGGCACCGGCCGCGAGCCCGGCACCGACGAAATAGGCGCCGAGCTGAAACAGCAGCCGTGCGCGCAGCGCCAGGATTTTCCCGTGCTCGTCGAGCGCCAATTCCCCGTAATAAACCATCTCGCGTCCGCAGTGATCGGTCAGCATGCTCTCCGACCGCGTCGCCAGCCACTTCACAGGACGGTGCACCCGGCGCGCCGCCCACAGCACCAACGCGTCGTCGGGAAACGGACCGCCCTTGAGGCCGAAGCCGCCGCCCACGTCGGGAGAGACTACACGGATGCGGTTCTCCGGCACCCCAAAGATGTGCGCCATTTCCTCACGCACGCCGTGCGGGTTCTGCGAGGCGGTGTACAGCGTGAAAAAGTCCTCGGCTGCGTTGTAGTCGCCGATCGCGACGCGCGGCTCCATGGAGACGGGTGAGACGCGATTGTTCGGAACGCGCAACTTGACCACATGCTTCGCCTGCCCGAAAGCGGTGTCGGTCGCCTCCTTGTTACCGAACATCAGGCGAAAGCCGACATTCCCTTGCGGACAATCCTCCCACACTTTGGGAGAGCCATCCTTCGCGGCATCTTCGAGATCCACCAAGGCCGGCAGCGGCTCATAATCGATTTCGACCAGCTCGGCGGCATCGCGTGCCTGTGCCTGGGTTTCGGCGACGACGAAGGCCACGCGGTCGCCGACGAAGCGCACTTTTTCTCCGTTAAGCACGGGCTGGAAGGTCCGGTGGCCTTTCGGCGCGCCAAAATCCTCCGGCATCAGGTGGGCGGTGAAGCTCTCGAGCTTGTCGGCCGCGGCATCGGCGCCGGTAAGCACGCAAAGCACGCCCGGCGCGGCTCTCGCCTTGCTCACGTCGATGCGTTTGATGCGGGCGTGCGCGTGCGGCGAGAGCACGGTGACGCCGTAGCACATCCCGGGCAGCACGATGTCGTCCACATAGCGCCCGCGACCGAGCAGAAACCGCTTATCTTCCACGCGCCGCACGGCTTGTCCGATGCCGAACTTGGCCATTGCTCTCGCCTTTTGTTTCAATGAATGGGGCAGATGTTAGTGGAGGAAGGACAAACGCGCCAGCCGCGTCGAGTCTACCGATTGAGCCAACGGCGCGCGAAGCCGAGCAACCCTTGGGGCATGAAGATGACGATGGCGATGAAGATGATGCCGACTGGAATGAGATAGAACTCGGTGAAGAAACGCGAAAATGCCTCGCGCAACAGCAAAAAGAAGGCGGCGCCGGCGATCGGTCCGACCAGGGTGCCAATGCCGCCGATCACGTTGAAAATGACCGTCTCGCCGGAAACCAGGAAGTAGACGAAGTCGGGCGCGGCGAAGCGGTTTTGGATGGCATAGAGAACGCCGGCCAATCCCGCGAACAGACCGGAAAGCATCACCGACACGATCTTGTAGCGCTCGACCGGGTAACCGATCGCACGGGTGCGCGCCTCGTTCTCGCGGATCGACTGCAGCACCATGCCGAATGGCGAACGGGTGATGCGCCGCAGGATCAGGTAAGACGCGGTCACCATGGCGAGCACGAACCAATGCAGCGTCTCCGACGTGAACGGAGCCGAGTACAGCCCGGGAATCGCGAGCGGCGGACGGCGGAAGCTGAGCCCATTCTCGCCGCCCGTCACCTCGGTCCAGGTGAAGATGATGACATAGAAGATTTGCGAGAAAATCAGCGTGGTGATCGCGAAATAGATGTCGCGCATGCGGGTCGAGAAATACGCCACGAACGCCGAGACGGCGGCCGAGCCGACGAGGCCATAGGCGATCGCGAGCCAAAGATTGGGGGGCCTGACCATCAACAACGCCGCCGCCGCGCCATACATGCCGAGCCCGAAGAACGCGGAATGGCCAAACGACACCATCCCGGTGTACCCGATCAGGATGTCCGAGGACATCGCGAGCAGGCCCCAAATGAGAATCTCCGTTACGAAGCGACGCCAGAACTCCGGCAGGACCAACGGCGCGACGATCAGAAGCGCCAGGACGATGCTGAAACCGGTCCAGTAGATGATGGTGGGGCGCTTGCTCATTTCGGTGTCGGAACGAATAGCCCGGTCGGCCGGAACAGCAGCGTGAGTATCAGGACCACGAACGAGACGATCACCGCCTGCGCCGGACTCACCCAGATCGCGGCGTAAGCCTCGAGCAGGCTGATGAAGATCGAAGCGGCGATCGAGCCTCCAAGGCTGCCCATGCCGCCCACCACGACGACGATGAAGGCCTTGAGCACCCAGTCGAGCCCCATGGCGTGGTTGACGCCGACCAGCGGTCCGAACAGCACGCCGCTCGCCGCCGCCATGCCGGCGCCGATCGCGAACACGCCGGTGTGCACCCAGGGCACCGGGATGCCCATGGCTTGCGCCATGACCCGGTCCTGGGTGGTGGCACGGATCCAAATGCCGTAGGTGCCGTATTTGAGGAACAGCCAGAAGCCGCCGATGATGGCTCCCGAAAGCACCGCGATCAGCACGCGGTACCAGGGATATTCCAGATAGAAGAGTGTGAACTGGCCGGTGAAGGGCTCCGGGATCTTGCGCGCGACCGGCCCGAATTGCCAGAGCGCGTAATTCTGCATCACCAGCGAGATGCCGAAGGTCGCGAGGATCGTAGTCAGGGGATCGCGACCGAGCAGCGGACGCAGCGTCGTGATTTGCAGCCCGGCCCCGATCAGCGCCACGATCAGCGTGGCGAGAACCAGCGCCAGCCAGAAGCTGCCGGTCGCGGTGATGACGACGACGCCCATATAGGCGCCGAACATGAACAGCTCGCCGTGGGCGAAGTTCACGACGTCCATGATGCCGAAGATCAGGGTGAGTCCGGAGGCGATCAGGGCGAGAATCATGCCGGTGACGATGCCGTTGACTGTCTGGATCACGATCGCGTCCCAGGGAATGTTTTGCAGGAACTCGAGCATCGCCCTCACACTCCGAGATACTGGTGGATCACTGCGTCGTTCACCTTGAGTTCGGACGCCGGGCACTGATGGCGAATGGCGCCCTTCTCCATGATGTAGACGCGGTCGCTTGCCTCGAGCGTGAGCGGCACATTCTGTTCCACCAGCAGAATCGCCACGCCGTCGCGGTGCAGCACGTCGATGATCTGGCGGATCTGCGAGACCATGCGCGGCATCAGCCCTTCGGTCGGTTCGTCGAGCAGGATGATCTTCGGCTCGAGCGTCATCGCGCGCGCGATCGCGAGCATCTGCTGCTCGCCGCCCGACAACGTGCCGCCCGCTTGGTTGCGCCGCTCGGCGAGGACAGGGAAATAAGCGAACACTTTGTCCAGCATCTCCTGCTTGCGGGACTCGCTCACCCCACGGCGGTCGAGACCGGTGCGCAGGTTTTCCATGACCGTGAGCAGGCGGAAGATGCGCCGGTCTTCGGGGACGTAAGCGATGCCGATACGCGCCAACCGATGGGCGGGGACCCCGGTGATCGGCCTGTCCTCGAACAGCACCTTGCCGCGCGCGGGATTGACGATGCCCATGATCGTCTTGAGCGTGGTGCTCTTGCCGACCCCATTGCGCCCGAGCAGGCCCACGACCTCGCCGCGCCCAACCGTGAGCGAGACGCCGTCGAGGATGTGGCTCTTGCCATAATAAGTGTGGAGGTCCTCGACCTCGACCAGCGGCCCATTGGACAGCGCGGGCAGACTCATGTCTTCAGATAAACTTCTTGCACGCGCGGATTTTCGCGGATCTCCGCCGGCGCGCCGTCGGCGAGCACGCGGCCGTAGTGCAGGACGGTGATGCGCTGCGCCAATTCCATCACCACCTGCATGTCGTGCTCGACGATGAGGATGGTCAAGTTCTTGGCGATGCGGCGCACCAAGGCCATGGTCTCGTGGGTTTCGACCGTGCTCATGCCCGCGGTCGGCTCGTCCAAGCAAAGCAGTTGCGGTTCGGTGGCAAGCGCAATTCCGATCTCGAGGTTGCGCTGCTCGCCGTGGGAGAGATTGGCGGCGAGCTCGTAGGCCTTGTTGCCCAAGCCGACCGATTCGAGCACCGCCTGCGCCTTTTCCATCGTGTCGTGGAACGCGCGGTAATGCCTGAGCAGGCTCCAGCTGTGCCCGCGCGATTGGCAGGCAATGCGGACGTTCTCGAAGGTCGTGGCGTTGGGCAGGATGTTGGTGATCTGGTAGGAGCGCGCGATGCCCTTTTGCGAGATGCGATCGGGTGAAAGGCCGGCAATGCTCTCGCCGTTGAACAGGATGCGCCCGGACGTCGGGCGCAGCACGCCGGTCAGACAGTTGAAGAAAGTACTTTTCCCCGCGCCGTTCGGCCCGATGATCGCGCGGATTTCACCCCGCGGCAGCGCGAAGTTGACGTTGTCGAGCGCAGTCAATCCGCCGAAGCGGACCGTGAGCCCCTCGATGCGCAACAGCGCGTCCGCACTGCCCTCCCGGTCAACGGCGGCCGGGAGGGGAGCGTCGAGCGACGCGGCGGCACGCACTTAGGCGAACGTGCAGGCCGGCGGGAAGATGGTCTTTTCCTTGGGAACCGTTTCCAGGATGCGGAAGTTGCCGCCCTTCACGTCGAAGATGAACTCGCGAATGAAGGCCTGGTGGTCCTCCTTACGCAACACCTTGTCGCCCTGCGGGAAGTCATCGCCTTCCTTCATCTCCAGGCCTTCGAGCGCAGCGATCAATTTGTTCGTGTCCTCGCGGCCGCGGAACTTCGACTTTTCCATGCCCAGCTTCAGGGCATTTATGGCCTCATAGTTCGACTGCACGTAGCGGTCGGGCAGCGGACCGGAGGGATCGATCTGCTTGAGACGGACCACCGCGTCATCGAGGAATTTTTTGTGCGCCGGCGTGTTGAGCGGACCCTCGAGCAGCGGAAGATAGCGGTTGATGCCCACGAATCCGTCGATCTTATTGCCGAGCGCGGGCAGGTTGGTCGACTCCGCGATCGCTCCGTCGCCGGCCCACTTGTATTTCTTGGTCAGGCCAAGATCGAACGCCTGGTTGCCGATCGTCACCCCATCCTTGCCGAAGAAGATGCCGAACAGGCCGTCGAAGTTGCCGGTGACCTTGGCGAGGAACGGGGTCATGTCGGCGGTGCCGAGCGGAATGCCGGTCGTCTCGACGATCTCGCCACCCGCCTTCTTGATCTCCTGGACGTAGGCGTCGCGTGTCGACTGTCCCCAGGCGTAATCGGCATAGGCGATGTGCCATTTCTTGCCCAGCTTGTTGACGAGATAGGGCGCGAAGGCGACGGCCTGGGCCGGCGCGTAGTCGTACGGCCGGAAGCTGTACTTGTTGCACTTGGTGGTGGTCAGCGTGGTGTCGAGACACACGCTGATTATGTTGACGACTTCCAATTCCTCGAACACCGGCATGCAGGCGAGGCAGATGTTGGAAAGAAAGCCGCCAACATGGACGTCGACTTTGTCCTCGACCAACAGCTTCTCGACCTTGCGGCGTCCCACGTCGGGCTTGGACTCGTCGTCCGCCACAAACAGCTCGATCGGCCGGCCATTGACCCCGCCGGATTTGTTGATGCGGTCAACCGCCATCTGGACGCCGACCAGCGCGGTCTTGCCGCCGGCGGCACCGGCACCGGACAGCGGCTGCTCGGTGCCGATCTTGTACGGCTTGGCCTGGCCGAAGGCGGCCTGCCACGGCGCCGGCACCAGCATGGTAGCGCCGAGCGCGCCTGCGGCCGTGCCGTATCCGATCAGGCGCCGACGCGTCACCTTGCCGCGATACCAAAATTCCTCACCGCCTGTTTGTTCATTGTCAGCCATCGCGATTCCCTCCGGATTTGGCCGTGATCGCAGCGAAAGATTGACCATTGGCCGCGATCCGCCTGCTTTTATTAGAATAGCTGAACCTGCAGATGGCCACAACGCGCCGCCGATGTCGCAGTGGACCGGCAGAGCGCTTGCGCCGAGCCGCGCCGAAAGGGCCAATTCGACCCGAGCGCAAAATCCAGTAAGATAGCCTGTTCCATTTCGATCCAGGTCGCAGTTGCCATGACCCTAGCCACCGTATCGCGCGAGACTTCAGCCGCTCCGCGGACTGGCCGCGATGCCCGGCTCGCGATCCGCGCCGGCGCCTTCAAGGGTCAGACCGCCGGCCTTGCGCCGGGCTACGTGCAGGGCAATCTCGCCATTCTGCCCGCGGCGCTGGCCGGCGATTTCCTGCGCTTCTGCCAGCTCAATCCGAGGCCGTGTCCGCTGCTGGCGGCTTCCGCTCCCGGCGATTTTCGCCTGCCCACGCTTGCCGAGGACTTGGACATCCGCACCGACCTGCCGCGCTACCGCGTGTTCCGCCGCGGCGAGGTCATCGACGAGCCGACCGACATTCGCGCCCATTGGCGCGACGATCTCGTCGCCTTTGTGCTGGGTTGCTCGTTCTCGTTCGAGGAGGCGCTGATCGAGGCCGGTATCGAGCTGCGCCACATCGCCTGCAACTCAACGGTGCCGATGTATCGCACCTCGATTGCGACGCAGCCCGCAGGTCCGTTCAATGGCCCGATGGTCGTCTCCATGCGGCCGCTCAGGCCGGCCGACGCGATCCGCGCGATCCAGATCACCACCCGGTTTCCGGCGGTGCACGGCGCGCCCGTGCATATCGGCAAGCCGGAGCTGATCGGCGTCACCGATCTGATGCGCCCGGACTACGGCGATCCCATTGCGATAAAGGCCGACGAAATTCCGGTGTTCTGGGCTTGTGGCGTGACACCGCAATCCGTGGTGGCGCAGGTGAAGCCCGAATTCTGCATCACCCATTATCCCGGCAGCATGCTGGTCACCGACCGCCGCAACAGCGAATTCGCGATTATGTGAATTCTTGCGTGCCTCGGGGCGGTGCGGCGCACAACTCCGTCGACGCTTCGTGCTGCGCTGCGCCCGGGAGACGCGCTCACCCCTTCGGCTCCACATCGAGCCGCACCACCCAGTTCTCCAGGCCAGGCTTCGCCGCCGGGTAGCGCGTCAGCACCAGCGGATCGTGGCCCGGCACCACATGGGCCGGTGAGGACGCGAGCTTGTTGAGCGTCGCATAGCCCTCGACCACTTCGGCCACGTTATAGGTGATCGGGAAAATGCGCCCGCTCTGCAAATGCGCGTAGAGGTGCGCCGCGTCCGCCGCCAGCACCACGTGGCCGCGCCGCGTCGTCACGCGGACGCTCTGCAGGCCCTTCGAGTGGCCGCCGATGTGATGCAGGGTCACGCCCGGCACGAGCTCATCCACGCCGTCATGGAATGCGATGCGGCCAGCAAACACCTTACGCACCAGCGCGGCCACGTCGTCAACCTCGAACGGCATGCGCAGGGCGGCGTGGCACATGCAGCGGCCGGTGGCATAAGCCATTTCGGAATCCTGCAGGTGATAGCGCGCGCGCGGAAATAGATCGTAATTGCCGACGTGGTCGTAGTGCATGTGGCTGACGATGACGGTCTCGACCGCCGCCGGATCGACGCCGATGGCCTTGAGACCTTGGTCAACCGGCTTGATCAGCTCGCGTTGGCGCTTCTTGCCCATCGCTGCGTCGAAACCGGTGTCGAGCACGATCGCGCCTGACTTGCCGACGATCGCCCAGACGTAGAAATCGAGCGGCTGCAGCACGTCGTGCGGATCGCCGCCGATGAAATTTTCCGACGAATTGCGTTTGTGATGTCCATAGCGGATCGCATAGACCTCGTGGACGTCGTCGCTCATCGCGTTCTCCGTTTATGCGTTA
>Ga0306925_10000261_pt1 | contig 35206 bp, 37 predicted proteins | sample flu12Cox44000176_FD_203755 | JGI IMG/M metagenome (GOLD analysis project Ga0306925, IMG submission 203755) | Lab enrichment of tropical soil microbial communities from Luquillo Experimental Forest, Puerto Rico - flux8day.12C.oxic.44.000.176 (v2)... | ecosystem: Environmental > Terrestrial >... | reverse complement strand
GCGGTGTAGTCGTCCTCGCCGCGCAGCTCGCTGATCTCGGCCTCCATCTCGTCCAGCATCTGCCGGAGCCGTCGCCGGGCGCGGCGCAGCGGGCTGTGCTCCCCGGGCTGCCCTGGCGGCTCGGGGACGGCCCACTCGTCCGGGTCGGAGACGGGGATGAAGTGCGGTGCCGTCCAGGCGGGCAGCTGCGATAGCAGCTGCCGGGCCTCCTCCCGGCTCCAGCCCGGCCGGTAGAGGACGTTCATCACGCACCGGGTGCCGTCGTATTCCGGGCATTCCGAGGCCGCCAGCAGGACGATCGCGGCGCCCCGGGCCGGGCGGGGCGCCGGCGCCTCCTCCCTCGTCTCCAGCGTGCGCGGCCCGTCGTCCGGGAAGAACTGCGCCCTCGTCTCCAGCGTGCGCGGCAGGACATCGGCGGTCATGGGTGATCAGCTCCTAGGATTCTTGAGAAACAGCCGCCGCAGCGGCGCGATGATCTGGCTCAGGTCGTCCCGGATTGTCCGGTTGTGGTAGCAGTCCATCTTGTGCATCCGCCGGTCCCACGGGCGCGGCTGGCGGCACTGGATGCACCGGCCGCGCGCCCGCAGCGCCAGGTGCTCCCCGAGCAGCTCGAAATTGTCCATCCAGCGGGGCAGGTAGTAGAACCCGGCCCGGCCGTCGCGCAGCATGCCGGGCTCCCAGCCGAGCCGCCCGAAGCGGCGGCGGTAAGCCGCCGCCGCCTCGCGCATCGCGGCCCTGCTCACCGGGCTGCCTGCATGAAGGCCGCCGCCTCGCGCCGGTCGGTGGTCCGGCGGGCCGGGGGCAGGCTCTTGAGCACCTGGGCGCCGTAGCCCTTGGAGGTCAGCCGGGGGTCCAGGATGGCCAGCACGCCCCGGTCATCGGAGGTCCGCAGCAGCCGCCCGACCGCCTGGATCAGCGGCAGCGTCATCACCGGCATGGACAGCTCGCGGAAGCTCACGTCCCGGCCGGCCCGCTTGTTGGCCGCGTCGCAGCGGGCCTTGAACTGCAGGTCGGTCGGCACCGGGAAGGGCAGCTTGTCGATCACGACCAGGCGCAGCGCGTCGCCCGGGATGTCGATGCCCTCGAAGAAGGTCTTCAGCGCGAACAGCACTGCGTTGCCGTCCTGCTTGAACCGGCGGACCAGCTCCGGGGTCGGCGCGTCGCCCTGCTGGAGGACCTCCAGGCCGTCCTGCTCGAAGCCGTGGGCCAGCCGCTGCCAGGCCTGCTCCATCGCCGAGCGGGAGGTGAACAGCAGCAGCGCGCCGCCGCCGGACTCGCGGACCAGGAACTCGGTGGTCACCTGGGCGTACATCCGCCAGGCGTTGGCGGTGGCGCCGGCCGGGACGGGCTGGTCCTTGTCCGGGACGTACAGCAGCGCCTGGCTGGCGTAGTCGAACGGGGTGCCGGACTCGAAGGTGACCGGGCCGTGCTCTTCCAGGCCCAGGGTGCGGACCATGTAGCCGAAGTCGGCCTTGCCCGCCGGGGTCCGGCCGGCGGCCAGGGTGGCGGACATCAGGATGACCGAGGGGACCTGGCCCCAGACCGTCTGGTTCAGGAACGGGGCCGGGCTGACCGGCACCGCGCGCAGCAGCAGCTGGTCGCGCTCGGACTCGACCCAGCGGACGGTGAGGTCGTCATCGTCGGTGGCGAAGGCCTGCATCCGGCCGGTCAGGGACGCGACCCGGCGCTCCAGCCGCTGCAGCATCCGCTCGGCCGCGTCGCTGCGCGGCTCGGCGTCGCGCAGCGCCTTCCACAGCCCCTGCAGCGTGCGGGCGATCTCCTGCAGCGCCGGGCCCAGGGTGAGCAGCCGGGTGCGCTCGGGGACCGGCATCTGCACGGCGTCCTTGCGCTCGCGCCGCTGGCGCTCCTTCCAGGCCGCGTACTCGCGGTCGACGATGGCCCACAGCCGGTGGGCGGCGGCGCCGGCCGCCAGGGCCGGGTCCTCCTCGTAGCCGTTGCCGCGCAGCCAGGCAGCGCAGTTGCCGGTCAGCCGCTGGAAGGTGCCCGGCGCGATGGTGTCGCTCAGCGCGGAGGTGACGGCGGAGTCGAGGTTGTGCGCCTCATCGACGATGAGCACGTCGTAACGGCCGAGCAGTGACACCGCGCCGCCCGTGTCCTCGCGGAGCTTGAGGTCGACGGCCAGGTAGGCCAGGTTGGTGATGACCACCTGGGCGCGGTCGGCGCGGGCCTTGGCGCGGTAGGCGTGGCAGGCCGTCTCGGCGAACGGGCAGTCCTTCTTGCCGGGGCATTCCTGGGAGGACATCGACAGGTCCGTCCACTCGCGGTCCATGATGACCGGCAGCGCCTCGCGGTCGGTGAACTCGCCGCCGTCCTCCATGCCGTGCACGATCTCGATGATCTCGGCCTGGCGCGCCGTGGGGTTCTTCAGGTCGTCGATCTTGGCGGCGCACGGGTAGTTGGAGCGGCCCTTCAGCACGGCCCAGCTGAACGGCACGCCGAGGTAGTCCTGCAGGAACGGCAGGTCCTTGTCGGAGTACTGGTTCTGCAGTGCCTTGGTGGCGGTCGCGATGACGACCCGCTTGCCGGACACGATGGCCGGGATGAGCGCGGCGAGGGACTTGCCGGTGCCGGTGCCGGCCTCGGCGATCAGGATCTCCCCGGCGGCGATGGCGCCCTCGATCTGGGCGGCGAGCAGCTGCTGGTGCCGGCGCGGGGTGTAACCGGGAAGTGATGCGGCGAGGATACGCTCGGCCTCGGCGAACGTGCGCGGCCGGCCGGCCTGGGCGGTGCTAGCGGTGGCAGTCACTGGATGTCCTTCCGGGAGTAAGATTGACTACCTACAGAATAGCAAGGTTTATAGATAACGCAAATCGTTTGAGAGGATGATCCGGTGGTCGGCCCGGAACTGGAGAACGCGATCAGCTCCCTGGTCATGCGGGCCCGGCTGTACGAGAGGATCGCCCACGACCCGGGCCCGTGGCTAGCTGTCCTGCACGGCCCGGAGGTCATCCGCCTGCCGCTGGAGCGCTATACCCGGCCCGAGCGCGTCGTGCTGATCGGCTACCTGCGGGAGCCGGGCGCCCGGGTCACCGCCGCCGAGATCTGGTGCGGCGATGACATGCTGACCACCTGGCCGGTCGATCCCCCGGCCGACGCCCCGCTCCGGGTCAGCCTGATGTTCGGGATCGAGGATGCCGAGCTGGCCGCGTGAGCCGGGCGGCGGATGAGGCGAGCCGGGCCCGCTCGGGCCCGCTGTACCACCCCGGCTGGCACGTGCCGTTCCAGCTGGACCTGATGGCACGCGCCTACCTGCTGCGCCAGTCGATGACCGTGGCCGACATGGGCCTGGGCAAGACGCACGTCGCGATGGGCCTGGGCGCGTACTGCCTGATGAACGGGGACGCGGACCTGCTGCTGGTCTGCTGCGAGAAGAACAAGCTGTATGACTGGCGGGACGAGATCGCCGCCCACTCCTCGATGGGCCCGGTCATCATGTACTACGGCCCAGACCGCGCCAGGCGGCTGGCGCGCGGCGGCCAGGTCCTGGTCACCACCTACGAGACAGCCCGCCAGGACCTGGCCGTCTTCGCGAGGAAGGGCTCGCGCAAGGCGGCGGACGGGCCGCTGCTGGCATGGCTGCTCGGCCGCCGCCCGGTGATCGTCTACGACGAGGGCAGCGCCAAGCTCGGCAACCGCAGCTCCGCGCTGTACAAGGCGCATGCGCACATGCTGCGCGAGCTGCGCCGCAAGAACCCGGAGATGCCGGTCTGCGTGCTCACCGGCACGCCGATCGAGCGGGACTGGGAGAACGCCTACAACACGCTGCGGCTGGCCGTGCCCGGCCGGATGCCGCTGGTCAGGGACTTCGAGGCCCGCTATACCCACGGCCGCGACGACTACGGGCGGCTCCGGTTCCGCCGGGACCGGATGGGCGAGTTCGCCGGGACCTGCCGTCCGGTGATCCTGCGCAAGCGCAAGACCGACCCCGACGTCATCGGCCAGTTCCCGGTCAAGACCGAGATCTTCGAGCGCATCGAGATGGGCGAGACGCTGCAGGCGAAGCTGTACAAGACCGTCGAGGACCTGGCCTGGGGGCCCGGGGGCGAGCGCCGCGAGGTGCCGGGCCTGCACGTGGCGCTGCGCCAGCTGGCCGGCCATCCGCAGGCCGTCACGCGGGCCGCGCTGGCCGGCGGGTCGAGGCTGGCGAGGCTGCTGGACGAGCAGCTGCGGCCCCGGCTGACCGCCAGCCCCTCGGCCAAGACCGAGATGCTGATCACCTACGCCCGCCAGGTCCTCGACGAGGACGGCAAGCTGCTGGTGTTCACGTTCTTCGGCCAGTCCGTGCTGCCGGTGCTGGCGGACAAGCTGCGCGCCGGGGGCATGCCGCTGTTCGTCACGCACGGCCAGATGAGCATCTCCGCCCAGCACGCCGAGCGGGCGAAATTCCGTGCCTGCGCGGGCGGCGCGGTGCTGCTGTCCTCCGACGCCGGGGCCCGGGGGCTGAACATCCCCGAGGCCGGCTGCGTCATCGAGTACGAGGCCGCCGTGACGAACGCGACCCGCCAGCAGCGCTTCGACCGGGCGCACCGGCTCGGCCGGGGCGGCGTGCCGCTGCTGTGCGTGACGTTCGTGCTGGAGGGCACCACTGAGGTGCCGCTGCTGCGGCGGGCCCTGGAGCGCAACGAGCAGCAGGACGTGCTGCTCGGCGATGACAGCGATGAGGCGCTCGCGGACGGCTACGTGACCGCCGCCGACCGGCGGATGATGTTCGCGGTGGCCCGGAAGCGGCGTTTGACGTAACCAGGTTCTTTGATATTGTGGGCGCACGGGAGTGGCCCAGAATCGCAGGGGCACCGGTCGGATAAGCCGGAGGTGGGCATGTTGCGTACGTCCTCCCGTACCAGGGGCTCGGGCAAGGGCAAGTGGCGCTTCGCCTGGGGCGAGCCGCTCGGGCTCGATGAGTGCCCGTACGTCATCCGCTGGATCGCGGAGACCCCCTGGTTCTCCGTCCGGGTGCACCACTGGCTGGGACCCGACGACGACCGCGCCTTTCACGACCACCCCTGGGGTTTCGTCACCTTCGTGCTGAAGGGCTGGTATTCCGACGTGCGCCCCGGCGGCCGTGACATCCTGCGGGCGCCGGCCGTGCGGTTCCGCCCGGCGCTGCACCGGCACACCGTGGTTCCCGCCCCGGGCGGGGCCTGGACGCTGCTGGTCACCGGGCGCATCATCCGGCCCTGGGGCTTCTGGCAGGACGGCGCGAAGTTCGTCAAGGCCAACAAGTGGTTCCTCACGAGGGGGCATCACCCCTGCTCTTAGCCCGCTGCCCCGGGAAGTTATGAGACCAACTTCCCGGGAGCGCGCATGCAACGTATCAGCAACATGTTCGAGGAGCGCTTCGTCGCGGCCCTGTGCAGCATGCTCACCCTGACCGAGCAGGCCGAGATCGACTACGAGCTGGCCCCGACCGCCTATCCGAGCCAGCAGCCGGACGGGTCGGCGGGCGTGTCCATGGGGATCAGCGTGTCGCTGGCCACCCGCGCCCTGACCCTCGGCGATCATGTCATGGTCAGCGGCCTGGTCCAGGATCCCTACGCGGCCGACGCGATCCTGGCCGTGAACGCCAGGGAGCTGCTGGAAGGCCTGCGGCAGCGCCGCGCCGAGTCCGGCGCGGTCGGCAACGGCCAGCTGATCGTCCCCGGCTAGCCCGGCCTGCCCTCGGAAGAGGCAGGAGGTACCCATGGACCAGCCGCGCGCCGAGAGCGCCTGTGACAGCTGCGGGATGGTCGACGCCGAGCCCCGCCATCACGTGATGATCGCCGACCCGGAGGCGCCGCCAGACGGCCTGCGGGTGGTCTCCTTCCATTTCGCCTGCTGCTCGGCGCAGGGCTGCCCGGACGGCAGCTGCGACCGGATCCTGGCCGAGACGGCGGTGCGCAATGGCTAACATCGACCAGGCGCACGCCAACTCGATGATCTGCTGGTCCGTGGGCAACAACGGCGCCGGGGCCCCGGTGAACACCACCGGGGCGCTGCACTTCCGGTGCATGACCACCAACGGCACCTGGACGCTGAACGGCACCGAGCTGCCGACCGGCGGCGGCTACGTGGCGGGCACCGGCATCACCCCGGTCACGTTCAGCGCCGTCTCGGCCGGGGGCGTGGCCAACTCGGCCGCGCTGACCCAGACGAACATGCCCGCCACCACCATCGTGGGCGGCGAGCTGTGGGATTCCTCTGGCACCCCGCACCGGCTGTGGTTCGGCGCGCTGTCGGCCAACAAGGTGGTCAACGCGGGCGACACGTTCACCGTGGCGATCGGCTCGCTGACGATTGGCATCTCATGACCCAGCCGCTGCCCCCGGAGACTTACGGCGAGCCGGCCACCGCGCTGGACTACCGCAACGCCGACACCACGCTGGCCGCGACCGGCTATGACCTGGGCGCCGGGGCGGAATGCCAGCTGGGCAACGGCAGGAACGCCCCGGCCGGGACCACGAACTTCGGCTTCTCCGACACGACCTACACGCCGACCACGGCGCAGGTCCTGCGGCAGACGACGACCAGTCAGTACTAGCCTGCCTTGCCATCCCCGCCGTGACGTGCTGTGCCTGAACTTGCCAGTCCATGCCTGGACGGCCGAGCGGTGCCTTGACTAGCAAAGCCACGACGGGCGATCCGCGCCACGCCTAGGCTGCCCTGCCGGGCCGCGCCGTGCCTAGCCGTGCGAGGCCTCGCCAACCCGAGCCCCTCCGGCCCCGCCGCGCGCCGCGATGCCCAGCCTGTCCAGGGCTCGCCGCGACTGCCTTGCTTGCCGAGCGCTGCCGTCATGCGGAGCCAATGCGCGCCAAGCCCCGCCGTGGCTGCCGTGAGTCCCATGCCAAGCCTCGGCCAGCCAGTCCCGGCCAGGCCGTGCCTTGACGGCCTTGCCATGCGGCGCCTGGACCCGCCTGGCCAGGCCTCGCCTCGACAGCCTGGCCCTGCGTCGCCCTGCCACGCCGAGCCTCGCCGATCCCTTCCGGCCGCGCCCTGCCACGCCGCGACGTCCTGGCCCAGCGCTGCCCGGCCTTGGCTGCCTCGCCATGATGTACCGTGCCAAGCCCTGCAATGCCCGGCCTCAGCCGTGCCCGGACTGCCTGGCCAGCCCGTGCGATCCGTGCCCGGCCCCTCCTTGCCTTGCCGGGCCTCTCCGGCCGTGCCTCCCACGCCAGTCCCAGCCTGGAACTGCCCCGCGCTGCCTTGGCTGCCGTGCTTCCCTGGCTGTGCCTCGCCCCGGCTCGCCATCCGTGCCAGGCCAATCCGGCCCGGCCCAGCCGCGTCTTGCCCGGACGATCCCGGCCAAGCCCTGCGCTAACTGCCCGGCCGCGCCTGGCCCTGCCATTCCGCGCCGTGCCTTTCCGGCTCTGCCCGGCCGGGCCTCGCCATGCCGATCCGCGCCAGGCGCAGCCTAGCCAATCCGGCCGTCCATGCCTCGCTAAGCCCAGCAGCGCCTTGCCTGGTCCACGCCATGCCTCTCCGGCCTCGCCGCGCCCAGGTGGCGCCAGCCGGCGCCGTAGCGCTCAGGCACGCCTGTGGCCGTCCAGGCCAGCACGTCGCTCATGTCGAAGTGCAGGCTCGGCCGGTTAGCCGGCGCGGGGATCTCGGTGCCGTGGGGGAACCGCCGGCCGGCCTTGTTCCTGGTGCCGCGCCGCCACCATTCGTAGACGCGCTGGCGGGTGACCAGCTCGCCGTAGTGCTGGGTCAGCAGCTCAGCTATGCGGGTGAACCCGGCAGCCTCGCGCCAGGTCCTGTTGTCTGTCATCGTGATTGTCCTTGCGTCGGTGGATCCGTACGCCTGGTGTAACTACCAGATCCGTGCTGACATTCCCAAGGTTTATTGATATTTTCAGGCCTGTGTCCTGACCTGCCTCGCTGCGCCTGGCTGCGCCCGGCTGTCCTCGCCTTGCCTTGCCGTCCTGCCCGGACGCACCGTGCCGAGCCGGTCCCGGCCATGCCTAGCCCGGCCTTGACTGCCGGGCCAGGCCGTGCCTTGCCCGGTCCTGCGCTGCCCGGCCTGGGCGGCCTCGCCAGGCCCTGAGACCCACGTTTTGCCTTGCCGTCCTGCCACGCCGCCCATGACTCGCCCATCCGCGCGTTACCAGGGCCATGACTGCCCTGCCGAGCCGCGCGATGCCTTGTCTCACCCTGCCACGCCGCGTGATGACTGCCGCGCCAGGGGACGCGCCGCCAGGACAAGCCGCCCATGGCAGGCCTCACCGGCCGGGCCCAGCCTTGCCTTGCCTCTCCGCGACATGCCACGTCCTGGCGTGCCATGGGCCATATATCAATAAACCTATCATACGGCCGCGCCAGCGCGGCTCCCCCCGGAAGGGACAGCGGACAAGTCCTGACTGGAGGGCCCGATGACCCGGTACACGGCAACAGTGGAGTCGGCGGCAACCCTGTCGGCGGCCTCGCCCACGGGCGCTACCGCGAACGGCCTGTTCGCGAACATCCTGGGCAACACCACGGCCGCCGGCCGGACGCTGGTCCGCCGGATGACCCTGGGCGTGCGCGCGACGTCGGCCGCGCCGTCCTCGATGCAGTGCACCGTCGCCTTCGCCCGGACCACCGCGAGGGGGACGGCCACCACGACGAACGCGTGGAACCACAGCGAGGGCTACGCGGGCGTGACCCCGGCGAACAACCCCGGCATCGACACCGCCTGGTCCGCCGTGCCCACCGCCGTCTGGACGGCGCCGTACTTCTGGGAGGTCTCCTTCAATACCCAGGCGACAGTCGACCTGCCCTGGGAGCTGCTGGAGGAGTTCGGCATCCAGCCCGCCGCCACCAACGCCAACGGCATCGCCCTGTTCAACGTGGGCAACGCGCTGCCCACCTCGCACCTGTACACGCTGGCCTGCGAAATCGAGATCTGAGGCCGCCTCTATGCCCTGAGCGGAGGTGACTCATGGCCTTCCAGAGCCCGGGTCAGCCGGGTCCGCAGGCCAGGAGGACTAAGCTCCCGGGCAAGTTCCACCGCCGGCGTAACTTCCAGCCGCCGCTGCCGCAGGGCAGCCAGGGCACCGTCTTCGTGCCGGGCGGACCCGGCTGGCCGGGCCCCGCCGCCCGCCGGCCCCGGTGGCTGCTGCGGATCCGGCAGGGGCACGCGTTCCTGCCCGGCTGGGGCCAGTCCTACCAGGGCAGCCCGTTCCCGCTGTACGCCGATCAGGGCGGCCCGAGGCCGGCCAGGCCGCCGTACCGGATCCCGCGCGGCCGGTCGTTCATGCCGGTCCCGCCGCAGCAGTCCCAGGGCGTGCGGTTCCCGCTGTCGGTGCGCCGGACGGGGACCAGGCCGAGGGTGCTGCCCAGGATCCGCCAGGGCCACGCGTTCCTGCCGGTGCCGCCGCAGTCCGGGAGCAGCCCGTTCCAGTACTATGCCGTCCAGCCGGGAGCCCGGCCGCGCTGGGCGCCGCCGCGCCGGGTGAGCGCCGGCCGGGTGTTCCTGCCCGGCCTGGGCCAGCAGCCCCAGGGCGCCCGGTTCCCGCTGTTCGCCCGCCAGGCCGGGACCCGGCGGCTGCCGCCGCTGCCCCGGGCGCAGCGGGGCCGCTACTCCCGCGTGATGCGGATCCCGGTGACCCAGCAGGCCCTGGCGCACTGGGCGGCGGCCGGGCAGATGCACGCGACCGCGTTCCTGGCCCGGCACGCCGCAATGAGCCCGATGACCGCGACCGGCCGGATGACGATCAGGGGCACCCGCCAGGCGTACGCCACGGCCGCGTTCCATGCCACCGGGGCGATGCACGCCAGCGGCGTCACGGTCAGGCCCGGCACGGTCCACCTGACCGCCAGCGGGCACATGAGCGCCAGCGCGGCCATGGTCCGGGTCTCCCGGATCCGGCTGACCGCCGCCGGGACGATGCGCATCACCGGCACCGTGGCGCGCCGGGGCGCGATCGCGATGCACGCGACGGGCACGATGACCGTCAAGGGCACCAGGGGCCAGCCGGCCGCCGCGCACTGGACGGCCGCCGGCTCGATGCACGCCGCCGCCTCGATGACCCGGACGGCCCGGCTGCAGCTGTCCGGGACCGGGGCGATGGGGATCACCGCCACGGTCACCTCGGGCGTGATGCTGCGGGCATCGGGCGCGATGACGGTCGCGGCCCGGGATACGGTCACGGCCCAGCTGCCGATGGCCGCCCAGGGCACGATGGCGGTTGAGGCGGGCGCCGCGCCGCCCGGTTACCTGATCCAGATCGAGCCCGGCGCCGTGACCGCGCCGGAGACCGTCATCGACAGCGGGGCCTGGCAGGTCCAGGAGGAACCGCCAGGCCCCGGTGAGGTGACTGTCGAGGAGATCGAGCCGGGATACTAAGTGTCCTGTACCGTGGTCAGGGCCCAGGCCCGGCCGAACTCGGCGAATGCCCTGCAGAACCTGGCCGGGTTGGAGCCCAGGTAAAGCAGCGTGTGGCCCTGCAGCGGGTTGGACGGCTTGCCTTCCGGGTGCCAGAACCGGACCCGGTACAGCGGGAAGCATGCTGCCGTGACGTGCCCGGTTAGCTCCTGCCACCAGGAGGAGTCGGTGGAGTTGTTGACCAGGACGATCGCCTCGGTGACCCGCCCGGAAGCGAACTCCTCGGCGAGCTTGCGGCAGAACTTGTCGACGAGGCCCCGCTCGTATGGCGGGTTCATCCAGACCCGGCCGCCCCAGGGCTGCGCGAGCCCGTCATCCTCCCGGGTCCAGATTGCCGCCGCGCGGACCACATCGTTGGCCCGCAGGGTCGAGGCCGGGTCCAGGTCGATACCGCCCATGGCCGCGACTGCGGCATCGATGTACTCCTCCGGGGTGTACCACTCGTGCTCGGCATCCTCGGGCCAGCGGGCGTTGCGGGTGACGTGCGCGGGGTTCTTCGGTGCCGGGGGTGCTGGCCGGGGCCGGTGGATCCCGGCACCGTTAGGCCCGCCGGTCCCGTCTGGCTCGTCCTCGCTGATCTCGCCGATGTTGTCGAGGTCATCGAGATCTGGCGGCAGGAAGTCCCGCAGCACCTCATCGCGCTCGTCCGGCTCCATATCCGCGAGCCCACGGCGCACCTGCTCTTCGCGGTCGCGGGCGGTGTACTGCGGCGTGGGCCGCTTGCCCAGGAACGCCTGGAGCGCCCGGTAGGACGGCTTGATCTGCTGATCTTCGCAATCGGCGATAAACGCGGCAAGCCTGGTCTCGCGGTCGTCGATTCGGTATAGTTCTCGGTAGAGGGTCCAGGGGACAGAAGTTTTACGCGCGTAAAACTTCCAGGCGGTAGCCACAACTCGGTACTGAGCGAGTTGCATGTAATCAACGCCAATCTCCTCGGCATATTTTGCGAGCTTTCCTCCTCGTCCTTCTTTGTCTTCAGTGCCATGCGCGGGTCCGGCTACTGTGATCGCGAGATCGCCGAGGCGCCACTGGCGGTTGTCGATGGTGTGCATGACCTCGATGCCCTCGGCAACCAGGTCATCCCAGGTCTTGCTGGTCTGTTCGGTTATGGTCGTCATGGTCCTGTCTTCCTTTCACTGAGTCAGGACCGGCGACGCCGGGCCCGTTTACCCCGGGCCCGGCGCACCAGCCTCTCTAATCCTCCTCGTTGCTTCCGAGCCCGGGAAGGGGCTCGGTGAAGGCAGTCTTCATCCGGCTGACCACCACGCGGATCGCGGCGCGGTTGCCGGATCCCTTGATGATGTCCTCGCCGTGCTCGCGGTGCCAGGTTCCCGACTCCACCCACTCGCCGAGCCGCGACAGCAGCTCCTTCATGTGGGCGGCGGAGAAATCGCTCTTCATCCGGCAGGTGTCGAGCACGTCCACGAAGATCTCGTGGAAGCTGTACACCCCGACCGGGCGCTGGACGGAGTAGTGCTCGATGTCGGCGAATGCCTCGGGCATCAGCTCGGCGAGCGCCTGCCAGTACTGCTGGACCATCTCGCTCAGCTCGGTGAACGAGATGTCGGCAGCGTTTTCCAGGAACCGGCGCTGCACCCAGGCGTCGCGGAGCGCCGGCATCAGCGTGCTGGCGATCGTGTTGGACAGCATGGGCCTGGTCTTGGTGTCCTTCGGCTCGTTCACCTCCTGGATGTGGCCCTTCCAGGGCTCCCGGTCGGCCAGGTAGTGCGCGACCGCGACGCCGGCGGCCTTGCGCAGGTCGCTGACCTTGATCGCGGCCGGCGCGTCCTTGGCGCGCTCGTCCATGACCTTGCCGAAGATCAGCGAGGACACCAGGTCCGTGCTGACCGAGCGGGCCTTGGAGTTGACGATCCGGAACAGCTCCATCTCCTCGTCCCGGGGGAACCCGAGGCAGAAGACGAGCGGCAGGTCGTACTCCAGCGGCTCGGGGACCTTGCGCTTGGCCTTGTCGATCCGGGTGTTGCGCTCGTCGATGGCTGTTTCGACCCCGTAGGCCCGGTGCTGGCCGTCGATGATGCGCCACAGCTCCTGCTCGTCATCGATGACGAGCCAGCCCCAGTCCTCGTGCTCCTTGGAGGGCTCGTAGTGGGCCCCCTCGCGGATGTTGAGCAGCAGGGCGGTGGGCAGCATGCCCTCGCCCCGCAGCACGTAGCGGGAGATGGCCCGGACGCGGGGCGGCTCGGGACGCCGCTGGTACCCGTCCGGGTTGTCGGCCGTGTAGACCTCGATGGTCTTCCGCGCGATGACGGACTCAGCCGGCTGGACTGCCAGGTACAGGTAGACCGGCTTGCCGTCGTGGCGCTGCCGGAACCTGATGGCCCTGATCTTGTACATGTGCAGACTCCTCTCTTGGTTCGGATGTCTGGTCTGCATCTGCAAACCGTAACACATCGGGTTTATAGAGTATTCCTCACCCAGGCCGGAGCGTGCCCTGGCCCGGGAACGGGTTCCTTGATATGACTGTTGATCATGAGACGAGTGCCGCCGGGCCGCCATTTGCCGCTACCAAGGTTTATTGATATCGTCGGGCCATGACATCAGGCTCATCGCCCAAGGAGCAAGACATGACCGTTACCAGCACCCCGACGACCGACATCGAGCCCGTCCTGGCCGGCGCGCTGCAGCTGCTGCGCGACAAGCCGGAGATCACCCTGGAAGACCTGGCCGCCGAGGTGGCCGCTGCCATCCCGGCGAAAGTCTCTCCCGAGGCGCAGCCGTTCCCGGCGCTGCCGAGGAAGGTCGCCATCCCCGGGACATTTACCGCCGCGCTGCAGATCCTGCTCGACATGCTCAACTCGGTCGAGCTGGACAGCCGCCGGTCCCTGGCCCAGACCGAGGTCGACCTGCTGACCCGGGAGAAGAACGTCATCACGGCGGTCGGCACCGTGCTGGCCGCCCGGGAGAAGGCCATCTCCGAGATCATCCGGGTGCACATGGACGTGGCCGCCGAGGAGGCCGGCGTCGCCATCCCCCGGGACCAGGCCGCCCCGGACGGTACGGTGATCGTCGCGGCGACCCCGCGCGACCAGAACGGTCACTACCTGCTGGCCGGCCCGCAGGCGCCGCACCAGGTGCAGTCCGGCCCGGTCGCCTGGTCCCAGGAGTACGGCGCCAGTGCGCCCGCGCCGTCCGATGGCGAGCTGCAGGCCGCCTTCGAGGGCGGCGAGATCACCGCCGAGGACTACAACTCCGTGACCCGCCTGGTCCGGGTGTTCGACCCGATCAAGGCCCGCGCCTACATCCGCAAGTCCCCGGCCCGGGGGCTGTCGGTGCTGCGCCGGATCACCCGGGGCGGCACGCCGAAGGCATCCCTCTACCTCCGCAAGGTGTCGTAGGTGGCCGCCGTGCCGACAGCGAGGGCACAGCGGGCGAGGAACCTGTACGAGCGGGTGCAGTGGCACCCGCCCGGCAGGCGCTTCTGGATCACCGAGGACATGATCACCACGGGCAAGGACGGCAGCGGGCCCCGCCCGTGGTTTTCCACGCATACGGTGGCGACCGTGTTCCTGGGCCGCTCGGCGGCCTGGCTGCGGGTGCGGATGCGCCAGTCCGAGGAGTACCCCTACTCCGAGCTGATCCTGGACGGCGTGCCGCTGGACATCCACCGCAGCGTGACCGGCGACCGGCAGTTCAGCCTGCGCGACATCGAGATGACCGCGCACGCGCTGCGGGAGAGCGGGTCGATCGACGACGAGCGGTTCATCTGCATGATCCAGGCGGTCTGCTGGGTGGCCCGGCAGTACGGCCTGCTCGGCGAGCAGGGCCTGTGAGCGAGGAGGCCGGTGCGCTGGCGGGCCTGCTGCACGAGAAGCTGTGCGACAGCTATCCCGGCTGCCCCCGCTGGGATAAGTCGGCCGCCCACCGGAAGTACTACCAGGACCGGGCGCAGGCTCTCATCGCCAAGCTGGAACCCGAGATCGGCATCGCTAACGTGTTCACCGTCATCCCGATGGTCATCGAGGAGCTGATGTGAGCGAGCAGCCCCGGGCGCTGCTGGTCGACGGGATGGCGGTGCTGGTCCGCTCGGCGCGGGCCGCGCTGCGGATGAAGGCGCTGTCGTACAACGACGTCTACACCGGGGCACTGCTGCTGTTCGCGGGCACGCTGATCCGGCACCTGAGCGAGGGATGCTGGGATTACGTCGTGGTGGCCTGGGAGGGCCTGCCGGGGATGAACTGGCGGCTGGCCCGCTACCCGGCCTACAAGTCGGCCCGTAACCCCTGGGCGCCGTCTTTCGAGATGGGCAGCGACGAGGAGCTGGCCCGGGAGTTCTGCGCGGCGGGCGGCCTGCTGCAAGACTGGGGCGCGAAGTTCGAGGGCGATGACGTCATCGCCGCCTGGTGGCGGGAGCTGCGGCTGCACCTCCCGGAGCTGCGAATCAAGATCCTGACCTCCGACCAGGACCTGCTGCAGCTGTGCGACGAGGCGACGGTCTGGCAGACCTGGGCCAGCGGGCCGTACGATGCCGGATGGGTGTTCGACAACTGGGGCGTCGAGCCCGAGCAGCTGCCGCTGCTGCGGGCGATCGCCGGGGATCCCAGCGACGGCATCCCGGGCCTGCCCGGTATCGGCTCGCAGCGGGCCATCATGCTCGCGAACCGCCTCGGCACCCCGGCCGAGGTGATTCATTCCATTGGCGAATCGTTCGGCCCTGACGCTATGGCCCAGGTCGATACCTGGTACGAGATCAGCGACCTGCGCAGCCCGGCGGAACGGTTCCGGCCGGATACCGGGCCCCGGTGCGAGCGGGCCCGGTGGCACCCCGAGGAGCACGGCGGCTCGATGCGCGAGATGCTCGCCAAGTACGGGATGGCCCGCCTGACGATCCGGCTAACGGCCGGGAAACTTCCGTGGCCGGGGTGATTTCTTAATAGGAAACCTATCCTATGAATTATTGCTACGGCCCGATCCCGCGCGCTCCCTTGACCCTCCCCGGGGGCACTTCTAGGGTGGGAGATCTTAGGCCTTCTCTCCAGGCTCGGAGGGCCGTCATCCTTGCGGGAGGACCTGATCGTGACTGTCCCTGTCGCGCCTGCTCGCGCATCTGAATCATTGAGCGCAACCATGTCCGTCACCCCGGTGACCGCCGCCCAGGCGGCGCGCACCGCCCGGCCGCCCGGCGCGTGGTCGGCCGCCGACGTCGGCGCCTACATCACCGAGGAGATCCTCCGGGCGCACGGGCCGCAGCTGCCCGCCCGCGAGGCCCAGGCCGTGCTCCAGGCCTTCTGCCAGCGCTTTACCGTACCGGTGGCCGCCCGCATCGCGCGGGCGGCTTTCGAGATTTACGGCGGGATGTGGCGCGGCGCGCCGATCACCTGGCGCCGCTTCGGCGCCACCAACGACCCGTTTTTCGCTGAGCCCATTCTCGCCGCGCTCGGCTAGCCGTGCCCGGGAACGGCGAGACCCCCGGCAGCGGGCCGGGGGCCTCCAATGCCAAACGATCTATCCCTCCTGCCGATAGTAACGGCGACCGGGCCGCAGTAACAGTAGATAGCTCGTTCGGATTCGAGTACGCCGAGGACTACCAGGGCAACATCAGTGCCGACCAGCTGACCGGGGGCGAAGAGGAATACCGGCGCGCGGCCTACGCCGCCGCGCTGCATTACGCCCGCGACTACCGGATGAAGATCCTTCCGGTCTGGTGGGTGACCGGCGGCGTCTGCGCGTGCCCGGCCGGAGCCCGGTGCGGTAATGCCGGCAAGCACCCGGTCCACCAGGGCTGGCCGGAGCTGGCCACCGACGACCCGGAGTCGGCGGCCCGCTGGTGGCGGCCCAGGGACCCGGCCGAGGACGGCGGCGAGGACTGGCTGTACAAGGCCAACATCGCCTGCCTGATGGGCGATGAGGGGCACTTCCTGCTTGATGTCGATACCGCTGACGGCAAGACCGGCGACATGAGCCTGGAGGTGCTGATCAGCCATCACGGCGCCGACATGCCGCACACGCTGCTGTACAAGACGGGTTCGGGCGGACGCGGGTTCATCATGACGATCCCGCCCGGCACCGAGGTCCGCAACAGCGTCAGCGAGCTGGGCGAGTTCTTGGACGTCCGGGGCCACCACGGTTTTGGCGTGATACCGCCGAGCGTCAGCGGCCGGGGCCCGTACCAGATGATCGCCGACACTACCCCGGCGCCGCCGCCCGGCTGGCTGGCCGAATGGCTGGCCGCCCAGCAGCGCAAGCGCCAGGAGCGGCTGCATGCCCTGCCCAGGGGTGACAACGACCGCCCGGTGCCTGAGGAGCTGTCCCGGCGGGCCAGGGCCTACGTGCACTCGGCCCTGGAGTCAGCAGTCGGGCGGGTGACCGAGACCCCGGACGGCGAGAGAAACAACTCCTTGAACCGCGAGTGTTTCGGCATCGCCAGCCGGTTCATGGTGGCCGGGCTGCTTGACCCCGGCGACGTCGCCACCGCGTTCAAGGCCGCCGCCGAGTCGGCCGGGATATTCGGCGCCGAGGTGGTCCGGACGATCGCCTCGGCGTTCGAGGGTGCCCAGGCCAAGCCGCGCAGCGGTGAGCTGCCTGAGTGGATATTCGAGGCGGCGCACCCGCCGCCCAAGGTAGAGCCCAGCATCACCAGCGCCATTTATTCATTCGAGCGGATGTTCCAGCTGCGCCGGGCCACGACCGGGGAGTTCATCTCCCGGTCAGTCAGCCTGGAAGAGCCTGCAGTGGCTGGCGACATCGCTGACGAGATGGGCTTCGTGATCCGTCGCTGGTGGCGGGCCGAGGCCGAGGCCTGGAACGAGAACGTCGCCAAGCGGATCGGCAAGATCGACCCGGACAAGCCCGAGGCCGGACAGGAGGAAGCCGATCACGCGGTCATCTTCCCTCCGGATGGCACGATCACCAACGTGATCTCGCACCTGAAGGCCTCGGCGACCGGCTACGAGCCGGTGGTCCAGCACATCAGGTGCTGCAGCGACGGCCGCACCCGGATCATCGTCGACCTGGCTGATGTTTCTGGCACGGTCGTGTTGATCACCCAGGACGGCTTCCGGCTGGCCGACCCGCGCCAGATAGAGGGCCAGCCGTGGTTCCGGCGCGGCGGTGCCATGCTGCCCCAGGCCAGGCCTCAGGTTCCCCAGGACGTGCGTGCTGCCCTGGAGGAGTGCCGGTTCGTCCTGGGACTGAGCCCAGAGCAGTGGCTAGTAGCGCTCTGCGGCCTGGTCGGGGCCCATTTCCCGAATTGTGACCGGCCGGGCTGGTGGCTGACCGGGCCGCCGGGCACCGGGAAGACCACGCGCGGCCGGATGATCACCGGCCTGGTCGACCCGTCGACCCACCTGGGCACCCGGCTGAACTTGAAACGCGACGAGCGCGACGCCAGGACCCGGGCCATGCACGAGTACATCGTGAGCCAGGACAACATCACCAGCTTCACCCAGGACCTGTCCGACTGGTGGTGCCGCCTGCATACCGGCGCGGCCGAGAACGTCCGCAAGCTGCACAGCGACAACGTGATGCTGACGTTCAGCTACAAGCGGATGGCCCTGGCCACGTCGCTGGTGCTCCCGGCCGGGCTGGAGCCCGACGCGCTGCGCCGGGTCCTGCACCTGGACCTGCCCACCTCCGATGAGCACCTGGACGCGAGCCTGCTGTGGGAGCGGTACGAGGCGACCAAGCCAGTGGTCTTGGGCGCCTTGTACCTGGTGCTGGCCGGGGTCCTGCGCGAGCTGGAGGCTGCCGAGCGCGACGAGCTGCCCGACCTGCCGGAGATGAGCGACTTCGGCCGGTACCTGCATAGCGCCGACCGGGCTTACGATCTGGGCCTGTATGAGGCCTATGTCCGGCACTCGGCCGAGGTCCAGCTGCATGCCGCCGCCGAGGATCCGTTCGTCAGCATGATCAAGCGGTGGCTGGAGGCCTTGCCCGGCGCGGAGTTCACCGGTACCCCGACCCAGTTCCACAGCCAGCTGTCGGAGTTCGCCGGGCTGGCCACGGCAGAACCGTGGTGGCCCAAGAGCGCCCGGGTGCTGTCCCGGAAGATGACGGTGCTGCACCGGCCGCTGGAGCTGTCCGGCATTCTGCATACTGCCGGGTGGTCAGCCGACCACGGGCGCGCGGTGACCCTGAAGCTGCTGGAGGCCAGCTTGATCCACAGTGGCTGGGCGCAGCCCGGCGAGGAGGCCCAGGATGAGGATTGAGCCTTCCCACGATGAATCCCACGCTCACCCACGCTGTTCCCACGATGGAAAACCGCCTCTGACCAGGCATCCCACGTTCCCACGCTGGGAATCGCAACATTCTTTTCTGAGCGCCGGGCTGGTGCGGACAGATACCGGGATTTATAGAGAATGATGGCCTCTGCCCCCGGTTCGCGGCTCCTGTGACTCTTCAAAAAAAGAAAAACTCATTTTCCAGCGTGGGAGCGTGGGAGTCCAGCTCAGGACCGGTTTTCATCGTGGGAATGATCGTGGGTGAGCGTGGGATTCATCGTGGGAAGGCTGGAAGCTAAGATGATTGATAGATGGCAGGCCTGGCGAGGCCTGGCCGGGCGGGGTTATGCCAGTCGGGGCTAGGCGGGGCATGGCAGTTTCGGCTAGGCGGGGCCCGGCCTAGCCCGGCGAGGCACGTCGAGGCGGGGCGGGGCATGGTAAGGCAGGTAAGCGGATGAGCCAGCAGGACGTTCCGGCCAGCGGCCTGCTGGACTTCCGTTTGGACCGGTGCTGCCCGAAATGTCTAGCCGAGCAGATCAATGTCATCCATCACCTGACCGCCGTGGCCGGCTGTCCCTGCATGCCCAGTCTTCCTGAGCGGCGGGTCCTGGGCGAGCACCTGGACCGCAGGTGCCTGAGCTGCGGTTACAGCTGGTGCGAGCGAGTAGCCGATGCGTACGCTGAGAACGAGCCAGCGGAAGGAGAAGACATGAGCATCCGCAAGACCGCTGCCGGCCAGGTGCTCGGCACCGAAGACGACGGCATCACCAAGACGGCCGCGACAGCCTGGGAGGCCGAGGACGAGGCGGGCCTGGCCGAGGAGAACGACGAAGCTGGCGCGCTAGAATCCTAGTGCGCGAAGCAGGTACGGCAGGGCTTGGCTGGTCCCGGCCGGTCAAGGCTTGGCCAGCAAGGCAGTTATGGTTCGGCTCGGCGGGCTGTGGCAGGTCAAGGCTCGGCGAGTCAAGGCACGGCCTGGTCAGCAAGGCAGGCAGGCTAATGGATCTGGGCGATTTTCTGACTCCTGAGGAGATCAGGCACTACGGGCGGTTCATCGACCTGGGTGAGGTCCAGACATTCGTGCACCCGGACCAGGACGAGCCCTGGCAGTGGTCGGCTACTATCGTCACTTCCACTTCCGGGCCCCGGCGGGGTGCCGCGATCGCCGAGCTGACCCGCCGCCCCACCCGGGACGGCGTGCTGCTGCCTGCCGGGCACGGCCCGGACGCCGCCACCTCCTGCACCGCGCTGGCCCGCTCGCCGGAGATCTGCTGGGACGTCTGCGGCTACTACGCGCGCCTCGGCGTGCCCTGGACGGCCACCAGGCGGCAGATCCGCGAGGCGCTGATAGAGCGCGGCGCCACCATCGGCGCCGGGGACGCCGGCCTGATCTACGCCGCCACGCAGCTCCGGGACGACGGCCTGCGGCGCCGGTATGACGCGATGCCCCTGGGCGGGCTGTTCCTGGAGGACAAGGACGTCGTGGCGCGCCTGAAGGCCGCCGCGCAGAAAGCCGCGTCTGCCATGGCGGCGCGGGGATACCCCCAGATGACCCCGGAGGACGTCCTGGGATCCTGGGGATTCACCGTATGCCCTGGCGGCGGGCCCCAAGGGGAGGGACGCGGGCAGAGCGCGCCTGATCCCGCGCCCCCTCCCCGGCCAGGCGGCCTGCCCGCCCCGGCCAGCTCCGCGTACTGGCTGACCCGGTGGACCTGGTACCGCGAGCCGGACGTCACCGACTGGTACGGGACGCGCCCCGGCTGGCTGGAAGCCTGGCAGCGGCTGCTGGTCGCCGAGTTCGCCCGGCGGGGCATGACGGTGCGGTTCGCGGTCGGCCTGACCAATGCCGGCTCGTTCGCCATCCGCGCTGCCCCCGATCCAAGAACCCTAGTAGTGTTGCTCGGAGAGGGCGAGCCCTCGCCTGAGCTGGCCGCAGCGGCCGTAGATGCGTGGGGGCCCGCTGCGCAGCTATACAGGTGAGGAGACACGCAGATGCCGCAGTGGAACAGGGGCATGGAGGCCGCCGAGGCCGCCGCGAAGGCCGCCTCCGGCACCAGGGCCGACTGGTTCAGCCTCAAATCCGGTGACAAGGCCTATGTCCGGCCGCTGACTGACAAAGACGACATCATCGTCATCGACGTGCACATGGGCGTGCCGACCAAGAAGCCGCCGAAGGGCGTCAAGGCCGACAAGTGGCCCACCCAGATGAGCGCGGTATGCCAGGACGCCGAGGCGTTCCAGCTCCGCGACGGCGACGGCAGCCCGACCGGCGAGTACGAGCCCGGCTACGGGCAGTGCTACATCCACCTGCACATGCAGGACGTGATGGGCAAGTTCAAGAGGTCCGTGGCCGTCCCCTCCAGCCAGGGCTGGGGCCTGCTCGTGATGCGCGAGCCGGTGCTGGACGCCAGGAAGAAGCTGACCGGCTTCCGCGACATCACGGAGGAGTTCAAGGACAAGGAGGGCCATACCCACCGGATCCCCAAGATCGTCATCGCCAGCCAGTCCTACTCCAACTTCTGGGCGGCGTTCAAGGCGGCCGGCGAGATGACCGGCACCATCTGCGACCGGGACTTCAGCGTCGAGCGGGTCGACAACGACTACGTGATCAGCGCCGGCCGGGAGACCCCGGACCTGCAGCCCGGCACCCCCGGCTGGCTGGCCTACCTCGACGCGCTGGCGCTGAAGGACGTGTCCCTGGAGGGCACGCTGGTCTACCAGTCTTCCCCCGAGTACTACGGCCGGTTCTTCGACCCGGAGTGGAAGGAGGACGAGGCCGAGGGCGAGGCCGCCGAGGCCGAGGCGGAGCAGGCCGCCGCCGACGCCGGCGAGGCCACCCTCGACGACGCCGAGGCCGAGGCGATGAAGGTCAAGATGGCCCAGGCCTTCTCCACCCAGCCCACCTGACAGGTCCCGCCCGGGGTGCGTCACCGGGCCCGGTGACGCACCCCGGGACTGCCCGGGACATATTGGCCCTTAGCGATTGAATCGCGAGCTACTTACGATTTATTGCTATGCGGGAGAGGCCATGACGTATGTACAGTGTCATACGCACAGCGAGTATTCGGCCCTTGACGGGCTGTCTCTCTGCGAAGAGATCGCCGCCCAGGCCGCCCTGGACGGCAATCCGGCCGCCGCCCTTACCGACCACGGCACCTGCGCCGGCCACCCGGACCACCAGCGCGCCTGCGATGACGCCGGGATCAAGGCGATATTCGGGATGGAGACGTACTTCCAGCCCGACCGGATCGTCCGGCCCGAGCCCGGCGACAAGGAGGCCCAGAAGCGGCTGCGCGGCGGCACGCACCTGGTGCTGCTCGCGGCCACCGGCCAGGGGCTGCGGAACCTGTGGGCACTGTCCACCGAGGCCTATCTCACCGGGCATTACCACCGGCCGCGCTGCGACTGGGAGCTGCTGGAACGGTACGGCGAGGGCCTGATCGCCACCACGGCGTGCCTGGGCGGCGTCATCGCCCGGCCGCTGCTGGACGGCGACTTCGGCGCGGCAGCGGCCATCCTGAACCGGCTGCGGGCCATCTTCCCCGGCCGCCTGTACCTGGAGGTCCAGGGCAACGGGATCCCCCTGCAGGCCCGGTATAACCAGCTGCTGGCGATGGTGGCCGAGAAGACCGGGCTGCCGCTGCTGGCCGCGTCGGACGGGCACTATCCCACGGCCGCCCAGGCGGGCCTGCACAAGACCTGGATGGCGCTGCGCACCTCCTCGGCCAACGAGGACTACTGGCAGATCATCCACAACCAGACCGAGGCCGAGGTGCGGCGCGGGCTGTCCCGCCTCAGTCCCCAGGCTGTGGATGACGCTGTGCGCAACTCGGTGCTGATCGCCGAGCAGTGCGACGCCCGGATCGGCGGCCAGGCCGAGCCGCCGGTCTTCCTGGGCAACGCGGGCGAGGATGCCCGGGTGCTGTTCGACCGGTGCCAGGCCGCGCTGGCGGGCACCGAGAAGCGCGGCGGGACGGCGGCCGACTACGCGCAGCGGTTGCGCGATGAGTGGAACCTGGTGGCCTCCAAGCAGCTGGCCGGGTGCTACCTGGTGGTCGACGACGTGGTGTCCTGGGCCCGGTCCCAGTCCATCCTGGTCGGCCCCGGCCGGGGCAGCGCGGCCGGCTCGCTGATGAGCTACCTGCTCGGCATCACCGTGGCCGACCCGCTGGAGACCGGGCTGATGTTCAGCCGGTTCCTCACCCCGGGCCGCACCGCCCTGCCCGACTTCGACATGGACTTCCCCAGTTCCAAGCGGGACAGGGTGCAGGACTACATGACCGGCAGGTACGGCGCCCCGAACGTGGTCCGGGTCGGCACCAACATGCGCTACCGCAGCCGGTCGATCCTGAACAAGCTGTTCACGCTGAACGCCAGCCAGCTGCCGCCGGAGTGCTTCGCCGACGCGGCCGAGGTCTCCTCGATCATCGACGAGGCCGAGAGCCACACCGCCGGGCTGGGCGTGCCCTGGGAGGAGCTGATCGAGACCAGCACCGAGCTGGAGCCCTACATCGCCCGGTACCGCGCCGTCTTCGAGACGGCCGGCCGCCTGGTCGGCCGGGTCCACTCTTACGGCAAGCACCCGGCCGGGCTGATCGTCTCGACCGGCGCCCCGCTGGCCGGCTCGATGCCGATGCGCACCCCCAGCCCGGATGACCTGTCGCTGGTCACCCAGTGGGACTTCCGCGACACCGAGGCCCAGGGCCGGCTGAAGCTCGACTTCCTGACGCTGCGCACGCTGGACTCGATCCAGGAGGCGCTGGACCGGATCGAGGTGCGCTACGGCACCCGGCCGGACCCGGCCGCCTGGCGCGAGGAGTACCGCGACCCGCAGGTCTGGGACGAGATCAGCACCGGCCACACGCTCGGCATGTTCCAGATCGAGACGAGCCTGGGCAGCCAGATGTGCCGGCGCATGAAGCCCCGGTCACTGGCCGAGCTGGCCGACATCAACGCCCTGGTCCGCCCCGGGCCCCGCAACTCCGGGATGGCCGAGTCCTACCTGCGGCGGCGCAAGGGCCGCGAGGCCGTGACCTACCCGCACCCGGCGCTCGCCGGGGCGCTAGCCGGGCGCTACGGGGTCATGCTCTTCCAGGAGGACATCCTGCTCGCCTGCCTCCTGCTGGCCGGGTACGACGGCGCCGAGGCCGATGCCGTCCGGAGCATCCTCGGCAAGAAGCTCACGGAGAAGATACAGGCGGCCGGGGCCAAGTTCTGCGACCGCGCTCAGGCGAACGGCGTCGACCGTGCCGACGCGGAAGTACTGTGGGCCAAGATGGCCGAGTTCGGCCGGTACGCCTTCAACCTCGCTCATGCCTACTCCTATTCGATCCTGGCCTACTGGACAGCCTGGTTCAAGGTCCATTATCCCGTCGAGACGCTGGCCGCGATCTGCTCGACCCTGGCTGACCAGCCGAACGCCAGGGAGCGGATCGCGTCCTTCGCGGCCGAGGCCCGGCGCCTCGGGGTGGCCGTGCTCGGGCCTGACGTAAACCGGCATTCACGCGGGTTCGCCGACGAGGGCATCACGATCCGGTACGGCCTGGACGCGATCGGCGGCGTCGGGGAGGCCGCGCTGGGCCGGCTGATCATGAGCCACCCGTACGGGTCCTGGGCAGATTTCACGGCCCGTTCCGGAGTCAACCAGGGCATCGTGTACGCGCTGGCCCGCGCGGGCGCCCTGGACTCCCTGGTGCCCTCGCGCCGGGCCCTGGTCGAGTACCTGGACTCCGAGCGCAGCGGGGACCTGACCCGGTGCGTATTCAAGGACGAGACGCACGAGGGCCCCCGGGGGCTGCCCTGCCATTTCAACTGGGACTCCGAGCCGGTCCCCGTCCGGATCAGCGGGAAGACCGGCAGGGAACTGAAATCCGAGCGCAAGCCGCCGCCGGCCCGGTGCACCCGGGGCTGCCGGAACTACACCCCGCCGTCACCGTCCCCGCTGAGCGCCGCCCTGGCCTACTCCCCGGGCGAGCTGTGGGCCCTGGAGCACGAGATCTTCGGCACCTGGATCTCCCCGGACCTGTTCCAGGTCCTGGACAAGGTGACCCCGGACGGCCGGGCGCTGGCCCGGGAGATCGCCGGCGACTGGGCGAACCTGCCGCCCGGCACCTACCTGCTGCCCGGGGTGGTCGAGCGGCGCAAGCTCGCGCACACCCGGACGGGCAAGCCGATGTACTGGCTGACACTCGCCACCGAATCAAGCTATATTGATATCGCCGTGTTCTCGCCCCGTAGCGAGGAAGACCCGGACCTGTTGACGGCCATGCGGTTCCTGCACGAGGGATCCCTGGTCGTGGCGACCGCCGAGCGGTCGCGCTACAAGCAGGATGGCGTCTGGAAGATGTCCAGCCGCCTGCAGGCGATCCGGAGGCTTGCGTGAATGCTGATCCACATTTGCATCGGCGGGGAGTACAAGAGGCTGCAGGAGCAGGTCCGGGCCCTTGAGAGCACGGTCGAGGAACTCCAAACGGAGATCAGGGACCTGCAGGAAGAGATGGACGGGCATGAGCACGCCGAGGAGTTGCCCGCGTTCGATGACCTCGACAGCCGGCTGAAAAACCTGGACTACTGGAAGGCCGACCGGCACCACACGCATAAGGAGGCCGATGACGCCGCCGCGACGTGAGCTGGACAAGTTCCGGGACGACCTGGCGCGCACCTACGGCAGCCGGCTGGCGCCCAGGACCGGGGAGCCGGCGGCATACGAGGTGCTGCCCACCGGCAGCCTGACCCTGGACTGGGCGCTGCGCCTGGGCGGCTGGATCCGGGGCCGCATCCATGAGATCGTCGGCCCGCCTGACTCGGCCAAGACCACGCTGATGATCGGCAGCATGGCGCAGGCGGCGCGGGCCGAGCCGCGCAAGGGCATCGGCTACGTCGACCTGGAAGGCACGTTCGACGACGCCTGGGCGGCTGTCAACGGCCTGGACCTGGCCTTCGTCGAGCACCTGTACGCCGATGACAGCGAGACTGCCTCCAACCAGGCCCGCAACCTGTGCCGGTCGGGGCTGTTCTCGCTGGTCGTGGTCGACTCGATCGGCGCGATGGAATCCCGGCTGGCCCTGGACAAGGACGCCAAGGAGACGCTGCCCGGCCGCAACGCCCAGGTGATCACCCGGATGTGCAAGCACCTGGGCTCGCTGACCCGCACCACCGGCACGACCTGCCTGCTGGTCAACCAGCTGCGAGCCCAGATCGGCGGGGTGGGCGCTCCCGTCTCGGCCGGGCCGTACGAGATGCAGCATGCCACCACCACCCGGGTGCAGATGTCCGGCGGGCGCCAGGAACCGATCAAGATGCAGTTCTACCCGGGCGAGGACGCCGAGGTCGTCGCCCGCCAGTTCCGGGGCCGGGTCACCCGGTCCAAGGCCGTGCCGCCCGGCCGGGCCGCCGAGTTCTGGGTGAACAACCGGCTCACCCCCGAGTACGGCCCGGCGGGCATCAACGAGGTCGACGAGTACATCTCGGTCGGCGTCCGGCTGGGCGTGATCGAGCAGGACGGCGGCGGCAACTACACGCTGCCCGGCGGGGCCAAGGCCAAGGGCCGGGGCAAGGTCCTCACGCTGCTGCGCGGCGACGAGAAGCTGCGCGCCGCCGTCCGCGAGCAGATCTTCAACCTGGAGGAAAGCAGTGCAGACTTACCTGTTCGAGTCGGTCGCCGACCCGTTCACCCTGGACAACTGGGGCGCGTTCCTGGTCGCGGTCCCCGACGAGATCGAGTGGGGCTGGCGCTCGCGCGCCCTGCCGGCCGGCGCCCCGCTGCCCGAGATGTTCGGCTGGAACAGCCGCCAGGCCTGGGTGATGGACCTGCGAACCGGCGAGGGCGCGATATTCACCATGGGCGGCGATGCCCGTACCGACCTGGATGCGCACCGGATCCACGTCACCGCGCAGTTCGAGGCCTTCCTGGAATGGCTGTACGGCCAGGACCTGGCCCGGCTGCGCCACCTGCCGTACATGGTCAAGGTGGCCGATCACTCGTTCTCGATCAGGAACCACCGCCGGCTGGGCCCGTTCCCGGTCAGCTTCACCCTGCGCAAAGGCGACCTGATCCAGATTGAATGGGCCGGCGAGGCACAGGCGGTGATCTGCGACGGCATCACCGGGGACGGCGCCGTGATCCGCAGCCTGACCGAGGACGAGACGCGCCAGCTGGCGGCCGGCGCGGAGGAGCCGGGACCCGCTGCCGGGGATGAGCCGCACGAGCCGGACTACGAGGAGATGCGCGAGGGCCTGCCGCCCCCGGTGACCGGCGATGGCGACGGCGACGGGCCCGGCATCCCCGCCGCCGTGATCACGGCCGCCGGATCGGCCGACGAGACCATCGTCATCCCCGCCGTGGACGGCGAGGCCCCGACCGCCGTGATCCCGGCGGCTGACGCGCTGACCGAGGTGCTGCCCGCCGTGACCGGGCGCAAGGGCAGGCGCTGACAGGGGCCGCGCTCATACTGGGAGCAACCGAAGGAGTGATCATGCCCCCTGACCGGAACGAGATGGCCCGGCTTCATGAGGAGTTCCTCGCGGAGCTGCATGACGGCCGGAACTCGCGGGGCTCGGGCCAGACCTGGCAGGACCCGGGCGACGGGCGCGGCAACCGGCTGACCACCGGGTTCGCCTTCGCCTGGGACGGCAAGTCCACTTGCGGCAAGGGCATCACCGTCGACCGGGCGACGATCGCCAAGATCCGCGAGCAGGCCGGCGGCGAGCGGCCGGAGATCGCGCTGCGCTTCTATGACACCGAAGACCTGGAGCGCGTCGGCGAGGACTGGATCGCCATCCCGGCGGCCGACTTCGGCGAGCTGCTGATCGCCGCCCGGCTGACGGAGCAGCACACGCACGCCGGGGCTTCCCCGGTGCCGTCCGTCGCGCCGCCGCCCCTGCCGGAGGTGCTGCGCGGCGGCTACCCGCCGGACATCCCGCCCCCGCCGCACGAGCTATGGCCGTGCAGGGTCATCGACTCCCGGCACGACCCGCACTCGCCTACCAACGAGGTCACCAACAGCGGTTACGACATCAGCGACAACGGCATGGTCACCGAGTTCACCGTCACCTCAGTGCGCGTCGAGCCGGTCAGCGAGGCCCGGCGGCACCTGTTCGTCAACGAGGTCCTGGTCCGCCGGGGCCAGCTGTATGTCGACGGCCGGCTGGAAGTGCAGGTCGGCGGCCCGCTGTTCTGATGCCCACGTTCCAGACCATCGCGAAGTTCGCCGCGCAGGGCTGCCTGGTCAAGCCCCTGCTGATGCAGTTCCTCACCTCCCGCGAGGCGTTCCGGATGACCATCCGCACGGCCAGGCCGCAGGAACGGGTGCCGGACGGCTGGTTCCATCCCAGCGCGCACCCCGGGCTGAGCGCCGGGCAGCTGTACGCGTACCTGACCGCCCCGCCGCCCCCGCCGCCGGACGAGGAGGACTTCGACTACATCGGCCGGATGAGCGTGATGTTCGGCACCATCTACGGCGAGGTAGTCCGGCAGGCCCTGGTCCAGCTGAAGCTCATGGTCCCGGTGCGGGCGGGCACCTGCATGGCGTGCGGCCAGCCGCAGCCGCGCCCGTGCCGCGAGCACGGCGCCCGGCACGCCGCCACCCGCAGCACCGGCCACCTGGACGGCATCGTGGCCTTCGCCCCGCTGGGCGCCTGGAGCTATGCCAGCTCCGAGGTCTGGGGCTTCGAGCTGAAGACGATCAAGGTGTTCCGGCTGCTCGACGCGCCGGACATGGACCCGGCCTACTTCAGGGAGCGCTGGCCGCATTACTGGTGGCAGGTGCAGGAGTACATGCGGCTGACCGGGCTGGCCCGCTACATCGTGCTGTTCGTCGGCCTGGGCAACCCGTGGGAGCTGCGTGAGTACCACATCGAGGCCGACCCCCGGGCGGCCTGGGAGATCGAGAGCAAGTACGTCACCGCGCTGGCGCGGGCCGGGATCAGGGCATGACCGGTGAAGCAGGCCCTGTGGGATGAGCTGCGCGAGCAGGTCGCGGCCAGCCAGCTGATCACCCGCGCGCCCGCCTGGGCGGCGCCGGTCCCGGCTGACTTCCGCCCGGTGGAGGTGATCGCCTTCGACCCGTCGCTGACCTCGGCCGGCTGGGCCTTCCTGCGGGTGTCCCGCCGCACCGAGACCGGGACCCGGCTGGTCCTGCTGTCCAAGGGCACGCTGCGGGTCAGCACCGCCCAGGACGGCTACCTGGGCACGTATGAGAAGGCGTCGCGGATGAAGGCGCTGATCGAGGAGACGCTGTGGCGGGAGATCGACTGGCGCCGCCCGCCGGCCATCGCCTGGGAGGCCCCGGCGGTGCGCGGCCACCGGCTGGAGTCCTCGCTGATCGCCGGGTACCTGGTGTACGAGGCCAGCCACCGGGCCGGGCTGGCGGTCTCGGCCAACCATGCGTCCTGGCAGCTGACCGGCAGCCCGCTGCACGACAAGCGCCAGATCGCGGCGGCGGTGGCCCGGTACTTCCCGTCTGCGGCGGGCCGGACCTGGAACGAGCACGAGCGGGACGCGATGGCGATCGCGCTGTCTGTCTCGCTGGACGCGCCGGAACGGCCGTGGACAGAGAGCGAGGATGATTTTCTCTAGGAATCTTGATATACAATGATCCCGGGAAGGAGGGCAGGCCCGGATCCGGTGACTCCGGCCGGACAGGGATGAAGATCCCGCCCGGCCGGGCATCGGCGGAACTGAGAGGAAGCGATCATGGCGATCCCGGCTGAGATCAACGAGCGGCGGGTGAAGGACGCCTCGGACAGGGACGCTGACCTGGCCCGGCGGATCCTGGCCGTGCCGCGCCTGTACGCGTCGCTGACCGACGAGCAGGCCCAGGTGGTGCGCGCCCGCGTCGAGCTGCGCGGCAAGAGCTGGCTCGACGTGGCTGCCTCGCTGGGGCTGTCCCGGCACGCCGCGATGGGCCGCTGGCGGCGCGGCATGGAGCGGCTGCCGGACGTGCCCGGCCGGGATGAGCTGCAGGCGATGAACACCCGGCTGTGGGACGTGATGCTCTGATGAAGACGCGCTACCGGTTCACTCACCAGGCGGGCGGGGCCTACTACTGGGAGAGCGTGCTGCCCGTTGCGCCGGGCGACTCCCGGCATGAGCGGATCTCCTGCCGGGCGGACTGGTTCTGGGGCAAAGGACCCCGGTGAGCCGTCGCCAGGACGAGTCCATCCTTGACCCGGTAACCGGCCGGCCCCGGCTGTGCGCCTGGAAGTGCTCGACATGCGTGTTCCGGCCCGGCAACCTCATGTACCTGCGCCCAGGGCGGCTGGCAGACCTGATCGAGCAGAACACCGGAGGCGATGCGCTCGGGCTGATCTGCCACAAGACGCTGAGCTACGGTGATAACCCGGATCCCGGTGGCGCGCTGTGCCGGGGGTTCTACGACGGCTACGGGCCCCTGGCCAACGGCATCCGCATGTTCGAGCGGCTGGGCGGCTTCACCGAGGTGCCCCCGCCCGGTGAGGAGGATGACGGTGACCCAGACACCCGGAGAACAGCTGCAGAAGCAGCTCGCGAAGGCCCGCGAGGACGCCGACCGGCTGCCCGGCGGGCCCGACGAGACCCCGCTGCAGCCGGACCTGCCGCCCGACCGGACCCGGCAGTTCACCCACACGAACTTCCAGCGGATGCGGACGGACTGGCCGGGCGAGGACAAGACCAAGATCACCGAGCTGACCCGGCTGGCCGATAACGTCCTGGCTGCCCGGTTCGCCGACGCCTGGTGGCTGCTGGAGCGGCTGTACCGGGCAGTCCGCGAGCCGGTGACCACCAGCGACGGCGAGGTGGTCCGGGACCTGGCTCACCACGTCAAGTGGAGGCGCAACGAGCACGGCTTCTACATCGAGGACTGGAGCAGGCTCGGCGATGCCGAGCGCAGCGACTTCCTGCACGAGCTGACCATCCACATGTTCGAGTGGACCCAGCAGGCCGCCCAGATGTGGGGCTCGGCGATGTTCGCCAAGGGCATCTGGGAGGAGGCCTTCGCCTACGGCTACATCACGCCGCGCGGCAAGCTCACCATCGACGACCGGACCCAGGCCGGCCACCTGCAGAGCATCGAGGAGCGCTACTTCGCCATCTTCCAGTCGCTGCTGTCCCGGCGGGCCGACGCCCTGGTCCGCAGCCTGGAGCGGCTCGAAACGATGCTGCTGCAGCGCGAACGACGATAAGGTTCTTTGATAGCTTGTTCGGTTCGGGCCGCTGATGTTGTACCTATCCTTCTGAGGCGTGCTTTACTGGCGCCATTGCCGCTGGTAACAAGCCTTATAGAGCGGAAGGAAGGGATGTTGCTCGATCCGGTCGTCCTAGGCGAGCTGATACGGCACCTGCAGGAATGGCAGTCCCTGCACGAGGCCGAGGGAACCGACTCGCTGACGGGCCCGGACGGCAGCATCTACTGCCTGGCCGACATGCTGCACCTGTATGAGCTGAGCCGGCGTCTCGACCCCCTGGAGGCCCTGGCGATCCGCTGCCTGTACGAGGACAGGCCGGACGCCGAGGCCGCGCGCCTGATGGCCACGGACGGGTCCCGGCAGGTCTCCGACTACGCCCTGGACGGGCTGCGGCGGCTCTGCGCGATATTCGACGGCCGCCCTGCGGGAGGGGTGCCTGATGACCGACGAGAACCTGCCGCTGCCCCAGGTGAGACTGCGGCTGAGATCAGGGGTATGCCGTCCCCTGGAGGACTACGCGAACGAGCTGATCCGGGTGTCCCTGGCCGGCGTGACCTCGCGCTCTGCCAAGTCTGACATCCTGACGCCGTGGAAAGAGGAGGACCGCGCCAAGCGCGAGATCCTCACCTCCACCGGCTTCGCCGACCCGGCCGTCCGCCGGGGCATGTTCCGCCGGTCCTGGAACTCCCGGCACAGCCACCTGAACAGCCGCGACGGCTTCTACCCGTCCCGGCGCATCCCCGACTCCCCCGACTTCGCCTCAGCGGACGGCGATTACTGCGATGACTGATACCCCGGTGATCCGGGTCGGCGTGCGGTCGGCGTGCGGGCACTACTGGACCGAGACGCGCCCGGCCGGCCTGGCGCTGCCGCGCGACGGGGAACTGCGCGCCTGCGGCCATCCCGAGCACTACCCGGCCCGGTACCCGGTGACCTACTCCGAGCCGGTCGAGGTACCGCGATGACCAGCGCGCCGCGCGTGATCCGGATCCGGGTCGGCGCACGGGAGTACGACAAGCCCTACTACCAGGACTGCCCGGCCTGCGTCAGCCCGGTGCTGACCCAGCTGGACACGCTGCTGGCCTACGGCTGGTCCTACGAGCGCGTGCTGGGGTACCTGCGGAACCTGCGGGTGCCCGGCCTGGCCCGGGTCACCCCCGAGGCGCTGGCCGCCCACGTGGAGCACCTGGCCCCGCCGCACGCCGAGTCCCGGCGCCAGCTGGAGGCCGACGCCGCCGCCCGGGGCACGCCGCTGGCGGACGGCCCGGTGCCGGTGGTGCTGGCCGACGCGGCCAAGCTGGCCACCCAGCAGATGTACGCGGCCATGCAGGACGGCGACAGCTCGATGATCCGTGACACCGTGGCGCTGCTGCGGCTGCAGCGCGACGTCGAGAAGGACGCACGCGGCGCCGAGCTGGCCGGCACGGCCGAGCAGTGGCAGGCGGCGGTCAGGGAGATGCTGTGGGTCGCCCGCAAGCACCTCGGCCCGCACTGGGCGGCGTTCGTGGCCGACCTGCGGGCCTCGGAAGTCTTGAGGGCCATCATGCCCCCGTCCCGCGAGGAGGCCGCTGATGACGGTGCCGAGACCGCCGATCGAGCTTTACGATTCGGACATTGACCGGATCCAGCAGGTCTGGGACACGCTGCGGGACCGGCACCAGAAAAGCTTCCGCAACTTCGATGCCGTCGAGCGCGAGATCGTCGGGCGGTTCGCCGACGCGGGCTTCGTGGCGCACGTGAACTGGTTCCGCTACGAGATCGACGGCGTACCGCAGGACGGCGCGGCCATGCCCGAGGTGACCATCGTGGGCCGCTGCGACCCCAGGCACGAGTTCGACCACGACAGGCAGGTGCACGAGGTCACCTCCAACATCCTGGACATCCCCGGCCAGGAAGGCGTCATCGAGACCGACCTGGGCGGCACCTACCGGGGGAGCAGGGAGCACCGTCACGACCACGCCCACTGACCTTCTCGACATCTGGGATCTGGTTGATGAGGTCACCGGGCCGGTGCTGCCCGACCCGATCACCTACGTCATCGGCGAGTCGTGGCTGAACCGGCCGAACCTGTACCCGCGCCAGGGCACCCTGCTCAAGATCATCTTCCTGCGCGATGACCTGTTCACCTCCTACGACCATGACGTGATCGCCGAGTGGATCGCCGAGTTCCACGCCACCAACCCGAACGCGGGCCCGGACAACAAGTTCGAGGCGCACACCAACGGCATCCAGCCCGACATCTACGAGCGGATCGCCTGGTGCAAGGAGCGCGGCTACCGGTGGTTCAAGGAAGTCCTGATGGCCATCGGCCGCCGGGGCTCCAAGGGCTACGTCTGCTCGCTGGCGATGGCCTACGTGCTGTGGGCCTACCTGGCCCGGGGCAACCCGCAGGACTACTACGGCGTCGACCGCGACAAGCAGCTCGCGGTGCTCATCTTCGCGGGCAAGAAGGACCAGGCCAAGGCCAACCTGTGGGGCGACCTGTACAACGCGATCGTCGGCGCGCCCTGCTACACGCCCTACATCTCCGACGCCGGCGCCGAGCACCTGACCGTGTTCGCCCCCTACGACGAGATCCGGATGGCCAAGCTGGCCGAGCGCGGCATCCGCTCGACCCGGGACATCGCCAGCTTCGGGGTCTTCCCGCGCGAGTCCACGCTGCTGTCCGGCCGGGGCCCGGCAGCGTGCGTTGACCCGGAGACCCTGGTCCTGAAATCTGACCTGACCTGGGTGCCGATCCGGGATATCTTCCCTGGCGATCACGTCATCGCGCTTGATGAATATCCGCACGTCAGGTACAGGAAGCTGCGCGAGTCCGTCGTGGAGGCGAAGCGGACGGTCAGGCAAGCCGCCCTGCGGCTGGAGTTTGATGACGGAACCTCAGTTACCTGCTCGCGTGATCACCGCTGGCTGTGGCGCGAGAAGGGCCGTGGCGGCACCATGTACTGGAGGGAGGCCGGGAAGCTCAAGGTCGGCCATGAGATCAAGTTCCTAGCCGACCCCTGGGAATACGATGCCAGCCGCGAGGCCGGTTATCTGGCAGGAGTCTTCGACGGCGAGGGCTGCATCCCTGATCATTCACGGTCCAACCCCGGAAACCGGAGCATTCACGTCTCGCAGAATCCGGGTATCACCCTGGAGGAAATCTTCAGGTGCCTGAAGGCGTGCGGGTTTAATCCCGTGCCCCATGGCAGCGGCGCGTACAGGAAGTCAGAGGAATACCTCTGCCAGCAGTGGAGCCTGCGGGGGATCGCCGAATGCATGCGTTTCCTCGGGTCTGTCCGGCCGCCTCGCCTGATGCAGCTGTCAAAGCTGGTCTGGGAAGGCGCTGCGCTGCGCGGCGGATACTCGCAGGCTGGCAGGTTCCTCGGCCGGAACAAGAAGATGATCACCAGGATTACGCCGCTGCCCGAGCAGGAACTAATCGACATTCAAACCTCTGAGCGAACCTTTATCGCAAATGGTTTTATTTCTCATAATTGTATTCTAGGATTCGACGAGGCTGCCCACGTCAAGAACGCCGGCACCACCCGCCAGTTCGGCGACGTGTACGGCGCGGCGGGCCCGGCGCTGGACCAGTTCGGCCGTGACGCCTTCATCGTCATCCCGTCCTCGACCTGGGAGATGACCGGCAAGTTCTACCAGCTGTGGGAGAACTCGCTGGAGCGCGAGGCCGACGAGGGCGGCGAGCTATTCGGCATCTACCCGAATAAGCTGATGATCCAGCTGGCCTCCTGGGACCCGTACAAGGACTGGGAGATCGCGCACGAGCTGCCGCTGTTCCCGGCCGGCTTCGAGGGCGACCTCGGCGAGTACCGGGACGCCCCGGCGCCCCGGCTGCAGCCGCTGAAAGGCGCCATCCAGGTCTACGACGACGAGATGGCCCGGGAGGAGCGCGCCAACCCGGACACGTTCGCCGTCGAGCGTCGCAGTTACTGGGCCACCGCGATGGACGCTTACCTGAACCCGGGCAAGGTCGATGAGATGTTCCGGCCCTGGCTGGCCCGCCCGGAGACCTCCGGCCGGCCCGAGCTGACCATGGCGGCGCGCGGCCCGCTGACGGTCGACTACCGGGCGCACGGCGACCCGTCCGACGTCAACGCCCGGTTCGGCTTCGCCATGGCGCACACCGAGGCCGCCCCGGACGGCATGCTGCACGCGGTGTTCGACCTGATCCACTTCTGGGACCCGGCCGACTACGAGGATCATTTCATCGACTATGACGAGGTGACTGACTGGATATTCGACAAGGTGATCATCCCGTTCCACCCGGCCGAGCTGACCTTCGACCAGTTCAACGTCCCGGCCACGGTCAAGCGGCTGCAGAAGAAAGTGCGCCTGAGCCGGATGCCCAAGCGGGTGCAGGTCTACGAGCGCCCTGCCACCGGCCCGCTGAACTGGGCCACCTACGAGACGTTCAAGGCCGCGCTCAACATGGGCTTCGTGCACGGGCCGTTCCACGCCGAGGCCAGCGACGAGCTGAAGTTCCTGCGCAAGCCGGAGGGCC
>Ga0306925_10000260_pt1 | contig 35299 bp, 30 predicted proteins | sample flu12Cox44000176_FD_203755 | JGI IMG/M metagenome (GOLD analysis project Ga0306925, IMG submission 203755) | Lab enrichment of tropical soil microbial communities from Luquillo Experimental Forest, Puerto Rico - flux8day.12C.oxic.44.000.176 (v2)... | ecosystem: Environmental > Terrestrial >... | reverse complement strand
CGCCGGCAAGCGCGCCGAAGAGGACCGCGCTCACCACGCTCCCCGTGGCGTCGGCGAGCGCCGCCATGTCGAAGGCAACGAGCGCGCGCGCCGCGTCGCGGCAACCGGCGTAGAGCGCCGACGCATCGGCGCGGCCGTCGGCGAGCGCGATCTTTTCCGTCATCGCGTAGACGCGGTGGGTCGAGGCGATCAACAAGGTCCGGTCCGGGGTGACGAAGCCGCGTTCGATCGCGCGCGCCGCCTCCATCAGCTCGGAGGCGAGTACCACGTCGAGGTCGCCGGGCATCGGCATCAGCGCCAGCACCGGCGCGCGTCCCGCCGCCTGCGCCGCGTTTTTCGGAAACAGCTCGAGGTAATAGACGGTCGCGCCGGTGCGCTGCGCCACGCCGGGCACCGAGGTCGCCTGGGCGAGATAGCCGCCGTGCTCGGCGACGTCGACGATCCAGTCGGCGAGCACGCCGCCGCCCTCGCCGCCGAGCGCCAGCACGGCGATGGTGATCGGCCGCACGTTGGTGAGTTTCGGATCGACCTGCGCGTCCATGGGATGAATGTACAACAGCGGCGACCAATTCGCGCCGTTTATCTCCGCTGTCGTCCCCGCGAAAGCGGGGACCCAGTAGCCACCGAGGGTTCAGTGATTACTGGGTCCCGGCTCTCGCGCTGCGCGCTCGGCCGGGACGACAGGAAGAGAATTACGCGGCAACGAGGCGCTGCTGCAGCCAGCCGATCACCGCGCCGCGCATCTTATCCTTCAGCCGGTCCCACCAGCTCGGATTGGCGATCACCGCGGCGCGGTAGAACGAGGGGCACAGCACCGCGGCATGCGCAACCTCGCCGCACAGCCCGCAGCCCACGCACGAATTGATCACCTTGGTGATCGGTTCGCGCCGCAGCGGATCGGGATTGGGCGCCAAGGTCAGCGACGGGCAGCCGGAAAGGCGGATGCAGGAATGGTCGCCGGTGCAGGTGTCGGGATCGACGCCGAAGCGCTCGCGCACCACGCGCTCGCCCGCGTCCTTGCGCTTGCGCCAGAGTGGCCGCTCGCGCCGCTGCTTGTTGAGCATGCATTCGGACTGGGCGATGATCACCTTCGGCCCTTTGACCGGCGTGGTGAGGGCTTCTTTCAGCGTGTCGCGCATCTTCGCGACATCGTAGGTGCGGGTGATGGTGCGCACCCAGTCGACGCCGATGCCGCGCACCGCCTTCTCGATCGGCTGGCGCGTGGTGCGCATGGGATTTTTCGCGGCCGAGGAGAGCAGATCCTGCCCGCCGGTCGCGGCGGAATAGCCGTTGTCGACCACGATCAGCACGTTGTCGCTCTTGTTGAACACGGCGTTGCCGAAGCTGGAGGCGAGGCCGTTGTGCCAGAAGCCGCCGTCGCCGCAGAACGCGATGGCGCGTTTGCCGTTAGGTCCTGCGGCCGTGTTGAACGCCGCGGCACCGGCGCCGCCGAGGCCGTAGCCCATCGTGTAGTTGCCGATGCCGAACGGCGGCAGCGCGGAGAACAGGTGGCAGCCGATGTCGCCGCTCACGTGATGCGGCCCCAACTCGCGCTCGACGAGCTTCATCGCGGAAAAGATCGGCCGCTCCGGACAGCCCGTGCAGAACGCGGGCGGTCGCCCATGCACCACGCCGGCGATCCTCGTCTTCGCCTCGGCGAGGCGCGCAGGCGGCGCGGCGGTGCGCGCGTCGTCGAGCAGATCGGGGCGATACGCGGCGATGAATTTGCGCACGCCGTCCTTCACCACGCCGCCGGTATATTCGCCCGCCATCGGCAGCATGCTCTTGCCTTCGATGCGGGTCTGGATGTCGGCGCGGCGCAGGATCGTGTTCACCGCCTGCTCGATGAATTCCGGCTGGCCTTCCTCGATGATCAGGATCGTGCGCTTGCCCGCGCAGAAGCGCACGAACTCGGCATCGATCAGCGGATAGGTGACGTTGAGCACGTAGAGCGGGATGCGCGTTGCGCCATAGACGTCGGCGATTCCCAGAACCTCCAGCGCGCGCAGCGCGGTGTTGTACATGCCGCCCTGCATGACGATGCCGATGTCGCTCGCTTCCCCGTCGAAGAACTCGTTGAGCTTATGCTCCTCGATGAAGCGCACCGCGGCGGGCCAGCGCTTCTCGATCTTCTCCTTCTCCTGCAGGTAGCTCGCGGGCGGCAGCACCACGCGGCTGGTGTCGCGCTGCGGATGGTTGAGCGCGTCCTTGAGCGTGAAGGCCGCGCGCGCATTGTCGCGCGCGACGAAGCTGCCGTAGACGTGGCAGGCGCGGATGCGCAGCTCGAGCATCACCGGCGTGTTGGACGCTTCCGAGAGTGCGAAGCCCTGCTCCACCGCGCGCACGATCGAGGGGAGATTCGGGCGCGGGTCGATCAGCCAGATCTGCGATTTCATGGCGAAGGCGTGGCTGCGCTCCTGCATGATCGAGGAGCCTTCGCCGTAGTCCTCGCCGACGATGATCAGCGCGCCGCCGGTCACCCCGCTCGAGGCGAGGTTGGCGAGCGCGTCGGAGGCGACGTTGGTGCCGACCGTCGATTTGAAGGTGGCGGCGCCGCGCAGGGGATAGTTGATCGAGGCGGCGAGGGTGGCGGCGGCGGCCGCCTCGTTGGCGCTTGCCTCGAAGCGCACGCCGAGCTCGGTGAGGACGTCGCTCGCGTCGGCCATGACGTCGACGAGGTGCGAGATCGGCGCGCCCTGGTAGCCGGACACGTAGGACACGCCCGACTGCAGCAGCGCCTTGGTGACGGCCAGAATGCCTTCGCCGCGGAACTCCTCGCCCGCGCCCAGCTTGAGCTTCGCCACCTCGCTCTTGAACGACCGCTCCGCCATTTGCGTCCTCTCACTCCGCCCTCACCCTGAGGAGCGGGCGAAGCCCGCGTCTCGAAGGGTGGGGCGGCCTCATGCTTCGAGACGCTCGCTGCGCTCGCTCCTCAGCATGAGGCCGGTCTAAGATCGCGCCGTAATTGACTCAATCTGGCGCGGCCCCGATTATGCCGGCACACAATATATGTGTTGCCGGCGGGCCCGTCATTCATCTGGAGGGGAGAATAATGCGTCCGACGCTCATTGCCGGCTTGGCGGCAATCTTGACGGTTTCGTCCGCCGCGGCCGAGGAAGTCACCCTGCGCGCGGTGTCGGCCTTCGCCGAGGGAACCGAATTCTCGAAAAATTTCGAGCGCTTCGTCGAAAAGGTCAACGCCGACGGCAAAGGCCTCATCAAGATCAATTACATCGGCGGGCCGCGTGCGGTGCCGCCGTTCGAGGTGGGCAACGCGGTGCGCACCCGCGTGGTCGACATGGCCAACGTGACCGGCGCCTTCTACACCAACCTGATGCCGGAGGCGGACGGCTTCAAGCTCAACGGCAAGCCGATGAGCGAGCAGCGCAAGAACGGCACCTGGGAATATATGAACCAGCTGCACAGTCAGAAGCTCAATTCGCAATACCTCGCGCGCCAGTTCCACAACGTGCCGTTCCACATCTATCTCAACAAGAAGATCGACAAGATCGATTTCACCGGGCTGAAGATCCGGGTCACGCCGGTCTACCGCGACGTGGTCGAGGCGCTCGGCGGCGCGCCGATCACCACCGCGCCGGGCGAGGTCTACACCGCGCTCGAGCGCGGCGTGGTCGACGGTTACGGCTGGCCGATCACCGGCATCTTCGATCTCGGCTGGGAGAAGGTGACGAAGTATCGCATGGAGCCGCCGTTCTACAGCGTCGAGGTCAACGTGCTGGTCAATCTCGATGCGTGGAAGTCGCTCAGCGACGCGCAGCGCAAGCTGCTCAATGACGCAGCGCTCTGGCTCGAAGGCCTCGACAGCGAGAAGGAGGCGGTGATCAAGGCGGAGCGCGAGCGCCAGGCGGCGGCCGGCATCCAGGCGCTCGACTTCGGCGCCGCCGCGTCGCAGGCCTTTCTCGCGCGCGCCTACGACGTGGCCTGGCAATCCGTGATCAAGCGCGCGCCGGAGAGCGGCCCCAAACTGCGCCAGCTCGCGGGGAATTGATTTCTCGGTGTCATTCCGGGGCGCGGGCGAAGCCAGCGAACCCGGAATCCAGTAACCCCTGGCGTCGCGAGAGGGCACGGCCGGTGATTACTGGATTCCGGCTCTCGCTCGCTTCGCTCGCTCGGCCGGAATGACAGCCGAGTTTGCGTAATGACATTGCCATGACCCGCCTCTCCCTCATCTTCGGCCGCCTGTTCGACGCGCTCGCGGCAATCGCAGCGCTCATCCTCCTGGCCATGGTTGCGATCGTCACCGCCGATATCGTGCTGCGCAATATCGGCGCCGGCGGATTCGTTTGGGCCAACGAAGTCTCGGAATACGCGCTCTATGTGATGACCTTGCTCACCGCCCCCTGGCTGCTGCGGCGCGGGCAGCACGTGCGCCTTGACATTGCGCTCGCGCTGGTGCCGCCGCGCATTGCCTGGCTGATGGAGGCACTCGCCGACCTGCTCGGCCTTGCGGTGAGCGTCGTGATGGTGCGCTACGGCTCGGCGATGGTTCTCGACAGCTGGCGGCTCGGCGCGATCACGATCAAGAATCTCGTGTTCCCGGAATGGTGGCTGCTCGCGCCGCTGCCCGTGACCTTCGCCCTGCTCGCGCTCGAATTCGTATTTCGCTTCGATCGCCTCATGCGCGGCGCCCGCACGCGCCGCATCGAAGCCACCTCGGTAAGCTGATGACCTGGGGCGCGGCGAGTCTGCTCATGTTCGGCGGCCTGGTCGCGGCGATGGGGCTCGGCCTGCCGGTTGCCTTCGCGTTCCTCGTGCTCAACGTCATCGGCGCGATGCTGTTTCTCGGCGGCGAGCCGGGACTGGTCCAGCTCGCGCGTAACGCGGTCGCGTCGATCACCAGCTTCTCGCTGACGCCGATCCCGTTCTTCGTGCTGATGGGCGAAGTTTTGTTCCACACCGGCGTCGCGCTCAAGGCGATCGACGCGTTCGCACTGATCATCCGCCGCGTGCCGGCGCGGCTTTCCGTCATCGCCATCGTCGCCGGCACCGTGTTCTCGGCGATCTCCGGCTCGACCATCGCTACGACCGCGCTGCTCGGCAGCCTGATGCTGCCGACCATGCTGGCGCGCGGCTACGCGCCGCGCATGGCGATGGGGCCGATCATGGGCATCGGCGGCGTCGACATGCTGATCCCGCCGTCGGCGCTCACCGTGCTGCTCGGCAGCCTCGCCGGCATTTCCATCGCCGGCCTCCTGATCGGCGGCATCGTGCCGGGGTTGATCCTGAGCGCGGTCTATGTCGGCTACATCGTCGCGCGCGCAATCGCCAACCCGGCGCTCGCCCCGGACGAGAAGGTCGACGCAAGCGCGCACGGCGCCGCGCGCTGGCTGCCGTTCGCGACCCACGTCATTCCGCTGGTGCTGATCTTCGCGCTCGTCATCGGCGCGATGACCGGCGGCTTCGCCACGCCGACCGAAGCCGCCGCGATCGGCGCCGCCGGCACTATCCTCGCCGCCGCGCTCTACCGCAGCCTGACCATTGCCAACCTGATGCAGGCGCTCACGTCGACGGTGGCGGTCTCCGGCACGATTCTCTTCATCATCGTCGGCGCCACGACCTTCGCGCAGGTGCTCAGCTTCTCTGGCGCGGTCAACGGTTTGCTCGGCGTGGTGACCGGAATTGGCCTTTCGCCCGATGCGCTGGTGATCGCGATGATGCTGATCCTGCTGTTCCTCGGCTGCTTCGTCGATCAGGTCAGCATGATGCTGATCACGCTGCCGTTCTTCATGCCGCTGGTGCAGCGTTACGACGTCGATCCGATCTGGTTCGGCGTGCTGTTTCTCATCTGCATGCAGCTCGGCCTGCTCACCCCGCCGTTCGGTTTGCTGCTGTTCACAATGAAAGGCGTGGCGCCGGCGTCGATCAGCATGCACGAGGTCTACATGGCGGCGATGCCGTACATCGCGATGAGCCTGGTGATCCTGGTGGCGATCTTCTTTTTTCCCGCGATCGCGACCTGGCTGCCGGCGGTGCTGGGGGGGCGCTAATGCTGCGTCGTCCCGGCCAAGCGAGCGCCAGCGAGCGCGAGCCGGGACCGAGTAATCACCGCGCTTACAGTGATTACTGGGTCCCCGCTTTCGCGGGGACGACAGTATCAGGTTGGCAGCACCGCCGTCGCTTCGATCTCCACGCGCGCCTTGGGCTCGACCAGCCGGCTCACCTCGACCACCGCCATCGCCGGATAATGCCGGCCCATCACCGCGCGATAGGCGGCGCCGAGCGCGGGGAGGTCGGCGAGATATTCGTCCATGTCGCGCACGTACCAGGTGAGCCGCACGATGTGCGCGGGCCCACCGCCCGCCCGCGCCAGCACCTCGGCGATGTTCTTCAGCGCCTGCCCGGTCTGCGCGGCGAAACCATCGGCGAAGCGGCCCTGGCTGTCGGCGCCGATCATGCCGCCGACGAACACCATATCGCCGCGCGCGCGGATGCCGTTGGCGAATCCCTTCGGCCGCGGCCAGCCCGGCGGCTGCAGCACCGCGTGGAGCGTTCCTCCGTCATGCCCGGCCTTGGGTCGGGCATCCACGCCTTTCTTCGAGCGGCCAAGACGTGGATGGCCGGGACGAGCCCGGCCATGACTCTGAGAGGGCTTTCGTGTCATGGAACCGTGATCACGACGCGAGCTTGTGCGAGGCGGCGGCGCTCGCGATGCGACGCAGCTCGAAGCGCTGCAGCTTGCCGGTCTGCGTGCGCGGGAGCGAGGAGACGTACTCGACCGCGCGCGGATATTTGTAGGGCGCAATCGTTGCCTTGACGTGATCCTGCAACAGTTTGGTCGCGACCGTGTCGCCGGCGTAGCCGGGCCGCAGCACCACATAGGCTTTCACGACTTGGCCGCGCTCCTCGTCGGGCACGCCGACCACGCCGCATTCCGCGACCGCGGGATGCTCGAGCAGCGCGGCTTCCACCTCGGGGCCGGCGATGTTGTAGCCGGCGGAAACGATCATGTCGTCGGAGCGCGCCTGGTACCAGAAGTAGCCGTCCGCATCCATCACGTAGGTGTCGCCGGTGAGGTTCCAGCCGTTCTGCACGTATTGCGCCTGGCGCTTGTCGGCGAGATAGCGGCAGCCGGTCGGGCCGCGCACGGCGAGCCGCCCGATGGTGCCGGGAGGCAGTTCGTTGCCGCTGTCATCGACCACGCGCGCCTCGTAGCCCGGCACCGGCTTGCCGGTCGCGCCCGCGCGGATTTCCGTCTCCGGTGAGCCGATGAAAATGTGCAGCATTTCAGTGGCGCCGATGCCGTCGAGAATCTTTATGCCGGTCGCCTCGAGCCAGGCGTCGAACGTCGCCTTCGGCAAGGCCTCGCCCGCAGACACGCATTTGCGCAGCGACGAGATGTCGTGCTGGGCAAGCTTTGCCAGCATGGCACGGTAGGCGGTCGGCGCCGTGAAGCAGACGGTGGCACGATACTTTTCGATTGCGGCGAGGAGGTCGTCCGGCGTGGTCTTCTCGAGCAGGATGCTCGCCGCGCCCACGCGCATGGGAAACAGCACGAGCCCCCCCAGCCCGAAAGTGAAGGCGAGCGGCGGCGAACCGATAAAGCGATCCCCGCCGTTTGCGCGCAGCACGTGACGGCCGTAGCTGTCGCAGGTTGCCAGCATGTCGCGATGAAAATGCATGGTGCCCTTCGGCTCGCCGGTGGTGCCGGAGGTGAATGCGATCAGGCAGACATCGTGGGCCGCCGTGTCGCAAGCGGCGAAATTCTCGTAGCCGGGCTTCGCCATCAGCGCTTCGAGCGCGTCGGCGCTCTCGCTGCCCCAATAGACCACGCGCTGCAGAGTGGGCGCCTGCGCCCGTGCTTTCTCCATTTCGTCGGCGAGGCGGTGATCGCACAGCGCCAGCTCGATTTTCGCTTTCGTGAGCGGATAGGCGATCTCCTTGGCGCGCAGCAGCGGCATGGTCGCGACCACCACGCCGCCCGCCTTGATCACCGCGAAATGGGCCGCGACCACCATCGGGCTGTTCGGTCCGCGCAGCAGCACGCGGTTGCCAGGCACGAAGCCGAGATCGCGGGTGAGCGCGTTGGCGATGCGGTTCACGCGCTCGGCGAGCTGCGCGTAGCTCCAGGATTGCGTCGGCGAAATCAGGCAGGGTCGCTCGCCCTGGCCGGCGGCGATCCAGCGGTCGAGCAGCTCGCTCGCGCAATTCAGGCGCTCGGGATAGCTGAGCTCCGGCAGGCCAAACACGAACTCGGGCCACTCTCCGCGCGCCGGCAGGTTGTCGCGCGCAAACGTGTCGCGATGTGCCGATGGGGTCATGGCTGCCGCTCCTGGTCCATCATGACTGCGCCTCCTCCGCCCTCATCCTGAGGAGCGTCGCGCAGCGACGCGTCTCGAAGGATGAGGGCGGCCTCATGCTTCGAGACGCGCACTTCGTGCGCTCCTCAGCATGAGGCCGAGAGGGGCCGAAGCGCACTGCTCGCGCTGCCATTTATTTCACTCCGCGGCCAGCGCCGACTTGCCCGGCCGCTGCTTCATCAGCTCGCGCGCGATCACGATCTTCTGCACTTCGGTCGCGCCTTCGTAGATGCGCAGCGCGCGAATCTCGCGGTAAAGCTCCTCGACCTTGACGCCCTTGGTGACGCCGTGGCCGCCATGGAGCTGCACCGCGCGATCGATGACGCGCTGCGCCGCCTCGGTGGCAAACATCTTCGCCATCGCCGCCTCGCGAGTGACGCGCGGGGCGCCCTGATCCTTGGTCCAGGCGGCGCGGTAGACGAGCAGCGCCGAAGCATCGACCTCGCTCGCGCTCTCGGCAATGGCGGCTTGCGTCAGCTGCAGCTCGGCGAGCGGCGCGCCGAACAGCTTGCGGCTCGCCGCGCGCTCGATCGTTTCGTGCAAGGCACGGCGCGCGAAGCCGAGCGCCGCGGCGCCGACGGTCGAGCGGAACACGTCGAGGGTCGCCATCGCCACCTTGAAGCCGTCGCCCGCCGCTCCGAGCCGGTTCGTCAGCGGAACGCGCATGCCGTCGAAGCGCAAGGTCGCGAGCGGATGTGGCGCAATCACCTCGATGCGTTCGCTGACCGTCAGTCCCGGCGTTTGCGCATCGACGACAAACGCGGAAAGCCCCTTGGCGCCGGGCGCTTCGCCGGTGCGTGCGAGCACCACGTAATGGTCGGCAATGCCGCCGTTCGAGATCCAGGTTTTCGTGCCGCTGATGCGCACATGCGCGTTTCCGTCGGGCTTTGCCGCGGTCGCCAGCGCCGCCACGTCCGAGCCGGCCTCCGGCTCCGAGAGCGCAAAGGCGGCGATCGCATCGCCCGCCGCGACCGGCGGCAGGTAGCGCGCCTTGAGCTCCGCCGATCCGAACAGCGAGATCGCGGCGCTGCCGAGGCCCTGCATGGCGAAGGCGAAGTCGGCCAAGCCATCGCGAAACGCCAAAATTTCCCGTGCCAGGCACAACGTGCGCACGTCGAGGCGCGGGTGCATGCCACCGACTTCCGCCGGCACGACGGCTTTGAGGAATCCGGCTTTGCCCAGCGCCTTGACGCGCGCGCGGCAGGCGGCGTCGACGTCGTCGTGCGGCAGCGACGGCAAGGTGGCATCGGCCCAGCTCGCCAGCGCCGTTGCGAAGCGGCGATGCGCTTCCTCGAAGAACGGCCAGCTCAGCGTTTCGTCGAGGCTCATCTCAATTTCCCTCGAACAGCGGCTTCTGCTTGGCGGCGAAGGCGCGGAACGCGCGGACGAAATCCTGCGTCTCCATGCACAGCGCCTGCGCCACCGCCTCGGCCTCGATCGCGGTCTCGACCGACATCGCCCATTCCATTTCCAGCATGCGCTTGGTCATGGCATTGGCAAAGGTCGGACCATCGGCGAGCTCGGCGGCCCATTGCCGCGCTTCCGCCAGCACGCGCTCGGGCAGCGCGAGCCGGTTGAAAAAGCCCCAGCGCACCGCCTCCTCGCCGCCCAGCACGCGGCCGGTGAACAGAAGCTCGGCGGCGCGGCCCTGGCCGACGATGCGCGGCAGGATCGCGCAGGCGCCCATGTCGCAGCCGGCAAGGCCGACGCGGTTGAATAGAAACGCGACTTTGGCTGCCGGCGTTCCAACGCGCAGATCGCAGGCCATGGCGAGGATGGCGCCGGCGCCGGCGCATACCCCGTCGACCGCGGCGATGATCGGCTGCGGGCAGCCTCGCATCGCCTTGACCACCTCGCCGGTCATGCGGGTGAATTGCAGGAGCTCCTTCGCCTCCATCTCGGTGAGCGGCTTGATGATCTCGAACACGTCGCCGCCGGACGAGAAATTGCCGCCTCCTCCGGTGATGACGAAAGCCTTTACTAGGTCGTCCTTTGCCGCCGCGCGGAACAGCTCGGCAAGCTCGGCGTAGCTGTCGAAGGTGAGGGGATTCTTCTTCTCCGGACGATCGAGCATGATGGTCGCGACCTTGCCGTCGACCGTGAGGCGCACATGGCGCGCGGTATAGCGGGCAAGCGGCGCCGTGACCGCGCTGTTCATTGCCTCCCTCCATTGCCAGTCGCCTTGCGCGCCGAGGCTTTCGTCTTGGCGAGCAGCCGCAGCAGCGAGTCGATGTCCGCAGCGGAAAGATCCACAAACATTTCGCCGATCCAGTCGCCGTTGGCGCGCGCCATGGCGCGGAAGAAACGTCGCCCCTGCGCGGTGAGGCTCACCAACTGGGAGCGCCGATCGTGCGGCGAGGGGCGGCGCGCGACCAACCCCTGCTCGACCAGCCGGTCGACCAGCCCGGTGACGTTGCCGTTCGACACCATCATGCGCTGCGAGAGTTCGCCAAGCGTCATGCCTTTGGGCGTACGGTCGAGCTGCGCCATCAGATCGAAGCGCGGCAAGGTGACGCCGAAGCCGTCGCGCAGGCGTCGGCGCACCTCGCTCTCGATCACCTCCTTGCAGGTGAAGAGGCGCAGCCACAGGCGCAACTCATCCCTGTGATCGTGTGGCCGCTCGGCGACCTTGGTCTCGGCGTCGAGCGGGATGCGCTCGTCCATCACATCTCTCCCCCGCCTACCGCGAGCGTCGTGCCGGTGACCGCGGCGGCTTCCGGCGAGCACAGATAAAGCACGGCGGCGGCCACCTCCTGCGGCTTAATCAAGCGGCCGAGCGGCGTATCGCGCTCGTATTCGGCGCGCACGTCGGCGTGTGTCCGGCCGGTCTTGGCGACAACCCGCTCGATGCTCTCGCGCATCATCGCCGTATCAGTATAGCCCGGACAGACCGCGTTCACGGTAATGCCGCGCGCGGCCGTTTCCGCCGCGAGCGCGCGGGTCAGCCCGACCAGTCCATGTTTGGCGGCACAGTAGGCCGTGACATAGGCATAGCCTTTGAGGCCGGCGACCGAGGCGATATTGATGATGCGACCGAAGCCGCGAGCGATCATGCCGGGCAGCACCGCCTGGCTCGCATTGACCGCGCCCATGAGGTGCACGTTCCACATCGCCGCGAACAGCGACGGCTCGGTCTTGAGGAACGGGGCGCTCTCGGCCGCCCCGGCATTGTTGACCAGGATTGCGATCGGACCGCGCGCCGCCTCGGCCGCCGCGACCTGCCGCTTGAGCGCGGCGGGATCGGTCACATCGGCAATTCCGCAGCCGGCAGCTTCGCCCGCGGCCACTGCCTCACGCAACGGCGCCTCGCTGCGGCCGATCACGGTCACCGCGCTGCCGGCAGCGGACAATGCCGCGGCGATCGCGCGGCCGATGCCGCGTCCGCCGCCGGTCACGAAAGCATGCTGGCCGGCAAGGCTCATAAAGTTCCCTCCGAATCCATGTATTTTAAGCTTAAAATTTTTAAGCCTCAAGCTTGTCGGAGGGATATTTTAAGCTTAAAATAATAGTCGACTCGTGGAGAGCCGCATGAAGGTGCACGTGATCGGCGGCGGCCCGGCCGGGCTCTACTTCGCCATCCTGATGAAGAAGGCGTGGCCGGCGACCCGCATCTCCGTGTTCGAGCGCAACCGGCCCGACGACACGTTCGGCTTCGGCGTGGTGTTTTCCGACGAGACGCTCGACAATTTCGAGGCGCACGACCGCGAGAGCTATCGCGCGATCATCGGCCACTTCGCCTATTGGGACGACATCGAGATCAATTTTCGCGGCACCACGCACCGCATCGGCGGCAACGGCTTTTGCGGCTGCTCGCGCGCGACGCTGCTGAAAATTCTCGGCCGCCGCGCCCGCTCGCTCGGCATCGACATCCAGTACCAGCGCGAGATTTCCCCGCTCGATCCGGCGCTGCGCGACGCCGATCTCGTGGTGGTCGCCGACGGCATCAACTCGCGCTTCCGCGAGACCTTCGCCGAGCGCTTCAAGCCGAGCATCGATCTGCGGCCGAACTTCTTCTCCTGGATGGGCTCGACCCGCCCGTTCGACGCCTTCACCTTCTTCTTCCGCGAGACCGAGCACGGCATTTTCATCGCGCATTGCTATCAATACGAGCCGCAGCGCTCGACCTGGATCACCGAGACCGATCCGCAAACCTTTGCGCGCGCCGGCCTCGACAAGCTCGACGAGGCGGCGTCGGCGCGGTTCTTGGAAAATCTGTTCAAGGATGAGCTCAAGGGCCATCGCCTGATCACCAATCGATCCATCTGGCGCAACTTCCCCACCATCCGTTGCGAGCGCTGGGTCGCCGACAATCTCGTGCTGATCGGCGACGCCAAGGCAACCGCGCATTTCTCGATCGGCTCCGGCACCAAGCTCGCGATGGAAGACGGGATTGCGCTCTACGACGCGTTCTGCGCCACCGGCGGACGCGACGTTTCCGCGGCGCTCGCCCATTTCGAGAACCAGCGGCGCGACGAGGTGGAGAAGACCCAGCACTCGGCCGACGTGTCGCTGGTCTGGTTCGAGCACGTCGATCGCTTCTGGAACATGGACCCCACCCGCTTCGCCTTCGGGCTGATGACGCGCTCGAAGGCGATCACCTATGACAATCTCGCGCTGCGGGCGCCCGAGTTCGTCAGGGAAGCGGATCGGGTGGTGGCGCGCGACACCAAATCACTGGGCTTGAACCCCCTCCTTCATCCTCCCCCGTTTGCGGGGGAGGGTAGGGAGGGGGCGCAGCCGCTCGCGCCGATGTTTCAGCCGTTCCGCCTGCGCGGCCTCACGTTGGAGAACCGCGCCGTGGTGTCGCCCATGTGCCAGTATTCGACGCAGGACGGCCTGCCCAACGACTGGCATCTCGTGCATTACGGCTCGCGCGCGATCGGCGGCGCCGGCCTGATGTTCACCGAGATGACGGACGTGTCGCGCGACGCGCGCATCTCGCCGGGCTGCGCCGGCATGTACAACGACGCGCACGAAGCGGCCTGGAAGCGCATCGTCGATTTCGTGCACGCGCAGTCGCGCACCAAGTTCTGCCTGCAGCTCGGCCATGCCGGGCGCAAGGGCGGCACCAAATTGATGTGGGAGGGGATCGACGAGCCGCTCCCGGAGGGCGGCTGGCCGATCATCTCGGCATCACCGCTGCCCTATTTCCCGCACAGCGCTGTGCCGCGCGAGATGACCCGCGCCGATATGGATCAGGTCGTCGCCGATTTCGTCGCGGCGACCAGACGCGCCGAGCGCGCCGGCTTCGACATGGTCGAACTGCACGCGGCGCACGGCTATCTGCTGGCGAGCTTCATCTCGCCGCTGACCAACCGGCGCAGCGACGAATACGGCGGGCCGCTCGCCAACCGCCTGCGCTTCCCGCTCGAAGTGTTTCGCGCTATGCGCGCGGCCTGGCCCGACGAGAAGCCGATGTCAGTGCGCATCTCGGCGACCGACTGGACCGACGGCGGGCTCACCGGCGACGATGCGGTCGAGGTCGCGCGCGCATTTGCAGACGCTGGCTGCGATCTCATCGACGTCTCGACCGGTCAGACCGTCGCAGACGCGCAGCCCGTGTTCGGCCGCATGTACCAGACCCCGTTCTCCGACCAGATCCGCAACGAAGCGGGTCTCGCCACCATGTGCGTGGGCGCCATTACCAACGCCGATCAGGTCAACACCATCATTGCGGCTGGCCGCGCCGATCTCGTGGCGCTCGCGCGCCCGCATCTGGTCGACCCGTATTTCACGATGAAGGCGGCGGCCTGGTACGACGCGCCCTTGATCCACTGCCCGCCGCAATATCTCGCCGGCAAGGAGCAGATTTTCCGCAACAGCGCGCGCGAGCGCGAGGAGGTGCGCGCGCTCCGCCTCAAGGCCAAGCCCAAGACCCACCGCGACATCTGGAAGGAGGCCGCGGAGTAGGGCGGCCGTATTGAGATTTGGCTGCGCGCGTGATTGTCTTTTGATGCAGGCTCATCGCCTGCTCCGTCATCCTGAGGTGCGAGCGCAGCGAGCCTCGAAGGATGACGGCCACTGACGTACGGCCATGCTCGGGCCGTCACCCTTCGAGGGCCTCGCTTCGCTCGGCCACCTCAGTTAGGAGTTTGTCCCATGCACGAAGCCATCAATCACGCCAAGCTGGCGATGCTGTTCCGCAAGGAATTCGAGCTGTGCAACGTGCGCAGGGGCGAGACCGTGGTGCTGCTCAGCGATCTCGGCGCGCGACGCGACTACGTGGCGGCGGCGTTCGCAGCGGCGGAGGATTTCGGCGCCGACGCCTACGAGATGTGCGTCAACGCGATGCCGTCATGGACCAAGGTGGGCGTGGAGACCGTAGGCCGCTGCAAGGGAACGCTGGAGGCAATCAAGTCGGCGGACATGCTGGTCTGCCTGCACATCCCGCTGTTCACGCGTTGGCTCAAGGAGGCGCGCGACGCCGGCACGCGCGTGCTCATGGTGATCGACGGCCCCGACGAGCTCGAGACGCTGATGGCGCCGCCCGGCCTGAAAGAGGCGGTAGTTCACGCCGGTGAGCGGCTGCAACGCGCCAAGACCATGCGCATCACGCGGCCGGGCGGTACCGATCTTGCCGTCAACTCGGCGAATATCCGACCATGATCCAGTACGGCTACGCGGAAGCGCCCGGCCGGTTCGATCATTGGGGCGCCGGCCACGTTCACACCTTTCCGAACGAGGGCTCAGCCAGCGGCACGGTGGCGCTCGCGCCCGGCGACATCGTCGTGTTGCCCTACTGCCGCTACGTGCAGGACGAAGTGCGCCTCGACATCCGCGACGGATTCATCCGCAAGATCGGAGGCGGCCTCGACGCCAAGCTGATGAGCGATTGGCTCGACGGCAACAAGGCGCGCCCCGACGACATGGATGGCCACGCGATCTCACATTTGGGCTGGGGGCTCAATCCGCAGGGCCGCTGGGACGCGATTGCGCTTAGCGGAGCCGATCCCAAGCGCCACCACGCCGGCGCGCGTTGCTTCGCCGGCAATTTTTTGTTCTCCACCGGCCCGAACTCGCAAGGCGGCGGCAAACGCACCACCAAGGGCCATTACGACGTGCCGATGCGCGACTGCACGGTGGCGCTCGACAACGACGTGATCATCGACCGCGGCAAGTTCACCGACCCGAAGATGCAGGTCGCGTTCGTGCCAAGGTAATTCTGCGCCGTCGTTCCGGCCGAGCGAGCGGAGCGAGCGAGGGCCGGAATCCATAACCACAGGACATCGATGAGGCACGGCATCTGCGCTTCACCGCTTTTGGTGATTATGGATTCCGGGCTCGCGGGCTTTGCCCGCGCCCCGGAATGACGGCGGATGGAAACGCGCATGACCGTTCCCGCGGCGAGTCTCGAAGGCGTGAGCAAACGGTTCGGCGCCACGCTCGCTCTCGACGGCGTCGATTTCGATGTGCGCTTCGGCGAGATCCACGCCGTCGTCGGGGAGAATGGCGCCGGCAAGTCGACGTTGATCCGGATTCTGAGCGGCGTGCATCGTCCCGACCGCGGTACACTGCGCGTCGCGGGTCAAGAACGTCACTTCGCCGGTCCGCATGACGCCATCGCCGCAGGCGTTGTGACCATCCCGCAGGAGCTGCGCCTGGTGCCGGCCTTGTCGATTGCCGAGAACGTCGCGCTCGGCGATCTGCCGGTACGGCGGTTTGGCCCGCTCGTGTTGGTCGACCGCGCGCGCATGCGCGCTGCTGCGCGCGCGGTGCTCGCCGAACTCGACTTTCATCCCGATCCCGACCGGCGCGTGGCGTCGCTCGGCTTTGCCGAGCGCCAGCTCGTGGCGATCGGCAGGGCGCTCAACCACCGGCGCCGTATCTTTATCCTCGACGAGCCGACCGCGTCGCTGGAAAAGCACGAGATCGAGCGGCTGTTTTCCGTGCTGGCCGGCATGCGCGCGCGCGGCACCGCAATCGTCTACATTTCTCATCGGCTCGACGAAGTGGTGGCAATCGCCGATCGCTGCACCGTGCTGCGCGACGGCCGCATCGCGGCGCGCAGCCGGCGCGGAGAATTTTCGATCCATGATCTCGTGATCGCGATGACCGGCAGCGCCGGGCAGGATGTCGCGGTGGCTGCCGCCATGCCGGGCGAGTTGCTGTTGAGCATGCAGCCGGACGACGCCTACGATCTGCGCCTGCATTCCGGCGAGATCATCGGGCTCGCCGGCCTGCTCGGTAGCGGCACGGAACGCATGCTGAGGCGGCTGTTCGGTGCCGCGGCGGGCGCGGCGCGGATCGCGATCCGCGGCCATGAACATCGGCTGACCAGTCCGCGCGAGGCCATGGCTGCGGGCATTGGCATGGTGCCGCCCGAACGCGCGCTCGGCCTGGTCATGAACCAGTCTGTGCGCGACAACATCCTGCTGCCCAACCTCGATATGATTTCCCGCCGCGGCCTGATCGATCGCGCGGCCGGTGACCGCATCGTGACGCGCTTGATGGAGCTGGTCGACATCCGTCCGCGCCGCCCGGGGTTGAAGGCGGGCGCGCTGTCCGGTGGCAATCAGCAGAAGGTGATTTTGGCGAAATGGCTGGCGCGGCGCATCGACGTGCTGCTGCTCGCCGAGCCGACCCACGGCATCGACGTCGCCGCCAAGGCGCAGATCCACGCGCTGATCGCCAAGTTTGTCGGCGAGGGCGGCGGCGCGATCGTCGATTCGAGCGACCTCGCCGAGCTCGCGCGCCTGTGCAACACGGTGCTAGCCGTGCGCCACGGCCGGATTGCCACCGCGCTCGACCGCGCCCACGGCCTCGACGAGGCGAAATTGCGCGTCGCCATCGGCGGGTGACTTCTTTGATGTATTTGATGCCGATGTGTTTGATACTCAAACATGCCGCGCACTCGGTCTGCTCCCTCCCCCCTTGTGGGGGAGGGGTGGGGAGGGGGGTCGTTGTTGTCGCGCGAGACGCATCGACAAACTTCTATCCCCACCCCCAACCCCTCCCTACAAGGGGGAGGGGAGCGCACCGAGATTGCGGCTCATGCGTTCGTCCCCAATGAAAGAGCATCGCAAGGCTTACCTAAGCGGGCGGTGGAATCTAACTGGCCAGATGCCGCTGATCTCGCTCATCGTGCTGTGCGCGATCACGGCGCTGCTCACCGACCGGTTCCTGTCGCCGATCAACATAAGCAACGTGCTGGTGCAGTCCTCGATCATGGCGGTGATCGCGATCGGCATGACCTTCGTGATCGTCGGCGGTGGCTTCGATCTTTCGGTCGGCTCGACCGCGGCGCTCGCGGGCTGTGTCGCGGCCATGGTGATGATCGAAGCCGGCATCGCCGCCGGTGTGATCGCGGGCATCGTTGCCGGCGCGCTAGTCGGGTTCGCCAACGGGCTCGTCATCGCTTTTCTCAACGTCAATCCGTTCATCACCACGCTCGGCACCATGGTGCTGGTGCGCGGCGTGGTATTTCTCATCACCGGCGGCGCACCGGTGAGCGGCGAGTATGGGCTGCCCGGCGCTTTCATCGCATTCGGCGCGGACCGGTTCCTTGGTATTCATTATCTGGTGTGGGTTCCGGCAATTTTGCTTGCCGTGCTCTCATTCGTCATGCACGCGACGCCGTACGGACGGCGCGTCTATGCCACCGGAGGCGGGCGCGAGGCGGCCTATCTTTCCGGCGTTCCGGTGCGCCGGGTGATCGCTTCGACTTATGTTTGGTGCGGTGCGCTTGCCGGCGTGGCCGGCGTGATGCTCGCGGCGCGGCTGCAATCCGGGCAGCCGACCGCCGGCGAATTTTACGAATTGACCGCGATCGCCGCGGTGGTGCTGGGCGGGGCCTCGCTGCAAGGCGGCGAGGGCACGCTTTATAAGAGTGTGATCGGCGTCTTCATCATGGTGGTGCTGGGCAACGCGCTCAACCTGCTCAACGTGGATTCCTACTGGCAACGCGTGGCGGTGGGCGCGGTCATCATTGCGGCGGCGGCGGCGGAAAGGCTACGCTCGGTCAGAAACCAGTAGTCCCTGGGAGGAGTACTCGCATGTTCAACTTCCGCATGGCCGCCCTCGCCGCGCTTGCCGTGTCCGCGGCATTTGCCGCGATGCCCGCGACCGCGCAGCAAAAAATCACCATCGGCGTTTCGCTCGCGCAGGACGACAATCCCTTTTATATCGCCATGCTGCGCGGTATCCGCGCGCGCGCCCAGGAGCTCGGCTGGGACGTGGCGACGGTTTCCGCCAACGAGGACAAGCTCAAACAGATCAACGGCGTGCAGGATCTGGTCGCGCGCGGCGTGAAGGGAATTCTGATCTCGCCGATCGACGCGGTCGGCGTCAACGCCGCCTATGACGCGGCGGCCGCGGCGAAGATTCCCATCGTCTCGGTCGCGCGCGGTTCGGCTTCACCCAATCAGACCATCCACGTCGCCATGGACGAGAAGCAGATCGGCCGCGACATCGCGGAATGGACGGCAAAAAAACTCGGCGGCAAGGGCAAGGTGGCGCTGCTGATGGGCCCGAGCGGCGCGCCCACCTTCAAGAATCTGGGCGACGGCTACAGCGAGGCGATTGCGAAACATCCCGGTATCCAGATCGTGTTCCGCGCCGACGGCCCGCTCACCCGCGAGCGCGGCGTCAAGCAGGCCGAGGATGTGCTGGTCGCCAATCCCGATCTCGCGGCGATCTATACCGCCAACGATGACGTGGCGCTCGGCGCCATGCAGGCGGTCAACGCCGCGGGCCGCAAGGGCAAGACGCTGGTGACCGGCATGAACGGCGTGCCGCCCGCGTTGCGCGCCGTCAAAGAGGAGAATCTGGCGATGACGGTCGAGCTCAACCCGGCGGAGTGGGGCCGTCTCGGCGTCGACGTGCTCGCCACGTATCTCAAGGGCGAGAAAGTCGAGCCGCGCGTGTTCATCAAGCACATCATCATCGACAGCAGCAACGTGGATGCCACGCTGCCGAAGACGTGAAGTGCCGATCTAAACAAGCGGAGTGCAGTTATATGGGCGAGCCGCAATCTCGGTCTGCTCCCTCCCCCCTTGTGGGGGAGGGGTGGGGAGGGGGGTGGTAGCTGTCGCGCGAGACACATCGACAAACCCCTACCCCCACCCCCAACCCCAACCCCTCCCCACAAGGGGGAGGGGAGCGCACCTTTCGTGCCGAGAGGGAGCGACACTCATGGCCGACGCTGCGATAAAACAAAGTCCCGCCTTCGTCGCCGAGCTGGAAGCGAACCACCTGCATCCGTTGTGGGACCGCTATCAGCGCATCACCCCGATCAAGCCGCAGGCGCCCGACGCGCCGTTCCACTGGCGCTGGCGCGAGGTCGAGCCGTTCCTGCACCGCTCGGTGGGCGAGGTGTCGATCAACGACATCGAGCGCCGTGCGTTGATCATGGCGCACCCCGCCTTCGGCGCGGAAACGACGACCACCAGCACGCTGCTCGCCGCCTTCACTGTGCTCGATCCCGGCGACCGCGCGCGCCCGCACCGCCACACCGGCGCGGCAATCCGCTTCGCGACCCGGGCGGAAGGCGCGGTCACCATCGTCGACGGCCGCCGCTGCGCGATGCAAGCGGGCGACCTGATCCTCACCCCGCCCATGGTCTGGCACGGGCACATCAACGAGAGCGACCATCGCATCATCTGGTTCGATGCCGCCAACATGCCGCTGATCCGCGCGGTCGATGCGCATTTCTTCGAGCCAGGCGATCCGCGCAACAACGCGTTCTGGCAGGTCGATGAAGGCGAGGAGGTTTTGTGGGCGGAAGCAGGGCTGCGCGCGGAAGGCGCAACGGCGGGTCCGGCCAATTCCCCGAAATATCGCTATTCCGGCGAAGCAACGCGCCGGCTGCTTGCCGTTGCGCCTCCCGGCGCCGACGGCGCGCGCACGATCCGTTACGTCAACCCGGCGACCGGGGGCGCGGTCATGCCGACGCTCGATTGTTACGCCGTGCGCCTGAGCAAAGGCGCGCCCACCCGCATGAAGCGCGGCACGTATAACGTGGTCTGCCTCGTGGTCGCCGGTGAGGGCCGCTCGACCATCGGTGAGAAAACGTTCGAGTGGTCGCAGCATGACGTGTTCACGATTCCGCACTGGACCTGGGCGCGCCACGAAGCCAGGGGCGGCGACGCCGACCTGTTCCTGGTCACCGACAAGTCCGCGTTCGAGCGCCTCGACCTGGTGCGGGAAGAGTTGCAGTAATTCCACGCACCGTGAACGCGCCGCAGCAGGGCAAGCATAACTTCCAAGGCGTCGGGGCGCCGCTGCGCCGGCTCGAGGATCGCCGCTTTCTCACCGGCCGCGGGCGCTTCGTCGCCGATATCGAACTGCCCGGCGCCTTGCACTGCATGCTGGTGCGCTCGCCGCATGCGCACGCGCGCATCCGCCGCATCGATGCCGCGGCGGCACTGGCGTCGCCTGGCGTCGTCGGCGTCTTCACTGGTGCAGACATGGCCGTGGACGGCGTCTCGCCGATGCGTCCGTTATGGATCATTCGCTCGCGCGACGCCGCGCCGATGGCGGAGCCGCCGCGCTTTGCGCTCGCGCGGGAGACGGTGTGCCACGTGGGCGAGCCGATTGCCGCCGTGATCGCGGAAGATCGCGATCAGGCGGCCGACGCGGCCGAGCGCGTTGTCGTCGATTACGAGGTGCTGCCAGCCATCGTCGGCGTCGAGGCCGCGCGCGCGGCAGGTGCGCCGCAGCTGCACGCCGCCGCGCCCGGCAACATCTGCTTTCGCTGGGCGCGCGGCGACGAGACAGCGGTGCGCGCGGCTTTCGATCGCGCCGCGCACATGATCGAACTCGAGCTCGTCAACAACCGGCTCATCGGCGCGGCGATCGAGCCGCGCGCGGTGCTCGCGACGCTTGCCCCCGATTCGGAAAAGCTCACGCTCTACAGCACAACCCAGGTCCCGCATCACATTCGCCGCCAAGTCACGGAGCAGCTCGGCATTCCCGAGAGCGCTATGCGCGTGGTCGCTCCCGACGTCGGCGGCGGGTTCGGCTACAAGGGCAAGCTCTATCCGGAAGAGTCGATCATGGTGTGGGCCGCGCGCCGCCTGCGCCGGCCGGTGCGCTGGATCGCAACGCGCGCAGAAAGCTTTCTCGCGGACAACCAGGGCCGCGACCACCTCACGCGCGCCGCGCTGGCGCTCGACGGCGAGGGCCGGTTTCTCGCCTTGCGCGTCCAAACTTATGCCGATCTCGGCGCTTACGTCTCGACCTTCGGCGCGGCGATCCCGAGCGCGATCTACAGCGCGTTGCTGGCCGGCGTCTATCGCACTCCCGCGATCTTCGTGGAGAGCATCGGAGTTTTCACCAACACCATGCCGACCGACGCCTATCGCGGCGCGGGACGTCCTGAAGCATGCTACGTGCTCGAGCGGCTCGCTGACGCTGCCGCGCGCAAGCTCAACCTCGATCGCGCCGAAATCCGCGAGCGCAACCTGATCCCGCCGGATGCGATGCCCTACAAGACGCCGATCGGCCCGGTCTACGACTGCGGCGACTTTCCGAAAATTTTTGCCCGCACGCTGGCGCTCGCCGGTTACGAGAAATTTGCAGCGCGGCGCGAGGCGGCGGCGCGCCGTGGACGCCTGCGCGGCATCGGATTTGCCTGCTATGTGGAATCGTCGGGCGTTGCACCGTCGCGCTTTGCCGGTGCGCTCGGCGCCCGCGCCGGCTTTTATGAATCGGCGGCGATCCGGGTCGAGCCGGACGGCGCCGTGCGCGCCATGCTCGGCACCCACAACCACGGCCAGGGCCACGCGACTTCGTTCGCGCAGATTCTCGTGTCCCGGCTCGGCGTGCCGGTGGAAAACGTCGACATCATCGAAGGCGACACCGATCGCGTGCCCTACGGCACCGGCACGTTCGGCTCGCGCAGCATCGCAGTGGGCGGCTGCGCGCTCGATCGCGCGGCGGAAAAGATCATCGCCAAGGGCAAGCTGATTGCCGCGCATCTCCTGGAAGCGGCGGCGGTTGATATCGAATTCGCCGATGGCTTCTTCGCCGTGGCTGGTACCGACCGGCGCGTCTCCTTCGCCATCGTCGCTAACGCGGCGTACGTCCCGCACAACTTTCCGCTGGAAACCGTCGAGCCCGGCCTTAACGAGCAAGCCGCTTACGATCCGCCGAGCTTCGCCTTCAGCAACGGCGCGCACGTCTGCGAAATCGAGATCGAGCCGGAGACCGGCCGCATCGCGATCGTCGGCTATTGGGCGGTGGACGACATCGGCACCGTCATCAATCCGATCATTGTGCACGGCCAGCTGCACGGCGGCATTGCGCAGGGCGCGGGGCAAGCGCTGCTCGAGCGCTGCGCCTACGATCGCGCTGGCCAGCTCGTGTCGGGCTCGTTCATGGACTATGCGCTGCCGCGCGCCGACGATCTGCCCTGCTTCGTCGCCGAGCGCGACGAGAGCCAGCCCTGCACCCACAATCCGCTCGGCGCCAAGGGCTGCGGCGAAGCCGGGGCCATCGCTGCGCCAGCGGCGGTGATGAGCGCCGCCCTCGATGCGCTCGCACCGCTCGGCATCACGGATCTCGAGATGCCGCTGACGTCGGAGCAGGTCTGGCAGCGGATTCGGGGAGCGCGCGGAGAGTAATTACGGATCGGGAGCGGTCGCCGCGTCAGCACGGGGCGTGAGATTGCCCTCGCATGTGGCGCCAAACTTCGACGCCGTCCCGGCCGAGTGCCATAGCGCGTCGAAGACGCGCGTAGACGCGCTGACGGCGCGATAGCCGGGATCCATGACCACAAAGTTAGCGATTTGGCGTGGCTGAGAGGCCTGTGGTCATAGGTCCCCGCTTTCGCGAGGACGACATTCGATTGCCTACGCACCGCTTCGCCCTCTGGACATGAATGAGCCTCGGCTGGCTAACTTGGGGCGCTGATTTTTATGAGGGTGAATAGTGCCCCATTCCCTCGGCACTTCGCTGCTGCGCAAAGAAGACCCGGCGCTCCTCTCCGGGCGTGGGCGCTATGCCGACGACCTGCCGGTGCCGGCGGGAACGCTCTCCGCGCACGTCATCCGCTCGCCGCACGCGCACGCCGAGATCGTGTGCATCGATGCGCGCGCAGCGCTGGCGCTGGATGGTGTGTGGGCGGTCATCACCGGCGACGATGTCCGCAAGCTCAGCGATCCGTTCCTGATCGCACTCAAGGCGCCGATCGATCAGTGGTCGCTCGCGGTCGGCCGCGTGCGCTACGTCGGTGAGCCGGTCGCGCTGGTCGTCGCCGACACGCGTTACCTTGCCGAAGACGCGGCGGAGCGGGTCGAAATCGAATACGCGCCGCTGCCCGCTGTGCTCGACCCGCGCGCGGCGTGTGAGAAATCGGCGCCGCTGCTCCACCTTGCCGCCAAGAGCAATGAAATCTCGGTGCGCAAATTTCGCTACGGCGATCCGGAGCGCGCGTTCGCGCAGGCCGACGCGCGCGTTGCGCTGACGTCGAGCTATCCGCGCAACTCGTTCACGCCGATGGAGTGCTACGTCGTGCTCGCGGAGTATCGGCCGGCCGACGACAGCTACGACGTGCTGGCCAATTTCCAGGGCCCGTTCAGCACGCATCCGGTGATGGCGCGGGCGCTGCGCGTGCCGGGACCGCGCCTGCGCCTGCGCATCCCGCCGGACAGCGGCGGCAGCTTTGGCATCAAGCTCTCGGTGTTTCCCTATATCGTGCTCGCGGCGCTCGCCGCCCGCATCACCGGCCGGCCGGTGAAATGGGTCGAGGACCGGATCGAGCATCTCATCGCCGCGAGTTCCGGCCCGAACCGGGTCACACAGATCGAAGCGGCGGTGCGCAAGGACGGGCGCATTCTCGCCCTGCGTCTCGATCAGCTCGAGGATTACGGCGCCTTCCTGCGTGCGCCGATGCCGGGCCCGCTCTATCGCATGCACGGGGCGGTGACCGGCGCCTACGACATCGCCGATGTCGAGGTGACCAACCGGGTCGTCCTCACCAACAAGATGCCGGCGAGCCTGGTGCGCGGCTTCGGCGGGCCGCAGCTCTATCTCGCGTTGGAACGGCTCGTGCAGTGCATCGCGGTCGAGCTCAAGCTCGACCATCTCGAGGTGATCACGCGCAATCTCATCCCTAACGCGAAATTTCCCTACAAGGCGGCGGCCGGCGCGCTCTATGATTCCGGCGATTACCTGCGCGCGGTCGAGACGGCGACCGGGGAGGGGCGGCTCGACGATCTCAAGCGCCGACGCGATGCCGCGCGCGCCGCCGGCCGCCGCTACGGCATCGGCTTCGCCGTCGTGGTCGAGCCCGGCATGTCCAACATGGGTTATCTCTCCACCTTGCTCACGCCGGAAGCGCGCGACAAGGCGGGACCGAAGAGCGGCGCGGTCTCGATGGTGACGGTGAACATCGATCCGCTCGGCGCGGTGTCGGTGACCGCTGATGTCACGGTGCAAGGGCAGGGCCATGCCACGGTGCTGGCGCAGATCGTGGCGGAGCAGCTCGGGCTTTCTCCGCAGGACGTCAACGTCGTCCTGGAGATGGACACCGCCAAGGATCAATGGTCGATCGCGGCGGGCACCTATTCCTGCCGCTTCACGCCGGGCACCGCGGTGGCGGCGCACCTCGCCGCCCAGCGCATGGCAGAGAAGCTCAAAGGCATCGCGGCCAAGCAGCTCAATGTGCTGCCCGAAGACGTGGAGCTTTCCGGCGGCAAAGTTCGCAGCCGCAGCAATCCCGACAATGCCTTGCCGTTCGGCCGCGTGGCCGGCACCTCGCACTGGTCGCCGGCCATGCTGCCCGACGGCATGGCGCCGGCCTTGCGCGAGACCGCGCTCTGGTCGCCGCCCGAGCTCGAGCCGCCCTCCCGCGACGATCGTATCAACACGTCGCTGACCTACGGCTTCGTGTTCGACATGTGCGCGGTCGAGATCGATCCCGTGAGCTACCAGGTTCGCATCGATCGTTACGTCTCGATGCACGACGCCGGCCGCCTGCTCAATCCGCTGATCGCCGAGGGCCAGATGCGCGGCGCCTTCGTCCAGGGCCTCGCCACCGCGCTCTACGAGGAGTTCGTCTACGACGACAGCGGACAATTCGTGACTGGCACCTTTGCCGACTATCTCGTGCCGACGGTGGCCGAGATCCCGCGGGTGGAAATGCTGCACCAGGAGACGCCGTCGCCGCTCACGCCGCTCGGCGCCAAGGGACTCGCCGAAGGCAATTGCATGAGCGTGCCCGCCTGCATCGCCAATGCCATCGCGGACGCGTTGGGCGTGAAGGACGTGCAGCTGCCGGCGACTCCGCGGCGCATGCACGCCATGATGGCCGAGCCGCGGGAGAATCCGGCATGAAGCCGCGGCCCATCGATTATGCGCAGCCGGACACCATCGATGAGGCGCTGGCGCTGCTTGCCGAGTACGGCGACGACGCGCGCGTTCTCGCCGGCGGCCAGACGCTGATCGCCATGCTCAACCTGCGGCTGCTTGAGCCGGCGATCCTGATCGATATCACCCGCATTGCCGAGCTCGACGCGATCCGCGAGATCGACGGCTCGATCGAGGTCGGCGCCGCGGTCACGCAGAACAAGTTGATGGCCTGGCCGGCGCTTGCCGAAAAGCTTTCGCTCGTCGCCGGGGCACTGCCGTTCGTGGGGCATTTTCAGACGCGCAACAAAGGCACCGTGTGTGGTTCGATCGCCCATGCCGATCCGGCGGCGGAGCTGCCGCTCACGCTCGCCATGCTGGAAGGCGAGGTGGTGCTGCACTCGCGCCGCGGCAGGCGCGTTCTTCCCGCGCGCGACTTCCAGCAGGGCATGCTGGCGACCGCGCGCGCGCCGGACGAGCTGATCACGGCGGTTCGTTTTCCCGTTGCGCGCGGCGGCGCGGCCTTCCACGAAGTCGCGCGCCGGCACGGGGATTTCGCCGTCGTCGCGATCGGCGCGCTCGCGGCCGACGGCCACATTCGCGTCGGCGTTGCCGGCGTGGCGGATCGTCCCGCGGTTGCGCCCATCGCAACGAGCGACGTCTCCGCCATCACCGATTCGGTCGAGCGGCTCGCGCGCGAGCTCGAAGGCTACGACGACATCCACGCGTCGGCACGCATGCGCCGCGACATCCTGCGCCGGCTCGCTCCGCTGGTCATCGAAGAGGCGATGCGATGCGCCGCGTGAATAAAGACGAGCGGGCGCGCGTGACGCTCACCCTCAACAGCCGCAAGGTGTCGGGCGAGGCGGAGCCGCGCATGCTGCTCAGCGATTTTCTCCGCCATGTGCTCGGTTTGACCGGCACCCACGTGGGCTGCGAACACGGCGTATGCGGCTGCTGCACGGTGCTGATCGATGGCACCGCCGTGCGCTCCTGTCTCACCTTGGCGGTCCAAGCGGAAGGCCGCGCGGTGACTACCGTGGAAGCGCTTGCCGCTCGGGACGGTGCGCTCAATCCGCTGCAGCAGGCCTTCCAGAACAATCATGCGCTGCAGTGCGGGTTCTGCACGCCGGGAATCCTGATATCGTTCACGGATTTTCTCGCGCGCAATCCGAAACCATCGGAGGCCGAAGTCGTGGACGTCCTGAGTGGACACCTGTGCCGCTGCACCGGCTATGCGGGCATCGTCGCTGCGGTCTTGGAAGCGGCGGGCCGTGGCCATAAGGTTGAATGAGCGATGTAGGGTGGGCAAATCGCAGCCTTACACGCCCCGCGTGGGCACGGCGCTCAGGCGATTTTGCCCACGCGGACAGACCATGCAGCGCGCCTTTGCCCACCCTACGCATCTGGCGCGAGGAAGCATCGCCATGACCGACCCGCAAGCGCGCATCCGCGAACTGACCAAAGACATGCTGCGCAAGAAGCTTTACGTGGTCCTTTCCAAAGGCGGCGCGGCGCCGGAGCAAATCGCCGAGCATCTGCCGCACCACCTCGAATACATGATCAGTCTGGAAAAGCGGGGCGTGCTGTTCGCCTCGGGGCCGCTCGCCGAGGCCGATGGCAAGATGCGCGGTGACGGGCTGACGATTTTGCGTGCGGAGAATGCCGAGGCGGCGCGCAAGATCGCGCAGGGCGATCCGTTCGTGGTGCACGGGCTGCGCAGCTTCGAGCTGCGGGAATGGACGGTGATGGAGGGCTCGCTCGGCATCAAGCTGAATTTCTCCGATCAGTCGCTGGTGGTGGAGTAGATCTGCTCATGTGCGGAGCGGTTAAGGCTATTTCGTCGTCGCCGGGCTTGACCCGGCGATCCGTCACTTCGCAAAAAGCCTTTTCACGAAGAAGATGGATGCGCGGGTCAAGCCCGCGCATGACGCGCTGAGCAAGCGTGGAGAAGCGAATGGAAACGGTCGGCATGGTCGGCCCGGGCAAGATCGGGCTGCCGATTTGCGAAAACCTGATCAAGAGCGGCTATCGGGTGTTGGGCTTTCGCCGCAGCTCGCTAGCGGATTTTGAAAAGATCGGCGGTGTGCCGGCGCGGTCGCCCGCCGATATCGGGGCGCAGGCGGACATCGTGTTCTCCTGCCTGCCCTCATCGCAAGCCCTCGAGGAGGTGGTAAATGGACCAGCCGGCCCGCTCAAACCCGTGCGTCCCGGCCTCATCGAATCCGCGCACCCCGGCCAGATCATCGTCGAGCTTGGCTCGCATCCGGTTCCCCAGAAGGAGCGCCACGTCGCGCCGTTCGCGGCCAAGGGTGCCGTCTTTCTCGACGGCGAGGTGAGTGGGACCCCAGGCATGGTGGCGGCACGCAAGGCGGTGATCTATCTCGCCGGCGACAAGGAGGCCTGTGCGAAAGCCGAACGCGTGGTCGCCGGCTTTGCCGATTCATGCCTCTATTTCGGAGCGTTCGGCGCCGCGAGCCGGGTCAAGCTGGTCAATAATCTATTGGTGGCGATCCATATCGCCGCTGCCGCCGAAGCGATGGCGCTCGGGCTCAAGGCCGGCGTCGACGTCGAGCTGATGATCAAGGCGATCGCCACCGGCAGCGGTGGATCGACCCAGTTCGGTATCCGCGCCCCGTGGATGGCGCAGCGCCGCTTTCTTCCGCCGCAAGGGACGGTGCCGGCGTTGCAACACTATTTCCCGATGATCGCGGACTTTGCCAGCAACGTCGGCGTAGCAACCCCTATGCTCGACCGCGCGGCTGAGCTCTATGAAAAATTCGTACAGATGGGCTTTGCCGAAAAGGACGTCGCCGCGATGGTCGACGTCATCGGCGCGCTGCCGCGCGCGAAGGGTTAGCTCGTCGGGTGAATGGAATCAGCAGCCGCAAGCCCGGTGTGCTCCCTCCCCCCTTGTGGGGGAGGGTTGGGGAGGGGGGTAGCGGTTGTTGTACAAAGTCGGACCCCCACCCCCAACCCCAACCCCTCCCCACAAGGGGGAGGGGAGCGCACTGCGTTCGTGGCGCGACGGTACGTCCACCACAACAGCGCAACGCAAAATGAAACACGAACGGAGGCTCGCATGATCCGCGTCAAAAAGATCGCCCACGCCACCTACGAAGTGCCCGATGTCGACAAGCAGGCGGAATACTACACCGACATTCTCGGCTTGACGCAGACCGAGAAAACCAAGGATGCGGTCTATCTCGCCTCGACCGTCGATCACCACGCGGTGGTGCTGCGCAAGGGCGCGCAGGCGCAGTGCCTGCGCGTCGGCTTCGAGCTCGGCCCGGACGACGATCTCGACGCATTCGAGCGCCAGGTGCAAGGACACGGCATCAAGACCCAGCGCAAGAAGGATCCTGATCCGTCCATTTCCGACATGCTCACCTTCGACGATCCGAAGGGCACGGCGATGGAGGTATTCAAGCGCGCGGCATTTTCCGGCCAGCGCTATGCGGTGAGGGGGATCGTGCCGCACAAGCTCGGCCACGTCGCCTTTCACGTCACCGACGTCAAGCACACCACAAAGTTCTATTGCGATGTGCTAGGCTTCCGCGAATCCGACTGGATGGCGGACTTCTTCTCGTTCCTGCGCTGCGGGCCCGACCACCACACGATCAACCTGATGCAGACCGGATCGAACCGGCATTTTCACACCGCGTTCGAGCTGCGCGACTGGGCGCACCTGCAGACCGCGTGCGATTACCTCAGCCTCAACGGCTACAAGCTGCTCTGGGGGCCGGGCCGGCACGGCATCGGCCACAACCTGTTCGCCTATCACCGCAGCCCGGCCGGGCTGATCACGGAAACCTTCGCCGAGCTCGACCGCATGAACGAGGAGCTCGGCTATTTCGAGCCGCGGCCGTGGCATCGCGATCGTCCGCAGAAGCCGAAGGTCTGGCCGAAGGATCCGGCCGCCGCCAATCTATGGGGGATCATGCCCACCGATGAGATGCATCAGTGAGCTGCTCCGCCCTCATCCTGAGCCGCCCGCTTCGCGGGCTCCTCAGCATGAGGCCGAGGGAGTATGATCGCCTCCAACACAGCGACCCATTGGTAACCCCCCATGCACATCATCGATTCGCATTTTCACTGGTGGCCGCGCTCGATCTCGGAGCGGCTGTGCAAGCGCAAAAGCCTTCCGCTCGCGCAGCGCAACGAGCGCGGCGGCTACACCTATTTGCGCGAGCAGCGCGGCGATTACGTACTCAACAGCTGGGCCGAGTGGTTCGACCTCGACAAGCAGCTCGAGCATATGGACGGACTTGGCCATCAGGTCGACGTGGTGTGCTCGATCGGGCCGCTGTCGGTCTACTTCTCGGACCTGCCGCGCGAGGAAGGGCGTGACCTCGCCATCGCCTGGAACGAGGAGATGGCGGGCGCGCAGCGCAAATATCCCGGGCGACTGTGGGCGAGCGCCGCGGTGCCGCTGGTCGATACCAAGATCGCGATCGAAGTTTTGGACGACGCGGTCGCGCGGCTCGGCCTCGTGGGCGTGAACCTGCCCGGCAGCATCGGCAGCGATCCGCGTCTCGATGCCGAGCGGCTCGATCCGTTCTACGCGCGCGTCGAAACGCTCGGCCTGCCGATCTTCCTGCATCCCACCGACGCGGTGTTCGTCGACATGCTCGAGGGTTACGGCGGCGCGTTGCATCTCACGCTCGGCCGGGTGATCGAGGTGAGCGTCGCCGCCATGCGGCTCGTTCTCTCCGGCCTGATGGAGCGCCATCCCACGCTCAAGATCGTGATGTCGCATACGGGGGGCGCCTTGCCCTACCAATCCGGCCGGATGGACAAGAACGCCGGCAGCGCCAAGTTGCCGCGTCCGGCGAGCGCCTATCTCAAGCGCATGTACACCGATACGGTCACGCCGCACGTGGCGGGTCTCAAATTCGCGATCGAGTATTACGGCATCGATCGGGTCATGTACGGCACCGATTATCCCTGCTGGGATCCGGCAACCGCGCTCAAGCAGATCGACGAGCTCGGCCTCTCGCAGGGCGATCAGGAGAAGATCTTCTATAGCAACGCCCGCCGCATTCTCGGCCTGCGCGATCCAAGCGTTGCCCAACCGGCCGGTGAGCCTGCGCTGGCGTGATAACCGTCGCCGGCTCTGCGGCAAGCGGTCTCGGCAACCGCTTGTCGGAGGTTCAATTCCTCTCGTGACCTCCAATAAATCAAGGACTTAGCGTCTAACGATCCTCCCTGAAATCGGGATTTCCCACCGACTTCCCACCGAGTTCTTGCCTGAGCCACCGATCAACGCCAGCAGCAGCATCGGCCTGCATATTCGGAATGAACGCTGCATACGTCCCTAGCGTGATGCCGACGTTGGCGTGACCAGCCCGTTCGCTGACGACCTTAATGTGAACGCCATCCATAAGCTGATGAGAGATGTGGGTATGCCGTAGGCCATGAAGGGTAATGCGTCGAACGCCAGTCCTCCGAACCAACTTGCCGAAAACCTTGCTAAGGCTATCGGGATTGAACGGAGAGCCGTCAGCATGAGCAAAGACAAGCTCAGGCTTCCCAAGTCCAAGGCGTAGGCGTTCTGCTGCTTGTGCGGCTCGATGTTTGGTTAAAGCCTCTACGGTCAAAGCGGGCAGGGTGATCGTCCTGCGGCTGGTCCTGGTCTTAGGCGACTGGAATACTGTCTTCCCTTTCAGCCTTTCCAGCGATTGATTGACCGTCAGCCTTGCCGACTTGAGGTCAATGTCTGACCAACGCAAGCCAAGAAACTCACCACGCCGCATCCCCGTTGTGACAGCGACAAGGACCGGCAAGTAGAGCCAACCGGCTTCCTTCAGGATCGTCGCGACTTCAGCCTTGGTGAGGATCGCAATTTCTCGCCCTGCTGGTCTCGGTGGTTTCACTTGCTCTGCTGGATTTCTGAACAGCACTCCGGTCTTCACGGCATGGGACAAGGCTTGGGACAAGGTTCGATGAACATGCAGGACAGTTTGAGCCGTCAGCCCTTGTCCAGCCTTGCTGCCTTTCACACAACCGCGTTGCTGTAGGTCTGCTTCAGCAGCTTCGATGTGAACCGCTGACAACTTCCGCATTGGGAGGTTACCAAGGCGCGGAATGATTTGATGCCTGATGATCTGTCGATACCTTTCTGCGCTCTTAGCAGCAACCCGTCGATCAACGTCAACGCTGAGCCAATGCTCAAGGTACTCAGCAACACTCATCTTCGTTGGATCAACGTACGTCCCTTCGTTACGGTGATTGAGCAAGCGATTAAGCTCTGCTTGAGCTTCACGCTTCGTGCCCTGGAATGTGACGTAACGCGATAAGCGTTTGCCACTTAACGGATCACGTCCAAGGTCGAACTTGAGTTCCCAACTTCGCTTGCCCTGTTGTCGAATGTGCCCTTGACCTTGGTTACGCATTTATCGGCTCCGTTCCAGAGAATTGAAATCAATGCGGTGTTGGTCTGAACAAAACCTTGCGACAAGGCGACGACCTGATTTGCCACCAACCGGAAACCAATCACCACAATGTTCGCATTGTCGCCATTGAGCACCTTCGGATAACGCCTGCCCCAACTGAAGCCAGAGGGCGTCGAGTAGTCTTACGGGACTGATCTTGAGAGAAACGGTCCCCTTCACTTTGTCGGTGGACAGCCACGCTTTAAGCTCGGGCATCACCGGCAGTTGTTTGGCACGCTGTCGTTTGAAACACTCCTTCATTGACCGCGCTTCATCGAGCAAAGGCGGAATGTCGTCGCCTTCCCGGCCTGCCCTTCCATCAGGTGTAAGTGGTCCATAGGTTGTAACGAACTTCAGCAAGTCCTCTGGGGTTTTTACATTCGCGAATTCATTGAAGAGCATTGGGTACTGGATCAACCGAATGGGCCGTAATTGACCGCCCAATCCAACAATACGAGCCTCTGCCCAGTCCCTTGAATACGAGTTGAGTATCCAATCGGCCTCCTTCTGTCCTGGCTGACGTGGAGGCTGTTTGGCCGGGATGATCCTGTATCCCTTCTTGTCAACCTGAGATGTGAACTCGACGTGCGTTGCGGTCATGGCCGTGTGATGGACGTGTAACGGACATTCATTCTAGTGCGTGACACGCCCGCCGTCAAATGGCATGGTGCGGCACAGTGAAAAACGTGGAGTGCCGCCAATGGACGAAGCGCCGAAGACACTATCGGTACCCGAAGCCGGTAAGTGGCTCGGGATTGGGCGCAACGCCGCCTATGAGGCCGCCCGTCAAGGCATCATCCCGACCATACGGATTGGCCGTCTGCTTCGCGTCCCTGTGGTGGCGCTCCAGCGGAAACTAGAACAGGCCGAATAAGGCCGTTGCTGTTTGACATCGTAGATATCGTGGAACGGGGACACTCAAGCGTCAGGTGTCTCCGTTTCATCTTCCCTTCTGACGCAAGGATCATCGAAGATGGGCAACGAAGTTGCTGGCCTTGCCGACCTCGCCACTAAGATCAAGGCCGCCCATTCCAAAGTTGTTGGGGCAATGAGGAATACTGTTCGCGACGCGATAGCCAGGTGACGCTCCCCCATCTGAAGACGTGGGTTGCAAAACCCCGCCGAGGGTTGGTTCGGCGGGGTTTTGGGTACTTGAAGGAGACACCTGCTGGAAGAATTCTACTCAGCGCTTGCATGATGGCAGGCAAGTGGGCGGCTGTCGGTTCGCCTTCCAACTTTGGAACTTCCGGGCTCACCGCTTTTTGAATTGGATCGGTGTCGCCCTACCGTCTTTGCAACGCGAATGATTGGAGTTGCGGTCAACTCGCAGAGTAAACTCCCTAGCGGTGCAAGCAGACCTTGCACCATCGGAGCCCCTGAAAGCCCCCCAGCCCTAATCCACCCTTTTAGGGGCTCCTTCCGCCTCGTCATGGAACCGACACGCCCCATGACTTGAGGCTCTGGCCCTGCCGCGATGCCCCAATCCATCGTGGCGGGGCCGCTTTCGCAATCAACGCGAATGTTTGGAGACTGTGGCCGATATCGACGGCGTATCTGATAAATGAAAAGACCTGCCTCGACGGCCGGGATGGAATGTCGAGGCAGGTCCAGTTGACACCATGTCGGAGGGTAATGTCCGACTCAATCATTCTACCTCATGCCTGAGCGAATGGCTTGGAGAATAATCAATGGAAAGTTCCATCACGACGGTGTTCCAATCCTCTTTCCAATATTTCGCTACCGACAGCGTTTAAGCTTTCTTCAGAGCAACCAGACCATAGTTTCAGCAGCCCGCGAGCCTGCCCCCTCTTGCTGGTGCGGGCGAGGCCTCCGTCATCAAGCGCATCCGGTGACGGAGGCCATTTCATTTAAAGTCGAGAGATGGTCGGTTTGAAATGAAAAGACCTGCCGCGATGAATTGGAGAAAGATCGCGGCAGGTCGAGTGGCTGGACAGCAGCAGGCTTGTCCAGCTCGATCACTCTAACTCAAAGCCTGGAACCGGTGAAGACTTGTCGGAACAGTCCGCCAGCAGTATCCTTTGATGGCTCCAGCCATCTTCTCCGGTGGGATGGTTGGGCAGTAGAGGACCGGCGATTTCCTCCTCCCAGTGGATTTACCCGGTCCTCTCTGTTTTACAGCCTCGATATCGTGCTGTGGCTTACCCCATAGCTTCGACCGATATCAGCAAGGCTCTCTCCACTAGCCCTTCGGGCCAGCGCCTCCTTGATCTGATAATCGGACAACTTCATTGGTCGTCCGAAGCGAACGCCACGGGCTTTAGCTCTAGTGCGGCCTTCGCTTGTCCTGGCTAGGATCATGCTGCGCTCGAACTCAGCAAGGGCAGCTAGAACCGCAAGGATCAACTTTCCATGCGGACTTGTGGTGTCGATCATCGGGTCAGCAAGAGAGCGGAAGCCAGCACCGGCTTTGCCTACAGCATCCAAGGTATTGAGCAGATCACGAACGCTTCGGGCTAACCTGTCGAGGCGGGTTACAAGTAGCAGATCACCAGGGCCTAACGCTTCGAGCGCCCTGGCTAGTCGTTTGCGGTCGCTCTTAATTCCGCTTTCCTTCTCTGCAAAGGTACGCTCTGCACCGGCTGCTTTGAGTGCTGCTAGCTGAGCGTCTAGGCTCTGTGATCCTGAGCTAACCCTGCAATATCCAACGATCATTTCGCACCTAACATCTGCACAGGAATTCGCGAATGATTTGAACGCTTCTTTTTCTGTGCACTAAGCCTGATATATGCAACTAGTTCTTGCGCCCTTGGCAGAAGCTCTGCGTAGTGATCGGTCAGCCATTGCTCGCTTGCAAGCCTTAGCTCCCTTGGCTCGATGTACTGCGGCTTCCGGCCTTCAGCTTTCCAATGAGCTTCAACCGCTTTCCGGGCTTGGTATCGGAGAGCGAATAACAGCGTTCGATATTCGTCTTCGGGCTTCATTGGTTCCCTCCCACGTTGCAAGCTTGGAGGAACCGCTCGCGCTTGAAGCGGCCATTCGTTGAGCGAAGGCAGTCAGCGAAAGCCTTAGCGACCTCTTGCCTTACTTCGCCATCGAGCTTCCACAGCTCTTTCGCAATTACCTCTGCGATAAAGCAGAAGTGACGACGTTGCAGATGAACCCCATTGGGGTAGGATTGAGTAGCCATTGACGATACCTCTCGCATCGTTGGTGGTTAGAGGCCTGCATCCGATGCAACCGTGATGCAGGCCTCGCTTCATTCTATCAGAACCGAACTAACTAACAAACGATTTGTGCATT
>Ga0306925_10000258_pt1 | contig 35364 bp, 34 predicted proteins | sample flu12Cox44000176_FD_203755 | JGI IMG/M metagenome (GOLD analysis project Ga0306925, IMG submission 203755) | Lab enrichment of tropical soil microbial communities from Luquillo Experimental Forest, Puerto Rico - flux8day.12C.oxic.44.000.176 (v2)... | ecosystem: Environmental > Terrestrial >... | reverse complement strand
GAATCAATGGTTAACCCTAACGGCGTCTTAACTTCCTGCTGCTCCCGGGGGGACGCCGATGAGGATTATCCTTTCTGTTGGGGTGCTGGCATTCACGGCGGCCGCCGGTTGCGCGCAGGCCGCGGATCTTGCCTACCCACCTCCCGGCATGATCCCGCTCGAGGCTCTCAGCTGGAGCGGCTGCTACGTCGGCAGCCACTCGGGCCTCGCCGCCGGGCACACCACATGGAAGGACGCGCTGCCGCTCGGAACGATTGATGCCACCATGGCGGGACAAACCGCCAACACCGACATGTCCGGCGCCATCTACGGCGCTCAGGGCGGGTGCGACTACCAGATCAACCGGGGCTGGGTGATCGGTCTGGAGGGCTCGTTTGCGGCGGCGTCGATCACCGGCACCAACATGGACCAGTTCAACTCCACCTGGACGCTGCGCACCAAGAACGACTGGCTGGCAAGCATCACCGGCCGCGTCGGGTTTGCCGTCGATCGGGCGCTGCTCTACTGGCGCGGGGGCGTCGCCTGGGCGCACAACAAATTCGAGATCGAGAACACCGCCATCCTTGACGGCACCCCGCAGACGACCCGTGTTGGCTGGATTATCGGCTCCGGCATCGAGTTCGCCTTGGCACCATGCTGGTCGGCGTTCCTGGAGGCCGATTACTACAGCTTCAACGGCACGACCCTGGCTTTCGCCGGAGATCTCGTCAACCCGACTCCGTCCTTCGGCGTCAACACCACCCAGACCGTCGAAGCCATGAAATTCGGCGTGAACTATCGTTTCGGCGGCGCCACCGTGCCCGCCATCTCGCGATATTGATCGCAGTCCTGAACCTTTCGGCCGAGCGTCACTCCTCGAGAAATCCGCGCACCATTTTCGCTACCATCTCGCCCTGCTCGAGATGGGGCAGATGGCCGGCCGCATCGATGAGCTCGACCCGCGCGCCTGCAATGCAACCGGCAAACTCCTGCGCGTAGGCCGGCGCGATGATGCGGTCGGCCTTGCCCCAGACAATCAGCGTGGGTGCGGCAATGCGGTGGGCGCGATTGCGCAGTCCGCGCTCCGCAATCGGCCATACGAACTTGCCGGTGCAGGCCTGCGCCCATATGAATTGCGCGAGCACGTCGATGCGCTCGGCGGTTTCGGTAGGAACGCTGAAGAAGCGCCGCGCCGCCTCGCCCTCGGGATCGGCGAACAGCGAAGGCGCGCGCGCCTGATCGCTGAGGATCATCCAGTTCTTGACCGGCAGGTCGTCGCGCCAGAGGCCGACCGGATCGATCAGCACCAGAACGCCGACCGATTGCGGTGCCGCCGCCGCAAGCTCGGCGGCGACAAGGGCGCCGAAGGAGTGGCCGACCACCGCCGGCGCCGCGAGATCGAGCGCCGCCAGCAGCTCGCCGTGATAGACCACGAGGTCGAGCCAGCCGTCGAGCGCGTGCACGGCGTTCGGATCGCCGCGGCTGGTGCCGGGATGCTTGGGCGCATAGACCGTATGATGATCTGCGAGACGGCCGACGAAGGCGCGGTCAGGGCCTAATCCCCAGGGCCCGTGCAGATAGACGAGCGGCGGCCCCCGGCCCGCTATCTCGACTTCGGTCTCGATCCGGCCCTGCCACAGCCGGAGCCTGCGCACCTCGGGCGCGCCCATGCTTGCCCCCTCCCCGCTTTCAGGATGCGGCGGCGGCCATGCCGGGGGCATCGGCGGCAAGCGGGCGCTTCGCCCTGAGGCGCTGCGGCCACCAGCGGTCTTCGTATCTCTCGTCCCAGAGGCTTTCCAGATGCGGCAGCACCTCCCGCGCGAACAGGTCGATGTTGCGCTTGCACAGCCCGGTCGGCATGGAGCCGAAATGCAGGAGCGCCAGCAGGTGGCCGATGCGCAGCCGTTTGATGCCCTCCAGGAGCTGCTCGCGCACGGTCTTCGGGCTTCCGACAACGACAAAGCCGCGGGCGAAGAAATCCTTGGCTTTGAGCTCACGCAGCTTGACCTCCGCGCGCGGATTGTGGTGCAGCGCCTGCACCAGCGCCTCGTATTCGAGGCAGCCCGGGATCGCCTGGTAATACGTCGGCGTATAGAGCAGCTTGTGGAAGAAGTACTCGGCGTGCGGAGCATAGAGCTCCTCGGCCTCGGCATCGGTCTCGGCCACGCCAATGAGCTGGAGAAAGCTGAACCGGTAGGGATTGTCATCCCGTCCCTTGCGCGCGACCAGCTCCCAGTAGCGGTCGCTCACCTGTGTTGCGTTCTTCGCGCCGTAATAGCTCAGATGGCAGAAGCAGTGGTCGAGGCCGACGACATATTCCGCGGTCGAGGAGATGCCGGAGCCGGGAATCCAGATCGGCGGCGCCGGCTGCTGGATCGGTCGCGGCCACAGGTTGACCACCCCCAGCTGATAGTGCCTGCCGTTCCACGCGAACGGCTCCCTTGCCGACCACGCCTTGGTCACCAGCGCCAGCGCCTCGCGAAAGCGCTCGCGCTGCTCGACGGGGACCACGCCGTTCGAGATTGTGGCGTCGGTCGGCAGCCCGGTGGGGAACCCCGCGACCAGCCGCCCCCCGCTGATGCAATCGAGCATTGCGTATTCCTCGGCAATGCGCGTCGGCGGCGTGGTGGAAGGCAGCGTCGAGCCGAGCTGGACGATGGCGACGTCCTGCCCGTTGGTCTGCTTGGCCAGCACCGCGCCCATGATGCTGGGATTGGCCATGAAGCCATAGACGTTCTGATGATGCTGGTTGGTGCACAGCCCATGCAGGCCGGACTTGGCGGCATGGATCAGTTCGTCAAGGGTCGCGTTGTAATACTCGCCCACCTTGCTCGAATCGGCGACGTCGAACCACACCGGATCAATGAACGCCGAACGATAGCGCCGGTCGAAGTCGGCCGGCAGGTCGCGATAGGGCATCAGATGGAACATGCAGACCTTCACGACGGCACCTCTTGTCGGCGAGCTCGGCGGCGGGCGGAAATGCTACGCCGGGGTCCGGCACGAAACAATGGAGCCTTCGCCGTCCCGCCTTTTTGCCGATGGCGCGCGTGTGCGCGCCGCGGCATTTCTGACCGCGGTATCATTCGGCAGGTATCCATGAGATAGTTCATCGTCTTGTCATGCGACCCACTCGGGGAAGCCCTCAATGCTTTTCATCCTGATCAACGTGCTGATCGTCGTCGTGATCGGTGCGATCTGCTTCTATGCCATCGACAGATTCGTTCGCGACGGACGGCTGGCCAGGCTGCTCAAGCTCCTGGTGGGGCTGATTTGTCTCTTGCGCATCTTGCAGCTTCTGCTCCCGGGATTGGGCGTGGGGTTCTGACCGCGCCGGCGCCGGGTGCGATTGCGGCTCGTCCCAGCGCACCGCAACCCGTCTCACGGGCGCCCAATGTGATCTCGATCACATGTCGGCAGGCGAAATCGCCGCGGTGTGATCCAGATCACAGTCGCGGCCGGCAAGGGCAGCTACCTTGACATGGACCGTTGCGCCGCGAATCGCTTCGGTCGAGATCGGAGGCTCCCATGCGCAAAAACACCAGTTTTGCAATTGTCGCCACGATGTTGGGCCTGGCCATGATTTTCTGGGTCAAATCCAGTGTAGTCGCCACCAGCGCGGACGCGATCCGGCCAAAGGTCGGATTGACGACGTACAACCTCGCGCCCAGTTCACACCTCCCCATACAGTCGGTGGAACCGGTCTGGTAATCGATCCGCTGCGTTGACGATCACGAAGGCAGCCGCGAAGGAGCAAGGCTGCGCAACCGGTTACGCTGCTGCCGGACAGTCGGGGACGTTGCGCTGATCGCGCCGATCACGGCAAGCGTCAGGCGAATCTTCATCCCGCTGAAAATCTCCCAAAGGGCCACCCGTCCGCGCGGCACTCAGCGAATAGAGCGCCCCCTTGGATCGTGGGCTGAGATCGGGCAACTGCCGCGAACGGGCGTGCGCCGCCTCGCAACAGGCTGGCAGTTTCTCCGACAACGGTCTATCCCGGTTGCAGGAGACGGGCGGAGGTAAAGGATCGCCATGGGCATTGAGGCATTGGGATATATCGGTGTCCGCGCCAAGGAACTGGACGATTGGGCAACCTACGGCACGCGCTTTCTCGGCTTGCAGCGCGTGGACAAGAGCCGTTCGACGCTCGCGTTTCGCATGGATGACCGGAAGCAGCGCCTCGTGGTCGACGCCGATGGCGGCCAAGGCATCGGCTTTTTCGGCTGGGAGGTTGCCGACCGTGGTGCGCTCGATGCGCTTGCCGCGAAGCTCGAGCAGGCCGGAACCGCGGTCACGCGCGGCTCCCGCGCGCTCGCCGACGAGCGCCACGTCGCGGACCTCATCGTATTCGATGACCCCGCCGGCAACCGGCTCGAAGCCTTCCACGGCGCGCAGGCGACCGCCGAGCCGTTCAGGCCCGGGCGCAACGTTTCCGGCTTTCGCACCGGCCCCCTCGGCATGGGGCATGTGGTGATGCACTTCGAGCGCATCGCCGAGGTGATGCAGTTCTACCAGGATGTTCTCGAGTTCAAGCTCAGCGATTACTGGCTGCGGCCGTTTCCCGCGTATTTCTTCCACGTCAATCCGCGCCATCACAGCATCGCCTTCGTCGAGAGCGGGATCAACATGATCCATCACATGATGGTCGAGCTCTACAGCTTCGACGATGTGGGGCAGGGCTATGATCTCGCGCTCGGCGACCCCGAGCGCGTCGGCGTCACGCTCGGCCGCCATTCCGGCGATTACGTTACTTCGTTCTACACCTGGAATCCGTCGGGTTTTCTGGTCGAGTACGGCTGGGGCGGACAGCTGATCGACGACCGCACCTGGAGGCCGTTCGAGCGCAAATTCGGTCCGAGCCTGTGGGGCCATGAGCGCCGCTGGATGTCGGCCGAGAAGAAGGAAGAATCCCGTCGCCTCTGCATCGAGGCGGCGGAGAACGGCCAGCGCCGGCCGGTGCAAGTGATCGAAGGCAACTACAATCGCATGCCCGGTGTGTGCCCGTGGTGGGACCGCATGAAGGAGGCGTCAGTCGCAGCACCTGCCGCACGCCGGCCAGGCGTCGTGCGCGCCTAGATCGTCCTCGCGCAACCGGGCTATTCGGCCTTGCTTCCCGGGCCTGCGCCGGTCGAGCCAAAACCCCCGGCCGCGCGCGCGGTTTCACTTAAGGCCGCAACTTCGGAAACGACCGCGCGCAGCGTCGTGGCGAAAACGAGTTGCGCAATGCGCGCGCCGCGCTCCACCACGAAGGCCTCGGCGCCTGCGTTCATCAGGATGACCTTGAGCTCGCCGCGATAATCGGCATCGATGGTGCCAGGGGAGTTGAGCACGGTCACGCCGTGCTTCAATGCAAGCCCGGAGCGCGGCCGTACCTGCCCTTCGATGCCCGCGGGCAGCGCGAGCGCAATGCCGGTCGGAATGAGCGCGCGCGCGCCGGGAGCGATGCGGATCGGCGCATCGGCCGGCACCGCCGCAATCAGGTCAAGCCCCGCCGCAAGCTCACTATGGTAGGCGGGAAGCGGCAGGTCCACTGCGTGCGGCAGCCGCGCCACCTCGACTTGGACGTTCTTCACAGGCCCCCTCCCGCGAGTGCGTCGGCGATGCGCTCGACCAGCGCGCGCGCCACCCCTTCCTTGGATTGCGGCGGCCAGGATTCGACGCCCTGCACGGTAACGAGATGAATGGTGTTGCGATCGCCGCCCATGACGCCGGAGCCCGCCGACACGTCGTTGGCAACAATCCAGTCGCAGCCCTTGCGGGCGAGCTTTGCCTTGGCGTGCTCGATGATGCGCTCGGTCTCCGCCGCAAAGCCGATGACGAGTGCGGGTCGGCCGCTCGTCTTGTGCGCCACGGTCGCCAGAATGTCTGGATTTTCCACCAGCGCGAGGCGCGGAGAGGCTGCGGCCTCCTTCTTGATCTTGTTGTTCTGCGGCTCGGCCGTGCGCCAGTCCGCAACCGCGGCCGCGAACACTGCCACGTCGGCCGGCAGGGCGCGCATGACCGCCGCCAGCATCTCCGCCGCCGTCTCGACCTTGACGGTGGCCACCCCGGGGGGGTCCGGCAGGGTGACCGGCCCGGAAACGAGCGTGACCTGCGCCCCGAGCGCAGCCGCGGCGGCAGCAATGGCGTGGCCCTGCTTGCCGGAGGAACGGTTGGCGATGTAGCGCACGGGGTCGATGGGCTCGTGGGTCGGACCCGCTGTGACCACGACGCGCCTGCCCTCGAGCGTATTGGCGCTTCCCGCGGCGGCGAGAAACGGCAGCGCCGCCGCTACGATCTCCGGCGGCTCCGCCATGCGTCCGATCCCGGCCTCTCCCGCTTCGGCCATTTCTCCCGCCATCGGTCCGATGACAACGATCCCGTCGCCCGCAAGCGTTGCAAGGTTGCGCCGGGTGGCCGCATGCGACCACATGTGCGGGTTCATGGCCGGCGCGATGAGCACGGGACGATCGGTCGCAAGCAGGACCGCGGACGCAAGATCGTTGGCGCTGCCGGCGGCCATCTTGGCCATGAGGTCGGCGGTGGCCGGCGCGACCACGATGAGATCGGTCTCGCGGGCAAGCCGGATATGCCCAATGTCGAGCTCGATGGTGGGGTCGAACAGGTCGGTGAAAACCCGCTCGCCCGAAAGCGCACCGGCGGAGAGCGCCGTAATGAATTCCCGCGCCGCCCTGGTCAGAATGCAGCGCACAGCAATGCCGCGCTCCCTGAGCCGGCGGATCAGCTCGAGCGCCTTGTAGGCCGCGATCCCGCCGCCGATGATGAGGAGAACGCGCTTGCCCGGCTGCGCGTGAGCCTCGGTCGGCAGCGGCGATCGCTGCGGGAGGGGCTCGCGGGCCGGAAAGCTACGCGCATCGCTGTCGGGGCGCACGTCGCCGCGGGAGGCCGCGGCGCTCAGGATGGTGCGCGCCTCATCCTCCATCGAGCGGCCGTTGCGCGCAGCGCGCAGCCGCAGGCGCTTCTTTAGTCCCTCATCGAGGCGGCGGACGGTAATGCTGGCCATGCGCCACAGCCTACCCGATGATTGCATTGCAATCAATGCATTCACAGGGGGTCGACCTCAGCGCAGCAGCATGTAGCAGATGCACGCCAGGAGCGCCGCAATGACCCAGAGCGCCAGCGCGCTAAGGCGACCGCGGCGCGCCTCGGCGCGCCCGATGTCGGCAACGGTCGCGGGATCGAGCACCAGGCCGTTCTCGGTCATGGCGTCGAGACGCTCGACCAGCGTTGCTCCGCGCGCGAGCAGCTCCGGGACGTCGGAAAGGAAACGGCCGACCTCCATCGCCCCTTCCGCCGCATGCTCGAGCCTGCCCGCGGGACCGAGATGGCGCTCCATCCATTCCCGCACCACAGGCTCGGCAACCGTCCACATGTCGAGCTGCGGATCGAGCGAGCGCGCAACCCCCTCCACGACCACCATGGTCTTCTGCAGGAGCAGCAGCTCCGGCCGGGTTCGCATGTCGAACAGCCCGGTGATCTCGAACAGCAGCATGAACAGCTTCGCCATCGAGATGTCTTGCGCGGTGCGATTGTGGATCGGCTCGCCGATGGCGCGGATCGCCTGCGCGAAGCTCGCGATGGAATGGCGCGGCGGCACGTAGCCTGCCTCGAAATGCACCTCGGCGGTCCGATAGTAGTTGCGGGTGATGAAGCCGTACAAAATCTCCGCCAGGAAGCGCCGCTCCTTTGGCCCCAGCCGTCCCATGATGCCGAAATCGACGGCGACGAGATTTCCGGCATCGTCCACGAACAGATTTCCCGGATGCATGTCGGCGTGGAAGAAGCCGTCGCGCAAGGCATGGCGCAGGAACGTCTGGATCACGGCGCACGCCAGACGCTTGAGATCGAGCCCCTTGGCCTCGAGCCGCGCGCGATCGGAGAGCGGGATGGCGTCGATCCATTCCAGCGTCAGCACGTCGCGCGCGGTGCGGTCCCAGTCCACGGCGGGGACGCGGAAGTCGGGATCGTTGCTGGTGTTCTGCGCCATCTCCGACAGCGCGGCCGCCTCGAATCGCAGGTCCATTTCCAGCGCGACCGTGCGCCGCAGCGTGTCGACCACTTCGACGAGGCGCAGCCGTCGCGCCTCGGCGGATATCATCTCGGCGTGACGGGCGGCGAAGGTGAAGGAATCAAGGTCGCTCTTGAAGCGCCGCTCGATGCCGGGACGCAGCACCTTCACCGCCACCGAATGCTGCGGGGACGCGCCGGTCACCGTGGCGCGGTGCACCTGCGCAATCGAAGCGGCTGCGACCGGCGGGCCGAACGATGCAAACAGGTCGTCGAGCGGCCGGCCGAGCGCCGCCTCGATGGTGCGTACCGCCGCCTCCTGCGCGAACGGCGCCATCTTGTCCTGCAGCGTCTCCAGATCGCGCGCCAGAACAGGCCCCACGACGTCCGGACGGGTCGCCAGGAACTGGCCGAGCTTCACATAGGTCGGGCCGAGGCGGGTCAATGCCGCGGCCAGGCGGTTTGCGGCAACTGCGCTTGCCGGCCGCTCGACCAATCGCGCCAGGCGCACGGCCGTGCGCGCAACTATGGGGAGCCTTGCCGTGTCGATCAGCGCAAGCACGCCCTCGCGCGCGAATACCCATCCGGCGCGCCCCAGGCGAGCAACGTGGGAGACGGCAGCGATCACAGCCGCCAGCCCGAGTGCAGCGCGACAACGCCGGCGGTCATGCGCTCGAACGAGACCCGCGCGAAGCCAGCCTCGCGCATCATCCGTGCGAGCGCTTCGGGGGCGGGGAAGCGGCGGATGGATTCCACGAGGTAGCGATAGGCCTGCGCGTCGCCGGTGACGACCCCGCCTAACGCGGGGATCAGGTTGAACGAGTAGAAATCGTAGAGCGCATCGAGCCCGGGCACGTCCACGGTCGAGAATTCGAGGCAGAGAAAGCGCCCGCCGATGCGCAGCACGCGATGCGCCTCGGCAAGCGCGGTTTCGATCCGCGACAAGTTACGGATGCCAAACGCGATGGTCACGGCGTCGAAGCTGCCATCGCGCAGCGGCAGCGCCTCGGCATTGCCCTCGATGAAGGTGACGGCGAGAGCGTGCTGCTGCACGCGCGCACGGCCCACTGCGATCATCTCCGGGTTGATATCGAGGACGGTGACGCGCGTGCCGGCGCCGCCCGCCTTGATCACCCGCGCGGCGATGTCGCCGGTGCCGCCGGCGAGATCGAGCAGCGCGAAGCGCCGTTCGCCCGCTGGAGGATTAACCGCGGTGACCAGCGCGTCCTTCCAGGCGCGATGCAGCCCGCCGGACATCAGGTCGTTCATCAGATCGTAGCGGCCTGCCACGTTCCGGAATACGTCATCGACCAGCGCCTGCTTGTCGTCGATCGGCACCTGATGGAAGCCGAAATGCGTGGTTGCGCTGCCCCGCTGCATGGGGAATGTCCTTGACTTGGCGGGACCATAGCGCGCGCATGGCAGGGACGCTATGTCTGTGCTTCCAAGGAGCGCCGCAACGTGCCCGAGCTGCCCGAAGTCGAGACCGTTCGCCGCGGATTGGAGCCGGTCATGCAAGGCGCGCGCTTCACCAAGGTCGAGGCGCAGCGCGGCGATCTGCGCTGGCCGCTGCCGAAGGATTTCGTGCAACGCCTGCAAGGCCAGCGCGTTGAGCGGCTCAACCGGCGTGCAAAATATCTGCTCGCCGATCTCTCGTCGGGCGAAGTGCTGATCATGCACCTCGGCATGTCCGGCTCGTTCCACGTTGCCCAGGAGGGCGGCACGCATGCGTCCGGCCGGTATTATCACGCGCGGCCGAGACTTTTCGCGCATGACCATGTGAAGTTTCACATGTCGTCGGGGGCGCTCATTGCCTTCAACGATCCGCGGCGCTTCGGGATGATGAAGCTCGTGCGGCGCGCCGATCTCAATAAGGAGCCGCTGCTGCACGCGCTCGGGCCGGAGCCGCTCGGCGGGAAATTCGACGCCGCGGCGCTGGCGCGCCGGTGCAAAGGCAGGAAAACATCGCTGAAGGCGGCGCTGTCGGACCAGAGGATCGTGGCCGGGCTGGGCAACATCTACGTCTGCGAGGCGCTGCATCGTGCGCGGATCTCTCCCATGCGGCGCGCCTCCTCGATTGCCACGCGGTCAGGTTTGCCGAACGAGCGCGCGGGTACTCTGGTCAAGGCCGTCAAGGCGGTGCTGCGCGATGCAATCAAGGCCGGCGGCTCCTCGCTGCGCGACCACCGGCGCACCGACGGCGCGCTCGGCGACTTCCAGAACAAGTTCCGCGTCTACGACCGCGCCGGCATGCCCTGCCCGCGGGCGGGCTGCGGCGGCACCATCAAGCGGATCGTGCAGACCGGCAGATCGACTTTCTTCTGCCCGGTATGTCAGAAGTAGCACTGCGGCGGCGGTAACCGGGGGAGAGCATGAGCGACAGGACAATACTGGTCGAAACCCGCGGCCGCGTCGGTCTCATCCGGCTCAACCGGCCGCAGGCACTCAACGCGCTCAGCGCGACGCTGCGGGAGGAGCTGCTTGCAGCGGCCGAGCGCTTCGATGCCGACAGCGCGATCGGCTGCATCGTCATCACCGGCTCCGAGAAGGCCTTTGCCGCCGGGGCCGACATCAAGGAGATGGTCGACAAATCCTACATCGAAGTTTTTGCCGGCGATTTTGCCGCCGAGTATGAGCGCCTCACGCGCCTGCGCAAGCCGCTGATCGCCGCGGTTGCCGGCTTTGCGCTCGGAGGCGGCTGCGAGGTGGCGATGATGTGCGATATGATCATCGCCGCCGACAGCGCCAGGTTTGGGCAGCCCGAGATCAAGCTCGGCGTGATTCCCGGCATGGGCGGCACCCAGCGGCTCACGCGCGCGGTCGGCAAGGCCAAGGCCATGGATCTCATTTTGACCGGTCGGATGATGGACGCCGTCGAGGCGGAGCGCTCAGGCCTGGTCGCACGCGTGGTGCCGGCGGCCCATCTGCTGGACGAGACGATGAAGATCGCCGAGCAGATCGCCGCGCTTTCGCTGCCGTCGGTAATGGCGGCCAAGGAGGCGGTCAATCGCGCGCAGGAAACCTCGCTGGAGGAGGGGTTGCGCTTCGAGCGGCGCGTGTTCCACGCCCTGTTCGCGACGCAGGATCAGAAGGAAGGCATGGCGGCCTTCATCGCGAAACGCCCGGCTGCGTTCAAGAACAGGTGAGCTCGCTCACTTCCGCACGCAGATCACCCGTACCACTGAGGATTTCGCGCTCTCGAGCCCGCCGGGTGCGGTGGCGAGTGGAAGCTTCTGCGCATCGAGAAACGCGCGCACGGTCGAAGCCGGGATGAGCAGGGCCTGCGGCTGTGGCGTGGACGCGCCGAGCGCAGCAACGACCGGGGTCTTGAGCGCCACCACGCCGACGAGGCGATTCTGTCCGTCGAGCGCGGCAGCGCCGGAAAAGCCGATCTGGGGCGCGGGCTCGACCGCATTGCCCCGCAAGCTCGCGGTCACGACCGACACCGCGGCTCCGCCGCCCTGGCTTTCCGGATCGGCAATACCGACAAGCGTGGTCTCGGGTCCTTTGGCGCCGTCATCTGCAAAGGCGGCCGCAGCGAGATCGGGAGCACCGTAGACTCGCAACAGCGAAAGACCGCTGGCACCGTCGTCGGCGACGCGATCGGCGTCTCCGTATCCGGCCACCACGATGACGTTGCAGCCGTCAGTCAGCTGGCGGTCCGTAACAATGTCACCCGCGCTGCTGACGACGATACCGGTTCCGTACTCCACCTTGCGCCTGAGCGCATCGCCGGCCTGCGCCACGGCGGTCATGTTGGGAAATCCGCTAAACGCGCTCGCCATGACGACCGCCACCGGCTCCATGATGTTCTCGGTTGCCTGATCGTAGAGCACCGTCATCCCGCGCACCTCACCGTCCTTGAATTCGGCGCGCTCGTAGAACCGCTTGAGGCCCTGCATCCCGGACAGCACGAAGAAATCCCCCCGCAGCAGATTGACTTCGAGCCTGCGGGTCGCAGGCTCCTTCTTCTGCTGCTCGTAGACGCCGGCAAGCGTCGTGCCGGGCTGTCTTATCCTGAATGTCTCGACCTGGACCTGTCCCTGCGCCGACGACCATCGGATCCCCGTTTTAGTAGGTGACCTGTTCGGCACCTGCTTCGCCGGGATGCCGAGCCGCGCTCCGGTGACTGGGTCATCGACCATGCTCCAGCCGACCTGCGCCTGCTTCGCCTTGGCGGCGGCGGCCAACAGTGCCCGCTCCTGCGTATTGAGTGTGCCGGATTCCTTGAACTTTCGGTTCCTCTGGAAGGCTTTGATCGCAGACCCGGTCTTTTCGCCGGCCTCGCCCGTGACCAGGCCGGTATAGTCACCGGTCCAGGCGAGATCGAATTGCAGCGCGAGGCGCTCGGCGAGCGCCGATCCCTCGCGACCGGGCGCGGGCGGTACGCGCTTGCGCGCGACGCCAGCCGCGCGGCTTGCACCCTCCGTCGGCGGGCTCGCCTCAAGCGCCTGGCCCGGGGCGCGCAAGCGCCGGGCGCCGACGCGCGCGCGCAACGTGGGCGGGCGAATTCCCGGCCTGCGAAACTTCCCGGTCTGCGTGGCCGACCTTGTCGTTGCTGCGGACGGAGCAGATTTATCGGTCTGCGCCGCGGCGGGATGTGCAGCGACAAAAGCAACAAAAACGGCGCCGAGCATCCGCATGAAGGCTCCTAGCGGCGGCGTCGCCCCGCATGCAAATCTACTCCCGGGCAATGGGCGCGCGCAATCGCGGCCTGTGCCCGATCAACAAGGACTCCATTTGCAAAGTTGCGCTTTTCGCGAAAGATTGGGCGAAATGCGGCAACCGCGAGCCGTGATGTTCCATGCTCAGCGCGCAAGAGCTTGAACGCTATGCCCGCCATATCGTCCTGCGCGAGGTCGGCGGACCGGGACAGGCTGCGCTCCAGCGCGCGCGCGTGCTGGTGGTGGGGGCCGGCGGCCTGGGCGCGCCGGTGCTGCTCTACCTCGCGGCCGCGGGCGTCGGCACCATCGGCATCGTCGACGACGACAAGGTTGCGTTGTCGAACCTCCAGCGGCAGGTGATTCACGCGACCTCCGACATCGGCGGCCGCAAGGTCGACAGTGCTTCTGCCGCCATCGGCCGCCTCAATCCGCATGTCAAGGTCGAGCTACATGCGGTGCGGCTGGTGGCGGCGAACGCGCTCGATCTGATCGCAAGCTACGACATTGTCGCCGATGGGTCGGACAATTTTCCCACGCGCTATCTCGTGTCCGACGCCTGCTTTTTCGCCAGGAAGCCGCTGGTCACCGCCGCGGTGGGCACTTTCGACGGCACGCTCACCACCTTGCGCGCCCACGAGAGAGGTGCGGACGGCACGCCCAATCCCACCTATCGCTGCCTGTTTCCGGAGCCGCCGCCGCCGGGGACGGTTCCCGCCTGCGCCGAGGCCGGAATCCTCGGAGCGCTCACCGGGGTGCTCGGCTCCCTGATGGCGCTCGAAGTGATCCGCGAGATCGTCGGTTTCGGGGAAGGCCTGGTCGGGCGGCTCATCATGCTGGACGCTCGTTCCATGCGCTTCGAGACGCTCGCCTATGGGTGGGATCCCGCCAATCCGCTTTCGGGCGAGCGTCCGACCATCTGCGATCTGTCAGTGCACGCGTGACGTTGTCGCTGCTCACTTGCCGTTCCGTCAATTATGGCGCGCTTACGTCACAACGGCCGCTATCATTTCACGCACGCGGTCTCGGCATGCAAGCGCTCGCCGACGCCACGGGTCGGCAATGTCAAGCTCGTGAATTTCAAGGCGCAAGTAGTCCTCGGGTACATTATCAAGCCGGGTAAGAATCTCCTGCTTGAGATGAGCGATATGGGAAAGATTGGCACGCAATAGCTCGGGGAAAAGCGAATCCACGACCATGATATCAAACATGTCGCGAACCTTAAGCAGCGTGCTACGGTAGGCAAGCTTCTTGATAGCAGTCTCTACCGGATGCTCGACTTCTACTTCGTGCGACACCGCAAATTCGATTAGGTCGATGATTTGAAGTTCGCTCTCCAGCCCTGTGATCCTTGCAGCAACGTCTCGCCTTCCGGAAAGATGAGCCTGAGGTGATTCGAGCTTTCCTCGTACGCTTCGCAAGCCCACAGGCCTTCGCCCGCTAGCCGCAGCGAGAGAAAGGAAAGCTGCTGTGGATCCTCGATGAACGCATCGATATCCCTGCTGATACGATGTCGCGCGCGTAGCATGAGACCGGTGCCTCCGCCCAACACCCAGCCTGGAACAGGATGACCGGCGGAGCGAGGGCGGGAGAGCCCGTCTACGGTCCTACGAAGCAGTAGTTGCCATGCGGACAAAGTCGGCCTCCAAATCCGGATTACGCTCGCCGGTCTTTTTCTTTGTTACCAAATAGACCTTGGCAAGCTCAGACCCGGACAGGCCGTGAGCATCGGCAAACGCGAACACCAGACTGGGGTGGACATCCGTGAAGAAGGCAGCCAGGTGGACTGACCAATCGCCTGGCTGGCCACCAGCTAGAAGTCCGGTAAGTGTTGTGGCATCGATGGCGCGCCTATACGGAGCATTCACAGCTGCCAATACGAGACGATCCACAGCCGCCGCAGGCGGGTTGCGGGCGTCGCGAGTGATTTGCGCCTTTGCCATGGGACCAAATATAAGCGCGCCCTTGCCGGGCGTCGATGGCGCGATGGAGCATTTGCAAAACTCGGATTTGCCGTCGACAGGTGGCGCCGCCGCCCTCACTTCGGCAGGAACGTCTCGCTATAGAGTTTGGACATATCCGGCGCCTCCTTGAGGAGCTGCAAATCCATGAACGAGCGCTTGAGCGTAGCCAGCGATTGCGCGTCAAACCTGCAGTCGCTGCTGAACATGCCGATCGTAAGATCGTATTCCCTGGACATCACGCTGGGGGGGAACCCGGTGACGGCGCTCTCGATATTCACCGTCTCCTCCTTGTGCGAGCGCATGAAGGCGATGGTCTCAAGCCAGCCGGCAAGAAAGGCGCGGATCGCGTCGGGGTCGGTCTTGGTCAGTTGCGTGGTGGCAAAGATCGCGCCGGCGGCAAGATTGCCGGCATAATCCGAAACCGGAAGGAGCAGCCGCCCGAGCCTCTTCTCCTCCATGTCGAAGATCAGCGACGTCACGGCGACGTCGGCATCCACGAGATGTTCCCGAAACGCCGCCACGACGCTGGCGGCGGCATTACCGATCGAAACCGGCGTGACCCCTTGCAGCCCCCAGCCTTCGCGGCGCGCAAGCTCCAGCGCCAGCCACTCCGTCAACGAGCCCGGGCTGGAGACGCCGATCTTGGCGCCCTTGAGCTGCGCCACCGTCGTAATCGGCGAATCCCACGGCACCGCGATGCCGATGAAGGGAATTGACGGCGCCGCGTTGCAGACGGCGAGCATGAAAGCCCCTTTGGCGACCAGCGCCATCTCCGTTCCCGCACCGACCCCGATATCGATGCCGCCCGCGGTCATCGCCTGCGCCAGCTTGCTGCCCCCGGTGAAGTCCGCGATTTTCAGGTCAAGCCCGTGCCGGGCGAAGATGCCGAGCTTGTCGCCGACGTTTACCGGGATGATGGCGGAGGCATTCGACGATGCCTTGCCGACATTGAGCACCGTGGCTGCGGACGCGGTCGATGCAGCACCAGCCGATGCGAGGGCCAGGAAGAGTCCGGCAGCCAGGCCGCCGCGCGAGACACACCAGATGCTGCCAAACGCGGCCATCAATTCCCGCCGTCCGATGCTGATGGTCAATCTCACTTGGTCCAGGTGGCGATCGTGGTCGTGCCTTTCACCACCGACCATTTGTTGTCGCCGGCGGACTGCACGCGGTAGCAATTGGCCTTCGAGCCCTTCCAGGTGCTGCAGAAGCCCTCCTTGGTGAGCTTCCACGTACCCTCGCTTTTGGCGCCCGAGCCGCCCATCGGCTCCCTCGTCATCTTTCCATCGGCCGCGAACGTCATCTTGTACTTGGTGTTTCCGGTCGAGGCAGTGAACGGCTGCCCGGTGAAGAAGGTGGCCTGGATTTCACTGGGTGCAAGCGTTGCGGCGAAGACGGGCGCGACGGCAACGATGGCAACGGCGCCCGCCAGGAGCAAGGTACGCATCGATGGCCTCCGTTTGGATTGGATTCGCGATGCTACAACAGATCGCGGCAGATGACAGCCGGGCTCGCGGCGGCGCAATGCGGTCAGAGCATCGAGGGCAGAACGCGGTCGGGCGGGCGGTGCCCGTCGAGAAAGGTCCGGATGTTGACGATCACCTTCTCACCCATGTCGACGCGGCCCTCCACGGTGGCAGAGCCCATGTGCGGCAGCAGCACCACCTTGCCCAGGCGTGCAAGCTTGACGAGCTTCGGGTTGACAGCCGGCTCGTGCTCGAAGACGTCGAGCCCGGCCCCTGCGATGTCGCCGGCGGCGATCAGGCGCACCAGGGCATTTTCGTCGATCACTTCGCCGCGCGCGGTGTTCACGATGTAGGCCTCTGGGCGAATGAGCTTGAGCCGCCGCGCGGACAGCAGATGGTAGGTCGCGGGCGTATGCGGACAATTGATCGAGATGATGTCCATGCGCGCGAGCATCTGGTCGAGGCTCTCCCAATAGGTCGCGGCCAGCTCCTCCTCGACGCCGGATGGGACGCGCCGGCGATTGTGATAATGGATCTGAAGTCCGAAGGCGCGCGCGCGCCGCGCCACCGCCTGCCCGATCCGTCCCATGCCGATGATGCCCAGCCGCTTTCCCCAGATGCGGTGACCGAGCATCCAGGTCGGCGACCAGCCGTTCCAGGGCTTGTCATCGCTGAAGACGGCGGCGCCCTCTGCCAGCCGCCGCGGCACCCCGAGAATGAGCGCCATGGTCATATCGGCGGTATCCTCGGTGAGAACCCCCGGCGTGTTGGTGACGGTGATTCCGCGGCTCAGCGCGGTCGCGACATCGATGTGGTCGACGCCGTTGCCGTAGTTGGCAATCAGCTTGAGCCGGTCTCCGGCCTTGCTCAGCGCCGCGGAATCGATGCGGTCCGTCACCGTGGGAACCAGCACATCCGCGCTCTTCATCGTCTCGGCGAGCTCGGCGGGCGTAAGCGGCCGGTCGTCGAGGTTAAGCTGCGCGTCGAACAATTCGCGCATGCGGGTTTCGACCCTGTCCGGCAGCTTGCGCGTCACGACGACAAGCGGCTTTTTCCGGTTTGCCATGGTTCGACCCCGGCTTGGTGTCCCGCGGAGCCTGGATTCAGGTGTCTTTAACCAGCGTGCCGGAGACTGGCGACGATCTCGGCGGGGTCGCAGGTCTCTGCAGCACAGGTCTCTGCCACACAAGTCTCTGTAACAGATGGATGCGCGAAGACAAGCGCCACCCGCCATGCCACGCCGTTCCGCAACGGCCGCCAGGAAACTCGCTGACGTGCACGAATGATCTCGAACCGCATCCTTGAGGTGGCGCGATTTTGGCGGGCGCCGGCCCTTATGGCCGTGACTGCCCTGACATGCCTTGCGAGCGCGGCCGCCGCAGAAACCAACGTCAGCCCCAAGAGCGGGTTGCCCTTGCCGCGGTTTGTCAGCCTCAAGCCCGATCGCGTCAATGTGCGCGGCGGGCCCACACGCGATCACGAGGTGACGTTTGTCTACACGCGCGCCGGCCTGCCCGTGGAGATCACCGCGGAATCCGACAACTGGCGGCGGATCCGCGACTGGGAAGGCTCCGAAGGCTGGGTTTACCACTCGCTTTTGTCGGGCAGGCGTACGGCGCTGGTGGCGCCGAAGGACAAGAGCCAGCCTGTTCCTCTCTATGACAGCGATGCCAATGGCACGGTGGTCGCGGAGCTTCAGGCCGGCGTGCAGGCGTTGGTGAAGCGTTGCACCGGCGCCTGGTGCCGGATCACCGGCCCGCGGTTCGACGGATGGGTGCACCAGGAGCAGCTCTGGGGAGTTTATGCGAACGAGAAGATCGATTGACCTTGTCGCACAAGCCGCGCGGTGAGCGGAACCTTCTTCGGATCTTCAGCGGCTCTTGCGGCGCAATCGCACCACCACATCGACGCGCACGACCTCATAACCCTCGGGTGGCGTCGGTGTCCGCCCCACCACCACCTGTGAATGCGGGATGTCGACGAGGTCGTTCTCGCTTTCAATAAAGAAATGATGGTGCTGCGACACGTTCGTGTCGAAGTAGGTCTTCGACCCGTCGACAGCGACCTGGCGCAGCATCCCGACCTCGGTGAACTGGTGCAGCGTGTTGTAGATGGTCGCCAGCGACACCGGCACCTTGGCCTTGACCGCCTCCTCGTGCAGCATTTCGGCCGTGACATGCCGGTCGCCCTTGCCGAAAAGCATCCAGCCCAGCGCCATGCGCTGCCGCGTCGGCCGCAAGCCGACCCCGCGCAGCATGGCCTTGACATCATGCCAGGGGCATCCGGTGAGGGAATATCGCGAGCTTGAGCTCGCAACTGCGCCAGAATGCCGGTCTGCGGCGGTGAAAACAACGGTATGGGGTAGCGGCATGGACTATCCTGAAGGCTGTCAAGCCGGCGGAGGAACGATTGTTGCGTTTGTAACATATTGCTCAGAAGATGCACAAGAGGTCTCGGCCTACGAGGGTCACGGCCGACGCGTCTTTCTCGGAGCCAAAACCGGCAGACTTTGCCCCTCCGGGCACCTATGTTAGGGGTTCAGGCATGGGAAACGCTCAGGCAATCACGGATACGACGCGAATGGATAACCGGCGCACGAGCTTTGGCTATGATGAACTGTTGGCTTGCGCGCGCGGAGAGCTGTTCGGCGCCGGCAACGCCCAGTTGCCGCTGCCCCCGATGCTGATGTTCGATTGCATTTCGGAGATCGCTGAGGCCGGCGGCGAGTACGGCAAGGGCCTGGTCCGCGCCGTGCTCGATCTGCGGCCCGACCTCTGGTTCTTCCCCTGCCACTTCAAGGGCGACCCAGTGATGCCCGGCTGCCTCGGCCTTGATGCGTTGTGGCAGTTGCTCGGCTTTTTTCTCGGCTGGCTGGGAGCCCCGGGCAAAGGGCGCGCGCTCGGGCTCGGTGAGCTGAAGTTCTCCGGCCAAGTGCTGCCGACGGTGAAGAAAGTCGTCTACGGTATCGACATCAAACGGGTGATGCGCTCCAAGCTCGTGCTCGGCATCGCCGACGGGTGGCTCTCGGCGGACGGATCCATCATCTATCGGGCATTGGACCTCAAGGTTGGCTTGTTCCGCCAGGAGGCGATGCTGGAGCCGAGCGGAGGCTGATCTCTCTTCAAGGCATGCCCGCAACAGCTGCTGCCGGCCTTGCGAAAAGGACATGCCAAGATGATGCGACCGAGCGGATGACAATTCGAAGAGGGGCCATTGCCCTTCGCACGGGACGCATGGACGCGGCGCGGAAGTGGATGCGCACGAGGCATGGATGAGGCGGGTCGTCGTCACCGGGATGGGCATCATCTCATCCATAGGCAACAACACGCAGGAGGTCCTGGCCAGCCTGCGCGAGGCCAAGTCCGGAATCTCGCGGGCCGACAAATATGCGGAGCTTGGCTTTCGCTGCCAGGTGCACGGCGCGCCCACGTTGGTCCCGGATGAGGCGATCGACCGGCGGGCGATGCGTTTCCTGGGGGGCGGCGCCGCCTGGAATCACGTCGCCATGGAGCAGGCCATCCGCGACGCCGGGCTCGATGCGGGCGAAGTGTCGCACGAGATGAGCGGCATCATCATGGGATCCGGCGGGCCCTCGACGCGGGCCATCGTCGATGCCGCCGATATCGCCCGCAGCAAAAGCCCGAAACGGGTCGGACCCTTTGCAGTGCCGAAGGCGATGTCCTCGACGGCCTCGGCTACGCTCGCCACCTGGTTCAAGATCAAGGGCGTCAACTACTCGATCTCCTCGGCCTGCGCGACGTCGAACCATTGCATCGGCAATGCCATGGAGCTGATCCGGATGGGCAGGCAGGACCTGATCTTCGCCGGCGGCTGCGAGGAGCTCGACTGGACGCTCTCGGTCTTGTTCGACGCCATGGGGGCGATGTCCTCTGCCTTCAACCAGACGCCGGAACAGGCGTCGCGCGCTTATGACGCCGCGCGCGACGGGTTCGTGATCGCGGGCGGAGCCGGCGTGCTGGTCCTGGAGGAGCTCGACCATGCAAAGGCGCGTGGTGCGCGCATCTATGCCGAGGTCGCCGGCTACGGCGCCACCTCCGATGGCTACGACATGGTGGCGCCGTCGGGCGAAGGGGCGGTGCGCTGCATGCGAATGGCGCTGCGGGAGGTTAAGGCGCCGGTCGATTACATCAATCCGCACGCAACCTCCACTCCGATCGGCGATCTCAAGGAGATCGAGGCGATCCGCGAAGTCTTTGGCGACCGGTGCCCGCCGATCGCAGCCACCAAATCACTGACCGGCCATTCGCTCGGAGCAGCGGGAGCGCAGGAGGCGATCTACTCCATCCTGATGATGAACAACGGATTCATCTGCGAAAGCGCGAATATCGAAACTCTCGATTCGGCATTCGCGGATATGCCGATCATGCGCGGACGCCGCGACGACGCGAAACTCGGCTGCGTGCTGTCGAATTCATTCGGCTTCGGCGGCACCAACGCTTCGGTGGTGCTCAAGCGGCTCGATGCTTGAGCGGCGCATCCTAACGCACATGTACGCAAGGAATTGTGCGCTGGAGACGTAGAGATGCAGGCAGCATGACGCAGCTGATGCAAGGCAAGCGCGGGCTGATCATGGGGGTCGCAAACGACCACTCCATCGCTTGGGGCATTGCCAGGACGCTCGCCGCACATGGCGCAACCCTGGCTTTCACTTATCAAGGCGAGGCGCTTGGCCGAAGGGTGAAGCCGCTGGCGCAGTCGATCGGCGCTTCGCTGGTGCTGCCGTGCGACGTCGAGCAGGTCCAATCGATCGACGCAACTTTTGCCGTGCTGGCGGAGAAATGGGGCTCGCTCGATTTTCTCGTGCATGCCATCGCATTCTCGGACAAGAACGAGCTCAAGGGACGCTACGCCGATACCACGCGTGAGAACTTCACGCGCACCATGATCATCTCCTGCTTTTCATTCACCGAGACCGCCAGGCGCGCTGCGGCGCTGATGCCGGCGGGCGGCGCCATGCTGACCCTGACCTACAACGGCGGGCAGCGCGCCATGCCGAACTACAACGTCATGGGCGTCGCCAAGGCGGCGCTGGAAGCTTCCGTGCGCTATCTTGCGGTCGATCTGGGTCCCGCCGCTGTCCGCGTCAATGCCATTTCGGCGGGGCCGATCCGCACACTGGCGGGCGCCGGCATCAGCGATGCGCGCCAGATGTTCGCCTTTCAGCAGCGCCACTCGCCGCTGCGGCGCGGCGTGACGCTGGACGAGATCGGCGGCGCCGCCCTCTATCTGCTTTCGGACCTGTCAACCGGGGTGACAGGCGACATTCACTTTGTGGATTCGGGTTACAACATCATCAGCATGCCGCATCCCGCCTCGCTCAAGAACGGGCAGGAGTCCGACTCCGGCAACGGGGAGCAGGCCAAGGACGCTGCGCAATAGATCGAGTCACACGACCGATCGATGCCAATGAGCCGACTGCGCGATCTCGTTCACCGCGATCCCAGGTACCGCGTCCACCTGCCGGCCTGGCTCGAGCGCCTGGTCTCGGTGGGCATCGTTTCAACCGACCCGCAAATCGTCCGCCGGCAGCGCTGCGTCAATGTCGCCGCCTTTGCGATGGTCGCCACGACGGCGGCGCACCTGATCATCAATTCGCTGCATGACTTTCGTGGGCTCCTGCCCATCAACGCCGACAACCTGGTCATGCTGGTGGGGGCGCTCATGGTTCCGCGGCTGCATCGCTTCGGCGAGCACGTCAGCGCGATCACGCTGCTTGTCCTGATGCTGCTCGGACATACGTTCATCGTGTGGTCGTTCGGGCTCGCCAGCGAGCTGCAGGTTTATTTCACCCTGGCGGGCGCGATGGTGTTCTTTTTCGGGGTGCCGAACTGGCGGCTGTTCCTCGCCTTCTATCTCGCGTTCGTGGTTGCGCTGGTGGTTGCGCTCAATTTCGCGCCGCCGGCGGGCCTGGTGATGCCGGACGACAAGGATTTTCGCGGCCTGCTGTCGAACCAGGCCATGATCACCATGATCATGATCAACGCCGCGCTGATGTTCTATGCGCTGGCCACACGCCATCGCGCCGAGATCGAGCTGCAGGATGAGCACGATCGCTCTGAGGCTCTGATTGCCACCGTCATGCCGTCAACCATCGCCGAACGCCTGAAGTCGGGCGACGAGGATCGGATCGCCGACCGCATCGACATGCTCAGCGTCATGTTCGCGGATCTTGTGGGATTTACCCAGGCGGCGCGCGGCCTTGCGCCGGAGGAGGTCGTCGACTTTCTGGACGGGCTCGTGCGCAGCTTCGACACGCTGAGCGAACAGCACGGGGTCGAGAAGATCAAGACCATCGGGGACTGCTACATGGCCGCGGCCGGCTTCGACGGCGCCGCCGAAAGGGGCGCTGCTGCAATCGGCCGCATGGCTCTGGCCATGATAGAGGGCATTGAACGCCAGGCACCGCTTGGAGGCACGCGGCTCAGGGTGCGCATCGGCATCCATTGCGGGCCCGCGACCGCCGGCGTGATCGGCGATACCCGCTTCTCCTACGATATCTGGGGCGACGCCGTAAACACGGCGTCCCGCATGGAATCACACGGCGTGCCGGGTCGCATCCACGTCAGCGAGCAATTCCGTGATCTGGCGGCTGCCACATTCGTGTTCGAAGACCGCGGCGCCACCGACATCAAGAGCATCGGTTCGACCAGGACCTTCTTTTTGATCGAGGAGCCGGCGTCGACGCTGCGCGAGAACCTCACCGCCGGCGAGCATCGGACCTCCGACTGCAAGGAAATGCTGAGACAAGAAAATGGAGCGGGATGACGACAGGTGAAAGTCATCCCGCTTTGAAGGGCAGGGCGGCTATTCGCCGCCCGCCGCCACCTCCCGATGCTCGCTGCCGCGCTGCTGCTCGGCCTCCGCCTTCTGCCGGGCTTCGATGTCCTCCCCGGTCGCCTGGTCGACGACCTTCATGGAGAGACGCACCTTGCCGCGCTCGTCGAAGCCGAGCAGCTTCACCTTGACCTTGTCGCCCTCCTTCACCACGTCGGTGACCTTCTGGACGCGGCGAGGCGCAAGCTGGCTGATGTGGACCAGGCCGTCGCGGGAGCCGAAGAAGTTCACGAAGGCGCCGAAGTCCATGACCTTGACGACCGTACCTTCGTAGACGTGGCCGACCTCCGGCTCGGACGCGATCGACTTGATCCAGTTGATCGCCGCCTTCATGGCATCGCCGCTGGCAGAGGCGACCTTGACGGTCCCGTCATCGGAGATGTCGATCTTGGCTCCGGTTTTCTCCACGATCTCGCGGATCACTTTGCCGCCGGAGCCAATCACTTCGCGGATCTTGTCGACCGGAATGTTGAAAACCTCGATGCGCGGCGCGTGCTCGCCTAGCTGAGCGCGGTGCTGGGTCAGCGCCTTGGACATTTCGCCCAGTATGTGCATGCGACCTTCCTTGGCCTGGGCAAGCGCGATGCGCATGATCTCTTCGGTAATACCCGCGATCTTGATGTCCATCTGCAGCGAGGTGACCCCGCGCTCGGTGCCGGCAACCTTGAAATCCATATCGCCGAGATGATCCTCGTCGCCGAGGATGTCGGAGAGCACGGCATGGCGCTCGTTCTCGAGAATGAGACCCATGGCAATGCCGGCGGTGGGACGTTTGAGCGGCACGCCCGCGTCCATCAAGGCGAGCGAGGTGCCGCAGACCGTGGCCATCGAGGAGGAGCCGTTCGATTCCGTGATCTCCGACACGACACGCAGCGTGTAGGGGAACTCGTGGTGCGCCGGCAGCACCGGATGGATGGCGCGCCAGGCGAGCTTGCCGTGCCCGATTTCGCGCCGGCGCGGCCCACCCATGCGTCCCGTCTCGCCGACCGAGAACGGCGGGAAATTGTAGTGCAGCAGGAACGTCTCCTTGTAGGTTCCCTGCAGCGCATCGACCCACTGCTCATCCTCGCCGGTGCCAAGGGTCGCCACCACAAGGGCCTGGGTCTCGCCGCGGGTGAACAGCGCCGAGCCGTGCGCGCGCGGCAGCACGCCCACCTCCGACACGATGGGGCGCACGGTTTTCACGTCGCGGCCATCGATGCGGCGCCCGGTGTCAAGAATGTTCCAGCGCACGATCTGCGCCTCTATCTTCTTGAAGGTGCTTGCGATCTGCTGGGAGGAGAAGGGCGGATTTTCCGCCCCCTCGGGACGGAAATGGGCCAGCACCTTGGCCTTCGCCGCATCAAGCGCACTATGGCGCTGCTGCTTGTCGGCAATCGCATAAGCGGCGCGCACATCAGCCTCGATCAGCGCGAGCATCGCCTTTTCGAGCTCCGCGTCGTCCGCCGCCTGCAGCTCGCGCGGCTCTTTGGCGGCCTTCTCCGCCAGCCTGATGATGGCATCGATCACCGGTTGGAAATGCCGATGGCCGAACATCACGGCACCGAGCATGAGCTCCTCGGTCAGCTCCTTTGCTTCCGATTCGACCATCAGCACGGCATCCTGCGTGCCGGCGACAACGAGATCGAGCTGGCTCTCCGTCATCTCGTCGAGCTGCGGATTGAGCACGTATTCGTTGTTGATGAAGCCGACGCGGGCAGCGCCGATCGGGCCCATGAAGGGAGCGCCCGACAACGTCAGTGCCGCCGAGGCCGCGATCATGGCCAGCACGTCCGGATCGTTCTCGAGGTCATGCGACAGCGTCGTCACGATCACCTGCGTCTCGCATCGCCAGCCTTCGGCGAACAGCGGCCGCACCGGGCGATCGATCAGCCGGGAGACCAGCGTCTCCTTCTCCGTGGGCCGGCCCTCGCGCTTGAAATAGCCGCCGGGAATGCGGCCAGCGGCGTAGAATTTCTCCTGGTAATCGACGGTCAGGGGCAGAAAGTCGACGCCTTCCCGGGGCTCCTTGGCGGCGACCACCGTCGCCAGCACCCTCGACTCGCCATAACTGGCGATAACTGCGCCATCGGCCTGGCGCGCGATCTTTCCAGTCTCCAGGACGAGCTTGCGCCCTCCCCAGTCGAGGTCAACACGATGGATGTCAAACATTGTGATTGTCTTTCATAGCTTTTGCGAAGGCGCGAATAACGTGGCCCAGACGGCGAGACGTATCTCGGTACAGAATCCGATGATCCCTGCCATGGCCTTCGACCTTCCGTTGAACGAACGGGCGATCATTCGACCCGTTTCCCATTTCGGCAGCGCTCTCACTGCCGGATGAAGGAGGCGGATAGACGCGCCATCCGCTCCAAAGCGCGCGAGAATGCATCGCGCGCAAATGCTCAGCGGCGAATCCCCAGCCGCTCGATCAGCGATTTGTAACGTGCTTCGTCGATTCGAGCGAGGTAGTCGAGGAGCTGGCGTCGCTGCGATACGAGCTTGAGCAATCCACGTCGGGAATGGTTGTCCTTGACGTGCGCCTTGAAATGCTCGGTGAGGCTGTTGATGCGTTCCGAAAGGATTGCCACCTGCACCTCCGGCGAACCGGTATCGCCGGCCTTGGTAGCATAGGTCTTGATGACTTCGGCCTTGCGGCCGGGGGTGATCGACATCGGTATTTCCTGTTGTTGTTGCTGGTTGAAGTCTGTCCGCGTCACCGCCGGCGGCCGGCGCCAGGATGTCGTCCAGCGCGGTCACCATAAGTGCTGCGCGCGGGCAGGCGCCCGCGCGCCACGGCCAATATCGCAAATCCGGGCGAGAAGCCAGAGGAATTGTGCCCTGCAAAAAGATCATGGGCGCGGCAGATTGAAAACACGCCGCGGCCGCAACTCGCCCTTTTCGACCTCGGCCAGCGCCACCAGGGCGCCTTGCGTCGACACCGAGACCCAACCGGCCAGCACAGGAGCATCGCGGCCGCGCAGCAAAACCGATTGACCGCGCGCGAGCCGCCCGGCGTCGGCGGAGCTTACCCGCAACGCCGGCAACGCCGCCAGGCCGGCGGCAACCGGCAAAAGCGAAGCGCGCCCGTTGGCGTCAGTCCCCGGCCCGGCGAGGCGCTCCAGCGCTTCGAGGGTGACGGCGCTGCGTTCATCAAAGGGACCGACCGCGGTGCGCCGCAGCGCCACGACATGTCCGAAACACCCAAGTGCGCGCCCCATGTCACGGGCGAGCGCACGAATGTAGGCGCCCTTGCCGCAGTCGGCAGAGAGAATTGCCTGGTCGCGATCGGGCGCCGCAACCCATTCGAGGCGGTGCATTTCAATGGGGCGTGCCGCAAGCTCAACCAGCTCGCCTTCGCGCGCGAGATCATAGGCGCGCTCGCCCTCGACTTTCACGGCGGAGAAGCGAGGGGGGACCTGCTCTATGACGCCGGTGAAGCGTGCAAGCAGCGCGCACACGGCTTCGCTGGTAGGTCGTTCCTCGCAACGCGCAATGACGCGGCCTTCCGCGTCGTCGGTATCGCGCTCCTCGCCCCAGCGCACCGTAAACACATAGGTCTTGCGTCCCTCCATCACGAAGGGCACGGTCTTGGTGGCTTCGCCGAAAGCAATCGGCAGCAGCCCCGAGGCGAGCGGATCGAGAGTGCCGGCATGCCCGGCCCGCTTGGCGTCGAACAGCCGTTTCAGCACGCCCACGGCGTGCGTCGAGCTCATTCCCACCGGCTTATCCAGCACCAGCCAGCCATGAATGTCGCGCCGCTCGCGCCGGCGTTTTGGCGGCGCAGTCGAACCCTCTGCATTCACCTCCCTCAACTCTGATCGTCCCGCTTGCTGTGGAGGTCGCGCTGGACGGCGGGCGTGCGCAGCAGCCGCTCAATTCGCTCCGCCTCATCGAAGCGATCGTCGACCGCGAACCTGATATCGGGCGCAAATTTCAAGTTGATGCGTCGAGCAATCTCACCCCGCAGGAAGCGCTTGTTGCGGTTGAGCGCCGCCAGCACTGCGTCGATGTCATTCCCGCCCAGCGGCATCATGTAGATGGTTGCAAGCCGCAGGTCGGCGGTCATACGCACCTCCGGAATCGTAATGAGATGACCCTGAATCACCGGATCATGCACCTCGCCGCGCCCGAGCAGGTCGGCGAGCACATGACGCACGAGCTCGCCCACCCGCAGCTGGCGCTGGGAGGGCGCGCGATCGGATTTGGGTTGGTGATGTCGAGGCATTGCAGGAATCCGGTAGGTAGCCGCAAACTTGGTCCATGTCACAAGGTCAAGCACGTTGCCCGGTCAAATAAGGAAGCGCGCTTGAGCAGGACTTACGCGTTGCTGCGGCGGGATAACCGGAGCAGTCCGGGCCGTGCTCCGGTGATCAGAGCGTGCGCTGTACCGTCTCCACCCGGAAGCATTCGATCACGTCGCCGACCCGCATGTCCTGATAATTTTCGAACGCCATACCGCATTCCTGGCCTGCCACCACTTCGCGGGCGTCGTCCTTGAAACGCTTGAGCTGCGAAAGCTTGCCCTCGTGCACGACCACGTTGTCCCGCACCAGGCGCACATTGGCGCCACGCTCGACAACGCCGTCGGTAACCCGGCAACCGGCCACGTTCCCGACCTTCGATACCTTGAAAATCTCCAGGATCGTCGCGCTGCCAAGCGTGCTCTCGCGCACCGCCGGCGCAAGCAGGCCGGACATCGCCTTCTTCACGTCGTCCACAAGATCGTAAATGACGTTATAATAGCGGATCTCGATCCCGGCCTGCTCGGCAGCCTCGCGCGCCTCTTTGTGGGCGCGCACATTGAAGCCAATGATGGCCGCCCCTGACGCTTCGGCCAGGGTCACATCCGATTCGGTGATGCCGCCGACGCTGGCATGCAGCACCCGCGCGCCGACCTCCTTTGTGCCGAGCTTTTCCAGCGCGCCCGTGATCGCCTCAAGCGACCCCTGCACGTCGGCCTTGATCACCAGCGGGAATTCCTTGCGCCCGGCGGTCTTGAGCTGGCTCATCATCTGCTCGAGCGAGCTGCGCATGCCGGTCGCACGCGCCGCCACCTTGTCGCGCTTCTGGCGCGCACGATAATCCGTCACCTCGCGTGCGCGAGCCTCGCTGTCGACCACGGCCAAACGGTCGCCCGCCTCGGGTGTGCCATTGAAGCCGAGCACCTCGACCGGCATCGAGGGCCCCGCCGCTTCAACCGGCAAGCCGCTGTCGGAAACCAGAGCACGCACGCGGCCCCATTCCGCGCCCGCGACGATGATATCGCTGCCACGCAGCGTCCCGCGCTGCACCAGTACGGTGGCCACCGGTCCGCGGCCGCGGTCGAGCCTGGCTTCAATGACGGTACCCTCGGCCGCGCGCAACGGGTCGGCGCGCAAGTCGAGAATTTCGGCCTGCAGGCCAATCGCCTCCAGCAGCCGCTCGATGTTGAGCTTCTTGATGGCCGATACCTCGACGTCGAGCACGTCGCCGCCGAGAGACTCCACCTGGATTTCGTGCTGCAGCAGCTCGTTACGCACGCGTTCCGGCTTGGCGTCGGGACGATCGATCTTGTTGATCGCCACGATGATCGGAACCTTTGCGGCCTTGGCGTGATTGATCGCTTCCACGGTCTGCGGCATGACGCCGTCATCGGCTGCGACGACGAGCACCACGATGTCGGTGACCCTGGCGCCCCGCGCCCGCATGGCGGTGAAGGCGGCATGGCCCGGCGTGTCGATGAAGGTAATCTTGTTTCCTGACGGCGCCGTCACCTGGTAAGCACCGATGTGCTGGGTAATGCCGCCGGCCTCGCCTGCCGCCACCTCGGTCGAACGAATGGCGTCGAGCAGCGACGTCTTTCCATGGTCGACATGGCCCATCACGGTCACCACCGGCGGCCGCGGCGCGAGCGCGGTCGGATCGTCGGCGGCGTCGAACAGGCCTTCCTCGACGTCGGATTCGGCCACCCGCTTGACAGTGTGACCGAGCTCCTCGGCCAGCAATTGGGCCGTATCGGCGTCGATCACGTCGTTGATCTGGGCCATGTGGCCCTGCTTCATCAGCAGCTTGATCACGTCCACGGCGCGCTCGGCCATGCGGTTTGCAAGCTCCTGGATGGTGATCGTCTCGGGGATGGTTACTTCCCGAACGAGCTTTTCCTTCGGCTCGTCGGTGCTGTGCCCCTTGAGCCGCTGGACCCGGCGCCGAAAAGAGGCGACCGATCGTTCGCGCACTTCGTCGGCGCTCAGCGCGGTCACCAGGGTGAGCCGTCCTCTGTTCTTCTGAACTGCGCCGCGCGCCGGCTTCGGTGCGGCCGCCGGGCGCGCACTGCCGGGACCACGGCGGGTGCGGGGCGCCTCCTCTTCGTCGGGCTCGAGCGCGGGCCGCCCGGTTACCGCTCTCGAGGGCTCCTCGCCGAAGCGCTTCTTCGCCTCCTGCTCGGCCTTGAGCTTGGTCTCGAGATCGTGCTTGCGGCGCTTCTCCTCATCGGCCTTGCGCGCTTCAGCGGCATCGCGCTCGCTTCGCTCGGTAGTTTCCCGGCTCTTGCGAAGAAGCGCCTCCTCTTCGGCGATCTTGCGCTCTTCGGCTTCGCGCAGACGCGATTCGCCCAGGGCGCGGGCGCGCGCAGAACGCTCCTCCTCGGTCAGCGTGCGCAGCACCACGCCGGACGGCTTGGGTGCAACCGCCGGAGCCGACGCAGCCGCGGGCGCTGCCTGCGCCGCTGGCGTTGCCGGGCTTGCCCGCTTGGCGGGTGTAATGGCCCCGCTGCCGGCCTCGGCCTTTGTCCGCGCCGGCGTCCGGCTCTTCACCTTCTCAACGACGACCGTCTTGCTGCGGCCGTGGCTGAAACTCTGGCGCACGACGCCCTGCTCGACCCCGCGTCCTTTCAAGGACAGGGTCTTGGTCGCGGCGACGCTGAGCTTTTTTTCGCCAGTCTTTTCCGTAGTTTCAACCATACCGATCTCAATCCGATTCACGCCGTTGCAACTTGCCGCTGTGGCTCTGCATGCCCTCGCGCCAAGCCGCGGCCTTGGCCGATCTGGCGGTCCGATATCTGCCTACGGCAGGCAGACCTGCCACGGGCGCAGCCCGGAAACAATCCAGCCGCGCGGCGCGCGAAAACGTCTCGCCTTTGGGGCCGCCGAGCAAGGCTGCATGTATCACATTTGAGCGTCCTCATGCCAAATCCAATTGCGCCTTTTCATGTCGGCGCCGCGACCGCTTCGGCAGGCGGCACTTGCGGAGCGGGGGCGAGATCCTCTTCCTTGATCCATCCGGCCCTGATGCGTGCCCGCATAATCAGCGCTTCGATGTCGTCGCGCGACAGATCGAAACCATCAAGAATGCCGGGATAGCGCGTAGTTTCGCCATCCTTGCGCTCGCTCCAGCCAAACAGATCATCGGTCGCGCAGCCGGCGAGGTCCTCCGTCGTCTTGATGTCGTTCTCGCCGAGCTTCACCAGCATGGCGGTAGTGACGCCCTCGACCTCCCTGAGCTCGTCCGCAACGCCCAGTTCCTGGCGCCTGGCGTCGAGCTCGGCTTCCTCCTTCGCAAGGTAGTCGCGCGCGCGGCTCTGCAATTCCCGCGCGGTGTCTTCGTCGAACCCCTCGATCCCTGCGATCTCCTTTTCATCGACGGCGGCGAGCTCTTCGACCGAGTTGAAGCCCTCGGACGCGAGCAGCTGGCCCACCACCTCGTCGAGATTGAGCGCGTCGATAAACAGCTTTGTGCGTTTCTCGAATTCTGCCTGTCGATGCTCCGACTCTTCCTGCTCGGTGACGATGTCGATGTCCCACCCGGTAAGCTGGGAGGCGAGCCGCACGTTCTGCCCGCGCCGTCCGATCGCCAGCGAGAGCTGCTGATCGGGAACCACCACCTCCATGCGCTGGCGGTCCTCGTCCAATACGACCTTGGCGACCTCGGCCGGCGCCAGCGCGTTGACCACGAAATTGGCGGGATCCGCCGTCCACGGTATGATGTCGATCTTCTCGCCCTGCAGCTCATTGACCACCGCCTGCACGCGAGAGCCGCGCATGCCAACGCAGGCGCCGACCGGATCGACCGATGAGTCACGCGAGATCACGGCGATCTTCGCACGCGAGCCCGGATCGCGCGCCACCGCCTTGACTTCCACGATGCTGTCATAGATTTCGGGCACCTCCTGGGCGAACAGCTTGGCCATGAATTGCGGGTGGGTGCGGGACAGGAAAATCTGCGGCCCGCGCGGTTCCCGGCGAACGTCGTAGATGAAGGCGCGAATGCGATCTCCATTGCGGAATGTCTCGCGCGGCAGCATTTCATCGCGTCGCACGATGGCCTCGCCGCGACCGAGGTCGACGACCACGTTGCCATATTCGACGCGCTTGACGATGCCGTTGACGATATCGCCGATGCGGTCCTTGTACTCCTGATATTGCCGGTCGCGCTCGGCCTCGCGCACCTTCTGAACGATCACCTGCTTGGCGGACTGCGCGGCGATGCGGCCGTATTCGAGCGGCGGCAGCGGCTCCGCGATATAGTCACCAAGCTGGGCGGCGGGGTTGCGCTTCTTGGCATCATCAAGCGAAATCTGGGTTGAGTCGTTGTCGATCTGATCGACCACCAGCAATAGGCGCGACAGCCGCATCTCGCCGGTCTTCGGATTGATCTCGGCGCGGACTTCCGTCTCGCTGCCGTAGCGCGAGCGCGCCGCTTTCTGAATCGCATCTTCCATGGCGGCGATGACGATGCCGCGGTCGATTGCCTTCTCGCGCGCGACTGCGTCGGCGATCTGTAGTAACTCGAGCCGGTTCGCGCTCACGGCCATGTTCAGTCTCCTTCGTTCTGGCGTCCGACCGGGTCATAGGCACGCCCGAGCTGGAAGCCGTTGGATCGATCGATATCAGTTGGTGCCGGATGGCGGCTGGCTTGCCCGTCAACGGCATGGCGTCGGCCAAGCGTTCGGTGTTGACGGGCCTCGCGTTCCGCGGCCTTGCCGCGCCGAAGCGACTCGGCGACCAGCGCGTCGGTAAGCACCAGCTTTGCTTCCGCCATGTCTTCCAAGCGCAGCAAGACCTCATCTTCGCCGGGTGCGGCGTCCTCGCCGCGAATGCGGACGCATTCGCCCTCGGTTCCGACCAGAATACCGCGAAACCGGCGCCGACCGCCCACCGCGACTGCCATTTCCACCTTGAGGCAATGGCCGGCATGACGCTCGAAATCCGAGCGGCGCACTAGGGGCCTGTCCAGGCCGGGCGAGGATATTTCGAGACGATAAGCACGCTCGATCGGATCGGCCACGTCGAGCACCGGCGAAAGCGCCCGCGAGACCGCCTCGCAATCGCCCATGGTCATGGTTCCCGCGGGTCGCTCGGCCATGACCTGCACGGTGCAGCCGTCGAGCCCCAGGATCCTGACCCGCACCAGACGATAACCCAAGCCGACGAGAACCGGCTCCACAATAGACGCAAGCCGTGCCGCCAAGCCCTGCTCGACGATCAGCCGTGTCTCGGCATCAACTTCCATAGTGCCGCTCGAATCCGTCATCGACCGTTGCTCGGTAGCCGTCAACAAAGCCGGGCCGCGGTAACAAAAAAGAGCGGGTCCCGGGGGAACCCACTCTCAAGAGCCGACCGGAACCCGATCGTTATGAGATGTCCATAAGCTGGACCACGCAAATATAGCGACTTCTTGCGCAGGCGCAAGGGCTACCGACAGGGCTGACGACAGGGGCCGAGACGGGGGGCCGACATTTAATAACGATCGGGTAACTAACCTTTCCTTCAGAATCCTTACCTAGCCTGCGGGGCGGCGGTCGTCGTTCGCATCGGGAGCGGCGGTCTTTGGCGCCGGTCGTACATTGGATGCCCGTGAACCCGCTCATTCCGGAGCTGGAGGATGTGATCCGGAGCAGCTCGCTCGCGCGCCGCGCCGATGCGCTGCGGCGCATCAGTGCGCTTTTTGCCGACGGTGCGAGCCGGCTGAGCGACGACCACGTTCAATTGTTCGACGACGTGCTCCATCGACTGATCGACGAAGTCGATGCCAATGCGCGCATGGAGCTTGCACACCGGTTGGCCGCGATCGGCAATGCGCCGCGCAAGGTGGTGCTCCGCCTGGCCACGGATGACGATATCGCCGTGGCGCGGCCCATCCTGCGCCAATCGGCACGGCTTATGGACGGCGACCTGAGCGAAATTGCCGAGACCAGGAGCGAAGCGCATCTGCTTGCCCTGTCGAAGCGCCGTGGCATCGGCAAGCCGGTGACCGACGTGCTGATCCGGCGCGGCAATCGAGAAGTTCTACGCAGCCTCGCCGACAATCTCGACGCGCAGCTGTCCGATGCCAATTTTGCCGCATTGATCAACAGAGCCGTGCAGGACGGCGTGCTCGCGCAAAGGATTGGAATACGGCCCGATATCGCGCCGCGGCACCTGCGCGATCTCCTGCTGGCAATCGCGCCGGCCATCCGGCAGCGCCTGCTCGCATCGGCAAGACCCGAGATGCAATCCGAGATCCGGCAGGTGCTGGCGGAAATCCCGGATGAGGCGCGCGCGAAGGCAACGCAGCACGACTATGCCGCCGCCGAGCACAGAATCCGCGAACGCCGCCTGGGCAGCAATCTCGACGAAGCGTCGGTCGTCGAGCTTGCCCAAAGCGCGCAACGCGAGAACCGACAATACGAAGATCTGGTCGCTGCGCTGGCTGCGCTGTGCGAGGTGCCGGTCGACGTGGTGGATCGGCTGATGGCGAGCAATCGTCCCGACCCCGTTCTCATCCTCTGCAAGTCGGTGGGCTGGGAATGGCCGACGGCAAAGGCGATCATGGCTGCGATGCCGGATGGCCCTGCAATGTCGAGCCCCGACCTCGACGCGGCCTTTGACAATTTCGAGCGCCTGTCGCCGGCCACTGCCCAGCGCGTGATGCGGTTCTGGCAGGCGCAATTCTGGCAGCACGCGACCGCCGGCAAATGAAGGCGGCAGGCAGGCGATGTCGCCGAAGGCATCCTGTTCTGATCTCCGCGTCATTCGCCCTTTCTCTTGAAAATCAAATAGCACGGAAGCCGACCTGCGCCGCGCGCCTTGACCTCGTACCGGGTGCCGGCAAAGCCCAACCACGGGCGTCGCCAATCGTCCGCGCGCTCGGCCGTCCATTCAAAAATTGGAGAGCGGAGCATGTGTCGCAGCGTCCAGGCCGCGTAGTCCGCGATATCGGTGGCGAAGCGAAACTCGCCGCCCGCACGCAAGACACGCCCGATCGCCGCGACGTTCACGTCCTGCACGAAGCGGCGCTTCCAGTGTCGCCGCTTCGGCCAAGGATCTGGATAGAGAAGGTCGACGCGCGCAAGCGATGCCGGAGGGAGCCAGGCGAGGACGTCGGTCGCATCGCCATGATGGAGCCGGATATTCGATGCGCAGCTTGCGGCTATCGCGGCAAGTGCCTTTGCCATGCCGTTGACGAAGGGCTCGACCCCAATGAAGCCGACCTGCGGATTGGACTCTGCCTCGGCGACCATGTGCTCCCCGCTGCCGAAGCCGACCTCCAGCCGAACCTCCTCGACCGCATCGGGAAACAACGCGTTGAGAGTTTCTGGATGCGCCGAGAGATCGAGGGCGAGCTTGGGGAGCAGAGTGTCGAGCAGCGCCGCGCGCGCAGGTCTCAATCGGTGGCCCTTGCGCCGCCCAAAGACGGCGCGCGACTGCCTCGATTGAGCTTCAGCGCACCGCACGCCGCAGCGCGTCCGCGAGATCGGTCCTCTCCCAGGAAAAGCCACCGTCCTTTTCCGCGGCGCGACCAAAATGTCCGTAGGCGGCGGTCCGGCGATAGATCGGACGGGAGAGCTTGAGCGCGCGTCGGATGCTGGTCGGCCGCAGCGGAAAGATCTCAGGCAGCACCTTCTCGACCTTGCGCTCATCGATGGTGCCGGTTCCGTGCAGGTCCACGAGCAGCGACATGGGGTCCGCCACGCCGATGGCATAGGCAAGCTGGATGGTGCAGCGCTCCGCGAATCCGGCGGCAACGACGTTCTTGGCGAGATAGCGCGCGGCATAGGCGGCGGAGCGGTCGACTTTGGTCGGGTCCTTGCCGGAAAACGCCCCTCCGCCGTGCGGCGCATAGCCGCCGTAGGTATCGACGATGATCTTGCGACCGGTCAGCCCGCAGTCTCCGTCCGGACCGCCGACGACGAAGTTGCCGGTCGGATTGACAAGGAAGTCAGCCGCCTTCTTCGGCATCCAGCCCTCGGGCAAGGCGGATGCGACCGTATCGGCAATCATCTCCTTCACCATGCCCGGAGTATATTTCTTGCCGTTGCGGGTATGAGCATGGTGCTGCGTCGAGACCACGACCTTGGTGCAGCCGACCGGCTTGCCGCCGACATATCGCACCGTCACCTGGCTCTTTGCATCGGGCTGCAGATCGAACAGTTGCTGCGAGCGCCGCCGCTCCGCCATCACCTTCAGTATCCTGTGCGCGAAATAGATCGGCGCG
>Ga0306925_10000257_pt1 | contig 35430 bp, 33 predicted proteins | sample flu12Cox44000176_FD_203755 | JGI IMG/M metagenome (GOLD analysis project Ga0306925, IMG submission 203755) | Lab enrichment of tropical soil microbial communities from Luquillo Experimental Forest, Puerto Rico - flux8day.12C.oxic.44.000.176 (v2)... | ecosystem: Environmental > Terrestrial >... | reverse complement strand
ATCATGCTCGATCGCCTGAACCAGCTCATGCCGGGCTGGTCGGCGTCAAGCGAAGCGGACCTGGGCATCGCGCTCGCCGAACTGATGGCGTATGTTGGCGACCGGCTGAGCTATCAACAGGATGCCACTGCCACCGAAGCCTATCTTGAGACGGCGCGCAGTCGCATTTCGCTTCGCCGCCACGCGTTGCTCGTGGACTATCACGTGCACGACGGCTGCAATGCGCGCGCATGGATTCAACTCGACGTGTCCGGCAATTCGGGTGACAGGATTTTCCTCGATCGCACCCGCGCCCGCTTTTACACCTATGTTGCAGGGATGCCATCCACCCAGGCCGTGGGGGCAGGCAATGAGGAACAGGCATTGCTGGCCGGGGTACAAGTCTTCGAGCCCATGTGGGACAAGATTCTCTATCCCGAGCTTAGCCAGATGTCGTTTTACACATGGGGGAATGCGAACTGCTGTCTGCCGGCGGGAGCGATGGAAGCAACCCTGCTAGGTTCGTATCCAAATCTCCAGCCGGGCGACGTGCTGATCTTCCAAGAAATGGTCGGCCCGAAGACGGGCGAGCCCGCCGATGCCGATCTGCGTCACCGCTGCGCGGTGCGCCTGACGCAGGTTGCGACGCGGAATGCCGGAGGCGATCCACTTGTTGATCCTTTGTTCGATCAGTCAGGTAAGCCTATTCAGAGTCCGGGGCAAATCCCAACGCCGGTCACCGAAATCCAGTGGTCGCAGGACGACGCGCTGCCTTTTCCGGTCTGCATCTCGTCCACCTATCTGGATTCGAACGGCGACACGCAATCGCTGACCGACGTAAGCACTGCCTTCGGCAATGTTGTCCTTGCCGATCATGGCCTCTCGCTCTCCAACAGAGTGATGGGAACCGTGCCGGCGCCCAGCATCTTCCTCCCGCCGAATCCTGCTGCCGATCGCTGCTTGAATGCACCGCTGACGCCTCTGCCGATGAGGTTCCGGCCGCAGGTGCCCGATAGCCCTCTGACGCAATCCGTTCCGACGAATAGCGTTTCGCTGGGGGCCCTTGGCAATCCCCAAACCACTGGCGTGGTGCGGTTAAACGCAGGAAGTTTCGTCAGCCTCACCAATAGCGAAGGTTTCTCCTGCTTCACACTCCGATCGACAAATGCTTCCGGCTGGCCGCAATCCTTCGGCGTGATGGTCAGCGCAAATGCGGGGCATCCCGGCAACATTGATTTGTCTGTTGTTTACGATCCTCCCACTGGCGGCTCTGCTATCTACAGGCTGGTCACGGTAGAGAAGTTCACCAACCTCTCGCTGAACCCCGCTGATCCGAATTACGTGGGCAAAGCGATTAATGGGATCTCGCAGCTCATCCAGGTTCCGAGTGGCTATACTCCGCCGTCTACGCCGCCGTCCGGATTTCCTGGGACTCCAACGTTGCTTTCGAATACGGCGCCCGTAAGTTTGCTGGATGCGAGCAGCAAGACTTACCTCACGCTTGAGGCCGCGAATGCCTCGAATTGGCCAGTGCTCTTTGGCGTCGAGGCCCAAGCTGCCGGCAACCCCGCCTACTTCGATCTGCTGGTCGTGTACAACCCGCCATCCGACATTGGTGTCGTTCTTCCGGTTACGCTGGAAGAATTCGACAACCTCTCTCTCGTAAGCGCAGCCAGCCAGATCGATGGCAACTCGATGTTCGTCGGTGTCGAGAGCTTTGCAAGCACGGCTGAGGCAAGCCTTTCTGCGTACGCGCTGATGAACTTCGATGCCAGCGAGGCGTTACCCATCATTACGCTCAGCGGAAGCCTGAACGCGAACACCGAGATCTGGGAGCCGCAGCAGGACCTGCTGGAGAGCGGCGAGTCAGACAGGGTCTTCATTGTCGAAACGGAATCGGACGGCATTGCTACGCTGCGCTTCGGCGACAACACTAATGGCCGCGCCCCGGAAAGCGGCACCGTGTTTGCCGCGAATTACCGCATTGGCAATGGCACTTCCGGTAACGTAGGCGCGGACAGCCTCATATACATGGCGGTGACCGATGCGCGCATCCAAAAATGCCGCAATCCTCTTCCGGCGGTGGGAGGCACTGATCCTGAAACGAACGACCAGATTCGTCGCCGCGCACCGCAGGCGTTTCTCACTCAGGAACGCGCCGTCACCATGGCCGACTATGCCACAGTCACGGAACGGAATCCGCAGGTGGACCAGGCGGTGGCAACGCTGCGTTGGACTGGCAGTTGGTACACGGTTTTCATAGCCGTCGAACCGCAGGGTGCCGGCAATCTGATACCAACGTTGAAAAAGAGCTTGAAGAGGAACGTCGAGCGCTATCACCTGGCCGGCCAGGATTTAGAGCTCGATTCGCCACAATATGTGCCGCTCGAAATTGAGCTGGACATCTGCGTCGATCCCAACTACTTCATGGCCGACGTGCAACGCTCGCTGAAACAGGTGCTGGGCAGCGGCATCTCGCCCAACGGCGTGCGGGGATTTTTCTACCCTGACAACTTCACCTTTGGTCAGACGGTTTACCTAAGTCCAATCTTCGCCGCCGCGCGCTCGGTTGCAGGGGTTGTCGCGGTAAACGCCGCGATTTTCCAGCCACAAGGGCTGCCTCCCACAAACCAGTACCTCAACGTGGGAGAGATCAAGATGGCTCCTTTACAGATCGCGCGACTGGCGAACGACCCAGGTTTTCCGAACCATGGACAGTTGACTCTGGTGCTGGAAGGCGGCAAATGACAGCGCACTTCGGACGTTCTTCAAACGGGGGAGGCATATGAGCTGCACCGGTGGCTCCGATTGCATGTGCGGCTGCTGTGCCGGCACCAGCGTGCAGACGCCGCAGGCACGGGCAAATCTGCCCGGCCTCAGCTCCATCTCCTACAAAGTGGGAACCTGGGCTACCTTCAAGGATTCTATGCTGGCACGGCTGTCCAGCTCCGACTACCCCAGTCTAAACGCACTGCGAACCCGCGACAACGATGATTTCACCATCGCCCTCATTGACGCGACCTCGGTGGTACTGGACATCCTCAGCTTCTACCAGGAGCGCCTTGCCAACGAGAGCTATCTGCGCACTGCCGGCCAATTGCGCTCGCTGGTCGAACTGTCGCGTCTGATCGGCTATGAGCCTGCGCCCGGTGTGGCCGCTGCCGCGTATGTTGCATTCACGCTGAAAGCCGCGCCTGGCCAGACTCCCGATCCTTCAACGCGTGCGATCATGATCCCGAAGGGCACGCAGATGCAGAGCGTTCCGGCGCAGGGACAGGTGCCGCAGACCTTCGAGACCTCCGCGGACATCCCCGCCAAGTCCGACTGGAACGCTCTCGCCGTGCAGACGGGTGTCCCCTGGATTCCGCAGATGGGCGACCTGAGCGTCTATCTGCAAGGCACAGCCACTCAGCTGCAACCGGGCGACCTAATGCTTATCGTGGGCAACGAGCGTGCCGGCAGCCCTGGCAAGGCCAGCGATCCTTCCAACAACAACTGGGACCTGCGGATGATCACGATCGTGATACCCGACGGCACGAACAATCGCACTTATGTCGAATGGACCGAAGGCCTCGGTTATGCTCCCGACAACATCAATCCCGCCCAGGATCACCCAAAGTTCTATGCCTTCCGCCAGCGCGCTGGGTTATTCGGATACAACGCCGTCAACCCGGTGGTGCTCTCGGACGACAACCTGAAAAACTTGCAGAGCGAAAAGCTGGTGAGTGGCACGCCTCCGCCGCCTAACATTCCCCCTCCGGAATGGTTGTTTGAGGCGCCGAGTAGCACTACACCGCTGATCGACCTCGACGCGGTTTACGGCAAGATCATCACTGATGGTTGGATCGCCCTGATCCGGCCGGACAATTCGAGCAAGCGCACACCGGCGGGTTTCATCACGCTCCACCAAGTGGAGTCGGTAACAACCATCACACGCTCTGCGTATGCACTGACCTCCAGGATCACTCGGGCTTTGGTGGACACTTCGGCTTCCGATCTGAATCCCTACTACTCAGCGACACGCGAAACTTCTGCCGCCGTACTGAGCGAGCAGTTGGTTGTTCCCGAGCAGCCGTTCCTGTATCCGCTCTATGGCAATGCCGTTGCTTTGGAGGAGCTGCGTCCCGACCTGTCACAACTCACCGTGATCGCGATTACCGGGAAGCGGCAGAAGCTAAGTGTCAATGTCGCTGGACTGCAATTCGTCCCAGACGATGGCTCGGCGGAGGCAAATCTTGACATCGGAGCTCTCCTGACGCTCACCAGCGCTTCTTCCTTCGTCGAAATTCCCGGGAGCAGTTGGAATACCGGGTCCGGGCAGCTCACCCTCGCTGTGGAAGACGCCAAAGGCAGGCCAGGTATGGTGAAGGCCGATCTCACGAACTTCGTCTTGGCGCCTTCGACGAGCAAAGACCCGTTCGTCAGCGAGTGCGCGCTGGTGCAGATCGTGACTGCGGTGCCAGGGATGTCCCCATACACATTGTTTACCCTTCAGTCGCCGCTGCTGAATTGCTACGAGCGCGCTACAACCACGATTAACGCCAACGTTGTGATGGCAACCAACGGACGGTCGGTGAGCGAGGTGATGGGAAACGGCAGTGCCTCGACGCCCAATCAGAGTTTCACGCTCAAGCAGTCTCCCGTTACGTATGTCCAGGCTGCGACACCCACCGGCAGGCAAAGCACACTGCAGGTGCAGGTCAGCGGAGTCGATTGGACCGAGGTTCCGACGCTTTATCAGCAACCGCCGTCAGCTCAGGTATTTACCACCCTGAACCAGTCGGACGGCACGAGGGACGTGATCTTCGGCGACGGAGTGGAAGGGGCCACTCTGCCTACAGGCCAGAACAACCTGCAGGCCAACTACAGAATCGGCTCGGGTTCGGCGGGCAATGTTGCCGCTGGCACCCTGACGACGTTGATGGATCGTCCTCTAGGGGTCAGCGGTGTCACCAACCCTCAGTCCGCGACGGGCGGGCAGGACCCGCAGTCGGTGGATGACATTCGTTCCACCGCACCGCAAACCGTGCTCACGCTGGGACGCGCCGTCTCCATCGCTGACTATGAGAGCTACGCCTCCACGTTCGCAGGAATCTCAAAAGCCTACGCCATCTGGATACCATCCGGTCCCGGTAGAGGCGTGTTTCTGTCAGTTGCGGGAGTGAATGGCGAGGCGTTGCCGCCCTCGAATCCCACATTGGGGTACCTGATCGCTTCGCTGCAAAATTTTGGCAATCCACTTATTCCCATCACGGCGATTTCATTCCTGGAGACGCTTTTCAGCCTTTCGGCAGATGTGCAATACGACCCCCGCTCTACCCAGCTAACCGTGCAGGCGCAGATTCTTGCGACGCTGTCGGAGACCTACAGCTTCGTAAATCGCACTTTTGGGCAGGGCGTGTCGTCCGATGAAATCGCCGCTGTAATTCAAGCGCTACCGGGCGTAATTGCGGTAAACGTAACCAGCATTACGCCCGGTGTGACGAGCGCCGCCGGCGACCTCGCCGGCCAAGGCGGCGCCTTCAGTATTACTAAGATGAACAACTGGCTGGCGCAGCAGATCACGACGCCGCTACCGAGGCCACCTTCGGATCCCAGCCGCATCTGTCCCTATCTGCCGATTCCGAGCCTCACGGCATTGCCGCAGCCGGCCGAGATTCTGGTGCTTGATCCCTCTCCCGCAGCGGTGAAATTGGGGGTGATGTCATGAGCACTGTGTCTTCACGCCTCTTCGAGCTGCTGCCGGCGCTGTACCGCCTAAAAGACGGGCAAATGGCGCAATCGCAGAATCTGCTGACAGCCGCCGAACAGAACCAACTGGCAACGTTACAGGCACTTTCGCCTCCTCTGACACCGGTCCAGCAGCAGGAGCTCAACGATCTGCTGGCGAAGGCCACGCGCGGGCCGCTGCAGTCGCTACTGATGCTGATTGGCGAGCAGTTAGCCATCATGTCAGACGATTTGGAGCAACTCTACGAGGACCAGTTCATCGAGACCTGCGCGCCCTGGGTAATCCCCTACATTGGCGATCTCATCGGTTATCGCTCGGTGAACGGCGTGGCGCCTGCCGTCGCCAGTCCGCGAGCTGAGGTCGCGCATACGATCTCCTTCCGCCGCCGCAAGGGTACCGTTCTAGTGTTAGAGCAACTGGCTCGCGACGTGACAGGCTGGGGCGCTCACGCCGTTGAAATGTTCAACATTCTGGCGGACACGCAGTACATGAACCACATCCGCCTCTTCAATCACTACTCCCCGGATCTGCGGCGCTGGCAGACAGGGGTGTACATGAACAGCGGCTTCGATCGTACGGCGCACAAAGTTGATGTGCGGCGAATCGCCGTCGAGCGCGGACGCTACAACATTCAGAACATCGCGATATTCCTCTGGTCGCTGAACACATACAGCCTGACAATGACACCGGCTACGCCGCTGCTCGGCAATCCACAGTGTTTTCGCTTCAGCTCGCTTGGGCGCGACATTCGCCTGTTCAACCATCCGATCTCGCAGGGTGCTGAGATCACTAACCCCGCCGAGCCTCAGAACGTGCCGGACTGCTTACGGCGTCACGTCTTGTGCCAGGACATTCAAAACATTCTCAGCGGGAAAGCCAGCGTGTACTACGGTGTGGGACAATCCCTTGCCCTATATATCAATGGGGCCCTTCAGTCAACAATCCAGGTTTGCGATCTTTCGGGCCCGGACGGAAGTTGGACGAACATGCCCGCGGCTGGCGGAGAGCCGGCGGTCGACCCGCAACTGGGCCGCATCGCGCTTCCTCCGCCTGATCCCGGTAAGTCCTACAATGTGGCAGCATCATTCTATTACGGCTTCAACGCCGATCTCGGGGGCGGTGAATATCCTCGCTCTGCGACCTTTACTGCCTCACCACCGGTAGCTGTAATTCGCGTTCCCGGCGACTATCCGACCGTGCACGCCGCACTGGCTGTTCTGGGTGGCGACGGCGTGGTCGAGATCACCGACAGCGGCATTTATTCGGAGCCGACCGGCCTCAGTGTTGCCGTGAAGTCGAGTGGCCATATCGAACTGCGCGCGGCCGATGGGTGCCGTCCTACTGTCATCTTAGGCGGCGAGTTGTCCGTCACTGGCGGCGCAGACAGTTTCCTCGATCTCAATGGACTGCTGATCTCCTACGCGCCGCCGCCGGGAGGCACAACCCCGAAGGCGCTGCTGCATGTACCCAGTTCAGGCTCCAATCAACTCGCGCATCTGGGACTGACTCACAGCACACTGGTTCCTGGCTGGGCCTTAAAGCCTGACGGCACCCCCGAACCCGCCTATGCCGGCCTGCCGGCGTTGCTGGCGGAAATTTCCGGCCTGCAGCTTGTCATCCAGAGATCGGTCGTTGGCGCGATGTGGATCAATGTCGAGGCCACAGCGAATTTGACCGACAGCATCATCGACGCCACCGACCTGTCCGCTGTCGCCTACGCGGCAACCGTTGATTCGGGCACGAGCCGCCCCCAGCCAGGCGGTGCGCTGACGATGAACGGCTGCACGGTGATCGGTAAAATGTACGCCTCTCTGTTGAGCCTCGTGTCCGACAGCATCGTCTGGGCCGAACTTTCCGGGGCGGACCTGGCGGCGACTCCTCCATTGTGGAAGGCGCCATTGTGGGCGACGCGCAAGCAGGAAGGCTGCGTGCGCTTCAGTTATCTCCCGGCTGGAGCCGTCGTGCCTCGCCAGTTCAAATGCGTTGAGATGAGCCCCGGCGCGCCACAGCCGCTGTTCTACTCGCTGCGCTATGGCGATCCCGCATACAGCAAGATTTCTCCTCTGACTGACGATCTGGTGCGCCGGGGCGCAGACGACGGCGGAGAGATGGGCGCATTTCATTTTGTGCTCGCGCCTTTGCGAGAAACCGATCTGCGTGTGCGCATGCAGGAATATCTTCCCGTGAGCCTGGAGTTTGGGGTGTCTTACGAGAACTAAGGGGAACCAGCCATGAGCTTCGATAGCAGCCGATTTGCTTTCAACCCGTGGAACGACTTCAGCGGCGTAGTAATGCCGCAGGGAAGGGTACAGCTCGATTCGGACTGGAACGAATGGCTGGCGGAGCTAGCACGGCGCATTCGCGCGGGCACACTCGATACGCTCGGCCGGGCGGTTTACCCGCTAACAACGCCCAATGCTTTCCTGATCACGCCGACGTCCGGATCAATCAGCATTGGCGTCGGCCGCATGTATATCGATGGCTTGCCGGTGGAAAATCACGGCCTGCCGGCGCCGCAGTCCGGCGGATGGATCCCGCCCAACATCACTCCGTCAGCAACACAGCCTGCATGGGATCCCGCTCTGGACGAGCTTGTTGGACAAAATCCCATCGACTACCTGCAACAACCATACTTCCCCAACGCCTCGAAGCTGGCACCGTTCCCAACGGGTAACGGCCCCTACTTGGTTTATCTGGACGTCTGGCAGCGTGAGATCACTTTTCTTGAATATCCCGACCTAATGGAGAAAGCGGTTGGCGTCGATACGGCTGGAAGATATCAGACAGTGTGGCAGGCGCGTTGGCTGGACCTCAGCTCTGTGTCAGGCGTGACCTGCAGCACAAAAGATTCCGACGTGGCACCGTGGAACGCTTTGATTCAACCCTCCGCCGGGCGGCTTACCACCGGCGTGGTCCAGTCCTCCTCGTCGGGTCCGTGCTGTCTTGCTCCCAACACTGGCTATACCGGACTGGAAAACCAGCTCTATCGGGTGGAGATTCACAACGGTGGGAGCGCGAGTTCGAGTCCACCGGCAACGTTCAAGTGGTCGCGCGACAACGCGTCGGTTGCGACAGCGGTCACGGGCATTTCGCAGAGTGGGACGGTACTCACGGTGCTGAGCACAGGCAAAGACAGTGTTCTGCGCTTCACGCCCAACGACTGGGTCGAGATCACGGATGACTGGCTCGAGCTGAACGGTCTTCCCGGTGAACTGCACCAGGTCGCTCTGGTTACGGACGCGGCGAAGACCATTCAACTTTCGAAGCCAGTCGCGTCCAGCAACTTCCCGGTTGACTCGAACAACCAGACCGATCCCAGTCGCCACACGCGCGTCATCCGCTGGGACCAGAGCGGCAAAGTTTACCAAAGCGACGGCAAAACCGTTTGGACCGATCTGGATGCGACCGGCACGGGTTTAATCCCGGTTCCGCCGCCGGGTACATCGCTGATTCTGGAAAACGGCGTCATGGTTTCCTTCGATCTGAATCCCGGGACCGGCGGCTTCAAAGTCGGCGACTACTGGAACTTCGCCGCACGCACGGTCGATGGCACGGTCGAGAATCTGGTAGAAGCTCCGCCTCGCGGCATCCATCACCATTATGCGCGGCTGGCGATCCTGAATCCTCCGAACCAGCCCAGCGATTGTCGCCTGCAGTGGCCGCCTCCTGCGGGCGAAGAAGGAGGATGCGATTGTGCTTCGTGCGTCACCGCGAAGTCGCATAACGACGGCTCGTGGACCATCCAGAACGCAATTGATGCTGTGGCTCAACAAGGTGGTGGCAAGGTATGCCTCGGCCCCGGTGTTTACAACATCCAACAGACCATCGTCATTGACGGCGCGAAGCAGGGCGCGCAGAACATCGTCATCTCCGGGCATGGCATGCCGTTGCTCATACCCACGCAGGGATTCGACGGCGACTCCATGGTGCGCATTCAGAACACGGCCGACATCGCGGTGGAGGAAGTCGCTTTTGCCGCCGGCATGGGCACGCAGAGCTCGACCGGGATCTCTGAAGCATTCACCGGAATCCTGATTGAGCAAAGCGTCTTCGTTCGCGTGAAATCGTGCTCTTTCGGCTTGGCCACAGACACCGCGCGTTTGTCCCCCGCTGTCGCCTTCGGTAACGGCACTCTTGTGGACTGCAGCATTCGCGGCAGCCTCTTCAACAATGTGGAGGTCGGTATAGGGCTGGGGGACCTTGAAGGCTATTACCTTCTGACCGAGATCGAGATTGACGACAACCGCGTGTCCTGCAACGAAGCGGCGGTTTTGTTGTCGAATAGTTCGCGCTTGTTCCTCTCGGGATTGCGCTTTACCAGGAATACCGTACAAGGCCCCAGCGGCTTCGTGCTGGCGGCGTCTGGCTTAGACGTGACCGTCGAGGAGAACTCCTTCTCCATCACGCCGGCGAACACGGGAGGAAATCTGCCGTATCGTGCGGCCGTTGTCTGCGATGTGGGCCAGGTCCGGGTCGCGGGTAACAACATCGGAGGCAACATTCCGCAGTTGACGGCGTCACCGGGAACTGGTGGAGCTCTCTCCGCCGGGACGTACGTGTGGGTTGTGACGGCGCTGGACGGTCGCGGCGGCGAAACCCTTGCGGGAGGCGCGACGTTTGCAGCCGTATCAGCGCAGGGCAATGCCACGCTGTCATGGAACACGATCCCCACGGCTGTCAGCTACAACATCTACCGCAGCATTGCCAACGGCGCTGTCTTGTTCCTCGACAGCAATGTCCCACAGCCCTCGGGCACGACGTTTCTTGACAACACATCGGACCAGGCACTGCAGCAGCATGCCGCCATGGCGATTCTGCAAAACGACGGCATCGTGCTGGGGCGCGCCACAACGGAAGGCGTATCGGTGATGTCGGCATGCCAAATTACGCGCAACATCGTTGCCGGAGTCGTAGGCACCGGGATCCAGGTGCTGCCTCGCACCTCGATACTGGAAAGCATCGTGGCCGACAACCAGCTCCTCAACCTGGGACAGAGTGGCATCGTAATCAGCGGACTGGCCACCGCTCTCGATATCCGAGGCAACGCCATAGGAAACATCGGACTCGTGGCGCCGTTGGGGGCAATTGGAATCTCGGCATTGCGAGCTACCGATATTAAAGTTAGTGATAACCGGATAGAGGTCATCGGGACTCTGAGCCCGGCTAATAGCGTGAGCTTTCTCGGGCTGGAGATCATTTCCATAGGCACTACACAGGTTATGAGCAACCGCATTGCTGATATCGGTCCACCGACATCTGCAGCATCGTCAGCCGTCTTTGTCGCTGTTCTCGGCGTGCCGACGACCCGACTGGAGATAGCACGCAATGAAATTCGGCGTGCGTCGACCCTGCCCAGCAGTGTCGATCAGCCAGGCTGGCTCGCCCTCGTCGCACTTGGGCGGGCGGTAAGTGTGCGAGGGAATTTGCTGGAGTCCTTCGGCCAGAACGCGGCAACGAATAGTATCCTGTCTTCGATTCCCGCACCGTCCTCGTCTGCGTACATTGTGGGCATGGAGTCCTGTCAATTCACCGACAATCAGTGCTTCCAGGACGACCTTTCGAGTGCGAACCAGCAGGCGAGCAACGCGCTTGTGGTGCTGGTGCAGGTCGCCAACCAGGGGCAGCCGATTATTGCGATGGGCAATCTGGTGCAGGGCCCCTCACGCAAGACAATCCATAATGAGAAGTTCATTACGATACCGTCACTTATGTTGGTGGCGGCCCAGCCTGCGCAAAACAATTCCGGCCCCGTCGCGACGGTGCTGGGCAACATAACCTCCAACGGCATTCAGGTCAACAACGCACCGCTCGCAGCCCCGTGGGCGCCACTGAATGTGCTGCTACCTTAGCGGGAAAGGATAGTCAATGAGTTTCGCAATCTTCAAAGGTGAAAGCAGTCTGCAAGACCTGGTATCCCGGTTGTTTGGCATTTCCGGTGCGGGCTCACAGGCCAAATCAAATCAGGCCGCCAAAGCCTTGCTGAATGCAAACCCACAACTCAAGGACCTTAGCAAGCTGACGCCGGGCTCTGTTATCAACGTCCCTTCGACCGCGCCGCCGCTGAAGCCGTCCGAGCAAGCAACAGCGCTTCAGGTCGACCGCACAGCGATCGCCGCGCAGGCGCAGCAAACGCTCGATGCCATCAGCCAGCATCTCGCGGAGATGGAGGCGCGTGCTTCGGACAGCGCTAACGCATTCGTCGTCCAGGTACAGTTGGAACAGGTCCAGACGTTGGTAGAAGCTGCTCCGCAGTTGAAGCAGGCATTGCCCAACCTGGTTTCGGACACAGTTTCCATGGTCTCGGCCGCGAAGACCAGCCAGGCATCACGAGGTCAGGCGCTTTCTAGCATCAAAGCGAGCGTCCTGCTTTTCGCCAAAGGAGTGCAGAGCAAGGCTTAGTGGTACCGCGAGGGCGCTGGGGTTCCGCTCGTTGCTAATTTTCTTGGGGGTTGGAGTCCCTCACGGTTGCTTATGGGCTCTTTCCCAGTCCACGCCATACGATTGCGCGTAGGTCGGGCCCTTTTCCGTGGGCCCAAGTCCCCCTTCACGGACGTACCACCGGATTGCAGCTTCCGCATTCTTGATTCCAGCCTGGTGGAGTTCGGATTCGGTGGCTTTTGGATTTGCCTTTTGTGCTTCCTCACGACCCGCTGCGTAGGAGCTCTTGAAACTCTCATAACGTGGAGGCCGCGCGACATTCGCCGGGATCTGTCCCTTCGCCTCCAGTTCCATGTAGGCCTGATATCCCTTAACGGTCCCAACGATTTCTTCGTTGACCATCTTCGCTACGTATGCGCGCTTATCCGGGCTCTTGATATCGCCACTCTGTCCCGTCTTTTCCTGCTGCGCGTGAAACATCTCATGCACAAAATAGGCCGCAGCCACTCCCGCTGGGAGACTGATGTTCATTGTGCATGTATTGGAATTAGCTTCATAAACCGCGGGCCGGCCCTCATTGTTCAGAACCAGATTGACGTTATAGATCTTCAGGACATTGAGCGCCCACTGGCCCTCGGACGTCTGTTGCAGCAGGTCAATGATGGTCTTGGGCAGCTTTGACCCCGCCTGCTGAGTTTGTTGAGCTTGCGCCTGCGGCTTCGGCTGGCGCTGTATCAAAAGAGAGCTGCCCATGTGGCCGGATTGCTGCACCACATGCGCCAACTCGTGCGCCAATAAATGACGCCCCTCGGAGCTGGAGCTGTCGACAGATTCCGAAAAAGCGATGTCCGTGCCGATGGTGAAAGCACGCGCTCGCACACCGCGGGCAGCCTTGGCGGCCGGGCCATCGTCATGCACCCGCACTGCGCCGAAGTCGTGGCCTAACCGCGCCTCCATGTGGCGCTGCACGTCCGCATCCAGCGGTCGCCCCGGCGAGGTCAGGACATTGCGTATGGCGTTAGGTTCAGCGACGGCGCTGCCGTCCCGGTCCCCATCCGAAGGTCTCGTCGTGGTAACAGAAGCCGGGCCCTGGACAATTGCGTTGGCAGCGCGTTCGGCCTGATGCTCCAGGGAGTCGTTGACCGCTCCGACTGTGAAGCCGCTGCTGCTTGACCCTTTGGCCGCGCTTCGCGCCTCAGATGGATGCACAGGGATGGTGCCGACTTCCCAGGACACGCCGGTGGGCTGAGCTGACCTTGCCGATTGCGCGGGCGCCACGGGACGAGCCCGGCGGTTCTCCTCGGTCCGACGCCCTCTGTCTACAGCCCTCAAAGCAAACATAAGTTCAACCGGAAAATTCTGCTACAGACCGTTCGCATTCTGACAGTTTTGGAGCCCAAAAGCCAGAAGGCAAGTGTACAGTCAATTGATCTGTGCCAAAAATTCCCCGAAGCAGCTCCCTCGCGACTAAAGTCCGCTTGATTTCATGACGACGTTGGCTCGATGCGAGCGAGTACCCTGGTTATTGTAAGAGAGCACGGGCTCGGGGACGGCCAACGCGACGTTGATCATAGGTTGTGATTTCACCCTGGGGTTTCAACAGTTAGTGATCTTTGACAATCAGACGGCAGAGCGCAGCTGCCGAGGCTGAAGCATGTCGAGGAAGCGCGGGCATTTTACTCGAGCCTGCAGGAGTCGGCTTAGCTGGGCATGGAGGCATGCGGGTTCAAGCTGTGGTTCGAAGAGCTGCTGGGGGAGTTTGGGGCACGAGCTGCGGATGGGGGACGCGGTTCGGATCCGAGCGTTGGCGGTGCGACGGCAGAAGACGGATGTACGCGACGCCGGCACCTGCTGAAGCTGTTGTTGGAGAAGCCGCTTCCCGCGATATGGGTGGCGAGTCCGTAGGAGCGGGACACGCGGCAGTTGCTGCTCCAGCGGGTGCTTTGGTGCAGATGCGGACGCCGACGCAGGCTATGAACCAGCTGCACGCGATTGCGCTGGACCGTGGAGTGCAGAAGGAGCGAGAGTCGTGGACGCCGGGACGTGAGCTTTTGGAGAAGTTGGTGCTGCCCGCCCTACTCGGCGCAGCGGCGGGCGGAATCGCTGCGGCGGCTTGACTACCTGGACCAGCAGATCCGCGAGTTGACCAAGCGGGTGGAAGCAGAAGTGGCGAAGCGCCGGCGGCGCAGTAGCTCCAGACGCATCCCGGGGCTGCCAGCAAGTGCACCGAATTGATGCAGTTCGGTTAGGAGTAAATTGGGAGTAAGAGTCAGAACGGTCCTAAATTTGTTCGATCTGAAATGCGGGAGCCAGCGTAAATACCGGGGAAAGAAATGGTAGGCACGAGGAGACTCGAACTCCTGACCTCTACCGTGTCAATCTGGCCCGGTTAGGTTTTACAACGACTTAGGGCTGCGTGGAGACTGCCTAAGCACACGCAAGTCGCACAAGACATCGCATTCTGTGGATCGGATTGTGGATTGAGAATCCGCGTCGCAAGCGTGCCCTACCAACTGACCAGCCGTCCGAATCACTCGTGTGGAAGCTTCGAAGCACCCGCCGATGTACTGTTCAGGACTGTCCAAGTCTTGGACGACGAGAGATCAGATGCGACGCGAATTCTCGCACCGGAATCGACTCGAGCGGTTTCCTGCTGCCGACAGCCTCTCCCGCAGTGTCCTTACACATAACGGCTGGGATGTCGGAACTGGCAGACGCAGCGGACTCAAAATCCTATTTATGCTCCGCTGATCTTTAGATAAGTCATTAAAGCATCGGAAGTTATTGACATCTAATCGCCGATCGCATAGCTTACACAAGTCTTACACAGTTAGCAAATTTTGCCCCTCCCACAAAGGGTTCCCATGCCCGAACAGCACACCATTCTCGGCGGCAAGGTTTACGTCTACAAGCGTCCGAACAGCAGCCTCTGGCAATGCTCAACCTATTTTGCGGGCAAGAACCGGCGCATCAGCACCAAGGAGGAGAGCCTCTCGAAAGCCAAGGAAACCGCCGAGGACTGGTATCTACAGCTGCGCGGAAAACTCCGCGCCGGAGAGATCAAGAGCGAAAAGACCTTTCGCGAGGTTTCTGAGCATTACCTGCATGAGTACGAGATCATGACGCAGGGACAACGCAACAAGCACTACGTCGACGGCCAGCACTGGCGATGCCGCATCCACCTGGTGCCGTTCCTCGGGAACTTGGGCATTTCAGAGATTACCGCGGGCAAGATCCAGGAATACCGGATCATCGACACCGAGAAGCAATCGCCAAACGCGGCAAGCCGCCGGGACGTAGCACCCTGCATCAGGAAATTGTGACGCTCCGCCAGGTCCTGAAGACGGCACTGCGCCACGGATGGCTCGACCGCCTTCCCGATTTCTCCGAGCCGTACCGGTCATCCCCCAAAATCTCCCACCGGGCCTGGTTCTCACCGGAGGAATACAAACGACTTTACCAAGCGACACGAAAGCGTGCGCAAGAGCCGAAGAAACGCGGCTTCAAATGGGAAGCGGAACAGCTTCACGACTATGTGCTGTTTGCAGTCAACACCGGACTGCGGCCGGACGAGGCCTGGCGCTTTCAGTTTCGGGATGTCACGATCGTTTACGACGACGATTTGAAGAAGACAATCCTGGAGATTGAGGTTCGAGGAAAGCGTGGCGTTGGATACTGCAAAAGTATGCCGGGTGCGGTGTTGCCCTTTAAGCGACTTAGCAGCCGGCTCCGCCCGGCGCGCGTTGATCGCGCGAACGCGCCCACGGAAACGTCCGAGACATCTGCTGTTCCGAACGGACAATGGCGCACGCCAGGACCTACCGATCTAATTTTTCCCAAGTGGCAGCGCGAGCTGTTTAAAACCATCCTCCATGAGGAAGAGCTTCGCTTCGACCGCGAGGGCCAACCGCGATGCGCCGCACATCAAAACATCGCTGGATGCCGCTGCAATCAATGTCATGCGGCCGAAGAAGAAGAAAAATCAACCGAAGGCAGCCTAACGGAGGTAGCTTGAAGGACGCCCTCGTCGGTAATCACTTCAAATGCGACTATGCGAGAAAGTTTGCAGTCAAGTATTGGTTTAGGCGTTCTTCGCAATCTTTTGCAGACTGGATAGTAGTTTAGCCCAGCCCAATCGTTGTTCAAACGAGAGAGTTTGCTGAACGCCTTCAAGATGAACTTCACGGCGGCAGGGTTTGAGAAATTTTGGCCATTGTGCGGAGATTGAAGGGGGCTGCTGCCCCAGCACCCAAGTCGACTGGGGTGAACACACATTGCAGGGTGCGGATGCGCTACCGGAGACCTTTCGCAAGCCGCACGGATTTTCGGTGATGCTCAATATCGATCGGCAGCGAAAGCAGAGCGCATTTTCAACGCTCTTGCGGCAGGCGGCACGGTGCAAATTCCGCTGCAAGAGTCATTGTGGGCAGCGCGATTCGGCGTGTTGGTCGACCAATTTGGCACTCCTTGGACGATCAACTGTGGTAAGAGTACCTGAGAGAAAGACGTTTCGTAGTTGGGTTGAAATCCCGGTATCACTCCGCTCGTGCAGCGGTCGTTAGTCATCCACGCCTTCCACCATTACGATTTGGCTCTTGATCGCCCGCTGCCTCAACTCGCTTAACTTGTGGAAAACAGGATCGTCGAGATAGGCACGGACGGCCGCCTTGTCCGGAAACCTGAGGATAATTAGGCGGTTGGGTCGCCAATCACCAGCTACTAATTCGATCTCACCGGCACGAACGACGTACTCGCCACAATGCCTGGCTATGGGATCGCCTATTTCGGTACTGTTCATAGGCTGCCGAATCCTTGACGGTGACATCACCAATCAGGTAGATGGACATGTCCCCCTCCTCGATCGTGATCCGCGAGCACCACACATTTTATCAACGATACTTTGACTGGTGACAAATCGCCTCTCTTACAATGTCGCTGTGTCAAGCGCTTTTTGGGGCAAGCTAAGCCCTGCACGCCAAAGAGCGCGCCATTTCGATCTAGTTGGAAGGCATTCTTCGCCTGATCGAGAGGCTACAAACCGTATCTGCGGGAAATGGCCGCGTGGTTCGAGCGTAGGGGTGACCGGTGAATCCGTCACCGTTCACCTTGACATTCTACGGGAAGCTCGCTATCTTCTCCCGTAGAATGTCTACTAAAGAACAAAAGGAGCGAATCGAGCTGCTGCAAGGCACCCTGGACCTCTTGATCTTGCGCACCCTTCTACTCGGGCCAACACATGGCCACGCCATCGCCAAAGCGATCCAGTTCAGATCTGATGACGTGTTGCAGGTCGAACAAGGGTCGCTATATCCCGCGCTGCACCGGCTTATCAAGCGCGGATGGATTTCAGTCGAAGAGGGCACTTCGGAAAACAATCGCCGGGCCAAGTTCTACAAGTTGACTGCCAAGGGCCGGCGGCAACTGGAGCTTGAGACCAGCAAGTGGGACAAGCTGGCGAGAGCGATCACGCGGATTCTTCAGCCGGCGGAGTAGGATGGCCAGCAATGGGACAGCGCAAACGTATGCTGGAGAGCCTCGATCAGGAAATCCGTGACTATATCGAGGCCGAGACCCAGGACAATATCGAACGGGGGATGTCGCCGGAGGAAGCGCGTTATGCGGCCCTGCGCAAGTTCGGCAATGTGACCCGGGTCAAGGAAGAAACGCGGGAGGTTTGGAGTGTCATCTGGCTGGAGCAGTTGGTGCAAGACGTTCGCTACACCGCCCGCATGCTGCGCAAGTCACCCGGGTTTACCGTAGTTGCGGTCCTTACGCTTGCGCTCGGGATTGGCGCCAACACGGCAATCTTCTCGGTTGTGCAAGCCGTAATTCTCCAACCTTTGCCCTACCCCCAACCGAATCGGCTCGTCATGCTTTTGGAACGCGTCCGTTTGCGGAACTACCAGAACGACCTGAACGATCCCTCGCCAGGAAATTTCGCAGACTGGCGGGCACAGAACTCGGTCTTCGAAGACGTGGCCGCGATTCAAGACAAGAGCTTCAACCTCACTGGAAGCGGTGAGCCTGTGCGGGTCGAAGGCGAGGCGGTTTCTGCCAGCTTGTTTTCCCTTCTGCGGGTCCGTACGACACTAGGACGAACATTCAACGCCAACGAGGACACTGTCGGCGGGCCGCATGTGGTGGTGATGGGTTATGGCTTGTGGGTCAGCCGCTTCGGCGCCGACCCAAAAATTCTGCAAAAGTCAATCCTTCTCGACGGCGCAAGCTACCGGGTCATCGGAGTTATGGATCGCAGCTTTCGCTTTCCCGATCCTGCCAACTTTCACGGCGCCGCCGCCCAGGCAGACCAACTGTGGGTGCCCATTGCGCTCGGTCCTGCCGATCTGGCAAATCACGGAAGCCACTTCCTGCAGGGGGCTCTCGCGCGATTGAAACCGGGAGCCACACTCGGCCAGGCGCAGGTGCAGATGGATGCCATCGCCCAGCGCCTGACACAGGAACATCCCAACACGAACGAGGGCGTCGGCGTGAATGTAGTTCCTCTGCGAGAGCAGCTGGTTGGTAATGTCGAGTCGGAACTGTGGATCCTTCTCGGCGCCGTCGCCTTGGTCCTGCTCATGGTTTGCGCGAATGTCGCCAATCTACTGCTCGTGCGTGCCTCGACTCGGGGCCGCGAACTCGCATTGCGTATCGCGCTGGGCGCTCCCCGGATGAGAATCCTGCGCCAGTTGTTTACCGAAAGCGTCTTCCTCGCGCTGGTCGGGGGCGGTGTTGGAGTGCTCTTCGCGTCCTGGGGCCTGCGTGTTTTGCAGGGGGTCCGCGCGCTGCAAACGCTCGGACCTTCGGGCTTGCCAAGCGTAGGCAGACTCGCCGTCGGCACTCCGGTACTCGCTTTTAGCCTTGCAGCTTCTCTCCTTGCGGGCATCATTTTCGGAATGGCTCCCACCTGGCAGATCATGCGCTGCAATGTGCAGCGCGGACTGAAAGAAGGTGCGCCCGAATCGGATGCCCCTTCGCGCCTGAGCCTCAGAGACGTTCTGGTCGTGGCGGAGATAGCGCTGGGTGTCACCGTGGTGGTCGGCGCCGCACTCCTGCTTCGCAGCTTCTTGCTTCTCCAGCAAACGCCGCTAGGCTTTGATCCTGGTGGACTGTTGACGCTCCGCGTCATTCCGCGGAGCACGCAGTACTCCCAGCCCTGGCAACGAATCTCGTTTTATCGCGAAGCCTTGGCCAAGATTCAAGGGGCCCCGGGAGTAGAGTCTGCTGGCGCAGTCTCTTTCTTACCTTTGACCTTCTTCCAGGCCAGCAAGGGCTTCTCCGTCGAAGGCCAACCGGCTCTGGCATCGGGTGAACTTCCAATGGCCGTCTATGACGTTGTCAGTCCGGGGTATTTCGAAACCCTGGGCGTTCCTGTTCTCGAAGGCAGAGACTTCTCCTGGAGCGACACCCAGCAAACGCTGCCCGTTATCGTCGTCAACGAAGCGATGGCTCAAACATACTGGCCGAACGAAGACCCCATTGGCAAGCGCATCAAGGAGGGCCGTCCGGACGAGACCTCACCATGGCTCATGGTGGTCGGAGTGGTCGGAAATTTTCGACACTTCGATGTGGCTAGCCGGCCACGGCCGACCATGTTTTTTCCTATTTCCCAGTTGGCGGCGGGAACCGCTTTGCTGCGTGACTGGGTGGTGCGCACAACGGGGGATCCGCTGACTATCGCCGGCGGCGTTCGCCAAGCGATCTGGAGCCTTGATAAGGACATGCCCATTTCTCGAGTCCAGACCATGGAAGAAGTGCGGTCCAGTGCGGTTGCACAGCAGCAATTCACTCTTCTCCTTCTGGGGCTATCTGCCGGCCTTGCCCTGGTTCTGGCGAGCGTCGGACTCTACGGAGTAACGGCCTACGCCACCGCGCTCCGCACCCGCGAAATCGGCATTCGTATGGCGCTAGGCGCACAGCGTCGCGACGTGATGAGCCTGGTCCTTTTCGACGGAGCCGCCCTCGGTTTTGTTGGAGTGGGCATTGGGATCGTCGCTGCACTTTTGCTGACACGGTTGATGACCGTCCTGCTCTATGGAGTTCGCGCAAACGATCCACTTGCCTTTGGGGCAGTTGCAATGCTGCTTTCAGTTGTGATCCTGGTCGCATGTTATATCCCTGCGCGCCGCGCCATGCGCATGGATCCGATGATGGCACTGCGCTACGAATAGTTGCGCGTCTCCGGGCTTTGCGCCCAATTCACCGAAACTTGACACGCGCCCGATGCATTGCGTCTGTCTGAATCGGAAGGCCTCATCGCGCTGGCTGCGATTTCGCGCCCATAACGAGCAAACTTTCAGTTGAAATGAGGGGAGGCAGGCGAGGCTATTCGGTCCGGAGGGCCTGACTCGAACCTTATGCCCGCAGTTTTCGCATGTCGGCGAGCATCCGTTCTCTGAGGATGTGGTTTGCGCGTGTCTGGTAGCCCTTGCCGGGTTCCTTCAGCCAGGCGACAACAGCGGCTTCAAGACGCAGCGAAACGGCTTGTTTCAAAGGACGATAGAAGCGGCCACGCACGGCGCAGGCCCGAGAGAGTTGGAAGGCGAAATGACCGTGTGTCAAATCCTGCGCCGAGGCTCACCACTGCCTCAATCTCATTCCGGGAGGACTCAACCTTCTCGTCGATGTAGCGCTTCCTGCACAACAGTCCACCCCACACCCCAGGATCGCTCTTTTCGCTCAGACCCATGAGCCAATCTCTCATCCAGCGCATCTCATCCAGCGCAACCTGAGAAGGCGTACGAACATCGCCGCTCCAAGCGGTAACATTCGAACAGCCAAGGCGTCGTCGATGACCCGCTCCGATTTTGGAAACGACTGCTCGACCGCTACAAGCGCGGTCGGCATGATTCCGGTTTTTGCCGCTGCTCTCCCCATGAAGTCGTCACAATGGACCAGTTATGAGCGCCCCCATCTCTTTCCAAACGGATGGTGACTCTCTTTAGGAGCATCAGAGCGATGTGTTCTGAGACGCTCCAGGCACTCGGTATGGAGCTGTGTGCTCAGAGTATGAAGTCTTCAATGATTTTTAAATTAGTTGTTCGGCGCCATAGCTCGACCATAGCCTAAACATTTCCTTTTCCAATTGGTCATAGCTCCAGCTCAACAGCGCTCAAGCTACGAGCCCGCGGCGGCAACTTCGCGGTCCGCTCGAATGGCAAAACCGGCGACTCCGCTCGCAATGATGCCGCGTGCCTCGCGCCCTTCTGGGGTCGGCAGTTGCGGATAGTTGTGTTGAAGCCCGTTTCGCACATACATCTCGACTGGAACACCAGCGTCGCGCCACCTTATTCGCAAGAGTGACGATATCAGGGTGGTATAAAATCATGCTTGCCAGTGAATCTCCTTAATTATTAATGACAACGACCTGTGCAAATCCCCGAAACTTTCACACTTCTTGCACAGTTTCACATTTGCTGTTTTTGGGCGACCGAAGGAATGGGCCTTCAATTGCTTAAGAGTAAAGCACTTTCAATCACTTTGCCGGGATGGAACTGGCAGACGAAGCAGACTTTTTGTCCGTCGTGTGCGGCAAAATGCCGACCGAGCCAAAAACGCCGAAATGCTGCGTTTTACCCATTTCGTCGAGTGCCGACGCCCGCGAAAACTGCCCAACCGCGGTCGCGCGTTGCAAATGTTGAATTTCTCGATTAACCTAATTGTGCCAATCACATACGTCCCCTTGCCGGGGATGGCAAGTCTTACACAGTTTCCACATTTTGCCCTATGATTCGTCCGTCTTGTCCACCCCCAGATCAACATAACCGGCCAGACGAGAAAGGCCACTTCGAGCTTCTGTTGCTTGCGCGGGACTCTGAGACTGAGAGCAGAAGACTCATTGAACCAAAAGACGGTTGAGTGGGCACCTACTCTAATGTGTCTTTCGCCGGTTTAGGGATCGGAACCACCAGCCTTGCCCGGGCCTCAAAGGACTAACCGGCTCACTCGGCGATTGGCAAGAGGCTTGAGTTATTGTAAGAAGTTCCATGCTAGCGTGACAAACACGAGCACAGTCAGATCGAAAGAAACAGAGAGAGGTAAACTGCGGATCGGCGATGATTGGAATGCTATCCGCATCATCGCGCTCTCGCAAACAAATCCGCTAAAGGCCATCGCGGAATTCGTCGAGAACAGCATTGACGCCCATGCCAAAACCATTGTCATCACCCGCGGGCGCGAGCACGGCGAGCCTCATCTGACAGTCAAAGACGATGGTGACGGTGTCCCGCGAGATGCGGAAGGGCTGCCTGATTTCCGGTATGTCGCGACTCACATCTGTGACTCCATCAAGCGACACTTGAAGGCAGACGGCGCCGGGGGCGGTTTACAGGGGGAGTTTGGCATCGGTCTATTGAGCTTTTGGACGGTGGGCGACACGCTCACGCTGACTTCGACCGGCGCCGACCAGCGGGCCTATCAGATGAGGATGAATAAAGGCGATCCCCGCTATACCGTGAGCCCCCGGCGTCTCCTATTCGGTGACCGGGGTACCGAGCTCAAGGTCAGTCCCTTGCTGGAGGGCATCCGCAGCTTGAGTGGCGAGAAAATTCAATGGTATCTGGCCTCGGAACTACGTGATCGCATCCGCAATGCCGAAGTTCGCATCACGGTGATCGACAAACTGGCGCGTAAACAGTATCAGGTGGAGCCACGGCAGTTCGAAGGCCGGCTACTGCACCAATTGCCTGCGGTTCGCTCGCACTTCGGCGAGGCGTATGCCGAACTGTATTTTACGGAACCGGCCGAGTGCTGCCGGGTTGCGCTTACGCGAGGGGGCACGCGGGTCATCGAGGATATGGCCACACTCCCCAGTTTGGAGCATCCTCCCTGGAACTCAAACTACCTGCAGGGCCTGATCGACGTGCCCTACCTTAACCTCACGCCCGGCACGCGTTCGGGAATCGTGCACGATGATCGATACGCGGCCTTCGTGGCAGCCCTGGCACCCCTCGAAGCCCACCTCAATAATCTGATTGAGGCACAGCGACGCGCCGAGGAAGAGCAGGCAAACCGAGAATCCTTGCGTGCCATCCAGCGTGCCTTTCGGGAGGCGATGCTGATTTTGCCGCGCGAGGAATACAACTGGTTTGATATTCAGGCGCGCTTGCCCCATGCGGGCGGCGCAGCATTGGCGGAGCGCGGTGGGGAGGGCCTTAGCCCGGACGAAAACGAGAACGCGACGGGAGTTCCGGAACCGAGCGGAGGCGAACCCGCCCAACGACAATTCTTTGACTATGCCGGACCCATGCACAGTGTTCTCATCTCCCCGGCGGGGAGCACAATGGTGGTAAACGATAGTCGGCGTTTTCGTGCGCTGCCGCGCGATCGCTCGCGCCGGCGGGTCGAGCAGGACTTGGTATTTGCTTGGCAGATTACCGAGGGGGGCGGCACGCTCTCCTCTACCTCCGACCAGGAGGTCCACTTCCGGGCGCCGTCGTCGCCGGGCCTTGTCCGGTTGTCCGTTACTGTCTCGCAGCGCGAGGTGCACTGTAACGCCGAGGCTTTGATCACGGTCACCGATAGCCTGGAGGCAGGCTTGGGCGCGAGTATGGTGAACGCACGCGGCTTACCAGGCTATACTTTCGAGCGCGCAGCCGGGGAGTTGTGGCGCTCACGGTTCGACGCCGAGCGCAACCTGATCCTTGTGAACAGCGGACATCGCGATTTTGTGTTCGCCACCCGCAGCCGCGCGCTCCAGTTACGTTACCTGGTTCGGCTTTACGTAAAGGAACTGGTGCTCAAGAACTTTGCGGGTATGTCGGCCGAGCAGGTGGCTGAGCGAATGATTGAATTGTCGCTTTATGTAGAAGACAAATTGAAGGCTACATGACGGTGTCTGTGTCCTTCGCGGTCGTGGGTGACAGCTGACGCTTCTTCCCGGCCAACGCCTTCGTTGCGCATCGTCCGCGACTAGCACCCTTGCTCTCTAATTGGTCTGTCAGATTTTTCTCGAGCAGCCACCAGATCAATCAGGTTTTGAATGGTGGTATCAGCCGGTGATACGCAGTTTCGATTTTGACCGGGGCCTGAATGACAGCCTGGACGTAGCCTTGCGTGACATCGTTCGCGGTCCCTCCTTGACCGCGCTACGTTTCGCGCAACTGTACCGCAACCCAAAACGCCGACAGGTTAGGAGTCACGTTGCAGTGAAGGATTCGACGACGATCGTGTGCGATCACAAAGAAACAGTACAGGATGCCGAACCTGAGGATTGGTACCGTAAAGAAATCCATGGCCGCGATGGCCTCGCGATGGCTGAAAGATCAAGGCTCGAATCTCATGGCTTACAGGCTTTCGACCTCCCATACATCGGATTTGGGAAAGCCATTTCCAGTAAAGCCGAAACCCAGCACGATGCCAGTCGACAACTGTCGGTGGTGTTTCTATGGGCCCTACGCGCCCGCCGATAGGAGTGAAAATGAGGTCGAGTTGAGGCCGTGGCGGTGTTTGATCCGGAACGCATGATCGAGCCAATAAGTGTGCGCTGGCTGGATTCGACAGCCGCAGTACGTGAGGGTGCCTTGGAACTTTGCGTGCATTCTCCGCTTCAGTGCCGAGGAGGTGGAGGATGGACGCAACTTATTACGTGGCCGGTATTGACGTTCACAAGATAATGCTGGCGGTAGTAGTCGCAAACGTCAGAGAAAGAGAACTACGGTTCGAGTGTCGGCGATTCGGGACGACGGTCAGCGAACTGCAGAATTTAGCGACATGGTTGCGGGAGCGCGCCGTGCAGGAAGTTGTGATGGAATCAACTGCGCAGTATTGGAAACCGGTGTGGCTGGCGTTGGAGGGCCAATTTCAGCTTTGGTTGGCACAAGCACGGTCGAACCGAGGACCTCGTAGACGTAAGACCGACTTTCGAGATGCGAAACACTGTGTCAGCCGATTGCTCAGCGATGATTTGCGGTTGAGTTACGTTCCGGACCCGGAACAACGGTTTTGGCGTACGTTGACCCGCACGAGATACCAATTGACACGCGACAGGGTACGGCTGCAAAAGCCAACTGGAAGGTCTGCTTGAAGAGTGTCAAATCAAATTATCGAGTGTCGTCAGTGATTTGCTCGGAGCAAGTGGACAACGCATTCTACGCGCCATCGCAACTGGTGAAAACGGACCCAGCCCGGCTGCGAGCATTTAGGGGATAAGCGCTTGCATGCGACTGATGCACAGTTGAAGGACGTCCTCAGCGGGCAGCCTCAGCCGGCGCACCGAACCCTGTTGAGGCTCTATCTCCAGCGTTTGGATCTGATAGAAGCACAAATCGCTGAGCTGGAGAGGATGATCGCGGATGCGATGAAAGCACATGAAGCCGCCATCGTCCGCCTTTCGGAACTGCCCGGCTTGGGGGTGGATTCCGCACAACAAATTATCGCCGAGATTGGCCCGCGTGCAGAAGCGTTTCCATCGGCAGGACAACTCGCGTCTTGGGTGGGAGTCTATCCTGGGAGCGAGGAGAGTGCTCGTGAGTCCCACAGCAACCGATCGGCGAAGTGCAACCGCACTATGCGTCGCCTGCTCAACCAACTCGCCCATGCAGCCGTGCGGAAACGCGACTGCTATCTGCAAATCGTCTTTAAACGTTTATCCGTTCGCCTAGGCTATGCGAAGGCTGTTTGGGCAGTTTCTCACCGCCTTTGCCGATTGATCTGGAAGGTTTTGCACGAAGGTGTCCGCTACGTCGAGCGCGGGCCGACGGTGAACGCTCTCACGCTTCAGCGCTGAAAGCAAAGGCTGGTGACCCAGCTGAAGAAGCTCGGATATTCGGTTCAGCTAACGCCAATCACGGCTTCGGAGACGGGCCTGTAGCTTTTTTTGAGGGTGTGACCAGTATGAGTGGCCGCTTCCGTCCGTCCCAGGCTTTCCGCTACAGAACCCGGAACAGCTTCTGAATGAACCACTGATCCGCGAAGTCTTGGCGAATCACAACGTAGCTCATCGCTTTCTTTCGGCGATGGAGTGGGCTCGAACATCTTCACTCCCACCCCGCCATGGTCAGGTTATTCCCTTCTCTCCTTCACACCCACAACTTACCCCAACCAGTGCGACGACTCTTCAATTCAGATCGATCAGCAGGTCGAAACTCCGTGTTTTCCGCCAACGATAGAACGTAAAGTGCCGGTCGAGTGTCAGGATCTCTCCCGTGTTCAAGTCGTCGGCCAGGTGAATCAGACATGCGTCGGCGAAGTCCGCCGGCACCTCAGAGTACTTACGCATGATATTTCGCACTGGGGTGGCGGCGCGTGAGAGTTGAAAGGCGATCAAGAACACCCCCTGCGCGACATTCTCCAGTACCACCTCCGGCGCTCCTGAGAGCCGACGCAGCAAATAGCAACTCTCGGCAATCACTGCCTCGCAGGTCACCAGAGGGCGTCCCAGATTGGTGACGACCTCAGCGCATTGGTTGTGATGCCTCTCGCTTCGGTCCAGCAGCGCTACCACCACTCCGGTGTCGAGCAGAACGGGCTTCAACGCCCGAATCCTTTTAAGTGTTTCTTGTTGGAACCGAGGTCAAGCCTGCCGGAGGCAAAGCGCCCCACGCCAATCACTTTGGTCTGCGAAGGCGTGCCATAACAGGCCGCCATCAGACGCAAGCTCTCCCTCACCACTCGTGACGGGCTCCAATCAAGACGCCGCACCAGTGCGTCTAATGCGTCCTGAGTCTCACGATCCAACCGCGCCTGCACATTCGCACGCATACAGGTAATTGTAATACAAATTGCAGATGTAGTACACAAGGGTTGTTCTTGTGGCTCGCCAAGACCGCCGTCCGTAATCTCAAGGACTTGCGAGCTTCTTCGTTCCCTTTAACGGGTAAGATTTCCGCCATGCTTGCGTGCCTTCGACGCCTGCTCAGCTGGCTGATGGGAGTGTTTCGGTCCCGAGAAGACCTCCTTCTGGAGAATCTGGCGCTGCGACAGCAAAAGCTGGCCCTGCGTGCCCAACGGCCGCGTCCTCGTCCATTTCGTCGAGTGCCGCATCTGCGCGGAGTCGCGCCGACCAAAAAGAACTTTGGTTGCAGTCGCCGAAAAACTGCCCAACAGCGCGAACAGCGGGTACGTTGCAAATGTGGAATTTCTCGATTAACCTAATTGTGCCAGTCACATACGTCCCGTTGCCGGGATGGCGGAACTGGCAGACGCAGCGGACTCAAAATGAGTTTTTAGCCAAATGCCCGGAAATGCCCGGCCGCTGCCAACTCCTGCCAAATGGCCATTTTTGGTGACTTCTGCTGTATCCCCTCGTATGCGGGTCGGGGAACGGTTGAATGTGGCTTCTGGCCATGCCCACGCCAAACGCATCCAGTCCGTTTCACACCACCCCAATATCCAGCCCTCAACTGCCGCCGCCAAGCTGCTGCAGCATGGGCGGCTTGGCTGTCGAACCTGTAGCCGCTGCTGAACAACTCTCTTCTGAGAGCTTTCCTCAGCCTCGAAACTCGACTAGATTTGACTTGCAGCGATCTCTGCGGGAGGCAAACATGCCCGTTTACGATTACGTTTGCAAGGACTGCCAGAAGTCATTTGAACTGGTGCTCACCCTCGGGGAACACGACAAAGGCGCCCAAAGTGCCCAAGCAAGAACGTTGAGCAGGACGCCGTTGCCTTTTACCCAGTGACCTCGAAGAAAAGGTAGGGACAGGAAGACAGGTCGAGCCTGATTCGCATAACTGCGCGACAGCCAGCGACTGCGGCAACATCGGACGACAGGTCACGGTTTTGCATCGTTGAATGGAACGCGCCCCGCTGCTCGACGAGCGTGAGACACTGAAGTGTTTACGGGTTGCCAACCGCAACGAGGGAGCAGTAAGGCGAAGGGCAAAGCAAAAGGAGAACCTGTGAAAGCCGCAATTTGTATTTTCGTCATGCTTCTGGGTCTGGCTGTTTCCGTTCAGGCTGTTGTCCAAAACGAGGCGACTCCCTCCCCTGTTACGAAGCAAGAGAACGCGCAAGCACTGGCGCAAGAGCAGCAACGGGAGGACGCGCAGAAAGCGCAAGAGAAGGCGCAAGAGAAGGCGCAGAAGAACGCGGAGAAATCGCAAAAGAAAGCACAGAAGAACGCCCAGAAGGCGCAGAAGAAAGCGCAAAGACAGTGGAACCAACAACACCCGTCAGCCCACTGATCTATAAGCGACACCGAGTGCGGTGCAATGCTCCAGCCACTTTCTGGAACTGGAACGCCCTCGTGGTGAACTTAACCAGCGGGGACATTTTCCGACAGGCACCAGCGAAATCCCGCAAGAATCTCTGACCACAAACCTGTTCTTCGGTGAACGCAATCGAGGTCACGAACCCCGATTCGTACGCGGCCAATCAATCCGCCATCTTCCACCCGCCACCGACACCCAGTACAGTCGCTTAGGCGGCGTCCCCCGGAGATGGTGGTACAACGCGGCGGTACGCTCGTAAAATCCACGACTGTGCCATGAATCCGCAAATCGGAACCGCTGAAAATCCAGATGATGACAGAACTCGTGGCACAGTGTACTTAGAAACGTTCCGAACGACGTGATCTCTTTCCGCACTGCTGTCCGCATCCAAACCCTGATCAGCATGGTATCGGGGCGATAATCCCCAAAAAGCTCCGTAGTGGAATCTTCTCGCACTCGCAACGGTCTCGCGGCGAGCACCCGAATGCCGCAGGGCGGAACTCTGTAGAACTCTGACGCCGCACCTAGAAGTGCCATGCAAGAGCGTTTGACGGCGGCAGTACTACCGGTCGGGATTGCTGCTTCAATGAATTTGACTTTTGGCAGCAAAAGCCCCTCTGGTGGCAAGTCGAGCGTCTTTAATCGGTCACTTTCCAGAAACCCAGCACGGTTTCGCTTCGAGGGAGGCGCGTCTGTCAACATCGCAATCTCATTGCTCGACGTCAGTACTTCAAACCAAGAGCTTTCGTTGTGAACTCCACCAGTGGTGACATTTTGCGGCAAGCGGACGTGAACTGGCGCAAGAACTTGCTGCCGCATATCTGGTCTTCCGTAAATGTTACAGAGGCTACGAAGTCCTTCATCTTTAAGTCCTCGATGAAGGGATGCTGACGGTCGAATCCCTTAGGCGGTCGCGACAGTTTGTCTCCCTCAAGCTCCAGTTTCCTGAGGAATGCCGCCCATCGATCCGAATCACTGACGATTGCCGACCGCACACGGGTCAGCGTCCGATTGTCAGGGTGCCAAATCCCTGCCGCTGCAAAGCAGTTGTCCGGCTCCAAGTGCAGATAGAACACTGGAAGCATGGGCGTCCTTCCCGCTGGAATGGCTGAAGTGAATCCCCACATGCGTCTTGAAAGGACGTTTGTCGGGGGAAAACCGCGTATCGCGATAGATGCGAAACAGCGAACCCCGAGTCGGTCGAGCATCAGCGATAAGATGGGGGCTCAGCTCGTACAGGTGAGGAGCAAAGTCATTGATGAATGAGAGTGCGGGTTCGACCACAACCTGTTGATACCACGCTTTGTTCTTGGCAAACCACTCCCGATTATTGTTCTTCTTCAGCCGTCGAAGAAAGTCAAAAAGGTCTGGAGTGAAGCGAGCAGTCTGGGGCAGCTTGGCTCTCATGGGTTGGTCAGTTCGGCTTCGAAAACCTGCGCGATTGTAATTCCTGTAGCACCATTGTCGCTAGCTGCACGGATTTCAGGGAACCCTGCGTCACTCACGCATTCAGACGACGCTTGATCTCTACACGCAACAGGACAGCGACGAAGCGCGGGCCGCGCAGGGAGCATTCCTGACGGCGCTCGGCATGGCATCGGGAGCAGTACAGTGGAAATTGTGGGCCGGATTGTGGATCGAGGTTTTGAGGAGTTTTCCAGTTGCCTGCGACGATGCCCGCTCTTCGGCGTGCCCTGCGCATGTCAGTACATCTTAGTCCAGACCGGAAAATACGCGGGAAGGGCAGGCCTCCCCGGAACTTCGCGCCGAGCTCCACGATGCTCGGAATTGTCCCGAATCCCCGGATGCGCGTCATCGACTCTGAAGCAGTCATCCTGTTTGGGGGTAGTCGGCCTGAGTGCGGCAAGAGCGTAAACGGTCCCGTTGGGCGAAACGGAACAGATCCCTGCGCCACAATTGCCAAGTCAGGCAATTGCGGGCTATATGTTCCCACTGCTACTTGCCCGTAGTGGAGCGCGTCGCATTCTTGGCGTGTGGCCGAATGATGTCGGAGAGAGCATCGGGCTTTCCGGTATCACGCACCAAGTGCGGATATTGTTCGCCGTCGTGATAGTCCAGCTTGAACGTCCTGTAGTACTCGACGTTCTCGACCAACAGCTCAAAGGCCCCGCCGCTCTTGGTGGCCTTTAGCGCATCCTTGAAGACCGGTGGCGAGAAACGCCTGCCATTCACCGCGATGATCTTCATGCCCGGCCCTAAGCCGGCGTTAAAAGCCGGCATGCCAAAGATGGCATCCATGACGGTTCCATCGGCGTTCAAGCTAAGACCTACAGAATCTTCGGCGTTGACAAGCTTGCGAATCTCTTCGCGGCTCTGCATCAGTTCGGACTCCTCACCGGTGTAAACCAGGCGCCATCCGCTGGCAACGATTCCCGCGACAGGGGCGGCCGGAGCTATCTTGTAAATGCGGTCATCGAGAAAAGTCTTCCAGTCATATGGTGCAACCTGGTTGAGCGTGGCGATGATTTCGTCGAGATTATAGGTTTTCACCAGCGGCCCGCTATTCCCGCCGCCATAGAAGATCTTGCAGAAGTCATCCATGGACTTCTTGCCGCCGGTTTTATCGCGGATGATGGTGTCTGCTTCCAGCCAGATCAGCGCACCTTCGTCGTAGAAGTCGACACCGCGTCTCCAATTGCTCCAGGCCACGGAGGACCCATAGAGCACTTGCGCGGCAACTGCCGTGTCTTCCAGGTCGCGCCAGGTGCGTCCCGGACGATGGCTGTAGCTGGCCGCCACCATGGCCAGATAATTGCGGAACTGTTCGGGTGTCCACAGCTCGCTCCGGCCGGTCAGTATCAACCCGAGATATTCGGTCAAGCCCTCGTATACCCATAAGAGGTCGCCCCGCATGGGGGTTTCATAGGCCGGTGTGGCAAGTCCGTCGGGACGTCGATATTTGCCGTTCCAGGAGTGCACGTACTCATGCGGCAGCAAACTGGCGGAGCTGGCGCGCAGCTTATCGTCAATCAGGGTGCGCTCATCGACCCGGCTGTCGTCGGACTCATGGTGCTCCAGACCGAAGTGCGCCACGTGGTCGCTGAGCGAGTAAAGGAAGTGGTAATCACGATAATGGTGGGCCCCAAAAAGCGCCCAGGCTTCCAATATCAGGCGGTCATAGTTCGCCTTGACGTTGTCAGGAATCTGCAACGCGGCCTCGCTGTCGGCGGCCAGATCCATCTCGTGCGGTACAGACAATTGCCTGGCGAGAGGCACGGTCCTGAAATGTGCTCCGGCAATCACCGGAGAGTCGATCAGAAGCGTCAGCGAAGTCGGGGCAAAATTAATTTCTTCTTCGGACTGGCTGGCAATTGAGAGCGAGGTGCCGAACTTCCAACCTTTCGGCAGCTTCAGGCTCGCCTTATAGATGAGTTCGTCGGAGGTAAATCCCTTGGGATAAAGTAACGCCTGGTTCCAACTCACCACGCACAATTGATCGGTTGCCGACGCTCCAGCAGAGAATCCGTGTTCGAGTGCGGGCGAAAGAAAGTCCATGGTGACGTCGAGCGCGGTGACTCCCTGCGGCACGTCCACACGGAATGTGAACATATCAATCGAGTCCCGCCGCCAGGGAATTTCTTGACCGTTGGCGAAGAACTTGATTCCGGCGAAGTCGACCACCGGGCCACTGGGCATGTGCTCCCCGGGAATCCACTTGGGGTAGTAGAAAATGTTTTCGCCGCCTTTGACCGGCAGAGATTCTCGGGCATGGAAGAATTTGCGCGCCGCGTCGGACGCATCAACCGTGATGGAGATGGGAGGCGAGGTGGGATTGGTTTGTGCAACGGTCGAGAGCGAAGTCGCCAGCATGAGAACTGCGAATGCCCTCCGGCGAAGAAAAGGAAGTGCGTGCGAGATATTCAATGGGCTTCCTCGAGAGGGAAGTGGGTCAAGGTCACCGGCGGCAACGCGCCTCACCGAACGCTTCCTCTTTGTCAGGAGCCTTGATTCGGAATTTATCCTGACTCCATCCTGACACTGACAAGGCAGTTCTGCTCAAGATTTCCGACGTAACCCGGCGATGGCGGATTATTCGCTGATTCTGCTTCGAAAGCAAGCTGTTTTTGCCCACGCGTGTGGCCCATCCGGCATCGCGAGTGCCGTTACAGGACACAAGTGAGGCCTGGACTTCCCGGTGACCGCACACGAGCCGGCCGTGCTCGGAGCGGTAATGATCGGCAGACTGGGATGTCACCGAGCCGGTGCGGGGAAAAATGGGCTAACGCACCAGCAACTCATCGACGAGCAGCCTTGCCGGACACGTTCTCCCAAAGAATGCTGGCGCGTTACTCACACGTTTGTATGGAAGCGAAGCGACAAGCCTTGAATGCGCTGTCAAGAGGGGGAACGGCACGGTTACGACACAAAGAACGACACAAAAGTCGATTCAGGAACCACCGTCGCCGAGGAAGTGATTGAAAAGAATGGTAGGCACGAGGAGACTCGAACTCCTGACCTCTACCGTGTCAAGGCGACCGCGTCACGTAACTTATTGACATTGGGCGGCACTGACAGCCAACTTCGGTGCCCTTAGAAGCCCTCGGGAAGGGATAATGGACCCTGATTGCACCCAGATTTTTAGACCTCTATTCTCACAGGCAGATTGAGCGGAAAGAATCGAACCTTCAACCTACTGATTAAGAGTCGTTGGAAGTGGCTTGTGACTGGATGTGATACATCGTGAGAACGTGCTAATAATCAGCACATTCCACGATTCTCCACCTGCTACTGATTGCGACAAACCGATACAGATTCTTAACTGTAGTCCCCACAAAAATCTGCACAGTCCAAATCGATTGTCAACCCCTGGTGCGGTGCGCCCTTCGGAGGCAAAATTCCAAATTAGAAAATCGGTTTCGCAGGCTGCGCGAATAATTTTATCCGGTCTAAGTGCTTACCCCAGGGATCTCATCAGCCTCCCCACCAGCTACCAAACAGCACTGGCTGCGCAGCAGTTTCGCGGGGTCCCCCCGGTGATGCAGTGGCTGAGAACACTCCACCGAAAATAGAACCGCCGGTGTGAATGAATCCACTAGCACAGATCGTAGTTCTTGCGGTGTCAGCATTGCGGGCTTGCTGTTATACGAGTGCAAGCACGAGCTGTCAGGTTGATACTGCTAAGAAGTAGGCTATCGCAGTCCTCTTGATAAGCGTCTCGGATCGCAGCGTGCATCCTCAATCGGAAAACAAATCAAAGCCTGCTTACTCCCTGTTTTTTTGTGTGCTGGGCGTACTTTAATTCACTTCCTGACATTCTCTTCTGCTAGAAGCAGGACGGCAAGCGCAGTGGGTTCCTGTTTTGAGTTTCTATGACATCTCTAGACGGGCGGCTCCGCTGGGCTCTCGCCCGCTGACATGTCAAAATCAGCTTGTCGCGAATGGTTTTGCGTTTATGAGCGGAATTCTGTTCTACTGCTTCGTTCCACCTAAAGTACTGTTCAGCAGCGGCACAACCGACGCGCATGTCGAAGAACGACTCAAGTTCCAAGAGCCAGCAACTCGATCCCATCGAGCTCAGCTCTGAAGTGCTCTTCGGACTCATCATGGTGCTGACCTTTACCGGTTCGTTGCGGATTTCGGGGGTCGGTCACGACAGCATCAAAACCATGTTGTTGGCCGCGTTGGGCTGTAACCTTGCTTGGGGCACCATCGATGCGGTGATGTACCTGATGGCGATCCTCAGCCAACGCGGCCATAACCTGCAACTATTGCGCCAAGTGCGCGCGGCCAGTCCTGAAAAGGGACGGCAGCTCCTCATCGATGCTATGTCGTCAGACCTGGCCAGTGTAATCACCGACACCGAAGTCGAGGCCGTTCGACAGCGGTTTGTTCAATTGCCTGAGCCCGCTCGACGCACCCGGCTGCATCTTTACGATTACCGTGCCGCGTTCGGCGTCTTTCTGCTGGTGTTCCTTTCCACGTTTCCTGTGGTGTTGCCGTTTTTCTTCATTCGCCGGCCGGGATTGGCGTTGCGGGTTTCCAACCTGGTTGCTGTCGTCATGCTGTTTCTCACCGGCTACGCATACGGCAAATACGCCGGAACTCGCCCATTGCGCGTGGGCTTTTGGATGGTGTTGGTAGGAGTCGGCATGGTCGGCCTCACCATTGCGCTCGGAGGCTGAGGATGACGCAATGGCGTGTCGTCTCGGCATTGCTGCTGTGTGCGGCCTACGGTTGGGCACAGACCGAAAGCCAGGCAAAGGCGGAGCCACACGGCCCGGTGCTCGAATCAGCCGCGAAAAGCTCTGAGCCCTGGAAGTACTCGCTCACCGTCGACGGCTACATCATCTCGGGCGAGGACGGCTACGCACAGCCGACCTTCACCGCCGATCACAATTGGCTGCACCTGGAAGCACGCTACAATTACGAGAACTTCCGCACCGGGTCACTGTGGGCCGGATACAACTTCTCCTGGGGCAAAACCTGGCAGTTCGCCGTGACTCCCATGATCGGGGGAGTGTTTGGCCGCACCAATGGCATCGCGCCTGGATGCGAGGCATCGGTGTCATGGAAGGTGCTGGAATTGTCCCTGGACAATGAGTATGTTTTCGACACTACATCGAAGTCCGGTAACTTCTACTACGCGTGGCCGCAGTTGACCATTACACCTGTGAGCTGGTTTAAATTCGGCGGGGTGGCACAGCACAGCAAGACCTTCGCCACCACGGTCGACGTCCAGCGAGGATTCTTCGTGGGTTTTATGCACAAGAAGCTGGAGTTCACCACATATATTTTCGATCCCGGATCGAATAGCACTTCCGTCGTACTCGAGGTTGGAGCCAGCTTCTGAAATGTTGAGTAATGCTCGCCGTTCGGGTGGCGAACCCGAGCAGCAGGTCGACATCAAATACAACACCACTTGAGCGGTCATCAGCAACCAAACGCGGCACGCCCTACGCGACCCAACGGATCACGGGGGCTGACCTTCGTAGCGGGCAGATTCCTTGCAGAAGCCCCTCTCTAGCTCTAGCCAAAACGTTGTTCCCGCCCCAAAAGCCTCGAGTCGATGTCGTAGTGAAGGGACAGTTGCTGCGAGGGTCGTGGGACCCGAGGACGGGACCCGACCGCAAGCGACGGCTCTGGCCCATTCGAAGCGCGTTACTTGGCCTTTCTTGAGACCATCTCCACGCTTCGGCCGAGCTTGCACCGCTATTGCGCCCGAATGACGGG
>Ga0306925_10000255_pt1 | contig 35901 bp, 32 predicted proteins | sample flu12Cox44000176_FD_203755 | JGI IMG/M metagenome (GOLD analysis project Ga0306925, IMG submission 203755) | Lab enrichment of tropical soil microbial communities from Luquillo Experimental Forest, Puerto Rico - flux8day.12C.oxic.44.000.176 (v2)... | ecosystem: Environmental > Terrestrial >... | reverse complement strand
CCGCCCGTGCGGCTGCTGATTCGGCGGCCAACGTGCGGATCGCCGCAGCGAGCGCATCGGGGCTTTCGGGCGGCACAACGAGACCGGTGTCGCCGACGATGAGCTGCGCATCGCCGACATCGGTGGCAACTGCCGGGAGCCCGCAGGCCATTCCTTCAGCGAGCACGTTCGAGAACCCCTCGCCGCGGCACGAGCTCGATACCACGAAATCCGCCGCGGCGAACAAACGCGCCACGTCGTGGCGACGGCCGAGTCGAAGGACGTTGGGCGCAGCGGGGAGATTTTCCGTGCCGGCGCCGACCAGTATTGCGGACAAGTCGGGCAGCCCCGCCATCGCAGCGAGGAAACTGCTGTGATCCTTCATCGCATCGACACGCGCGACGTGAGCAAGCACGATTGCATCGTCGGCAATGCCGAGCTCGGTACGCACCGCGCGCCGCGCGGCGGCGTCGAGCCGGAACTCGTCGACATCGATGCCGTTGGCGACGACCTCCGCTCGCCGCGGGCGATAGCCCAGCGCCAAATGCGATTTGAGCCCGGCAACCGCGTTGGCCGTCACCACATCGGGCCATCCCGACAGCAGCGCGCAGGCCTTCACCACCAGCCACAGCCCGACGCCGTAGCCGCGCCAATCCATCGCCGTGCAGCGGATGCTCCAAACGAGACGTGTCTGTCTGCGCCGGCCCGACAGGACGAGCGCGACGAGCGCGGCGAGATCGCCATGATACATCCAGCCCTGCACGATATCGGGCCGGCGCTCGGCGATGAGGCTGGCAAGCTTGAACAGACCTGTCGCAATGCCGCCGGCTTTGTCGAATCGCAGCTCGACGACCGTGACGCCGCCCGCGCTCAGCCGTTCCATATGGGCCTCAGCGGGGAGCAGGCTTACGATGGTGACGTCATCGGCGACGCCGGGCTGAGCCGACGCAAGCCGCGTCAGCATCGCCTCGGCACCGCCGCCTCGAAGACCCGCCGTAACATAGAGTACCTTGCGCGGCCGCAGGGTCACGCCCACCTCTCGTGCCACGCCTGCAGCATCAGAACGGTCCACAACGGATACTGCCAGTTGCGAGTGCCTTCGAGATGTTCCTGCCACGCCCGGCGCACCGGCGCGACCCGCACGAACCCATCAGACGCAAGCCGTGCCGGCGCGAGCAACGATTCAGCCCATTCCCGTAAAGGACCTCGCAACCAGGCATCGATCGGCACTCCGAAACCCATCTTCGGCCGGTCGATCAGCGACCTCGGCACATAGCGATCGAGCACGCGGCGCAGCAACCATTTGCCGCGCCCGCCGCGCACCTTGAACGCAAGCGGCAAGCTCCAGGAGTAAGCAACGACGCGGTGATCCAGCAACGGCACCCGGCCCTCGAGCCCTACCGCCATTGTCGCTCGGTCGACCTTGGTCAGAATGTCCTCGGGAAGATAGCTGACCATGTCGAGGAACTGCATGCGGGGGACGAGATCGGGGAAATCGCGGGCGATGCTCGGGTCCCACAATGGTCCGCGCGGCTCCAGGCCTGCGGCGGCGACCTCGTCGGGCCGCTCCCATTGGCTTACGAGGCGGCGGTAGATCGCGTCGGGCTCGGGATTGTCGAGGAGGGTCGTGATCTTGTGCAGCTTGTCGCCGGGCAGCGCCGGACGCCATGACGCCGGCACGAACGCAAACAACCGGTTCCAGGTTTGCGGGGCGAGCGAACGCAAGGCCGCAGCCGAAGCGCCGCGCAGCGGACGTGGCACGAGCTTCACCGCGTGCGCGAGCCGCTCCGCCCAAAGGTAGCGGTTATAGCCGGCGAACAACTCATCCCCGCCATCGCCCGACAACGCCACGGTTACGTGCTTGCGGGTCAATTCGGAGACGAGGTAGGTCGGGATTTGCGAGGAATCGGCGAACGGCTCGTCGAACCAGTCCGCGAGATGTGGAATGACGTCAAGCGCATGTCGCGGCTCGACATAAAATTCGGTGTGGTCGGTGCCGAGATGGGCGGCGACCTGCTTCGCACACTGGGCTTCGTCATAGCCGCTTTCGTGAAAGCCGATGGAGAAGGTCTTCACCGGCCGCGAGCTCTGCGCCTGCATCAGCGCGACCACCGTCGAAGAATCGATCCCCCCGGACAGGAATGCGCCGAGCGGCACGTCGGCAATCATCCGTAGACCGACGGAGTCGCGCAGAAGCGCATCGAGGCGCTCGACGGCCTCGTTCGCATCCGGCGCGGGATCGTTGCGGCGCTGCCCGGCGACCGCAACCGCGCGCAAGTCCCAGAAACATTTCGGCACCGGCGCCATACCTTCGCGCAGCGTCAAGATGTGCCCGGGGGCGAGTTTTTCGGCTTCGCGATAGATTGTGCGCGGCTGGGCGATGTAGGCGTGGCGGAGATAACCGACGACTGCATCATCATCGATCGTCGGTCTCCAATCCGGCGCGGCACGAAACGCCTTGAGCTGCGAGGCGAAGATGACCCGCTCCGGCGTTGCCGCGTAGTAGAGCGGCTTGATGCCGAGACGGTCGCGCGCCAGCGTCAAGCTGCGCGTCTTGCGGTCCCACAGTGCGAACGCAAACATGCCGACCGCTCGCTCGATCGCGGCCTCGACGCCCCATAATGCGCAGGCTTCGAGCAGAACTTCGGTGTCGGACTCGCCGCGCGTCGAACGGCCGGCCGCCCGCAGCTCGCGGCGGATATCCCGGTAATTGTAGATTTCGCCGTTGAAAGTAATGACGTAGCGACGATCGGCCGAATGCATCGGCTGCGCTCCGCCTGGGCTGAGATCGATGATGGCGAGCCTGCGCTGGCCCAGCGCCACGCCGGCTTCGGCCTCGACCCACACGGCGCCCGCGTCCGGCCCGCGATGCCGCACGGTCTCGATCATGGCTTCGCCGATCGAGCGCAGCGCGTCAGCCGGTGTCGCCGCACGCCAATCGATTATGCCGGCAATGCCGCACATCGCTCTTCCTCAGGACAGTCGTAGCGGTAACTTCACCTTGTAGATATTCCGGTTTTCCGCTCAAGCCTTCGCAGGCTGCTTGGCCGAGGACAGGTGCTTACGCCCTTCAAACTTACGGCACGCGACCGATCGTGCTCGACCATACCCCACGTCACCTCGCTTAATGTCTAACGACGCGCGACTATGATCAAGTGACCGGCAAACGATCGAAATGGTGCATAGTCGGAAAGCCGCGTTTCGTGCGGCATCGTGAGCCTCGACACGGCGGCGCCAAGGCGCGGAGAAACCTTGTGAAGGACGCGCAGCGGCGCGAACATGGCGCCGTGCGCCGTGACCCGCGAAAATCCTGCCGCTCTCAGTTTGTCGCACAAGGACGATGGCGTCTCGAATTCGACGTGATAGCGCCGCGGCGCGCGGGTCAAGCGCTCCTTAAGCTTGCGAAACTGCGAAAGCTGGCGGAAGCCATCCAGAGCCCACTTGTTGACGTAAGTGCCGAAGTAAATCCCGCCTGGCTTTAGCACGCGGACGATCTCCCGGTGACCTTGAGCGTTATCGCGCGCGTCGAGATATCTAAAAACCTCGATTGCGTAGACGAAATCGATCGAAGAGTCGGATGCCTGCAATTGCAATACTGAGCCGTCGGAAACAAGATCGGTTGGTATATTTTTTGCCGCCAGTCGGCGCATCTCGGCACTCGGTTCGATGCCGGTGACCTCGAAACCTTGATCAAGTAGACGAGCCATATGGGCGCCGACGCCGCATCCAATATCGAGGCACGTCGCCCCCTGCGGCAATTCCGATACGCAGCGTGCCCACGCGCGATTGATGAGATGGCGCCCATATCGGAAGGGAGAGTCGAAGATATTGTCGCCGCGATACTCGGCAAGAAACCCGTCTGCAGTTTCATCGTGGACTTCGACGGCTCTGCGGCGTGACCACTTCTCGTCAGGATTCATGTCCACGGAGATTGATCGTCTGCCATTTGCCCTGTTGCTCGATAAACAGCCGCAGCGAGTTTGACAACCCGTCCCCGGTTCGTTTCGAGCAAAGTGCGTTCCAGCCGAGCGTAGCAAATCTCTCGTCTCGACGGAGATGGAAATTGGAGGGCCGCATGGGGGCAAGACCAAGCCGCCCGATGCGGCCCACCTTCACGCGCGAGCACCAGCGCTCTGTCCGTGCGCGTGAAGAACATCGTCCGCGAGCGCCGCCATTGTCATCGAGCGCATGCCGTAGCGCTCTTGCAAGGTGTGGAAGCAATCGAGGATGGCGCGCAGAAATGCCAAGTTTTCCTGTAAATCGACCCCGAAATTGTGCGGGTGCCACCATAGGTGAAAAAGCTTTCGGCGACGGGCCGCCGTCTCCATGGCCGAGGTGATCCGCCACAAGCGCAGCCGCTCCAACGCCGCGCTTTTTCCCACCGGCCGCAGAAAGCGGCTGGCCGGAATATCCACCATACCATCGACAAGCGCCGGCTCATGATCGTGTGGACCGCCGATCGGCAGATAGCTGTCGGCCAAGCGGGATGCGCGCACCAGAGGGGTCTGCTCGGACTCGCTGCGTGCGCGGTGGAACCAAACGCGTTCGTTGCCGCGAAAGGCACGCAGGCCAAATTCGCGACACACCGACAAATGCGCCGGATCGACTTGGTTGCGCGGAAATACGATGCTTGCAAGCTTGACCCCGAGACGGGCGGCGGCGGCCCGCGCAGCCTCGAGGTCGGCGCGAAAGGCCTCGACATCTCCCCCCTCTTCCAAGCAGTAGAAATGCGAGAAGGTATGCGTGCCGATCTCCTGGGCCGGGTGGTCGACAATCCGCTTGATGAGCGATAGGCCGTAATAGTAGGGGTCGCGCTCCTCGTCCGGCCCGACCTCGTCGAGATAATGGTAGGAGGAAATTCGCGCATTGGTGTAGCGCGGCTTGCGCGTGGGAAGTGCGGCGAGCATCGTCGTGTTCGTCGCGAAAAACACAAGCCCGACCGTCGCCCAGGTACAGGCGATGTTCCGCTCGGCAAAGAGATCGAGCAGAGCAGGAATGGCTCGGCGGACACCGAGGATATTGGCGCCGTAATCCGCAATGGTGCGGTTGTCACGCACGCCCCATAATAGCTCGAAATCCAGCGAAATGACGAACGCGCCATACTGCACTGCGCGCCTCCTCGGCGGTAACACACGAGGACCATAGGTCGGCATCGGCCGAACGAGCAAGCACGGTCACTCAAAATAGCAGGTTTCGTGCGATCGGTTCCCCTTGCGATTGGGCGGCGATCTACGCTTAGTGGCTGGATGAAAATCTTATTTTTCATCCGCGACCTGGGCGTCGGCGGCAGTCAGCGCCAACTCGCCGTGCTTGCCGCGGGGCTAGCGCGGCGCGGACACGACGTGGCGGTCATCGTGCTCTATGCCGACGGTGCGCTCGAAGCGCTGCTCGGCGGCAGCGGCGCGCGTGTCCTCTCGATCGGCAAGTCGAGCCGCTGGCACGCGCTCGCTCCGCTCGCGAGACTGCGGCGGCTTTTTCTGAGCGAACGTTCCGATCTGGTCTATGCCTTTCTTCCGACCCAGACCACGCTCACGGCGCTCCTGCTGCCGCCACGGCTCGAAACGAAAATCGTTTTCGGGCTGCGCGCCGGCGGCGTGCAGCTCGATCAATATGACGCGTTGAACGCCCTGACCTACCGCTCGGAAGCATGGCTTTCTCGGCGCGCCGACCTCGCCATCGCCAATGCGCGCGCCGTACGCACCGACGCAATCAGGCGTGGATTGCCCGCCGACCGTATCGCGGTCATCATGAACGGCATCGATGCCGATGCGATGCGAGCTGATGCGGAGGCCGGTCGTGCGGTGCGCGCTGCGTGGGGCCTCACCGACAATCACTTCGTCATCGGTTGTGCGGCCCGGCTCGACCCGATGAAGGATCATGCCAACCTGCTCCAGGCGGCTGCGGGCTTTGCGCGCGAGAATTCCGATGCGCGCTTCGTGTGCATTGGCGACGGGCCCGCCGCCTATCGCCTTCAGCTCACGACCCTTGCCGATTCGCTTGGGCTTGCAGGCCGAGTGATGTGGGTCCGCGACATCGGCGACATGAAAGCGGCTTACAACGCCTTCGATATCGCTACCTTGTCCTCGGCGTTCGGCGAAGGATTCCCCAACATGGTCGGCGAGGCGATGGCCTGCGGCGTCCCTGTCGCCGCCACCGACGTGGGCGATGTGCGCCTGATCACCGCCGAACTCGGCGAGGTGGTGCCACCAAAAAATGCCGATCTGCTTTGCGCGGCCTGGCGGCGGCTGCGCCAGCGCCTTGCGCAAGATCCGGGTTTGCGGAACGACGCCCGCGACAGGATCGTCGCGAACTACAGTGTTGACACCATGGTGCGTAGGACTGAGGACACCCTCAGTCAGCTCACGGCCGGGCGGCCGGCGCAGGAGATCGCCCGCGAGTTCGCGTGAGCAGCATCAACCAGATCACGAGGCACCTACCGCACCGGTACGAGCTTGAAGAAGTGGCACGAACTGCCGAGCACGTGTGCCAAGCGTTTGCGCTTGGCAAGCCCCAGGCGCAGTCCCAACAGGACCTCGCCGGTATAGAACATCCCCACCGGTCCATCAGCGACGACGGCAAAACCGTTGTCCTTAAAATTCCGCCGCCACCAGCGGGGATGGAACAACCACAACTCCGAGATAACGTTGCCGCGCGCCCCGTGCCGCCGTGGAAGGCAGAGACCGACGGTGTGCCGGGAAGTCCGGTACCAGGCCGCTCCCAATCGTCGCATCTCCGTTGCGCGTGGCACTGACCGCGGCACGAGCTGCGGCACCGACGACACGAAGAACGAGATCGCCTCGAGATAGGATGTCAGCGTGGTCCAAAACCGCCAAGTGTGGGTCGGCAGGACGTGAATGCAAGCGCCGCCCGGTGCCAGCACGCGGCGGATCTCGGCATGCATGCGTGAAAGGTCTGCTACGTGCTCCAGCACGTTCGACGAGAACACGACGTCGACGCTGGCATCCGCCACTGGAATGGTCCGGCCGTCGTAGTCCTTGATCGGAAAAACGCGGTGGGCGGCATAGTTCGAATCCGCGATCTCGACCGCGGTAACCTCGAAGCCGCGCCGTTGCAGTTCCAGGGCCTGCTTACCGGTACCGGCCCCGATTTCGAGAATTCGCGCGCCGGCCGGAAACAACGAAGCAATCTTGTCTAGTTCCGCCCCTCTGATTGCGTCGAGGTGATCGAGGGATAGCACAGCGGGTACAATCGACCTGATTGGACGAAACGAAACCGGCAGTGTAGCCGAGCACCGCCACCATGGCCAAGCGGGACGCCGACGGACGGGCCTTTCGGGCCCGCCGTAAGCGACATTCGCGAGTTCTGCGGCTTTCAGCCAGTTCGGCGATAGAGGTACTCGTCGCAGCCCGATCCAAAGATGCCGGTCGTCAAGGGTGTGCCCGTGGCGCGGATACGTGCGAAACCGAGAGGCCGCATCAACGCGTCCACTTCCGGAGCGAGGATCGATTCATAAGGATAGCCGCCCATCCAGTCGTGCACGTCATGCATGAAGTCCATTCCGCGGACGCTGTGATAGTTGCTGACATAAGACTGAAAGTCGCGACCCGTCAGGACGAAGGCGCTCCGCAGAAGCGCGACATAGACGGCACGCGCGCGCCGTTGCGCTTCCAACGACGCACCGCTGTACCAGCGCTTTTCCCGTCGCCAAAGACCACACATCAGGGTGCGATGATAGAGCGCGAATGCGAACACGCCGCCCGGTGCGACCAGGCGAGCGGCGGCACCCAATGCGTCGTGCATGGCTCCGGTGTGATGCAGGACTCCCCAAGCATAGACCACGTCGAATGTGCCGAGACCTCGCACGTACTCGCCGTCCAGGATCGAGCCTTGCTCGATCGTCCATTCCCCGTCACCGGCGAAATAGCGGTCGCGCAGTCGCGCGGTGCAGAGGACGGAGTCTTCGTCGAAATCGAACGAATGCACGCGCGCGCCAAGTTTGCGAGCGGCGAGCGAAAAGAGCCCGCTGCCTGAGCCGATATCGAGAAAGCTCAGTCCCGCGATGGTGTCGCGTTGGAGCGAGCGTCGAAGCGAGCGTTCCGCCTCGCTAAGCTGATTTGCGCTTAGACTGCGCGCGAAGTCGAGCCAGTTGTCGCCAAACCGGAAGCGACGATCCGGAACTTGCCTGTTCGACATCATGACCCCAGTCTCGCATCCCCCGGCGCAAGATAGCGGGTCCGGTCTCGCGATGGCAAATGCAACGGCGAAGCTCGTAGACCTTGATGTGCGGTATTTGTCGGAATGCTATCGTGCGGATGGTCGGATCGGGCGAACAGCAAAACAATGATCGAGCAAGCCATTGAGCGTCTCTGGGTGCTCGGACCGACCGCTCTTGTCGCGTTGGTCTTAAGTTTCGGATTGATGCTGCTCCTGCGGCCCTGGCTTGAGCGCTACGCAATGGTGCGGCCCAACGCCCGCTCGTCCCATTACCAACCGACGCCGCAAGGCGGCGGCATCGCTGTCGTGGTCGCGACGCTGGTGGTCGCCTGGGGTGCGGTCGTCCTGTCACCTGCCCTGCTGCACAATCAGGCCGGTCAATTCCTGGCCGTGACCGCGGCAACCGCGCTGTTGGCGGTGGTCGGCGCGATCGACGACATCCGCCCGTTGCCGGCTGCGGCCCGCCTTGCTCTGCAATGCATCGCCGTCGGCGCCGTGATCACGGCGCTGCCTAACGAGCTGCAAATTCTGCCGCACGTACCGTGGTCGATCGAGCGCGCGTGTCTTCTTCTCGCCGGGGTATGGTTCGTCAACCTCGTCAATTTCATGGACGGCATCGACTGGATGACCGTGGCCGAATTCGTGCCGGTGACAGGCGCGATCGTGCTGCTCGGCCTTGTCGGCGCGGTCGAACCGCTGCCCGCTCTGGTCGCCGCCGCACTCGTTGGTGCGATGATCGGCTTCGCGCCCTTCAATCGGCCGGTGGCGCAGGTCTTTCTTGGTGATGTGGGCAGCCTGCCGATCGGCCTTCTGCTCGGTTGGCTCTTGGTAGAGCTTGCGGCAAAGGGTCATCTGGCGGCGGCGTTCATCCTACCCCTCTATTATCTCGCCGACGCGACCATCACACTCGCCGGCCGCATCGTGCGGGGCGAGGCATTCTGGCAGGCTCATCGCACGCATTTCTATCAGCGCGCCATCGACCACGGCCTGGCGGTGCGCGGGATCGTCACTCGCGTTTTTCTGGCCAATCTGGCGCTGGCCGCGCTCGCGCTCGTCACCGTGGTGGCGGATAATATCGTCGTATCACTGGCGATGCTGAGCGCCGGCGCCGTAATGATCTTATGGCTGCTTGCCGTCTTTGCCGGCGTCAAGAACCAACGCTAGCAGAGATTTTGCTGCCGCTGCCCTTCCCAACGGATCGGCGGGAGCACCGCTGGGCGGACCGGGCCTCCAGCCGAGGTCGTCAGTGGCCGCGACGAGATGCAGAAGTCAGGCCGCTTCCCCGCCGAAATCCGGCACCGCGTCGTGCAGCACGCCGAAGATCACGGAGCGGTCTTCGCGCGCGAGGCCTTGTTCCAGCGCCGCAAGCCAGCCGCGCATCGCTTCGAGCGATGGACTGACCGGCTTGGCGGCAACGATGCCCTCGATGCCGATCGGGGCGGTCGGCTCCTCGCGCGCGAACAGGATTTCTTGCAGGCGCTCGCCGGGCCTGATGCCAGTGAAGGTGATGTCGATGTCGCGTCCGGGTTCGAGGCCCGAGAGGCGGATCATCCGCTCGGCGAGATCGACGATTTTCACCGGTTGGCCCATATTGAGCACGTAAACTGCCACACCCACCTGTCCGGCCTCGAGGGCATGGCTTGCCGCCGTGACCACGAGGTCGCAGGCCTCGCGGATGGTCATGAAGTAGCGCACCATCTCCGGATGCGTCACCGTGAGCGGCCCGCCGGCTTCGATCTGCGCCTTGAATTTCGGCACCACCGAACCATTCGAGGCGAGCACGTTGCCGAAGCGCACCGCGATCAACCGCATGGCCTGCTCGCGTGTGCCGCCGCGCCGCGCGAAGTCATTATCGAGCGCCTGGCAATACATCTCCGCGAGGCGCTTTGAGGCGCCAAGCACCGACACCGGCTCGATCGCCTTGTCGGTTGAGATCACCACCATGGCGGCCGCGCCCGCGGCGACAGCGGCGTCGGCGACATTGACCGAGCCGAACACATTGGTCTTGACGCCTTCCGCCCAATCCTGCTCCAGCAACGGCACGTGCTTGAGCGCCGCGGCGTGGAATACGATGTCGGGTCGAAAGGCATTCATCAGGCGGAAGATGCGGGTGCGATCGCGCACGTCGGCAAGACGGCCTTCGATCTTCGCCCTCGACTGCTTGGCCGCGAGCATTTCCAACACGGCGTGCAAAGCAGGCTCGGAGTTCTCGATCACCAGCACGCGCCCCGCGCCGAACGTCACGATGCGGTCGCATATTTCGGCGCCGATCGACCCGCCGCCGCCGGTCACGATGATCGATTTGTTCCGCACAAAACCTTCGAGTCGCTGGTAATCGATCTTCACCCTCGGCCGCAGCAGCAAATCCTCGACATTGACGGGCGCGAGCCGCAGCGCCTCGCCGCCGTCATCGAGCGAAGGAAGGCGACTGGTGGCGAGCCCCAGCCGCCTGGCCCGCATCAGGATCGTTTCGGGTTTTGCTTCCGGCGCGAGAGCGCTTGGCGTGAGCACAAGCCGCGTCACGTTGATATCGCGCTTGCCGAGCTCGGTGATGACGCCCTCGATATCGTCTGGACCGCCGAACACGGAAATGCCGCGTATGGCTTGGCCCCGATCCGCCATGGACGGCGACAGGATGCCCACGGGGCGGACCTTCGTCACCGCTCCGCTTTCGATCGCACGCAGCAGAACATCGGCATCGGCAGTACGCCCAACGACGAGGATCGGCGTCGAACCGCCCGCCTTGGCATGCTGGAGCGTGCGGGTGTAGCGAAAATAGCGATAGGCGATGCGGGGGCCCGACAGAAATGCGATCTGCAGCAGCCAATAGAGCACGATCGTGATCTTGCCGAAGAAGAACGTGCCGTAGACGTTCGGCGCCACCACCACGTAGTCGAGCGCGAGCAGCGTTGCCGCCAGTATCGTCGCGGCGCGTACGATGTTGAAAAGATCGGGCAGCGAGGTGAAGCGCCACTTCGCCTTATAGAGGCCAGAGACGCCGTAGATGAAACCGGAATACACGACGAAGGCAGGCAGCAAAATCGCCAGGAATCGCCAGCGCTCGACAAGCCCGCCCTCCTCGAAGCGAATGAAGAAACTCGCGACCACCGCCGCCGCCGTGGCCAGGAGGTCGTGCGCCAGAATCAGCCACATCCGTGGCGTGAAGCTCGAAAAGCGGATCATCGTCCCGATCTTGCCGCCCAAATGGAGCGCCGAGCGCCCATCAATACCGACCTTTGGGCGCGCGCGCTACCTCGCGCAGTCATGGCCCGGCAGCACGCCACCAATCAATCGCCGCATTCTGGAACCATAATGGTTAATGCCGACGACAGGCTTCGCCGGATAGCTTGTGATCGGCATACCTCTAAATGATGCCTTTCGCGCGTTGCGGGCGAACGGCAGCTTGCAGTCGGGGGCGATCGGAAGAAAATTTGTCGCAATGGCCGCGCACGAAGGGCAACTGGGCCGACTTGTTGTACGTGCGTATCTGGTGGCGCTTGCAGTGACCTTGGGCGGCTGCTCGGCGAGCGAGATGGTCCAGAATTTGCCACCCGCTAACGCGATCGACCTGGCGCAGCCGAACTACCGCCGCGTCGTCGCCGACAATGTCAGGGCGATCATCCCTAATGTGGCGTCCGTCGGTGACCTCGAAATTTCCGGGGTGCGACTGGTCGATCACCTCAAGGGCCCGGCCTGGCTCACCTGCCTCAAGGTCGACGCGCACGGAAAACCGCAAAACTATGCCTTGTTCATTCAGGGCGACAAGATTATCGACTCGCGCATCGGAATCGTCATCGATCAATGCTACAAGCAGACGTTTGAGCCCTTCAACTTGTCGCCGCCTCCCGCCCCGAAAAAGGTCGGCCCGTGACGTTGATCTACTCGATGAGCTTTCATCGATCTAGATCTTGCGCCCGATCGCGCACCAGAATGGCACGCCATCGCGAAAGCGTATCTCGCTGAGCCCGGCCTGCTCCATCAACACCTTGATCTCGGCTTGCGTCATGCGGTGTTCGAGCCGCGTGCCGAAGCGGTCGAGCGCGTCGGTGCGCATGGCATAGTAGCTGCGCCTGCGATACGCGCTGAGCGGCCAATTGGCGACGTTGCCGCCCAGCCGCTCAGATAGCCGCGCTCCGCGCGCCAGGGGCCAGTAGACGCAGGCGGCGAGAAGTTCGGCAATCGCCGACTTCAAGCGAAAGGGCGCCTTCGAAAGCGCATGGCGCAAGAGATCACTCGCTCGCCACAACAGACGAAACCACGCCGGCCGATTCTCGAAGGCGTAATAAATATAAACGAGCATCGGCGCTCCACGCTTGAGCTTGTTCACGCACGCGGCGAGGCCGGCCGCGGGATCCGGCAAATGGTGGAGCACGCCGAGGCTGTAACCGAAATCCATGCTGTTGTCAGGCAAAGGCATGGCGTCGAGCGGCGCCGCGTGGAAGTCCACGTTGCTCAGGCCCACAAGGCCTTTTTGTGCGACGCTCAACGCCGCGGCGCTGGCGTCGACGCAGTGGAGGCGGCCGACGCGCGGCGCGACCAGTGCGGCCCAACGCCCGCTGCCGCAGCCCGCGTCGAAGCCGACGGCATCGCGCGGCAGACTGTCCCAGGGGAACAGCGCGAAATATTCGCCGAACCTGCGCCGCACTTCCGCATTCGAAACAGCGCTCTGGTCGAAGCGCCGCCATTCGCGGCCGAAATCGTCGACGGTGGCGCGATCGAGATTGTGACGGTTGCTCTCCATTGCCGCGTGATTTGCGAAAACTCTCCCCTCCGGCCTCCGAGCCCTCGATTTTGGCATCGCGTCTATCGTCCTGGCTGAAGTTCCAGAGCGGCCGCTCACGGCTTCGCTATCTCACTCCGGAGCGCCACGAATCTCGAACTTCGCGCATCTGCTGGCTGGTGCCGGAGGGCGGCGAGCGTCCCAGTGCCTCATCAACCACATTGAGAACCGAGCGCAGCGGCAGCTCATCGAGGCAGCGGCTATAACTTTCGAGATGGCCTTCGCAGCCGAGCTTCTCGCACGGCAGGCACGGTAGCGGATTCTGCACCACCCAGACGTTCCCGCGGTGCTGGATCGTGCCGGCATGATCCCAAGGTCGGACGAGGCCGCCGACCGGCCAGGGCCCAATCAGACGGGGGCTGGTCGGACCGTAAAGCGCGATGGTCGGGCAGCCGCTCCCGGCGGCGAGATGGGTCATGGAGGTATCGGGGCCGATATAGACGGCGGCACCCTTGAGCAGGGCTGTCAGGCCCGCCCAGTCGAGACGCCCGCGCACGCGGATTATCGCCGGGTCGTCGGCCCCCCAAAGGCTATCGATGTAGGCTTGCTCGGCGGGCTCGCGCCCTTCGGTCGCGACCACGGCAAGCCCGCGCGCCGCAAGTCCGCGCGCGAGCCCGCGCCAGCCGGCGTCGGTCCAACGCTTGTAGCGATAGAACGGATTGGGATGCAGGACGGCGTAGGGCGTGCGCGGGGCGAACTCTCCGGCTGTGCCATTCTGCGGACAGACGATATCCGGCGCGTGGTCGAGACCAAGCGCAGTGGCAAGGCGCAAGAGCTGTGTGACCCGATGGCCATCGGGCTCGGCCGTCACCGCAATATGATGCGCGTGCCGCTTCCACCAGGCCCCGGTCTTGCCCGCATGCGGCACCAGCCCGATTCGGCGACGCGCCGCCGCCAGGGCGAAAAAAGTGGGGCGGTCACCGGCCTGCGTTGAAACAGCGAGATCGTATCGGCGCCATAGGCTGCGAATGAGGGCGAGCGTCTCCCCGGCAGAGGGCCGCGTCGGCATGGACACCACATGGTCGATGTCCGGGTTCCCCCTGAGGATGTCCTCGGTGTCGCGGAACACCAGCATGTCAAGCCTCGCACGCGGAAATCCCCGCCGCATGGTGCGGATGAGCGGCGTGGTGAGCAGCACGTCGCCGAGGCGACGCAGCGTGATCACCAGGATGCGCGGGCGCTCAGGCAGGTCGAGGCTCGTCATCGTAACTCCCACGGAGCGGAAAGATCCGCTCAGGGTTTCGCGCGCACTCTTGCACTTGAACGACCTATGGGACTTCTCCTCGAAAATGCGCGACCCCCGAGGATGATGATCATTCGGCGCAGCGACCGCGATGGGCACCAACATATCTCGCGGCAAGATGCTTTGGGGGCGCTCATGCCTTTTCCTCGGCCTTTGCCGGCGCGTCCGCCGCGCGCAGCATCATACCGCCGGTGAGGCCGACGCCGAAGACATAAAGCCAGCCCTCACCAAAGTCGAACAAGTGCGAATTGAACAATGAGGACACGACGTTATAGGCCACGACCAGGAGCCCGAACCACGCGATCAGCGTGCCGTCGCGAAACAAAGCGAGGTGAGCGAGCCACATCGCGACGAGCGCAACGGCGCCGACGAGCCCGAGCTCGATCATCACTGCCAGGATCTGGCTATGCGGGTTCGTGGTGATCAGCGCGGGATTGGTCTCAGCCGTCACATCGCGCCGGAACAGCGCCGGGATTGTCCCCGTGCCATGGCCGATGAGAGGCGCTTCGGCGATGAAAGCGAGCGATTTCTTCCAGTACTCGATCCGCAGCCCGGTCGGGGTGTTGACGTCGCCGGCGCCGTAAATCTGCAGCTCCTCCACGGCAGCTGACACGCGTTGGCGCAGATATGGCGAGGATACCCACACCGCGCCGGTCAGCACGGCGCCGATCAATGCGGCGCCGAGCGCGCCCTTCCACCCGAATTGCCGAACTGCGAACAGCACGAACATGACCGCCATGACGACGAGGGTGGTGCGCGCCGTGGCTACATAGGCGATGTTGGCGATGAACACCGCTGCGACAAGAACGAGCGCAAGCGAGAGCGGCGTCCGCGTGCGCCACAGCTCGGCGGCCTGCCCGAGCAGTCCGAAGGCGCAAATCGCGAAGATCACGCTCTGCATAATGTAGTCCTTGACCGGCACACCGAGGCTTTTGTGCCCGCGCCACGTCAGACCAGGCGTGAGCACGAGCGCCCAAGAGACGACGAGCAACACGAGCGAGGACGCGAGAAAACCGAGGATCGCCCACTTCGCCTGGCCGGAGCGGCGAAATTGCGCGAGCAGCAGCGGAACGAAAAGTAGCTTGTGAAATCCGCTCAGCCCCGCGATGCGGTCGCTCCAGCTCACGTCGGCCCACAACATGCCGATGGCGCCGAGCGCCCAGAGCAGCACCGGCAGACCGCCGGCCGCCGACAGCAGTTCGCGCCGCACCGAGGCGGCATCGAGGGTCGGGACCAGCGCAATGAGCCAGAGCACGATCAGGATGGAACTCGCGGAGGTCGACCACGGCAGCGAAACTGCAACCGCCGTGACCAGCCCATCGGCGATCTGCCCGAGCCGCGGAGCGCGAACGCCTTCCTTCATGAAGATTGATTCAGGATTTCGCTCGGACATGGTGGTCATTTTGGCGGTCATTTTCGCCAGCCGCGGCGGCTTCGCGCAGCGCCGACAATCCACGCTGCGCGCGTATACAATCGCTGTGCAGCACGGCATTAAGCCGCGCGTCATTCGCAGCCAGTTGCGCGCGGTCGACCTGCGGGTGCCAGAGGTGGATGACGCCGGTCGCGAAGCGACCGTCCTTGCGACGCAGCCCACAACGCAGCAATCGGATCAGCAGGTCGGAATCCTCGCGGCCCCAGCCGCTGAAGCAAGCATCGAACCCGTCGACGCGCTCGAGATCAGAGCGCCACACCGCAAGATTGCAGGAGCGCGCGCCCCGCCACTGGCGCGATCGTAACTTGCGCAGCGGCCCGAGCGGCAGCCGCAGCACGGCGGCCAGCCGATTGACGCCGCCGCGCAAGCGCTGCCGGAACCAGCCAGGTGCGCTCCAGCCTTCAGGCCGCAGGTCGTCGCGCAGCACGGCCGCGGTGAGGGTCGGCGAAAGCAGCACGCGGTTTCCGGTGACGAACCATCCCCGTTCGGCGAGCTTGCGATGGGCCGCGACGAAGTCGGCGGGAGCGATGCAATCGCCGTCGAGGAAGACGCAGTAGTCGCCGCGGCAGACGAGGATGGCGCGATTGCGGATTTCTGCGGCCCGAAAGCCGGTATTGATCTGCCACACGTGGCCGAGCGGAACACCCAGGAGCGGTCGCCAGCGTTCCACCACGGCCGCGGTCAGGGGACGCGAGCCGTCATCCGCGACCACGACCTCGAAGCCATGATCGCTTTGGCGCGACAATGCGGACAAGACCGCTTCGAGCGCGTCCTCGCGATTATAGGTCGTGACGATGACGGAGATCAGATCAGGCACGTCGGCACTGCTCCAGTCTTTCATCCTGCATGGCCTGCCCCTCTGTGATAGCGTGCACCGCATTCGGGCTCAATAACGAGGAAACATGCAAAAAATATCGGCCTATATCCTCGCCTTCAACGAAGCCGAAAAAATCGCAGACGCGGTATCGAGCGTGTTGTGGGCCGACGAGATCGTGGTGGCCGATTCCGGCAGCATCGACCGCACGGCCGAGATCGCGCAAAGTCTTGGCGCGCGGGTCGTTCAGCTCCCATTTCACGGTTTCGGCGACCTGCGCAATCGCGCCATCGCGGAATGCCGGCACGAATGGATCTTCAGCCTCGATTCGGACGAGCGCTGCACGGCCGAAGTTCGCGACGAGATTCTTGCCGTCCTGTCGACCACGCCGGCCCATGACGCCTATCTCGTGCCGCGCCGCAACTACATGATGGGACGCTGGATCAAGGGTTCGGGTTGGTACCCGAATTTTCGTCAGCCGCAGCTCTTCCGCAAGGGTGCGATGCGCTACGACGACGATCCTGTGCACGAAGGCTACGAGCTCTTGACGCAACGGCCGCTCGGGCGATTGCAAGGCGCGATCTGGCAGCTTCCGTTTCGCAATCTCGAAGAGCTTATCAACAAGATGAACCGTTACTCCTCGCTCGGCGTGCGCAAGCTTTCAGGAAAGCGAGCCTCGATGGGGAGCGCGCTCGGTCATGGCATATGGGCCTTCATCAAGCACTATCTGTTCAAGCACGGCTACCGTGACGGCTGGGCCGGTTTCGTCATCGCGTTGGGAAATTTCGAAGGCACGTTTTACCGCTACGCCAAGCGCTACGAGGAAATGAAAGCCTGGTCATTCCCGCCGAGCGCGCCCCTACGGCGACCCTCCGTTTCGCCCGCGACATCCGCGGACGCTGCCGCCGCTGCGGCGGAGCGCGAGCGCGCGACGTCTCCGAAGGCGCGATGATACCCTACAGACCGGAGGCTAGGGGATAAACCGCTTCCGCAGCCGCCGGCGCAAGGCTCGCGACGCGTTGCGCGCGATGCGGAACGGCAGACCCAGATAGTATTTGCGAACGATGTCCCAGCGTTCCCGCGGCGCCACGCCGATCGTCACGTCGCGTGGAACATACCAGCCGTTGTTTTCGAAGCGGCGGATCAGGCGGTAGCCGGCGGCCCGCAGAAATCGATGCTTCTTGAGATTGCCGACGTGATCTTCGAGCAGGACCAGCCGAGGCTGCCAGCGCGCGAAATCGAATCCGCTCAAGACCTCGAGCTCGTGGCCTTCGACATCGATCGACAGCAAATCGAACCGCGTCGGCGCGCGAGCTTCGATCAGAATGTCGTCGAGCGTTCTCACCGGTACTTCAATGACCCGCTCGGGTTCCACACCCGGTGCCATCCGGTCGCGATCAAGCGACGACAAGGCGCCGGCGAGGTGAAGAGCCATGCGCCGGCCGGCGTTCTGCGGCGAGGAGCAGGCCACCGCAAACACCTTGGCAGAGCGCGCGCGCCACAGATCATCGGCAAGGTTGGGCTGCGGCTCGATCAGGACGCCGGTCCAACCGAGCTGCTCTAGGTGCCAAGTCTGCGATTCCTGCTGCGGGCGGTTGGCGCCGACCTCGACGAAGAAGCCCGACCGCGTGCCGCCGAAAAACTCTCGCACGAGCTTCTGCTCGCGGCCATCGGGCAAGGTCGTGCGCACAGCCTTCTCCGTGCGGCCTCAAGAGCCCCTAACTCGGGCAGGCGCGCGCGATTGGCGGACGATCTTGGTCGTGCTGAAACCGGGCACGAGATCGATGAGGATCACTTCGCCGCCTTCGCCTTCGACGAGCTCGTGCCCTACCACCTCCTCGCGCTGGTAGTCGCCGCCTTTGACCAAGACCTTGGGACGCACGCGGCGGATCAACTCGAGCGGCGTGTCCTGGCCGAAGATGACGACGAGGTCGACGGCCTCGAGCGCCGCCAGCACTTCGGCGCGCGCATGCACCTCCTGCAGCGGCCTGCCCTCGCCCTTCAAACGCCGCACGGAAGCATCGTCGTTGAGCCCGACGATGAGCCGGTCGCAGGCGGCGTGCGCCTCGGACAGGAGCTTGATGTGGCCGGGGTGCAGGAGATCGAAACAGCCATTGGTGAAGCCGATGCGCAGGCCCTGCCATTCGGCGAGCCGCTCATCGAGCACCGACCAGTCGAACACGACCTTCTCCTCGGGCGCGAGCGAAGCGGCGGGAAGAATGCGCGAGCGCAGCTCCGCCGCCGAGACCGTTGCGGTGCCCCGCTTGCCGACCACCACCGCGGCAGCGGCGTTGGCCGCGCGCACTGCGGACTCGTAGTCCACCTTGGTCGCGAGCATCACCGCGAGCGCGGCAACCACGGTATCGCCCGCGCCCGACGTATCCCTGAGCTTGACCGGGTAGGCAGGCACGTGGAGCGCCGCTCCGTTTGCCGGCACCAGGATCAGGCCGGCGTCGCTGAGCGAAACGACAACGGCGTCCGTTCCGAGCAGACGGTTCAATTCCGACGCCGCCGCAATCACGTCGTCATCGGAATCCGCGCGCCGGCGCGTTGCTTCCGCAAGCTCCTTGCGGTTCGGCTTGATCACGGTCGCACCGCGATAAATGGAATAGTCGACAGCTTTGGGGTCGACGATGATCGGTATTTTTGCCTCTTTCGCCGCGTCGATGACGTTACGGATGACCCGCGGCGTCAGCGTGCCTTTGGCGTAGTCGGACAGGACGACGCTCGCCGCACGCGGCAATGCCGCCAGGGTGCGATCGATCAGGGCCTTCTCGGTCTTAGCATTGAGCGCCTGCGCCAATTCCCAGTCGGCGCGCAGCAAATGGGTCGAATGATGCTCGGAGACGAAGCGAACCTTGCGCGTGGTCGGACGCGCCGGATCGATGACGAGATGAGGCTCGATCAAAGGCTCGGCGGCGAGCGCTCGCATCAGCGTGCGGCTGGCGTCATCCTCACCGACGACACCGAGGAAAACGCAGCGCGCACCAAGCACCGCAATGTTGCGCGCTACGTTGCCGGCGCCACCGACGGTGAGATCGTTGCGGGTCACTGCCAGAATCGGAGCTGGCGCCTCGGGCGAGATGCGCGAAACCTCGCCGTAGACGAAGTCGTCGAGCATCAGATCTCCGACGCAGACGATGGTCTGCTCGGGAATGAGCTTGAGCGCGTCTTCGAAATTGAACATGGCGCTAATCGCTAGATAATTTGCCAGTGCCTGCCGGCGTCACCGATAGCGGTCGGGCTGGTTGAGGAACAACGCGACATAGCGATTCACCCCCTCCTCGAGCGGGGTGAAGCCGGCGTTGTAGCCTGCCCGGCGCAAATTTTCGACCTTGGCTTGCGTGAAATATTGATACTGGTGGCGGATCGCCGCGGGCATGTCGACATATTCGATATCCGCCTCCCGGCCAAGCGCGCGGAACATGGCGGTGATCAGGTCACCGAAGCTGCGCGCCTTGCCGGTCCCGACGTTGAAGATCCCCGACACCGACGGCGTCTCGAGCAGCCAGCGCATCACCGCGACCGCGTCGTCGACATAGATGAAGTCGCGCTTCTGTTCGCCATCGGCGACGCCGTCGCGGTGGGATTTGAATAAGCGCACGGATTTGCCGGCTTTCGCCTCGTCGAAGCGCTTGGCAACCAAGCTTGTCATCTCCCCCTTGTGATACTCGTTGGGGCCGAACACGTTGAAGAACTTGAGGCCCACCCATTGCGGCGGGAGCTTCGCGCCGTTCGCGAAGCGATCGACCACGGCGAGGTCGAACAGATGTTTGCTAAAGCCGTAAAGATTCATCGGCTTGAGCCGCCGCAGCGCCGGAAGCGACCAATCGTCGTCGAAGCCCTCGCTGCCGTCGCCGTAAGTCGCGGCCGAGGAGGCATAAATGAACGGCGTACGCGTGGCCGTGCACCAGTCCAGGAGCCCGAGCGAGAGGCGGAAATTGGTGGCGAGGACGGCGTCGGCGTCGGTGGCGGTGGTGTCGGAGATGGCGCCGAGATGAATGACCGCGTCGAGCTTGCGGCGGTCGAGCCAGCCGATCAACTCGCCGGGCGGCACCACGTCGGCGAGCTGGCGTTTGCCGAGATTGCGCCATTTGCCGGCATTGCCGAGCGCGTCGTTAACCACGATGTCGGTCCGCCCGGCCTCGTTAAGGCCGGCGACCAGATTGGACCCGATGAACCCGGCTCCGCCGGTGACCAACAACATCCATCCCCGCCGCCAGTGCTGCCCTCCCCCTTTGCCCCAGGGCGCCCAGGCGTGCAACTTCCCCGGTTGGAGGTGTGGAAGGTCGGGGGCAATCCTGACGCGTCCTGCCGCCCTGGACAGGCTGGCAGGGGCAAGCTAACGGCTTGCCGTCCCGGACGCGGTGGGCGGGCATTAAAAATGAACTTATATTCGCCTCTACCGAAATAATGAACTTTGCTTCGGTGCATAAGATGGTGTGACGAGCCGATGTCCGAATCGCCCATTTTGATCGTCCCCTACATGTGGATCGGCGACTTCGTTCGCTGCCACACCGTCGTTAAGCTACTGAAACATCGATTTCCAAGCATCCCCATCGACATCTTGACGACCTCGATGGTCGCGCCGCTGCTCGACTACATGCCGGGCGTGCGCAAGGGGATCGTCGCCGATCTGCCGCGAAAGCGTCTCGCCTTGAGCCAGCATCGCGCACTCGCCCATAGGCTGCGGGCGGAGGGGTATGGCCAAGCGCTGGTCATGCCACGGACCTGGAAATCCGCGCTGGCGCCCTCGCTCGCCGGAATTCCCCGCCGTACCGGCTTCGTCGGCGAAGGCCGCTTCGGCCTGATCAACGATCTGCGCTTCGGCGAGCGCCAGCTCCCGCGCATGGCCGACCGCTGCGCCATGTTGGCCTTGCCCAAGGGCGAGGCGGCGCCGGCGCAATGGCCGTTGCCGGAACTCAAAGTGCCCGCGTCCGAACGCGCCGCTTGGCGCCAGCGGTTAGGACTCGTGCCTGACGGGCGCGCAGTCGTTGCGCTGGCGCCGGGCGCAGTCGGTCCCTCCAAGCGCTGGCCCGTTGCCTCTTACGCCGATCTCGCGCGCCGGCTTGCTGCCGAGGGCCATTGGATATGGGTGATCGGCGGACCAGGGGAAAAGGAGCTTGCCAGCGAGATCGCTGACGGCGCCGATATCCGCGACCTCACCGGTCCCGACCTGCGCAACGCGATTCTCGCGCTCGCGTCGGCAACCGTCGCGGTATCGAACGATTCCGGTCTGCTGCACGTGGCGGCTGCGCTCGGCACACCGGCCATCGGAATTTTCGGCCCGACCAGCGCATGGCACTGGGCTCCGCTCAACCCGATCACCGCCGTGATCGAAACCGCAGGCGAACTGCCCTGCCGGCCATGTCATAAGCCGGATTGCCGCCTCGGCCACCATCGCTGCATGCGCGACATTTCCGTCGATCGGGTGGCCGTATCGATTCGCCAAGCGATTGGGCCGGCGCGTGCTGATCTGAGAGCTTGAATGCAGCTCAGGTGCGCCAAGCCTCCAAGCGCTACGTCAGCCTTTCGAACGCATCGACGACCTCGGACACGGACGCCTGCTTGTGCTTGCCGCCGACCACGGCGATCGGCCCATGCCCCATCGGCCCGGTGAGGCCGGGCTCGCTCGCGGTGAAGATCGCGACCAGCGGCACGCCGAGCGCGGCGGCGAGATGGATGAGCCCGGTATCCACGCCGATGACGAAGGATGCCCCCGCGATGAGCGCCGCCATGCGGTCGAGCGGTTGCCGCTCGGGCGCGCGGGCGTTCGACAGCGCCGCAGCGATACGCTTGCTGCGCGCGTGCTCGGCCTCGGTCCCCCACGGCAACAACAGCGAACTGCGGCGCCCGCCCAGCGCACGACCGAGTGCAATCCACGATGCCTCCGGCCATTCCTTTTCGGGCCGCGCGGTCGCATGAAACAATATGCCATAGCGCTCGCCGGTCGGTTCCGCGACTGCCTTACGCGAAAGCCCGAAATCGACGGCGCCCCCGGGGGCATAACCGAGCGCGAGGCCGGTCAATATTCGATTGCGCGCGATGGCATGGAGGTCGCGCGCGACGCGATGCTGAACATCATAGAACCACGACGCCGCTCGCTCACGAACGCTGTTCGCGTCGTAGCCGTGCCGCCGGCCACGCGCGAGCCGTGCCATCAGCGCGGAGCGCACGAGCCCCTGGGTGTCGATGATATCGTCGTAGCAGCGCGCGCGCACGGCGCGCCCGAAGCTCCCAATCTCGCGCACCGTCGACGGTGCAAGCGGTGCCCCGCGCCAGCGGCGCGATGCGACTGGGATGACCTGCGAGACGGCGGGATGAATTTGCACGAGCGGTGCAAACGCCTCCTCCACCACCCAGCAAAACCGCGCGGCCGGCCTCTGGCGCCGCGCCTCCGTCAGCGCCGGCATGTGATGGATCACGTCGCCGAGCGAGGAGGTCTTGATGAACAGGACGTCGGGCATCGTCAAAAGCCACGCCGCTCCGGTGCGGCGTCTGCCGGCTTGTCAGCGCACGCCAGCACGTGCATGCACGCCTCCAACCGGATGTTCCCGACACCCGAACCAGCAACGCCAGGCGATATCAGCGGGTCCCCAGCATGACGGTCCTCTTCACCGGCGGCGCCACAGCGCGGCGGCTTCCGACCGTGCCCGTTCTTTGCTCAAATGGCAGCCGCATTTCGACAACCTGCCAACCATGGTGTGCCACGCGCTGGCATGGGAGCGCAAGCTTTCGACGCACGCCAGCTGACCTCTGCGAACTCGTCGATTCCGCTTGAAAAGCGCTCCCGCCTGGGCAAGAACGGCTCGTCACGCGTCGCCGCTGCAGTCGGGCCGCGCAACGGATCGTGCATGCTCAACTCGTATTTTCAGCGATTGTTCGCGGACCCCAATGGCACCGGCGCTTTGGTCCGACGGTTGCTCGTGGAGCAGGCGGCCGACCAGTGGCGACGCTATGCGTTCGCATTCGGCCTGATGGGAATTGCCGCGGCAAGCACCGCGCTCGGCGCCTACTTGGTCGGCGACGTGATCAACCAGGCCTACGTCCACAAGAACCTTCCCGGCATCGTCATCCTCGCCCTCGTGACCGCCGTGATTTTCATGATCAAGGGAATGGCCACCTATGGACAGGCGGTCATGCTCGCACGCATCGGCAACAGGATCATCGCCGACAATCAGCGGCGGATGTTCGCGAAGCTGCTCCAGCATAACGTCGGTTTTTTTGCCGACCGCCATAGCTCCGAGTTCATGGCGCGGCTCACGACCGGCGCCGCCGCGGCGAGCAACGTGCTCAACCTCCTTATTACGTCGATCGGTCGTGATCTGCTTTCGCTCATCGGGCTTGTCGCGGTCATGGCGGTGCAAGATCCCGTGCTCTCCATGCTCAGCATCATCGTGGTGCCCCCGGCGATGCTGATCCTGCGCAAGATGATCCGTCGGATCAAGACGATTGCGCATCATCAGTTCACCGGCAGCGCGCGCGTTCTCGAAACGCTGCAGGAGAGCCTGCAGGGCATGCGCATCCTCAAGGCGTTCACGCTCGAAGAGGCCATGCGCGGGCGCTTCGACGCTCGTGTTGCCGACCTCGAAAACGAATCGAACAAATGGGCGCGCGTCGCCTACCGCTCGGGGCCGCTGATGGAGGCACTCGGCGGATTCGCGATCGCCGGCGCACTGGTTTACGGCGGCTTCCGCGTGATCGAGACCGGGGCCACTCCGGGTCAATTCTTCTCGTTTCTCGCGGCTTTCATGCTGGCTTATGAGCCCGCCAAGCGCCTCGCTCGGCTCAATATCGACCTCAACAGCGGGCTGGTCGGGGTGCGCATCCTGTTCGACGTCATCGACCATCCCCCGACCGAACCGGCCGACGAAGGCACGCCGCCGCTGAAGCTTTCGAAGGCGCGGGTCGAATTCGCGAACGTGCAGTTCGCGTATCGCCCGGGCGAGAAGGTGATCAGGAATCTGTCCTTCGTCGCGGAATCCGGCAATGTCACCGCTTTGGTCGGCCCCTCGGGTGGCGGCAAATCGACGATTCTCAATTTGATCTTGCGCTTCTACGACGTCGACAGCGGCGCCATCGTCATCGACGGACAGAACATCGCGGCGGTGTCGCGCCGCTCGTTGCGCGGCCAAGTCGCCTATGTCGGGCAGGATGTTTTCTTGTTTCGCGGCTCGGTGCGCGAGAATATCGCGCTTGGGCGTTTGGGCGCGAGCGAGGCCGAGATCGTCGCCGCCGCCAAGGCTGCTTATGCGCACGACTTCATCACGGCGTTCCCCCGCGGGTACGACACCCAAGTCGGCGAGCACGGCTTGCAGCTCGCCGGCGGCGAGCGCCAACGCATCGCCATCGCACGCGCCTTGCTCAAGGACGCGCCGGTTATCCTGCTCGACGAGGCGACGGCTTCGCTCGATTCCGAATCCGAGCGGCAGGTTCAAGGCGCGATCGAGCACCTTTGTGAGGGGCGAACGACGATCGTGATCGCGCACCGCCTGCATACCGTCGTCGATGCTGATCGCATCTTCGTCATCGAGGATGGAACGGTCGTTGAATCGGGACGCCACGACGAGTTGCTGCGCAAGGGCGGGCGCTACACGTCGTTCTACCGGCTGCAGCTGCGGGAACAGGAACCGAGCCCGCCAGTCGCCATCGCCTCCTCCGCCTGAATTCCCGACACGTAACACGTAAGAAGGGCGATCATGAGCGCTGCCGCCAAGAGCTACGTCATCACACCGCCGGCCCAGGCCGCCATTGCGGTGGCCGGCATCGACAAGATGTTTCCGGTGCGGCGCATCTGGTGCGTCGGCCGCAATTACGAAGAACACATCCGCGAGATGGGGCACGACGTGCGCGATCCGCCGTTCTTCTTCTCCAAGCCCGCCGACGTCATCGTCGCGGATGGGGGAAGCGTGCCCTATCCGCCCCTCACCAAGGATATGCATCACGAAGTGGAGCTGGTGGTGGCGCTCAGGTCGGGCGGACGCAGCATCCCGCTCGATAGGGCGCTCGACTGCATCTACGGCTACGGCGTCGGTATCGACCTCACGCGGCGCGATCTGCAGATCGCCTCGCGCGACATGAAGCGACCGTGGGAGATCGGCAAAGCATTCGACGGCTCGGCGCCCTGCGGGGCGCTGCAGCCCGCCAGCAAGATCGGTCACCCCAGCAAAGGTCGCATCGCGCTCAAGGCCAACGGCAAGCTGCGGCAGGAGGGCGATCTGGCGCAGATGATCTGGAACGTGCCGGAGGTCATCGGCAAACTGTCGGAAATGGTCGCGCTCGCGGCCGGGGACATCATCATGACCGGAACGCCGTCGGGCGTGGCCGCGACGGTCCCCGGCGACAAGCTCGAATGCGAGATCGAGGGCGTGGGCAGCTTGACGGTGACGATCGGCCCGCCGGCGACGTGACGCAGAGCATCATCCCAGGCGGAGCGCAGCACGAGCCCTAAGCGCGTTCACGCGCGTCGACGGACGTCGCATCGACACACCGCGCCACGCAAGCTGCGATCGCCTCATAGCCCGAGATAGGCGCGTCGCACGCGGTCGTCGGCCAACAGCGTCTCGCCCGCCCCGGAGAGCGTGATACGCCCGTTCTCGAGCACATAGGCCTGCGCGGCGAGCTTGAGCGACACCGCGACGTTCTGCTCGACCAGCACGCAGGTGAGGCCTTCGCGGTTGAGGTCGCGGATCGTGCGCAGCAGGTGCTGCACGATCGCCGGCGCCAACCCGAGCGACGGCTCGTCGAACATGACGAGTTCCGGCGCGCCCATGAGACAGCGGCCGATCGCCAGCATCTGCTGCTCGCCGCCCGAAAGCGTGCCCGCCGCCTGACGCAGGCGCTCGCCCAGCACGGGAAACAGCGCGAACACCCGTTCGAGATTTTTCGCGCGGACCGCACGCGCGCGCGGGAGCATCGCGCCCATGTCGAGATTCTCTGCGACCGAGAGCGTCGGAAATACCTGCCGGCCTTCCGCCACCTGGCCGATGCCGAGATTGCAAACCCGGTGGCTCTCCCAGCCGCCGATCTCGGTATCGCGGAACGCGATGCGTCCGCGCGCCGGTCGGTGCATGCCGGCGATGGTGCGGATGAGGGAGGTCTTGCCAGCTCCGTTCGCCCCGACGATGGCGACGATCGCCCCCTCGCCGATCTCGAGCGACACGTCGTCGAGCGCCTGCGCGTCGCCGTGAAAGACATCGAGGTTCTCGACCCGCAGCATCAGTCGACCGCCTCCGCGCCGAGATAGGACTGCACCACCGCGGGCTCGCGCACGACGGCATCGGGCGCGCCTTCCGCGATCGCCGCGCCGTGATGCAGCACCAACACGCGCGCGGCGAGCGCCATTACCGCGCGCATGACGTGTTCGATCAGGAGGATGGTGACCCCGGCCTCGCGGCTGAGCGCGGTGAGGACCGAAACCATGCGGTCGGTCTCGGCCGGCCGCAGCCCCGCCATCACCTCGTCGAGCAGCAGGAGCTTCGGGTCGGTCGCGAGCGCGCGCGCAACTTCAAGGCGCTTGCGGTCCGGCAGCGTCAGCGCCGAGGCCGGTTGGTGACGTCTGCCGAACAGATCGAGCTGCCCAAGCACCTCATGAGCGCGCCGGCGCGCCACCGCGGGATCGTGCCGATGCAACATCGCGCCGATGACGACATTGTCCTCGACCGAAAGCGCTGGGAACGGCCGCACCAACTGGAAGGTGCGGCCGATGCCGCGGCGGCAGATTTCGTCGGGTGTAAGTCCGTCGATGCGTTCACCGGCGAAGGCGATCGAGCCGCGGTCGGGCGCGGACATGCCGGCGATGATGTTGAACAGCGTGGTCTTGCCGGCACCGTTGGGGCCGATGACGGCGAAGATCGAGCCTTGCGTCACGCGAAAGCTCACATTGTCGACCGCAAGCAGCCCGCGAAAGCGCTTGCTGACCGCGTCGATGGACAGAAGTGCGCTCATGCGCGCCGCCCCGTCACGCCGAGCTTGCCGGCGAGCCACGGCCACACGCCGTCCGGCAGCACCATCACGACCACGAGCAGGCAGAGTCCGTAAAAGACCTGCTTGGCGCCGGGTGCGTCCAGGCCGAGCGCGTTCAAGATTTCCTGCATGGTCTCCGACAGGCCGGTCAGGAGAAACGCACCGATGAGGGGGCCGAACAGCGTGCCGATGCCGCCGATGATCGGTCCCAGGATCAGCTCGATCGAGCGCGAAATGTGAAACACCTGCTCCGGGAACAGATTGTTGTAATAGAACGCGAAGAACACGCCGGCGACGGCAGTCATGCCGGCCGATATGATGACCGCGTACATCTTGTAGCGAAACGTGTTGATGCCGAGCGAGCGCGCTGCAATCTCATCCTCGCGGATCGCCTGCCAGTAATAGCCGACGCGACTCCTGAGCAGAACGTGGCAGAGCGCGAATGCCGCGACGGTCAGCGCGAGCATCACATAGTAGAACATCGTTGGGTTGCCGCGCAGGTTCCAAAGATCGTTGCGCGCATAGTTGGCGACGGGCAGGAAGAAGCCGCTCGACCCGCCGACCCATCCGAAGTGATCGAAGCCGATGCGTGCGAACTCTGCGAAAGCGATGGTGAGGATCGCGAAATAGACGCCGCCGACGCCGAAGCGGAAGGCGAGGAAGCCGATGACGGCGCCGCACGCCACCGCGATCGTGATCGCCGCGGCCAGTCCGAGCAACGGGCCGACACCGAAATGGACATAGAGCGCCGCCGCCGCATAGCCGCCGAGCCCGACATAGATGGCGTGGCCGAGGGAGAGTTGGCCGGCAAAGCCCATCATCACGTTCCACGCCTGGCCGCTATAGGCGGAATAGAGGATGATGATGAGGACGGTGAGCAGATAGTCGTTGGCCATCCAGGGCGCCGCCAACAGCACGACGAGCAACGCCGCCAATAGCGCAACGCCACGGCGCGGAACGCCATCGAACAGCCTCCCGATCATGACATTCTCTTGCCCAAGATGCCCTGCGGCCGGAACAGCAGCACCAGCACGAGCAGGCCGAAGGAGAACATGCTCTTGGCCGATGGCGTGAAGAACAGGCCGGCCATCGCCTCGGTGAGCCCGATGAGCACGCCGCCGAGCAGCGCACCCGGCATCGAGCCGAGCCCTCCGGTGATGACGATGATGAAGGCGAGCAGCGTCAAGGCAGGTCCCAACGCCGGCGTCACGTCGACCAGCAGCACGAGCATGGCGCCCGCCGCTCCCACGCAGGCAGCGCCGAGACCGAACGTGAGCGCATAGAGGCGCTTGACGTCGAGCCCTACCACCAGCGCGCCGGTATAGTTGTCGGCGCAAGCGCGGATCGCCTTGCCGAGCGGCGCAAGGCGAAAAAAGCCGAACAGGGCGGCGGTGATCACGACGGTCGCCGCGCCGGCGTACACTTTGGTCGCGTCGATGATCAGCGGCCCGACCAGGAAGCTATCGAACGCATAAGACGTCTGGACATTGCGGGCATCGGGCCCGAACACGATCAGAAGGACATTGGCGATGATGATCGCGACCGCGACCAGCAAGATGAACTGGCTGTGCTCAGGCCGGGTGATGAACGGATTGATGATGCCGGCCTGCATGGCGTAGCCGAGCGCGAACAGCACGCCCGCCAGCGGAACGACCATCACCAACGGGTCGAGCCCGAGACTACTGAACAGCACGATGGCAAGGTACATGGCGATGGTCATCATCTCGCCATGAGCGAAATTGACGACGCGCACGACCCCGAAAATGACCGAGAGGCCGACCGCCATCAGGCCGTAGACAAGGCCGGTCAAAAGACCGCTGACCGCGACGTTGAAATAGATCTCTGCGGCCACCGATCGGTCCTGCCTCGAGGGCGTCTACGCCCGTCCCATAGCCCGCGAAGACGGGCGTTAAAAAGCCCTTACGGCAAGGCTCCGCCCGCCACCGCGAGCCGGAGCAGGATCAGCGTGCGAGCGTCTCAGCCGCGTCGGTCATAAGGGCTCATCGGCAATTCGGGCTTGGCGTTCGACGCCGTTTTTGGCGCGATCGTGAGCAGCTTGCCGCCGCGATTCTGGATGGCGGCATTCTTGAGCTTGTCGTTCTGGCCCTTGTCGTTGAACTGGATGCCAGGCCCGATGCTGACATTGTCGGTGATGTTGGTCGTGCGGATGGCGTCGGCGAGCGCCTTCGCCTCGCTCGAGCGCGCCCGCTTGTAGGCGTCCGCCGCAACCAGCAGCGCCTCGAACGTGAAGACATGATTGGTGTTGAGATTGATGCCCGGATAGGCCTTGGCGAGGGCGGCTTCGAGCTGCTGGGCGAGTTTCTTGTGCGGGTCGTACCAGGGCACGAAGCTCATCGGGCCGTCGGAGAGCTTGCCCAAGGTCTTGAGATATTGGTCCTCGTACCAGCCCGGCCCCATGCTGAGCACCGCCATGGGCGACCAGCGCTGCTTGACCAGTTCGCGCGTGATCAGGATCGCGTCGTTGAGACGGCTGACCATGAGCAGCGCTTCGGCGCCCGTCGCCTTGGCCTTGGCCACTTCGACGGACAGGTCGCGCGCGGTCGGATCGTAGGCGATCTGCTCGACGATTTTGTAAGGCATGTTGAAACGGGGCATCACCGCGCTGATGCCCTGCTGCATCGCCGTGCCGAAGGTGTCGTTGACATGCATGAATACCACCGATTTCGGCGCCGCCCCGGTCGCGTCGAACAGTTCCTTCTGATTGGTGAAGGCGTCGCTGAGGATCATCGGCGCGGTGGGGAAATTTCGAAAGACGAATTTGTAGCCTTGCTCGGTGATCGGGGGCGCCGCGGCGATGTTGATGACGAAGGGAATGCCCTTCTGCTCGGCGACTTGCGCGATCGCGGTGGTCTGGCCCGAATCGAAGGCGCCGACGAGGAGCTGCGCACCGTCGTTGATCAGTTTTTCAGCCCGCGCCCGCGCCACTTCCACGTTGGTCTCGGTATCGGCGTTCATGATCGCGAGCTCGGGCAGGCCGAGCCCCTTGAAAATCGGCGGCGCCAGCTCGACCCCGCGCTGGCAATCCTGGCCGATGCCGGCTTGCGCTCCCGAGCGCGGCAGCAGAACGCCGACCTTCAGCGGGCCACCCTGCGCGCGCGCAAAATCGAGCGGCGCGCTCGCGGCAAGCAATCCAGCGGCCCCGGCGCCGGCGGCGAAGCTGCGGCGGGTGACGCGGACGGAATTGTCGGGTGGTGTGCGGGTCATTTGCGGTCCTCCCTCGATGCGCTTATCGGCCGTCGCGTGCCAATTTCTCTTATAGTCTTCGGTCCAAGATGCAATGGGCCATGACGGCGCGGTGAGCAAAAAGACCGCGGACGATCCGGCGTCCGAACGCACGCTGGATTCGTGTGTGGGCGCGCGTTCCACGGTGGTCGTCATCGACGTCGCAGGCGATTTCGCCGGAGAGGCGCGCTACGATGGAGCGGCCCAATCGCGGCTAGCGAAATTCACGAGGAGGCGCCCATGGAAGACGCACCTGTCCTGGTCGAGCGGCGCGCGGGCTATCGCGTCATCACGCTGAACCGGCCGCGGCAACTCAACGCGGTCAACGAGGCGATGCAGCAGGCGCTCAAGCGCTCGCTCGCCGAGGCCGAGGAGGATTGCGACTGCCGCGCGCTCTTGCTGACCGGCGCCGGCCGCGCCTTCTGCGCCGGACAGGATTTGCGCGAGCGCATGACCGCAGACGGCAAGACAACCGTGCTCGGGAGCACGCTCGACACCTATTACAACCCGCTCGTGCGCAAGCTGCGCACGTTGCCGTTCCCGGTAGTTGCCGCCGTCAACGGCGTCGCGGCCGGCGCCGGCGCCAATATCGCGCTCGCCTGCGACATCGTACTGGCGGCGCGCTCGGCGAGCTTCGTGCAGGCCTTCGCCAAGATCGGCCTCATCCCCGATTGCGGGGGCACCTGGTTCCTGCCACGGCTGGTCGGTCCCGCTCGCGCCCGCGGGCTTGCGCTTACGGCCGAGCCGCTCCCCGCGGACAAGGCCGAGGCTTGGGGCCTCATTTGGAAAACGTTCGACGACCCCGACCTGATGGCGCAGGCGCACCAGCTCTGCGTGCAATTCACCGCGGCGCCGACGGTCGCGCTTGCCTTGATCAAGCGCGCTCTCGATGAGACCTGGGGCAATGATCTCGACGCCCAGCTCGACCTCGAGCGCGAGTCGCAGCGCGAGGCGAGCCTCACGCCCGACTATGCCGAGGGCGTGCGCGCCTTCCTGCAAAAGCGCCCGCCCGCGTTCACGGGGCGCCGGGCTCCTTAGTGCAAGCGAAGCGCGAGCGCGTCAGCAGTACTTGGCTTGGATGATTCTCGTGTTGCACTTCAAGGCGGCGGCGGGATTTGGATCAGTTCGGCGAGTTGCTCCTTGCTGAGCGGCTTGTCCAGAAACTTCAGCCGTACCGCCTGCGCCATGACCGCGTCGAGATCCGACAGGCGATCGTTGCGCATCGCCTCCTTGGTCTGGAACTTGTCCCGCGTCGTGGCCGCAAGCTCGACCGGCACGTTCGCCTCCTCGGCATAGATTTTGACCGGGTCGGGACTCGAAAACATCCAATCCAGAGTCTCGCGGTAAGCGCGCACGAAGCGCAGCAGCGCGTCCCTGCGTCCATTGAGGACGTCGGCATTGACCATATCGACGCGGACGGTCTGACTGCGCAGCGAGGGCACGTCGTTGCCGTTGGCGATGATGCGAATCTTGCCCTGCGCCAATTCCTTTAATCCGAACGGCGGCGCGCTCCATCCGATGTCGATCTGCCCGGACATCACCTGGGTGAGCGTCGCAGGCTGCGTTCCGGTCGCCGTCGGCGTCGCCTTGACGCCGAGCTCCTGCAGGAACGCAAGCACCACGTTATGACTGGAAGATCCGCTCGCCGAATAACCTATGCTCGTCTTGTCGTTGGCGTCCGTGAGGCGCTTGATGGCTGAATCCGCCCGCACGTACCAATAGAGATCCCCTGCCCCGGTAAAATTCGCCCCGATCACGCGGATGGGCGCGCCCTTGGAATAGGCGCGCAAGACTGCGGCGGTGCCGATCCCGACCGTGAGGTCGGCGGAACCGGAAATCACCGCCTGCAACGTTTCGCCGCCGCCCGAGGTGCCGAAGATGTCGAGGACGAGGCCGTGCTTCTTGAAGATGCCGGCGCGCTGTCCGAGCCGCGGTGCATCGACCGCCCACAGCCCGAGTTGCCCGATCGCCACCTTGAGCGTGTCCTCCGCCGACGCTCCCGAGCCGGCAAGCAGCATGGACCCCGCGAGCAGAAGCGACAACAGCCAGCGCCGATTGCGCATGGTCGCCCTCGTAGCCGTTAGCTTAGAGGCCGCGCGTCCCGGACGCGGCCTCTTTATCTTGCTCCTTATTTCGCGCGCGGCGGGATTTGGATGAGCTCGGCGAGCTGTTCTTTGGTCAGCGGCGCATCGATGAATTTGAGCTTGACCGCGTCCCGCTGAATCCCTGCCATGTCCTTCATCTCGTCCGTCTGCAATGCCTCTTTTGGCTGAAATTCCTTGATCGAGTTTGCGATCAAGTCCTGATCCAGTTTCATCTTCTCGGCATACATCGCGATCGCCTTGGGATCCGAATACATCCAATCGACGGCCTCGCGATAGCCTTGGACGAAACGCATGATCGCGTCGCGCTTGCTCTTCAACGCTTCGGCGTTGACGATGATCGTTCGCACCGTCTGCCCGCGCAGCGAAGGTGCATCGCTGCCGCGGATGAGGATGCGGATCTTTCCTTCCTTGAGCTCCTTCACGCCGAACGGCGGTGCGGCCCAGCCGATATCGATCTGGCCGGACATGACCTGGGTCAGCGTGGCGGCCGGCCCGCCGGTCGGCGTCGGCTTGGCCTTGACGCCAAGCTCGTCGACGAATGCCAGCACGAGATTGTTCGAGCTCGAACCGCTGGTGGAATAGGCAATCGTGTTGTTGGCGGTGATGTCCTTGACGGTCTTGAGTGGCGACTCCGCTTTCACGTACCAAAACAGGTCTCCGGTCCCGGTGAACGCGGGCAGCAGGATGCGCAGCGGCGCGCCGCGGGCGAAAGCGCGCATGACGCCGGCAACGCCCACGCCGGCGCCAAGATCGGCGCTGCCGGCGATGACGGGCTGCATGGTCTCGCCCGCGCCTTGGGTGCCGACATTCTCGAGCACGAGGTTGTGCCGCTTGAAGATGCCCGCGTCCTGGCCGAGCGTCGGCGCCTGGTTCTCCCAATTGTTGATCTGACCGATGGCGACCTTGAGCTGATCTTCCGCCCGCGCCGGCGTGAGAGTGAACAGCGCAACAAGCGCGAGCGCCCACGCCCGCATCACAACAAGTATCGGTATCATCGCAGGTCCTCCGAAACGGAGCGACAGCCTAGAGTTGCCCGCCCTGCGACAAGCGTAGCATGGCGTCGGCAGATCGCGCGAGACGCCGCGGAAGGCGCGCGACACTGCGCCACTGACAGTGCGTTCGTTCGAGCAACTAAGGCGTGTACTCATTAACGCGCAGATGTCGGGTTTTGGGGGCTAAGCGGAATCTTCCGCTCGATCAGAGCACTACTGGTTTGACCCCAAGCGGTCATCCGGAAGCATTCATGCGACTTGCCTATGGGAATCACTGACCGTGCGATGGAAGCGTGGTATCCTCCCTCCATTGCGTGAATGACCCCCAACCGGAGGGTCATATGGCAAGCCACATCGGACGACGAAAATTCTTAGCCACGCTTGGCGGCGCGGCCTCTCATTCAAAGGGCGCGATACGGGGCCACTGATCGAGAAGTTGTGGTTCAGAAATGGGTATGTGTGTTGGGACAAACCCGGGGAAGGGCGTATATCCCGTGGACAGCGCCACTTGCCGGCTCGAACCCGCGCCGACAATCTCGCGACGGCCACGTCCCCGTCACCTCGCGGGATTTTCACTGAGCACCGCTTGCCAAGCCTCGCATAGGCCGGCACGTAACCTCTCGTTCCTCGAACCGGGACCCCGCTCATGACCGCCGTCGCCCTCGCCCTGCACATATTCGGCGCCGTTGTCTGGGTCGGCGGCATGTTCGCGATCTATGTCTGCCTGCGCCCGGCGCTCGGCACGCTCGAGCCGCCGCAGCGCCTGCAGCTGATGCGGGTCACCTTCCAGAAATTCTTTCCCTGGGTGTGGGTGGCGATCCTGCTGCTGCTCGTCAGCGGCTACTGGATGGTGTTCACGACCTTCGGCGGCTTTGCCGGTGCCGGCCTGTACATCCACCTGATGCAGATGATCGGCTGGCTGATGATCGCGCTGTTCGTCTGGCTGTTCCACGGCCCGTGGCTGGCGTTCAAACGCGCCGTCGATGTCGAGGACTGGCCGAGCGCCGGCGCCAGCCTCAACCGCATCCGCCAGATCATCGCCGTCAACCTGCCGCTCGGCCTGCTCGTCGTTGTCATCGGCGGCAGTGGGCGCTACTGGGGCTAACTCTTCAGTCAAACTGCTGCTGTACTGAGGTCCGTTCCGGGTCTGACTCGGTCCTGAAAAGATGTTCGTCGCATGGCCCGCCCTAGCGGCGTGAGGCTTCGCGTTTGATCGCTTCCACGATCGTTTTTCCCAGTGTCTCTTCTAACGCAGTCTGATCACCGACCACAAAGACATGGTCGTCGATCCTTATTTGCCTGCCTTGCACAGTGAAGATGAGCGCGTGGCAAACTTGGCCTTTAAAGTTTACTTCGTAGCGGACACTGAATTTCTGATCCGGACCTTCCTTCCACCGGCCGATCAGTCCTATCGATATCGTTTGATCGACGTTGTTTTTGAGTTCCTTGCCCAACTGCTCAAGGTAATTAGCGGTGGGACGGAAGGCGTCCATCACACTGTTGAGCCCAGCAGCTTTCGCGATTTCCTTTTGCTTCTCAAGTTCTAGCCAATTTTTGAGGTCATCGACCAATGGCTGGAATTTTGGATCTGTTGTCATTCTGTCCGCCTTATCCAATGCGGTTATTTGCTGCTCCCTTCTAATCTAGGCGCACCGCAAAGGCTCTAGCTGCGAGTTTCCGCAACTCGGGGGTTCACGGGAAGCACGGCTACTACTCGCGTGAGGCCAAGGCGGAACGGTTGTGAGGCCAAGGCGGAACGGTCGCGCGTGCGGGTAGCAATGATTGCGCTCCGCTATCTGCGCATCATGGAAGCACCTCCAAGCTGACTAGAATAGAATTTAGGCTGTAAGAGAGCCATCTGGGAATCCGATTGATTCATAACGCAACGGCTTAGAACCATGTCGAACGCCCTCACGATCCCCTCGGCCACCAGCGATCTTGCGGCCTTTCTCACCGGAGTCCTGAAGGGCACCAGTCCGGGCGAGCTTCCTATTCAGGCTCCGAACAAGTACGAGCTAGTCATTAACCTCAAGACTGCCGAGTCACTCGGCCTCACCGTCCCGCCGACGGTGCTCGCCCGCGCGACGTGTTATTGAGCAGCCAACGAATCGAAGCTCCGCTGCGTCTTCTCGACGAGTTGATCGATGCTGAAGCTCGACGGGCGCTGGCTCGG